>Ga0210086_1000004_pt1 | contig 326790 bp, 295 predicted proteins | sample China_Galinas_PW_3_FD_184867 | JGI IMG/M metagenome (GOLD analysis project Ga0210086, IMG submission 184867) | Wetland microbial communities from San Francisco Bay, California, USA, that impact long-term carbon sequestration - China_Galinas_PWB_D2... | ecosystem: Environmental > Aquatic >...
AAACCCGCCGCGAGTTGGCCGACCGAAGCGAGTTTTTCACTGCGGATCAATTCGTCCCGCGTTTGCTGCAGTTCACTATTGGTCTGTTCGAGCACCTCTATATGCCCACGGGTTTCCTGCCGACTGTGCTGCAAGGCCTCAACCATCCGGTTATAGGCTTCCGCCAGCCGGGCGATTTCGACCGGACCGGCCACCGGCAAACGCATCTCCAGATTCCCCAGCCCCACCTCTTCCGTGGCGCGCAGCAGATTCCGCGCCGGCTTGATGATATTTCTCTGCAACAGATAGTAACCGATGAAAACCAGAACCGAGCCGTATAGCAGGACATAGATCAGCACCACTTGCTGGGCACGTAACAGACGTAAGCGGATATCATTCAGCGAAAAGTTCAATTCGAGCAGACCGGAGAAGCGTCCCTGCCACATGATCGGTACGGCAAAAAAGGCGCTGGCTTCGGTTCGGCCGAAGTAATCGAGCAAAGAGGGAAATTTGATCTTGCTGTCCGGTTGCAAGGTCAGTTTGACTTGCTGACGGCGGGCGACGGAATTGTGCGGATCTGAGCCGCTCTGGTAAGAGGCGACCGGTTGCAGATTCTTATCATACAGCCACCAGCCGTCATATTGAAGATTTGCCGGTAGTTTCTTCAGAAATTCCAGATGAAGGGATCGCCCGTCCAGAGGGCCTTCCTCTTGCGGCAATATGGCCAGTGAATTTGCCAGGACTTTGGAAACCGCTTCCAATTGGGTGACTCGCTGATCCAGCAGGTTCTGTTCGGTCAGACGCAACAGAAGAAATCCGCCGAGCAGTAACGCCGCCCCCATCAGAACAGTGATGGTCACCAAAATTTCAGTTCGAAGTCCAACGGCTTTCGCCACAATCATCCCTCTGAAGAAAAGCAGATCATCATTTAAATACTTTAACTACCATACTTTTTTCAAATAAGAAATCGGGGTTTGAAAAAACTATTAAAAATATTGGATAATCAGTTGTAAGTCGTTACACTCAACTACCGAACGGACAGGAAAGGAATTGTTGAATGGCCAGAATCCCCTATCTCGACCAGGACGCCTGTATCGGTTGCGAAACCTGTACCCGCATCTGCCCGAATGTTTTTCATATGGTTTCGGAACATAAAGCCGGCATTCACAATCCAACCGGCGACAGCGAAGAAAAAATTGAAGAAGCGATGGATAATTGCCCGGTTGCCTGTATTACCTGGGAGGAATAATTCCGGCCTATGTTAAAACGACTGAAGCTACTTTTATTGCTGGGCAGCATCCCTTTGCTGTTCTCGGCTTGCGTCGGTTCAATGATGTCAAAGGAACCGCAAAAAGAATACAAAGAGCAGCTCTATGTCGATGCCCGCTTGAATTTTGCCTTGAACCATCCACTTACCTGGAAACGTCAGCAGCTGCCGGTCTCGTCTCCCGAATATCGTGCCGATTCGGTGGTCTGGCATATCTTTGATCCGCAAGAAAAGGGCGCCGCTTTCGGCGATATGCTGATCCGCTGCACCCCGACGGACCCGGAGGTAACACTCCCCGACCTGCTGCAGTCCTATCTGGCCGAACTGCCGGAGATGAAGACGGGGAAAACAGAATCCTTTCCCCATCCGGTTGGGAACGCCCTGAAGATTCTTGGGCAAGCCCAGGATCGCAGCCGGCTGACAATTGCTCTCAAAGGGCAACGGCAGGACTTCATTATCTCTTTTGATGTACCTTCCAGCCGCTTTGATGAACTGCAACCGGTCTTTCTGGATATTATTGATAGTTTCATAGAAGTCGTCCATCCCGAATTGGGATCCTACTGACAGCTGCGCCATGATGCAAAATGTCCGGCCCGCCGACATCATCCGCAAATATTACTCCGGCTCTCCCCTGGCCTGGCAGAACCTGCTTGAACACAGTCGGCTGGTCTGTCGACGAGCGCTGAAAGTTGCCCGCTCGGTCAATAAATCTGAAGCGGTCGATTGTCAATTTATTGCTGAAGCCGCCATGTTGCATGACATCGGCATGATCCTGACCGATGCCCCCGACTTGGGATGCTTCGGGACCGGTTCTTACCTGACCCATGGGGTCAAAGGACGTGAACTGCTGGAAAAGGAAGGTTTGCCACGTCATGCTCTGGTCTGCGAAAGACACATCGGCGTCGGCCTGACCGCGGCAGAAATTCGGGAGCAGAAACTGGACCTGCCACAGCGGGATATGCTGCCTGAAACCCCGGAAGAACAAATCATCTGTTTTGCTGATCTCTTCTACTCAAAGTCTCCGAAGAAAAGAGGAAAGGAAAAATTGCCGGAAGATGTCCGCCGGGCATTGAGTAAATTCGGCCGGGAAAAAGTCCTGGTTTTCGACGACTGGCTGCGACGTTTTGAACCGGAATTGAGCTGACATGGACAGCACTCTCTCCAACTGGCTGCAACAGGTTATTGCAGTACTCCCGGACGGAGGGCTCTATCTGTTGCTCCTTTTCCTGATTGCCTTTTTCGAATCGCTGCCGATGATCGGCCTGGCGATGCCGGGCAGCACGCTGGTTGTTCTGGCAGGTTTTCTGGTTGTTCATGGCAAGGGCACTCTTCTGCCGCTGCTATTGGTAACCACGCTGGGCGCCCTGCTCGGCGACCTGTTCAGTTACTGGCTCGGCGCACGTTTTGGCGGCCAGTTGCTGAACCGGAAAAGTTTTAAAAAACATCGCAAATTGATTAATCGTTCGGAAGTCTTTTTTGCTTCCCATGGCGGGAAAAGTATCTTTTTTGCCAGGTTTCTCGGTCCGATCCGTGGTATCACCCCGTTTATTGCCGGCCTGGCCCGCATGCCGGGGAAAGTTTTCTTTCGCTACGCCCTGGTCAGCGCAATTCTCTGGGGGATTGCTTATCCGGGACTCGGCTATTTCGGTGGCGCCAGCTGGCGCCAGGCGCAAAGCTGGAGCACTCGTTTCGGCCTGCTGGTTCTGCTGGCGCTGCTGGTCACGATTCTGCATTTCTGGCTGCGGCGCAGTCTTCATCTGAATCCGGGAGGAAAAAAGAATGGAAATTGATATTGGCCCTGTTGAAGCCCGGATCCTCGGTGCGTTTATCGAAAAAGAGCTGACCACTCCCGACTACTACCCGATGAGCCTGAACGGGCTGACCAACGCCTGCAATCAGAAATCCAATCGTGATCCGGTTATGCAGCTGACGGAAGCCGACGTCAATGAGCACCTCGACCTGCTGCGAAAAAAGGGACTGGCAATGCATTCACAGGAGACCGGCAGCCGGGTTTCCAAATATCGCCACACGCTGCGCGAACGTCTTTATCTGGAAAATCACGAACTGGCCATCCTCGCTGAACTGCTGCTCAGGGGGCCGCAGACTCCCGGAGAGCTGCGAGCCAGGGCGGACCGGATGGCCCGATTTCCCGACTTGGAAAAGGTCGATGAAATTCTTGCTGAGTTGCTCGAAAAAGAGCCGCCAATGATTGTGAAACTGGCCCGCCAGCCAGGCAGGAAAGAGCATCGCTATGCCCATCTGCTATCCGGGCCGGTGAGCGAGGAAGTCCCGACAACAGAGGATCCGCTTTATGCGGCGGCCACTCACAAATCGATCGGGGACCTGGAACAAGAGATTGCGGAACTGCGTGAGCAGGTGGAAAACCTGTGCGAGGAATTCAAGACTTTCAGAAAGCAATTTGAATGATCAAAAAGTGATTTTCACCGCGAAGAGAACTGAGTATGGAAGCTAACATCTCCTGTTTCTCAGTGTCCTTTCAATTCCATGCGGTGATCACATTATAGCTGAGAATCGTTGCCGCCAATATTTAAAATCGATAACTGATACCGGTCTTCACTGCATAGGATTCCCAATTGACAGCATTCAACCTGGTGATCCCCGTACCGCCGGCGGCGAAATAGGTCCGATCGCTGCCGTGTTCGGTTTGCCAGATCTGGTAATTCCCGGAAAGCAGCAACGACCAGTGATCTGAGAAAGAATACCCGGCAGCGAGTTTTAACAAGATGCCATCCCCTCTCGCTTTATGTTCAAAACTCAGCGGGTGAACAAATTCATCTCGCAAATTCCAGTCCGCTTTCCCAACATACGTTGCCAGGTGATATTCAATGCCGCCGGACAGTTGCAGCTTTTCAGTGATTGAACAATTTGAATCCAACCCGACCCAGGGACCGTTCCACCGGGCAGCATAAGTACTGTCCAGACCGGTGATAGGACCTAGGGCTGTTGCGACAGCAGATGGACCAAACAGAGCAGCCACAAGCCCTTTATCGGAAATCACCTGATAGCCGTTGGTATCGTGCAGATCCTGGCGATGATACGAATATCCGAGCAGAGGGGTCAGACTGAACTTGTCATTCTCCAGCGCAAATTTCCACCCCACAGCTGCGGACAGATCTAAAGTCTGTACTTTGCTGTCGGCAGAGGAACGCGACCATTCCTGGGTTCTGTTGTCCCCTAAATAATCAGAATCCTGTCTGCTGCCGGACAGACTCCTGCCAAACCCGATATGAGTTTTGACAACCCTGTTGAACCTGGCAGATTTTGAGCGCACAACTTCCAGCGACCAGTCCAGATCCAATTCGGCAATTTTCAGATCTTTCCAGGTTAGTTCGGACTGGATATTCGGGTTGCCGCCACTGGTATTCCCGGCAATGCTCCAATCGAGTTGATCCACTCGATAGCTCACGCCAAGATCGAGAGATGATCCTTTAATCTGGTCTGCATAAGTTGCTGGGACGAAAAAGATAGGACAGGCAATAATAAATAGCAGCAGAATAATGGTGAAGAAATATTTTTTCAAACAACCACTCCAAGGCTAACCATAGAATTTCACTTCACCATTTGGATGGATATCCTAACATAAACTGTCAACAAAGGTCTGCTGTTTTAATACAAAAAAAAGTGGCCGTCTCATGAAAAGACGGCCACTTTTCTTCACTGGGTAGTCTGCAGTTATACCGTTTCGGTAAAACCGTCCATTTCGTCAAACTGCAGATATTGATAAATCTGTTCAGCCTTCGGCGCCACCTTCTCTTGGTAAGTCGCCAGATATTCATCCGGCGTTGGCAACTTGCCGAGGGTGCTGGTCACCGCGCCGAGTTCGGCGGAGCCGAGGTAAACCTGGGCGCCGTTGCCGATCCGGTCATCGAAGTTGCGAGTCGAGGTGGAGAACATATTCACCCCGTCCGGCACCCGGGCCTGGTTCCCCATGCACAACGAACAGCCGGCGATCTCGATGCGGGCGCCCATGGCGCTGTAGACTGAGAAGAGTGCCTCGTCCTTGAGTTGCTGCTGATCCATCCGGGTCGGCGGGCAGATCCAGGTACGCACGTTGGGGTTGAACTTCTGTCCGCGCCAGATCTCGGCGGCGGCCCGGAAGTGGCCGATATTGGTCATACAGGAACCGAGGAACACGTCCTGAATCGAGGTCCCGGCCACATCGGAAAGCAGCTTGACATCATCCGGATCGTTCGGGCAAGCGAGGATCGGCTCGGTGATCTCGGCCAGATCGATCTCAATGACTGCGGCGTACTCGGCATTGCTGTCGGCTTTGAGCAGTTGCGGATTTTTCAGCCACTCTTTAACCGCGTCGATGCGGTTACGCAGGGTTTGGGGATCCTGGTAGCCTTCCTCGATCATCTTTTCCATCAAGGCAATGTTGGAGCGCAGATAAGTACAGACGCTCTCCTCGGAGAGCTGGATACAACCGGCGGCCGCCGAACGTTCGGCAGCGGCGTCGGTCAATTCGAAGGCCTGCTCAACGGATAGCTCTGGCAGCCCCTCCATTTCCAGGATGCGACCGTTAAAGATATTGACCTTGTTTTTCTTCGGCACAGTCAGCAGCCCTTGTTTGATCGCCCAATAGGGGATGGCATTGACCGCGTCGCGCAGGGTGATGCCGGGGTTGAATTTTCCTTTGAAACGCACCAGTACCGATTCCGGCATGTCGAGCGGCATGAAGCCCATGGCTCCGGCAAAGGCGACCAGGCCGGAACCGGCCGGAAAGGAGATACCGATCGGGAAACGGGTGTGCGAATCGCCACCGGTGCCGACGGTATCGGGGACCAGCAGACGGTTCAGCCAGGAGTGGATAACCCCGTCCCCGGGGCGCAGAGCAACGCCGGCGCGCTCGGCAATGAAGCCGGGCAGATTCTTGTGCATCTTGACGTCGGCCGGTTTCGGATAGGCGGCAGTGTGGCAGAAACTCTGCATGAACATCGGCGCCTGAAACTTCAGGCAGGCCAGTTCTTTGAGTTCGTCGGCGGTCATCGGCCCGGTGGTATCCTGGGAGCCGACGGTCGTCATCTTCGGTTCACAGGCGGTACCGGGCAGGATACCTTCGACGTCACAGGCACGGCCGACCATCTTCTGGGCCAGCGAGTAACCCTGGCCCGGTTTTGCGGTCGGGTTGACCGGCAGGGTGAAAATATCGGTCGCCGGCAGTCCGAGGGCGGCTCTTGCCTTGTCAGTCAGCGCCCGACCGATGATCAGCGGAATCCGGCCGCCGGCGCGGAATTCGTCGGGAACGGTATTCGGCTTGATTTCAAAGGTGGTGAGCTCCTCGCCCCCCTCGTTGGTGACGACCCCTTTTGCCGTATTGATAATGATCACATCGCCGGTATTGAACTTGGTAACATCCATTTTCAGCGGCAGGGCACCGGAATCCTGAGCGGTATTGAAGAAGATCGGCGCAATAACGCCGCCGATGATGACGCCGCCGGTCTTTTTGTTCGGCACCGCGGGAATTTCATTGCCGATATGCCAGAGCACCGAGTTGCAGGCCGACTTGCGCGACGAACCGGTACCGACCACGTCGCCGACAAACGCAACCTGGCAGCCTTCGGCGCGGAATTTGGCAATCTCGGCGTTTCCGGTGGGAAAGCGGGTCTTGCCCATCGCCAGAGCGTGGAGTGGGATATCGGGGCGACTCCAGGCGTCGCCAGCAGGAGAAAAGTCGTCGGTATTGATCTCGCCGTCGACCTTGTAGACTTTGACCTTGATGGTCTCGGGAACGCCGGCTTTGCTGGTGAACCACTCGGCGTTGGCCCAGGATTCAATCACTTTTTTTGCAGCCGCATTACTCTTGGAAAGCTCCAGCACCTCATCGAAGGCATCATAAACCAGAGTAATACCGGCCAGGGCACAGGCGGCCTCATCGGCCAGATCAGTTGTTTTGAGGGCCTCGACCAACGGTTTGACATTATACCCACCAATCATGGTGCCAAGGATCTTTATCGCACTTTTCTTGTCGATCAGTGGTGAAGTTGACTTACCGGACAGGATCTCCGCCAGGAACCCGGCTTTGACTTCCGCGGCCGGGTCAACCCCCGGGGAAACCCGCTCGGTGAACAGGTTGAGCAGAAATTCCTCCTTGCCCGAAGGCGGATTCTGCAGCAATTTGCAGAGTTCGGCGGTCTGTTCCGGATTCAGCGGGAGCGCCGGAATGCCCTGCGCATTCCGTTCCTCTTCATGTCTCAAATATGCTTCAATCATCTCTCTCCTCCAATGATCAAGTTTGGCAGTTTTACCTGCACGAAAAAATGTTTGCACCCTTGCCCGACGACACGTTCCGTGCGCCACGGACAAGAGCAAAACATTGCATACTGTATACGATCCTCAACGCCTCTGTCAATCTTCCACTCGAGCATTCTTTCCTTCATCAGGAAGCAAATCAGAACTGATTTAATTATCCGGAAAGAGATATCAAATCAGTGAATGTGTCATTTTCTGTCTCACTCATGGCGGATTCTGGTAACAACTTAAAGATATGAGGAGAATGACATGTTTGAATTTCTGATGCTCGCAAGTTTTGCCCTGATAATTATCAGTCAGCACCTTCCAGAAAAACAGGTTTCAGGAAACAAAAAACAAGAAGCGCAATCCAGGAAAAAACAACGGCCGGCCAAACCGGTGGGCAGAGCCAACCACTGCCATCGCACGACAACCTGGAAAATAATACAGCCCTGCCGAAATGGGTTCAGCAGGGCTGTATAGCAATTCTGACCGGGTTAATGCTATTCAAGAACCTTCAACAGTTCCACTTCAAAAACCAGGGCCGAATTCGGCTGAATAACCGGTGGCGCGCCACGTTCACCATAGGCAAGTTGTGGTGGGATAAACAACTGCCATTTATCCCCTTCCTTCATCAGCTGCAGCGCTTCCGTCCAGCCCGGGATGACTCCATTCACGGTAAAACTGGCAGGCTCGCCACGTTTATAGGAGCTGTCAAATTCGGTGCCGTCAATCAGGGTCCCTTTGTAATTTACCTGAACCTTCGACTCGGCTTTTGGCGTCGCTCCCGTTCCTTTGGTCAACACTTTGTACTGCAAACCACTGTCCAGGGTGACAACACCTTCCTTTTTTGCATTTTCGGCTAAATAGGCTTCTGACTTCTTTTTGTTTTCCACGGCGGCGGCGGTCATCTCAGCTACTCTTTTCATCTTCATTTCCTGCTGATACGCTGACAGGATCTTTGCCATTTCGTCTTCGCTGAGCAGAGTTTTCTCACCGCTGAACACCGCTTTCAAACCGGCTGCCAATTGCTCGGCATCAGCTTCAACATTCTGTTTTTTCATATTGATGCCGATATTCATACCAATCGCATAACCCAGCTTCTGCTGCTGGGTTTTGAGTGCATCTTCCGCGCCGGCAACTGTCGATAAGGTTAATAGCAGAATCAACAGCAGGACAATTTTGTTCATGACTAGCTCCTCAAATTTAAGGTTGGTCAAATAGAAATAGGCTCGGCAACTATATACCGAGCCTATTTACTTTTGCAACTTTGGCTTGCGAAATTATTCTGCCGCCATGGCTGCCTTGGTCTTTTCATAACCGAGGGCGTAGGCTTTTTTGTTCAGTTCGATGAAAGCTTCCGGTACCTTGGCGAGCACTGCTTTTTCACCAGATTCACGGGCAACTACATCGGTCAGCGCAATCATCGCGCCTAGTGCGATAACGTTGGCGACGATTTCCCGCCCGATATCTTCTTTGGCGGTCCGCATGATCGGCATCTTGACAATCTTGTAATCGCCCTGGGGAGGGTTGGGTACGAAGTCGCTGTCAACCAGCAGCACCCCGCCCGGTTTGATGCCGTTGGCATATTTGTCGGCGGCTTCCTGGGTCATCGCCAGGCAGGCATCCACGATGGTCGCCTTGGGGTAATCGATCGGGCCATCGGCAATAATGACTTCCGACTTGGAAGCGCCGCCACGGGCTTCCGGCCCGTAGCTCTGCGACTGAACGGCATGCTTCCCCTCGACAATCGAGGCCGCTTCCGCGAGAATGATCCCGGCGGTGATCAGTCCCTGACCACCAGCGCCGGAAAACCGAATTTCATATCTTTCAGCCATGATTCTAGTCTCCTTGAGTTGGGATCAGGCGCCTTTGGCGCGCTCGATGACCTTGGCGTATTGTTCACAATATTCCGGCTTGGTTTCTTCCTTATACAGGACGCCGGTCAGAACCTTCCCTTCGAGTTGCTCTTCCGTCATTTTGGCGGCGGCGGCAACCGGAACGGCGATATCCTTCAAGCGCTTCATCATATCGACAACGCTGCGGAATTTATTGCGGCGGCCATAGGTAGTCGGACAATCGTCAAGAATCTCGATGACGGCCATCCCCTTATGTTTGATCCCTTCCGCGATCAGCTTGTCGATCTGGGTCGCGTGGAAAGCGGTGGTCCGGGCAACAAAGGTCGCCCCGGCGCCGATCGCCAGCTTGCTGATGTCAAACGTCGGGTCCGGATTGCCGTAAACGGTAGTTGAAGCTTTGGCGCCGGTCGGAGTACAAGGGGAGAACTGACCGCCGGTCATGCCATAAATACTGTTATTCATAATGACATAGGTCATGTCGATATTGCGGCGGCACGCATGGATAAAGTGGTTGCCGCCAATGGCAGTACCGTCGCCGTCGCCGCCGACCACGATCACGTTCATTTCCGGCTTGGCCATCTTGACGCCAGTGGCAAAGGCGGCCGCACGGCCATGGGCGGTATGCAGGGTATTGAAATCGACGTAGCCGGGCAGACGGCTGGCACAGCCGATACCGGAAACAATAGCAGTGTTGTTCTTTTCCAGCCCGCAGGAATCGATGGCCCGGATCAGACCCTTCATGATGATACCGTGACCACAGCCAGGGCACCAGATGTGCGGCAGTTTCCCGGGACGCAGATATTTATCGTAATCGTAAGCCATGGTTACTTGACCTCCTTGACTTTGTTCATGATCTGGCCGGGATTGAGTGGTTCGCCGTCAACGCGGCCGAGGTGCAGGACCGGACAGGAACCTTTGACAACCCGCTCCACTTCGAGATTCATCTGGCCGAGGTTGAGTTCAGGAACGACGATCCCCTTGACCTTCTTACCAAGTTCGGCAACCCGTTTTTCCGGGAAGGGCCAGAGGGTAATGGGACGGAACAGCCCGGCCTTGACCCCTTCCTTGCGCAGTTCGTTGACCGCATAGCGGGCGCTGCGGGAAGTGGAACCGTAGGCGAAGATTACCACTTCGGCATCATCGATAAGATACTCCTCATTCTTTTCAATGTCAGCACGGGCGGTATCACATTCGACCTTGCGGATCTGGCGGCGCTCTTCGCCGTCGACGTACTCAGCCTTGGTGGTCGGGAAACCGTCGGCAGCCTTGTTCAGACCGGTGACATGAAAACGATAGCCGCTGCCGAAACCCGCCAGCGGCGGCACGTCGCCGAAAGAGGTGTCGTAGGGCTTGTAGTTTTCAGGCGTAACACTCGGCGCAGTGCGATCGATAACTTCCAATTCGCCCGGCTCGGGGAACTCGATGCGCTCGCGCATATGGCCGACGATCTCATCATACAAGACCTGCACCGGCATGCGGTATTTCTCGGCCAGATTAAAGGCACGCACGGTTTCGCTGAAAATTTCCTGGCAGGATGCCGGAACCAACGCAATCGCCGCATGATCACCATGGGTGCCCCAGCGCGCCTGCTGGACATCGGACTGACCTGGGCCGGTCGGCATCCCGGTCGAAGGACCGCCACGCATGACGTTAATGATGACACAGGGAACTTCGGCAATGCAGGCGTAACCGATCAGTTCCTGCTTCAGGGAAACCCCCGGGCCCGACGTCGCGGTCAGAGCCTTGGCTCCGGTCAGGGAAGCACCGATAACCGACGCGATCGCGCCGATTTCGTCTTCCATCTGAATAAATTTGCCACCGCGCTTCGGAAGTTCAATCGACAGAACTTCTGCAACCTCGGTGGAGGGAGTAATCGGGTATCCGCCGAAGTATGAACATCCGGCATACAGCGCGCCTTGGGCGCAAGCATCGTTACCCTGTAATAAAGCTACTTTCTTAGCCACGAACCGACCTCCTATAGCAACTTACAGCTTGTGAACTTTAATGGCGAAGTCAGGGCAGCGCAGTTCGCACTGATTGCAGGCAATGCATGCATCAGGATTGGCAACCTTGACGACAAATGCGTCCATCTCCAAAACCTTGGTGGGGCAGAATTCAACACAGATGCTGCACCCTTTGCAGTATTTTTCGATGACTTCAATTTCCGCTTTCGCGCTCATGAGCGTCTTTCTCCTTTTATCCGTATTTGCTGCGAATGGCAGCCTGATCAAAGCGGCGGAATCCTATCACATGCGGTTGTTATACACCAGAGAATTCTTACCCGATACAGATCCACACCACTTCGAAAAACAGCTTCTCTCCCCAGAGACAAACGATACAAAATTAGTTCATTCGAATTTACAAATTTTAGAGCTCAATAAGAAAGGCAGCCGGTCGGCTGCCCTTCTTATTGAGGCAACTCTATGGACTAGAGATTCATGCTGCCGACGAGCTCCTTGACCGCTGCGACAGACTTGTCGAACATGGCCTGCTCGTCAGCGTCAAGCTTGAACTCGACAATTTTTTCAACTCCGCCGGCGCCGAGAACACAGGGAACGCCAACATAATAGTTGTCAACACCGAACTCGCCTTTCAACAGGGCGCAGGTCGGCATAACACGCTTCTGATCCTTGAGAATCGATTCAGCCATGGCAATGGCGGAAGAAGCGGGGCTGTAGAAGGCGGAACCGGTTTTGAGCAGAGCGACGACTTCGCCACCTGCTTTTTTGGTCCGCTCGACCATGGCATTCATCACTTCCTGAGCTTTGGCAGCGCTGCCGTATTTCTGCTCAAGCAGCTCCATGACCGGAATTCCCTTGACGCTGGCATAACGAACCAGAGGAACCATGGTGTCGCCGTGACCGCCGAGAGTCATGGCGGTTACGTCTTTGACCGATACGCCCAGTTCCCAGGCGATGAAGGTTTCGAACCGGGCGGAGTCAAGAACACCTGCCTGCCCCATAACGCGCTCGGACGGGAACCCGGTAATTTTCCGACAAAGGGTCACCATAGCATCGAGCGGATTGGAGATGACGATAACGAAGGCGTTGGGAGCGTTATCGCGGATGCCTTCGGCAACCGAAGTCATAATCTTGGAGTTGACTTCGATCAGGTCATCGCGGCTCATTCCCGGCTTACGCGGCAGACCGGCGGTGACGATAACCACGTTTGCGCCAGCGATATCCTTGTAGCTGTTGGTTCCGGTGACGCTGACGTCAAACCCATCGACGGGAGAAGCTTCAGCAATATCGAGGGTTTTTCCCTGAGGCATATCCTCGACGATATCAAACAGGACAACGTCACCCAGTTCCCGCAGGCAGGCCAGCTGAGCCAGAACACCACCAATCTGTCCACCACCGATCAGAGCAATTTTTGGTCTAGCCATTCTCTCTCTCCTTTAATAGATAATTTTGCCGGCCGTAAAATGGCAGGCATGGATATACCTGTATAAGACCCACACATGGTCAGATATTACATACGTGTATACAGTATACAAACAATGTTTGACTGTCAAGAGCCTTTGCGCTTTGAAGTATTTTTATCTTAATCTGACCAACGCATTAATTCTCAATCAAAAAAGCCCACCGGATGGAGGGCTTTTTTGATTTAAGTAACAGTAACTTATATCGCGTCGATGATTGCATTCAGGGTCGCACTCGGCCGCATTTCTTGGGCAGCCTTGGCCGGATCCGGACGGAAGTATCCGCCGATATCGGCCGGACGTCCCTGGGCGGCCAGCAGTTCGGCATCGATCTTATCGGCATTCTTGCCGATTTCAGCGGCAACCTCGGAAAAACGCGCCTTCAGTTCGGCATCCTTGTTCTGGGCAGCCAGCGCCTGGGCCCAGTACAGCGCAAGGTAGAAGCTGCTCCCTCGATTATCGATCTCGTTCACCTTGCGGGAAGGCAGTTTCTGATTTTCCAGGTAGGTACCGATCGCCTGATCCAGAGCTTCAGCCAGAACCGCCGCTTTCTGATTGCCTTTATTGGTGGCAATCATTTCCAGCGACGGCACCAGGGCGCAGTACTCACCCAAGGAATCCCAGCGGATGTGCCCTTCCTTGAGGAACTGTTGCACGTGCTTGGGCGCCGAGCCGCCGGCACCGGTTTCGAATAGGCCGCCGCCAGCCAGCAGCGGAACGATCGACAGCATCCTGGCGCTGGTGCCCAATTCGAGGATCGGGAACAGGTCGGTCAGATAATCTCTCAGGACGTTGCCGGTCGCAGCGATAGTATTCTCCCCCTTACGAACCCGCTCAAGTGAGAAGTTCATGGCGTCGACCGGATTCATGATACGGATATCTAGACCCGTGGTGTCGAACTCGGGCAGGTACTTGTTGACTTTCTTTATGATCTCGGCATCGTGACCACGCTGCTCGTCGAGCCAGAAGATACACGGTTCACCGGAGGCCTTGGCGCGATTGACAGCGAGCTTGACCCAGTCCTTGATCGGGATGTCTTTCGCCTGGCAGGCACGGAAAATATCGCCCTTCTCGACCTGCTGCTCGAGCAGAGTGACGCCAGCCGAATTGACGATCCGGATAACGCCATTTCCAGCTGCTTCGAAAGTTTTGTCGTGGGAGCCGTACTCTTCTGCTTTCTGGGCCATCAGGCCGACGTTGGCAACGCTACCCATGGTGGCCGGGTTGAACTGGCCATTGCGCTTGGCGTCTTCAACGATTTCGCGATACATGGTGGCGTAGCAGCGATCAGGAACCATGGCGATGGTGTCCTGCAGTTGATCCTGCAGGTTCCACATCCGGCCGCCGTCACGAACGACGTTCGGCATCGAAGCGTCGACGATGATGTCGTTGGGGACATGCAGGTTGGTGATGTTCTTGCGCGAGTCAACCATGGCCAGTGCCGGCTGCTTGCCGTAGCAGGCATTGATGTCGGCTTCAATCTCGGCTTTCTTCTCGGCCGGAAGCTTGTCGAGCTTGGAGAGGATGTCGCCCAGGCCGTAGTTCGGGTTAGCGCCGATCGATTTGAGGGTGTCGGCATGCTTGTCGAGCGCGTCCTTGAAGTAGACCGACACGGCGTGGCCGAACATGATCGGATCGGAAATCTTCATCATGGTCGCTTTGAGATGCAGGGAGAGCAGGACGCCTTTCTGTTTAGCCTCTTCGATGGTCGCCGCATAGAACTCACGCAGGGCGGCGACGTGCATCACCGAGCTGTCAAGGACTTCGCCCTCGAGCAGTTTCAGGCCGTCTTTCAACTGGGTGACATTGCCGGCTTCATCGACGTATTCAAATTTGACGGTGTCGGCCTTGTCCATGGTGACCGATTTCTCGGTTTCGTAGAAATCTCCATGATCCATGTGTGCGACACGACACTGGGAGACTTCCGGCCAGTCCTGCATCATGCGGTGCGGATTCTTCTGGGCGAACTTCTTGACCGAGGCTGCGGCGCGGCGGTCGGAGTTACCTTCACGCAGCACCGGATTGACGGCGGAACCCAGACATTTGGCAAACCGGGCCTGGAGATTTTTTTCTTCTGCCGTGGTTGCTTCTTCCGGATAGCTGGGGATGTCATAACCCTTCTCCTGCAACTCTTTGATGGCAGCCTGCAGTTGCGGAATCGAGGCGCTGATATTCGGCAGCTTGATCACGTTTGCCTCGGGAGTCTTCACCAGGTCCCCCAGTTCAGCAAGATAATCGGGAATCTTCTGCTCTTCCGTCAACTTGTCAGGAAAGTTGGCGATAATTCTCCCGGCCAGCGAAATATCCTTGGTTTCGACCGAAATACCCGTCCCTTTGGTAAAGGCCTTAACGATCGGCAACAGGGCGTAGGTCGCCAAAGCCGGGGCTTCGTCAATTTCTGACCAGATGATTGTAGCGTTCTTCGTCGTCATGTCTCTCTCTCCTATAGTATGTTTCAGTTTCGCCAGAGGCGCAATTGACCTATGGTCAGAGTTAACCTGTGAATTATCAATGACTTAATATTGAACATGCAGTCATACCAGTAATGTTAATTTGTATACAGTATGCAAAACGCCTGGGGCTGTCAAGTGAAAATGGCGGAGACTGGACAGACGCTTGCAACCTTGAATAGGTAGATTTATTATACCGAATTGCGGTCTCCATGGGTTGCATCGAAGCCTTCGAAATATACAAATCTGGTTATGCACTTGCCTCCAGTGGAACAGTTACCAATGAAAAACTAGAAGACTTACCAAAGGATGACAACAGTCAAATGCCGAATTGAACGCAGACAACTACGAATAAAAGCGGATGAGATCATAGAACAAGGACAATATAGCATTTATTATAAGATTTCAGCTGTGCCCATCCGCCCTTATCTGAGTTCGAGAATAAAGTGAGTTCCGGGATAAACAGGATAAAAAAAATTTGAATTCATGGGGGTTATCCTGAATATCCGGTCCATTCCTGTTGATGTGATGATTTTGCCGGTCTATGGTCTCAACTTGAGTGAAATACATAACCAAGCATACAAAAAAGCGCCTGCGGTAAGATAAGAATCCCTGTCGAGCGGGCTTCCTTCAACCGCAGACGCCTTTTTAGCGAAAATGTGCCTGGTAATCTATTTGAACAGGTTCAGTTCCTTGGCTTCCTGACGTGCATCCTCCATTTCCTCGGGAGACTTGTCACGCGGGATGATAAAAACCTGCCCGGGAAAAATTTCCTTGGGATCTTTTATCTGATCGCGATTCGCTTTATAAATCAGCGGCCAGAGCTGAACATCCCCATAAACATCTTTGCGGGCGGAAATCGAGCCCAGAGTCTCCCCTGGTGCGACTTCCACTTTTTCCAGCAAAACCGGTTCCGGTGGGGGCTTGGGAGCAGGAGGCGGTGGTGGTGGTTTGACCTTCGCTTCCTTTTTCGCCGCGGCCGCTTTCGCCTTCAGTATCTTCGCCTTGCGTTCCGCTTCTTCACGCGCTTTCTGCTCAGCCAACTTTTGCTGCTGCTCTTGTTCCCAGGCCGTTTTCCGCTGATTCGTCAAAGCAAGGGCCTGAGCGCTGAAGCGGCGCGCCAGTTCCAATCGATGGGCGGCTTTCCGGTAATCTCCTGATTGCATCAGAGCTTCCGCTTCGGACAACGCTCCGCTGGCGATCCGGTACTGCTCCGGAGCCATTCTTGAAGCGCCCGACGCATAAGCTTGAGCGACGATACTCCGGGTTTTTGCCAACTCGTCGACAGGAGGCTGCGCGCAGCCCGCCAGTAGCAAAAGACCCGATATAATCAACAACAGACGTCTGGACATCTGTCCTCTTTTCTTTTGACGCAAAAAAGTCTGCGTATTACTTCTGACGAGTTCGCAGGCGGATCGCCAGTTCCTGCAACTGCTTCTCACCCACCTCATTGGGAGCCTCTGAAAGCAGGCAGGTCGCCTTCTGCGTTTTCGGGAAAGCAATGACATCACGGATCGATTCCGCTGCGGTCAGAATCATCATCAACCGGTCAAGACCGAAGGCTATTCCACCATGCGGAGGCGCTCCGAACGAAAGTGCGTCGAGCAGGAAGCCGAATTTCTCACGTGCCTCTTCCTCACCGATACCGAGCAGATCGAACATCCGGGACTGCACGGCCGGGTCGTGGATACGGACGCTGCCGCCGCCGACTTCTGAGCCGTTCAGCACCAGATCGTAGGCCTGAGCCCTGGCCTGTCCGGGGTTAGTGTCGAGCAGCGGGATATCCTCTTCCAGCGGCGAAGTAAACGGGTGATGCACCGCCACATGGCGCTTCTCTTCGCCATCCCATTCGAGTAACGGGAAATCGGTGACCCAGACGAATTTGAAATCATCTTTCTTGGCCAGACCAAGCTTCTGTCCCAGGTGGCCACGCAGACGGCCGATCGCTTCATTGGCAATCCGCGCCTGATCAGCAACGAACAACAGCAGATCTCCCGTTTCGGTCTGTAATTTATCATTCAGGGCCGTTAGCTCTGCCGCATTGAAGAATTTGGCGATCGGCGACTGCCACCCTTCTTCGGTCACCTTGACCCAGGCCAGTCCTTTGGCGCCGTAGATTTTGACGAAATCGGTCAGGTCATCAAGCTCCTTACGCGACATTCCGGCGCCACCTTTGACGTTGAGCGCCTTGACCAACCCTCCGCTTGCAGCGACATCGGCAAAGACCTTGAATTGAGAATCAGCGACCAGCTCGGTGATATTGACCAGTTCAAGGCCGAAACGCAGATCTGGGTTATCGACGCCGAAGCGGTCCATCGCCTCGGCATAGGTGATCCTCGACATCGGCAGGCTCACTTCGACACCGATCGCCGCCTTGAAAATCGCCGCGATCATCCCTTCCATGACGCTCATGACGTCATCCCGATTGACGAAGCTCATTTCGCAGTCGATCTGGGTGAATTCCGGCTGGCGGTCAGCGCGCAGATCCTCGTCGCGGAAGCATTTGACGATCTGGAAATAGCGATCAAAGCCGGACACCATCAGCAGCTGTTTGAACAACTGCGGCGACTGCGGCAGGGCATAGAAGTTGCCGGGATTGACCCGGCTCGGCACCAGGTAATCGCGAGCCCCCTCCGGCGTACTCTTGGTGAGCACCGGGGTTTCGATTTCGATAAAGCCCTGGCCGTCAAGATAATTGCGGACCGTTCTGGCAACCAGATGACGCATCAGCAAATTGCTTTGCAGAGCGGGCCGGCGCAGATCGAGATAGCGGTATTTCAGGCGGATATTTTCGGCGACCTCAGAGTACTCGTCAAGCATGAACGGCGGCGTTTCCGAACGGTTGAGAATCAACAGTTCACTGACTTCGACCTCAACCTCTCCGGTCTTCATTTTGGGATTGACCGTTCCAGCCGGACGTGGCGACACCTTGCCGCGAACGGCCAGTACGTATTCATTACGAACCTGCTCCGCCTTGGCATGCGCTTCCGGATCGCGGTCCGGGTCGAGGGCCAGCTGGATGATCCCTTCACGGTCTCGCAGGTCGATAAATATCAGACCGCCGTGATCACGCCGGCGCTGTACCCAGCCCATCAAGCATACCTCTTCGCCGATCTGCGCCGCAGACAGCTCGCCACAACGCTGGGTACGTTTCCAGTTTCCAAGTTTATCGTTCAAGATCATTCCTCCGAATTATCCAGGGTTGGTCGACAGCATCAAATCGGCCAAGCGGTAATTATATGAACCTGACCGGTTGATGGTCAAGCAGAAGCAGCGCTCCGGGCAATTATCCTAAGTATTCAGTTTTCGGGTCAGTATTTCAGCCAGTGAACTCAGCGCCACGGTCTGCTGGCTGCTGTCAACCATGTTTTTCAGCTGGGCCTCCCCGTTTCGCAATTCTTCTTCTCCAAGGATTAACGTGTAGGCAGCGTTCAGCTTGTTGGCCCGCCGCATCTGCGCCTTCAGACTTTTCCCCTGATAATCCATCTCAACACTGATACCGCTACGCTGCAGGCGGGTCATGAGCGTAAAGGCCCGGTCTGCTGCTTCTTCGCCGAGACTGGCGATAAACAGTTGCGGAGCGGCCGGAGCGATCCGGTCTTCTCCTTTCATCAGCACCAGGCGCTCGACACCGATGGCGAAACCGATCCCGGGAAGCGCCGGCCCGCCAAGACTTTCAACCAATCCGTCGTAACGACCACCGGCGGCGACCGCATTTTGGGACCCCAACTGGTCGGTCACCAGTTCAAAGGTGGTGCGAACATAGTAATCGAGTCCACGCACCATGCGCGGATTGATTTCAAAGGGGATTTCCAGCGCCAGCAGATGATTCCTGACCTGGCTGAAATGGCGGTCACATTCGTCGCAGAGATGCTCAATGACAGATGGAGCATCGGCTGTCGCCGCTTTACACCCTTCCATCTTGCAATCGAGAACCCGCAACGGATTGGTCCGGTAGCGGCGCTGACACTCGGCACAGAGCTGATCGAGCCGAGCTTCGAGATAGTCGATCAACAGCTGCCGATAAGCCGGACGGCAGGCAGGACAGCCGAGAGAGTTGACCTGCAGCGAAACCGAGCTGATACCGATCGCACAGAAATAGTGGTGCAGCATCGCCAGCACCTGAGCATCGATTTTGGCCTCCTCGACCCCGAGCACTTCGGCGCCGATCTGGTGGAACTGGCGATAACGTCCTTTCTGCGGGCGTTCATAGCGGAACATCGGACCCAGGTAATAGAGCTTGGTCACCGGATCAAGCGTATGCAGCCGGTTCTGAATGAAAGCGCGCATTACCGGTGCGGTCCCTTCCGGCCGCAGGGTCAGCGAATTATCGCTCTTGTCGGTGAAGGTGTACATCTCCTTTTCAACGATATCGGTGGTCTCGCCGATCGAACGGCAGAACAGCTCCGTTTTCTCGACCGCCGGTGTGCGAATCTCGGAAAAACCGTAAACCGCAAACACTTCGCGGGCCTTACTTTCCAGATACTGCCAGGTTTCAATATCGCCGGGCAGAATATCATTCATCCCCTTGATTGCTGTGATACTCAAACTACAACCTCTTCTCTGAAATTCCGTCAAAACATCGAACTTTCCATTTGCGCGACTGCAGCATAATCGCGCAAGTTGGAGACGATAACCTATTTTCGCTCAGATCGAAAGAGGATCTCTGAAGATTTCAGTGTTTTTTTATCCGAATGAAGCTATGGACAAATCAGAAGGACATCGGATTGGGGAACAAGACAACCGCACTGCGTATTTATTTTTCAGGAATTTCTTCAACACCGCAGATGACGTTGCGCTGACCCTTCCCCACATACATGGCGCGGTCCGCCAGATTGAGCAGATTTTCCTTCTCCAGCGCATCGGTCGGATAGGTTGCAAACCCGGCCGTCGCCGTCAACCGGCAGGAGAGTCCCTGATCCGTGAGGAAAACATGTTCATCAATGGTTTTGCGGATCCGCTCGGCAACAATTCGCGCAGTACGACCATCGGTTTCAACCAGCAGGGCGCCGAATTCGTCGCCGCCAAAACGGAACAGCGTGTCGACATCCCGCACACATCTCCGTAGCAGCACACCCACCTCCTGCAACGCTGCGCTGCCCACCAAGTGCCCATGTGTATCGTTGATCAGTTTGAATTTATCCAGATCGAGGAAAATCAGTGAGAACTGCAGGCCGTAACGCTGAGACCGCCGAATCTCCTGCGACATCGCCACCTGCATATAGCGATGATTGAACAGACCGGTCAGATCGTCGGTATACATCAGATCCTGAGCATCCTGATAGCGGCAGGCATTTTCGAAACCCAGCTCGATCTGATCGCAGAGATAGCGCAAATCCTGACTTGCAGCCCGAACGGCAAATTCGGCTGAAGCATCGCAGATGATCAGCCCACCTTTCAGCTCATCACTGTTGCCCAGCGGCAACAGCCAGAGCCGGTCAGGTTTAACCCCGACGGTTGGCAGCAGTTTTTTTAATTTTCCGTTGGGCTGACAGAGACCGGCCGCGACTTTCATCTTCGGCACGACCAGCTCCACCAGCTGTTCCGCGCGTTGCCGGCCGATTCCTTTGACCGTCGTTGTGACCGGATCAGAGTCGGTTTTTACCGTGAAGCCGCAGCCGAATCCCCCCCCCAATTCGCGTAGCAGAACTTCCAAAGCCTGAGGAATCAGACGTTCGAGATCGATCAGAGAGGAAAGCGTCTGACCGGTCTGATACAACTGGATCTGTGCTTTCAGATCCTCATTTTCCCCCAGCAAACGACGCTGCTCCAGACAATTGCGCACCAGATGCTTCAACTCTTCCGGGTTGAAGGGTTTGACAAGATAATCGCGGGCGCCGTTTTTCAATGCCTGAATGGCTGACTCGAGGCTGGCATGGCCGGTGACCAGAATCACTTCGGGCGGATTGGGCAAAGCCCGGGCGATGCGAAGCAGATCGAGACCGCTCATCCCCGGCATGACCAGATCCGTCAGCAGCAGATCGACCTTCCCCTGCTGCAGGCACAAGATGGCATCTTCACCGTTTTCGAAGACTTCGATCCGATAACCCTCCTCCGCAAGATGATCGCTGAACAACTTGCGAAAGAACAGTTCATCGTCGACGACCAGTACGGTCGGTTGCCCCATAATTATAAGTCTCCTGTAATAATAAGACTTTATTATCAGTCTTTAACCGGGCGTGTCAATAATAAAGCCCGTTTCCCCAGTAAGAAACCGACCAGCCTCGCTCGGTCAGAGTCGCCTGCACAGTGCCCTGAAGATCGGTTCGATAGAGCGGCAAGCCCTGTTTCCGGAGATACTCGACCAGTTCTCGCGCCGGCAATCGATACGGGTTCTGATAACCCGCCGATACCAGGCAGATCTCAGGTTTCAACAATTTCACAAGTTTATCGGTCTGGGAATGCCGGCTGCCATGATGCGGAAGCTTCAGCAGATTTACCGGCCCCTCGAACCCCGAGGCTAACAGAGCTTCCACCCCTTCCGCCTCAAGATCCCCAGTCAGCAGCAACCCGTGCCCGCCCTGTTGCCAGTGCAGAACGACTGAACGATTATTTTCATTATCGCCATCATTGAAACCTGCGAATAGTCTGATTTTACCATGTTTCCAGTTTTCCATTTCAAGCCACCCCAAGGGGACCTGATGATATGGGATATTTTTCTCGACCAGAATCGGTTGCAAATCGGCTGAAAGCTCGGCCCGTGACCTCCCGCTCATGAATTCTCCCACGGGAAACTGACTCAGCACAAACTTGAGCCCTTTGCGGTGATCCGGATGATCGTGCGTCAACAGCACGGCTGTCAATTCCCGGACTCGCAGATAGCCGAGAGCCGGCGCCAGCAACCGTTCGCCGACATCAAATCGATCGCTGTACAGACCACCGCCGTCGATCAGAATCGCCTGTCCGGAAGCGTTGGTCAGCAGCAGTGATTCCCCTTGACCGACACTGAACATGGTCAGCTGCAGCTGCGGTCGGGTCGAAAATGGGAGTGTCCAGCAGAATGCGGCGATTGTGAAAACCGCCAGCGAAATAAAAATATACAGGCGATTGCGCAGGCCGAATGACGGCCAGAGCAGAACCGGCAACACCAGCAGAGCAACGGCCAGATATTGCCAGGGGTCCAGAAACAGATAGGCGCCGTGCAATCCGGGCAGCGACGTCAGCCAGTCGACCCAGGAGATGATCATTTCCAGCAGAAAGCCGCAGAGGTCAAAGGCAGAACCAGCCAGCTGCGGGGAGAAGATGAACAGCAACAGACCGGCAAGACCGGCGGGCAGCGCCAGAAAAGCGACCAGCGGCACGCATACCAGATTCGCCGGCAAACCGGCCGAAGAAAAAAAATGAAAGTCGGTCAGCACCAGCGGCAGTGTGGCCAGGGTTGCGGCAATCGCCACCAGCAACAGCCCAGCGAGATATCGCGGGCCTTTGGGCCACCCGATCATGCCTGTTTGCCAGACCGGTTGCCAGAGCAGGATTCCCGCGGCGCCGGCAAAAGAGAGTTGCCATGATGGCTGCCAGAGCAGCAGCGGGTTACTGAGCAGAAACAGCAGCGCCAGAACCATCAGCAGCTGCAATGGATTGACCTGCCGCCGAAAAAACAGCAGGCCGCCGCCGATCATCGCCAGGCAGAATGCCCGTCGGGTTGCGACTGCATCACCGGTCAGCAGCAGGTAAACCAGCAACAGCGGCAGCAGCAGCAACGGCAGAACTCGCTGGGGAGGCTGCCAGAGCAGCATTCTTGAAGAGCGCCGGTAGCAGCTCAGCAACAGCCGATAACCAAACAGAGCGAGCAGGCCCAGATGCAGACCGGAGATCGCAAACAGATGACTGATTCCTCCGCGGGCCAGTTTCCGCCGAACGGTTTCCGGCAACATGTGCGACTCTCCGAGCACCAGAGCCCTTACCAATCCGGCTCTTTCCGGCGACAGAGTTGACTGAATAAAACCGGCCAGTTCTCGCCGCCAGGCACTGAGCCAGGATCCTGGGAAGCGCTGCCTCCCCTCCGATAGCTGCAGCTCCGCAGCATTTTTCATCCAGGCGGTCGCTGCGATTCCCTGACTGGCGAGATGACGCGGCCAGTGAAATTCCCCCGGGGTACCGAACAGTCGCGGTATTCGCAGACGACTGCGAAACGCCACCCGATCGCCCGGCAGCGGCTGATCGGTCCCCTGGTCAAGATACAACCTCAGGGAAAGAGGCCCTCCTGACTGAAGGTTCGTTTTCCTGTCCAGTAGCTGCTCAATCCGGATATCGAGGCTGGTCCGGCCATCGGCGTATTGCCTGATCTCAGAGATTTCACCGGCGATATCGATTTTATGGCCTGTCGCCGCCAGGGGGGAAAGTTTGCTGATATCAGGAAATGCCAGGGGATAGTGAAGCTGGGAAAACAGCCAGAAGAAGCTCAGCAGCAGGAGCAGAGAGAGTTTTTGCCGGCGCCGCAAAAGCAGCGCCGCCGCCAGAACGGCAACCGCGAGCAGCCAACCGGCAGATTGCGGAATTGAGACAAATGACGCCAGCAGCAGACCGCAAACGGTCGCCAGCAGAGCGACAGGAATCAGCTGCATTGTCCCCCCTTGCAGTGCAGGCTGAAAAAAATTTTCCGGATCGGAAAACGGTGCGTTACCGCCAGACCGGAATTAACTGATGGTCAGCTGACGGCCACTTTTTTCCGGGTTTTCTTGACCTCGGTTTCAGCTTCGCCGTCATCGAGCTTGCGGATGAATTCTTCCGCCAGGGCGACATCTTCCTTGCAGCCGATAAAGACCGGCGAACGGTCATGAATCATTTCCGCCTGCAGGTCCAGAATCCGCTGTCGGCCATTGGAAGCTGCCCCACCGGCCTGCTCGACCAGAAACGCCATCGGGTTTAACTCGAACAACAGACGCAGTTTGCCCTGGGGCAGGTTCTGTAGAAAAGGATAGAAGAAAATCCCCTTCCCCTTCAACAATACCTGGTTGATATCCGGCACAAAACCACCGCTGTAGCGCAACTTGACGCCACGGTCCTCAAGGCTGGTGACAAAAGCTTCGACCCCGGGAGTATAGAGATTGCGCTGCCCACCCGGAGAGTAGAGATTCCCCTTCGTTGCGATGGTGATATTCTCCTGCAACAGAGTGTATTCCATCAGGCTGTTCATGCCGAATTCATGGACCCCGTTGCCGACGCTGTAGACCAGCGTGGTCCGCGGCCCATAAAGGATATACATGGCAGCGACCTGATTGCGCCCCGGTTGCAGCAGGTCGCAACCTTCAAAAATCGAAACGATGGTGCCGACCGCCAGATTGACATCAACCAGCGATGACCCGTCAAGCGGATCGAACGCCACCGAATACTTTCCTTCACAATCGGGCGAGATCGGAATGATTTCATCCATCTCTTCCGACATCATGTTAGCGACAACCCGTGAATGATCGAGTCGCTTACGCAAAATCCGGTCAGCCAGTACGTCGAGCGCCAGTTGCTGTTCGCCATACAGATTTGACGTACCCGCCACCCCCAGGTCACCGGTTCGGATCGAGTGAATGATGTATTTGGAAGCTTCTGCAATTTCGCAGATCAGGTGGGTGAGATTGTCATCGACCTCATTTTCACGCAGATGTCGACGCAGGTCGATTTGAAATTTGGTTTTTCCGGGCTCGCTCATCGTACCGAACTCTCCTGAGAGGTGAAATAACTGAATGCAATCTATAGCGGTAAATCTCTAGCAGTTTAGCTCAGTTTTAGAGTGACGGCAACCGCAACTTGGCAGATCCGGCAAACATCCGTCATTTTCCTGGCGCCCTCTTTTCAACTTGAAGCGAGCTGCTATAGTGTTTGAAATGATTTTTAGCAACGGCGTTGCAAAACGCCAGGGAGAGACCCATGCCGCACGATGCCAACACTGCCGACCGACTGCTCCAGGCGACCCGCAACGCCCTGAACACAGCTTCTTTTCGCACCAACCAGTACAAACAGGTGGTGCAGAAAAAAATCGATCTCGGAGCGATCCATAAAAAAATTGAACTGCTGCACAGCGACCTCGGTCGGCTGGTTGATGATCTCTATCAGACAGGAAAAAAAAAGTTGCTTGCTGATGCTGCGATCGCCGGTCTACTGGAAAAACTGACCAGTCTGAAGCAGGCTGCGGCGCTGCTGGAAGAAGAAATCGAACTGATCAGGACTGAACCCCCGCCCGAACACCCCTCGGAACCAGCGGATTCGGAGGGACAATCTTCTCCGAAGGAATCCTGATCTACAGGCTCTCCCGCCAGTTTTTTTCCAGAGATTGATAACTGACGCCGTAAATCCCGAATGCCCGGTCGACCGCCGCGGAAATCGTCAGCCCGTCGGCCAGCGCGAACAGCAGTTCCCGCATCTGCACCCAGCCGTACTCGTCGATCAGATAGTGAACAAATGAATAGCTCTGTTCATAGGCCAGCATCACCTGCTGGCCGCGGTAGTTGCGAAACGGCCCTTCCAGAACCTGCAGCGAGAAAAGTTTAGCCTGCTGCTGACCCAGAGGAAATGCCGCCGATTCCGTAGAACCGAACTCTCGTTCCGCGGTTTCAGCCAATCCTTCGTTCAGCCAATAAGGAAGATTATTCCCGGCGATATCGCGCAGGATCACATGCATATACTCGTGGTAGAGAGATTGTTTAACTCGCTCGTCGACCCGGTTGATCCCGCCGACCGGCAACCGGATTTTGCCGTCGTAAAGCCCGCCGGCCCAATCCGGTGAGCGGGTGAGCTCTGCAAACTGCTTGCGGCTGTACAAGATCACCGTCACCCGCGGGTCGGGATAATGATCGAGACGCGACCCCAGGTCGTTGTAAATATCTTCCAGAGTCTTGAGCACCTCCAGCCCCAGGTCGCTATTTTCATCCCCATCGAAAGTGATGATGAAATGGCCGCCGTACTCCTTGTCCATCTCACGTTCAACGGCAAGTTCCCGGCGCACCTTGTCGAACATCTGACCAATTTCCTGATGCTGCGAATCGAGCAGGGCAGCGCTTTCGAGCACATCGAAGGCTTCGGACATGCGATCGGTCGCATAGTAAACCTGGCCGAGCATGTAAAGGAGCTGAGCATCCGGTTCCCCCATGCCGCGGGCCTGCACCAGATCGACTTCCGCTTCGTCGTAGCGCTGCAGGCGCAGCAGAGCATGGCCGCGCAGCAGCCAGAAATTACGCTGACGGTCATCAAACTGCTGGGCTTCGAGCATGACCTTTTCGAGCGTCGCATAATCCTTCCGCTTCAAAAACGCCAGTCCGGCCGCCAGATAAGCTTTGCGCAGGTTGGCTCGAATGGTCTCATCACCGGGCAGTTTATCCAGCGACTGCTTGAGCAACTCGATCCCCCCCAGGAAATCCCCGCTGTTCAGTCGCAGTACCGCTTGGTTGTTGTCGCTGATGTAACTACGCTGGGCCCCCCAGGATGCGGCGGGCAACAGGAATCCACAGCCGATACAGAACAACGGCAGAAGCCGGCGGATTTTTTCAGCTGGCGTTATTTTCTTCACGGGGGAAATCACACCAGAGCAGGGTTGCGCCGACCACCGCCAGCGGGATACAGAAAAACTGAACGAAGGGGATTGCCAGCAGACAGAATACGCCGCAGCCGAAACCGGCCATTTGCACCGGATGCTTGAAAATGTAACGGCGCTGCTCAGCAAATGACAGCTGCTTGCGCATCAGCACAAAGGACTGATATTCGATCACCAGAAAGAACAGGGTCAATAACGGCGCCAGCACCGCATAGATCGCCGAACCGATGCCGGGCAGCAGGTTGATTGCCAACAGCAACAGCATGCAGAGGACGAACACCGACAGTTTCTTGATCTCGACCAGCAGCGCAAACTTGGCCTCCTTCCAGAACCGCCCGATGGAAAACCGCTGTTCCGGCAGCGCTCCGCGGCAGATCTCCTCGCAGCGCTCGGAAAGCAGTTCGTTGAACGGCGAAGCGATTAGGTTGCCGACCACCGTGAAGGAAAAAAACACCACGACCACCGTCAGCAGCAGCGCCACCGACCAGGCCAGGTAATAGAGGATGACCCCGTACCAGACCTCGGTGCTCGGCGCATAGGTTTCGAGCAGGTGATTGAACATGTCGAGGCCGAAATAGACCGACAGGCTGAAGATCACCAGATTGATGGAAAAAGGGATGGCCAGATATTTCAGCAGTCCCGGTTTCTGTAGCAGAAACCTCACCGCCCGTAGCGGATAACTGAAGCCGCGGGCAAAACCGGCCACCGGTTTGATCGCGGCGGACGTCACATTGTCGATCATGATTCCTCCTCGCAGGCTTTGAGTCCTTCTGCCAGAGTCGGATACAACAGTTCGATCTCCAGTTTCTCCTTCATTTTCCGGTTGTCCATCCGCCGTGATTCCTTCAGGTAGGAGAGCATCAGCGGATTCATCTCCCGCTCGGCCTCGGCCATGCTGATCTGCCGCGGCTGGGGCAGATGGTACAGCTCGGCCACCGCAGTGAAATATTCGGTCATGGTGCTCTCCTGACCGTCGCAGATATTGAAGATATCGCCAGACTCCCCATTGACCATCGCCGCCAGACAAACCCGCACCAGATCGTGGGAGTGAATCCGGTTGGTGAAGGGCGCTTCCTCCGGCCTCAGCACCGGATGCCCCTGCTGCACCCGCGCGACCGGCAACCGGCCCGGCCCGTAGATGCCGGTGACACGCAGGATCACCAGCGCGAAACCGAACCGATCGGCCTGCTCGCGCAGCTGCTGTTCGGCGCTGACCCGGCGCTTGGCGCGGGACGTCTGGGGATTAATCGGCGTCTTTTCGGTCACCAGCGCACCGCCACAGTCGCCGTAGACCCCGCTGGTGCTGATGTAGACCAGCTTGCGGGGGCAGTTGTCCGCGGACAGTTGCCGACAAAAGTTGAGCATCCGGTAATCACTGAGCCCGCCCCCCTGGGGCGGCATGAAATAGAACACCTGGCGGCCATGCACCGGAATCGCCGGAGTGTCTTCCCGATAATCCAGGTTTCCCCGCAGGGGGGCAAACCCCTCCTCCTGCAACCGCTGTTGGCTTTCTTCGGAACGGACCAGGGCCAGAACATTTCTGCCCTGAGCGATCAGTTCTCTGCCTACCCGGCGACCGATATCGCCGCAGCCGATAATAACTACCTCAGACATCATGACTCCTGCAGCAGACGCTTGCTGAGTATTTAAAACAGATCCTACGACAATTCCGTCTGCCGCAGGCAGTGATTTTAATTTGCATGTGAACCGCAAATATATATCTTGATTACCAGGTCAAAATTTACTTCTGACGTATTTGATGATTTCCTTCAATTCTTTGTGATTCAGAGCGGAATGAATGTAGTTTTCCTCCTGCTCTTTGGCATGTCTTCCGGGTATTTCTCCAAGAATCAATACATTCTGGGTCCAGTCCGGCAGGTGATTGAAAAAGTATTTGCCATCTTCCACCAGATTTTCAATGTACTCTCCGGAAATTGAATCGTTGTTCGTGGATGAAATCAGCGGCCGACCTTTCAGGGTCAGGATTGACCAGCTGTATTTGATTTCATTTGTCAGCAAGTCCTGGGTCTGCCAGCATGCGATTCTGTCTGCAATTTCCATAAATTCAATTCACTGAAAGAGAATAGGTCCCCAAACCTGGCATCTGTCCGGGGACGAAAAACCGATTAACCTTGAAGCTGAACAATGAGATCAGGTATTGCGGCACTGTAAATCAAATAACTTATTGAATACCAAGGCGTTATCTTACAACACAATTCGACAACAAGAATAGGTTACTGCAGACTCTTGGTGACGATTTCGAACAGATCGCGCGACAGTTCGGTCTGCCGCAGGCGCAGCAGTTGCCGCTTCATCAATTCGCGTCGCTGCGGCTCAAGGCGTTTCCAGCGGGTCAGCGGCCCGGCCATCCGCGCTGCAACCTGCGGATTGCGCTGGTCGAGTAGCAGGATCTGATCGACCAGCAACTGATAGCCGGCCCCATCACCCCGATGAAAGGCGGCCAGGTTCTGACTGAACGCCCCGAGCAGCGAGCGCGCCCGGTTCGGATTCTGCAGATTGAAGGAGTTGTGCCGGAGCAGATGCTGCACCTCATCAAAAACCTGCGGCTGGTGCGCGAGCGCCTGCAGGCTGAACCACTTATCAATAACCAGCGGATGCTGTTGCCATTGCTGGTAGAAATCATCGATCACCTGCTGACGTTCACTGGCCGGATTGTCGAGCAGAGCGGCAAAGGCCGCCAGGCGATCGGTCATATTGTGTGCCTGATGGTACTGCTGCAGGCAGAGATCGGTAATCCGCTGCTCATGCAGTTCCATCAGCAGGCTTAAACAGAAATTCCGCAGGCTGCGCCGGCCGACAGCAACCGGCTCCAGGGAGTACTCACCGGAATCGGCACACTCCTGGAAACGCTCCAGCAGCCGCCCCTGGCAATCGCTCCCCAGTTGCCAGCGCGCCCGGTCGCGGACCGCGCGGATCGCCTGCGGGTCGAACTCCGGCAGTTGATCGGCAAGGTACTGCTCGCTCGGCAGGGTCAGCAACTGGACCAGCAGACACATATCGACATGACGATCATCCAGCGCCAGTCGCCAGTTGCTGACGAATCGCGGGGACAGGGCAAACTGGCGCCCCTGTTCGTAATCCCCGAGCATCTTCATCAGCTCCTTCAATGCCAGAGTCTGCCCGGCTTCCCAGCGGCTGAAGGGATCGCTGTCATGTGCCATGCGCAAGGCCAGTTGGTCATCGCTGAAATCGCACTTGAGCCGCACCGGCGCCGAGAAACCGCGTAGCGGCGAGATCACCGGCGGTTGCGGCAGGTTGATGAAGGTAAAGCGCTGCTCAGTTCCGGTCAGTTCCAGCACCCGGGTGGTCGCGCCGGGACTCTCTTCGCCGGCAAGTTGCAGTGGGATGTCCCGCCCCTCCCCATCGAGCAGACCGATCGCCAGCGGTATGTGAAACGGCTCTTTTTCCTGCGCCTCAGGCGTCGCCGGGCAACTCTGCAGGATATCCAGAATCAGCGTCCGCTGTGTTGCGTCATAGTTGCTGCGGATCAGCACCTGCGGCGTTCCGGCTTGTGAATACCAGCGCTCGAAACCCGCCAGATCGCTCTGCCCGGCATCCTCCAACGCTTTGACGAAATCGTCGCAGGTCGCCGCCCGGCCGTCGTGCCGCTGCAGATAGAGACGCACTCCGGCGATGAACCGCTCCTCGCCGAGCAGGGTGCGCAGCATGCGGATCACCTCGGCGCCCTTGTTGTAAACGGTCATGGTGTAGAAATTGTTGATCTCCAGGTAGGAGGCCGGGCGCACCGGATGGGCCATCGGCCCGGCATCCTCGGGGAACTGGTACTGGCGCAGCAGGCGCACGTCGTCGATCCGTTTGACCGCCGCCGAATTCATGTCGGCGGAAAACTGCTGATCGCGAAAGACCGTCAGCCCTTCTTTCAAGCTGAGCTGAAACCAGTCGCGGCAGGTCACCCGGTTTCCGGTCCAGTTGTGGAAATATTCGTGGCCGATCACCCCTTCTACTGCAAGATAATCGGCATCGGTGGCGGTATCCGGATGGGCCAGCACGTACTTGGAATTGAAAATGTTCAGCCCCTTGTTTTCCATCGCCCCCATGTTGAAATCATCCACGGCGACGATCATGTAGCGGTCCAGATCGTATTCCAGGCTGAACACCTGCTCGTCCCAAGCCATCGCCTTTTTCAGCGACAACATGGCGTGCTCGCAGTAATCCCGGTTCCGCTCTTCGACATAGACCTGCAGCAGCACCTCGCGTCCCGAGGCGGTGGTGTAATGATCCTCGCTGCAGACCAGGGCGCCGGCCACCAGGGCGAACAGGTAACTCGGTTTCGGGAAAGGGTCCTCCCATTCGGCGAAGTGCCGGCCCTGCGGCAGCTCCCCCTGGCCGATCAGATTGCCGTTGCTGAGCAGCACCGGGTATTTCCGCTCGGCTTCGATCCGTACCCGGAAACGGGCCATGACATCCGGGCGATCGGGGTAGTAAGTGATCTTGCGGAAACCCTGCGCCTCGCACTGGGTGCAGAAATTCCCACTCGACAGGTAAAGCCCTTCCAGCGAGCTGTTGTCGGCCGGATTGATCAGGGTTTCGACCTCCAGCGTGAATCTCTCCGGAACTTCGTCGATGGTCAGCGACTCTTGGTCCAGCTTGTATTCCGTCGGCGACAAGGAGCGGCCGTCGAGCTTCACGTCGAGCAGCTGCATTCCGCGACCGTCGAGCCGCAACGGTTCAGACGACCCCTGGCGATCAGGATTCAGGCAGAGCTGCATCCGGGAGGAAACCTGGGTCGCCGTCGGCGCGAGGAAAAAACTCAGCGCAACTTCTTCGACCAGGTGCGCCGGGGTCCGGTAATCTTTCAGATAGATGGCCTGCGGGGATTTCTTGTCGGTTTTCATGTTGCTCGTTCCGGGAAAAGGTTATCAACTGGAGTTTTCTTACGGACGATGGTTGGAATTTAACATTTTTCTGATCACCCTGAAAAGGGGAAGCGGTTCAGCCTTGCGGCGGAACCAGATGCCGGGCGGCGAGATAGCCGGTCGACCAGCAGAGCTGCAGGTTAAATCCGCCGGTCGGTCCGTCCAGATCGATCAGTTCGCCGACCAGGAACAGATTTTCCACTTTCTTCGAACGCATGCTGCGCATATCAATATCCTTCAGCGCAACCCCGCCCGAAGTCACAATCGCCTTATCGAACCCTTCCACACCGCTGACGGTCAACTCCAGCCTCTTGAACAGCTGTAACAGCCGCTGTCGTTCCGGGCGCGAAATACTGTGACACTTCTTCTGCGGGTCGATCCCGGAGAGGCGGATAAACAACGGGATCATGTCTTTCGGCAACAGGTTGCCGAGGGAATTGCGAAAATCCCGGTTATTGTACCCGGCGAACTCGCGCTGCAGACGTTTATCGAATTTGTCCGCGGTCACCGCCGGCTTCAGATCGAGAAGCAAGCTGACCTTCCCTTTTTTCAGCTCCTCGCGAATGGCGGCGCTCAGATCGAGGACAATCGGTCCGCCGATCCCGCTACGGGTAAAAAATGCCTCGCCAAACCGTTCCTCGATCGTTTTTCCGTCCCGGCAGACGCTCAGTTGCACATTTTTCAGATTGAAATGGGACAGCTCCTGCGTCCAGTCTGCGGAAAGGCGTACCGGCACCAGGGCCGGTGCGGTTGGAACCAGCCGGTGGCCGGTCTGTTCCGCCCAGCGGTAACCATCACCGGTACAGCCAGTTTCCGGATAGGAAAGGCCACCGGTGGCAAGCACGAACCGGTCAGCGAAATACTCCCCTCTGCTGGTCGTCACGGAAACGATTCTTTCGTCCTCCCGGGTCAGCCGCTTCACCCGGCAATCGGTTACCAGCGTCACCCCACTCTCCGCGAGGAATCGCTCCAGAACCTTCTGCACCTCTTTGGCGCCGCCGGTTGCCGGGAAAATTCTGCCGCCGCGTTCAACCTGCAGCTGAAGGCCGCGCTGTTCGAAAAAGTTAACCAGATCCCGAGGCCCGAAGGCATAGAGCGCGGTCAGCAGGGCTTTGCCGTTCGGGCCGAACTGCGCGGCAAACTTATGCGGATCCGCTTCGTCGTGGGTCAGGTTGCAGCGCCCCTTGCCGGTAATGAGAATCTTGGCGCCGCAGTGCCGATTCTTCTCCAGCAGCAGCACCCTTCCCCCCCCTTGCGCGGCAAATCCTGCGGCAAAGATTCCGGCGGGGCCACCACCGATGACGATCACATCGAATTTTTCCATACATCAAAACCCGGGCCGCGGTCTAATCGCGACAAAACGACAAGTTCCCACATTCCGTCCGGACTGTCCAGCACAACTCAAAAGAAAAAAGAGCAACTGTCCGGGCAAAAGAAAAGGCGGCCAAAGCGGCCGCCCATTTCTTTACTTGAATGTGTCATTCTTGCTGGGATTCAATAAACCATGAACACCTGTTCTTCATTCCAGTTTTCAATCGCTTCTTCCAGGTTGTTCCCCGAACCCATCTTTTCACAGTCGTTGTTGGAACAGTACACCCCCCAGTGGCTTCGCGGGGCAAATTCACAGGGGCCGAAAATTTTCGCCGCACCCCCGCAACGACAGGGAACAGCCTGGGTGATCTGATGTGCTTCCATGGAAATACTCCTTTCAAGAGGCGGGATTTCCAGTGCAAAAAGATCGGCAGCCTGAATACCCCTTGTGTAAATTTTTCTTATATTTAACACATAAACATGGCAAATCAACCCCCATTTTTCAATTAAACTTCCTTATAACAATGGTTTACAAAAACTAATACCAGATAGCTAATTCAGCGCCGACCACACATCAGAAAGGGTTTAGCAGCTTTCAGGTCGGATCATCTAATGGCTGAGAATGATTTACATTTCTCAATTTGATGGGAAAATGGGGAAAGTTGCAATGAGCACAATAAAAAAACCTCCGTGAAAAAAAAAGTTCCTCGAAAGATTTTTAGACCACCGTTTTTTTTCGGCTGACCGAGGACTGCTGGAGTTGGAACCGAACCGACAAAGACGGTCAGTCCCGCAAATGACCGCAAGACCAGCAGGCGGTGAACTGCCCGTCGATCTCTTCGCTGCAACCGGGACAGGTCCAGGTCTCAGTGGCCGCCGGATTCGACAACCAGGCATTCAGCAACAGCTTGGCGCGCGGGTAGGTTTCCTCGTCGAGAACCCAGAGTTCCGGAAAGCACTCGACAAAAGGGATCTCCCCCATCGCCGTCGAGAGTCGCTCATTCCGGATCAGGCACTCGATGCCCTCACCGGCCAGCAATTCTTTGAACATCCCTGCGATCGGCTGTTCCCAGAAATCAAAGGTGTGCAGCTTTTTCATGGTTCGATTATACCAACTGCGGCGAAAGAATGCTCCAAAGAGAGCTTAATATCTGATACAATTGGGATTATTCAAAATTCCTGATTGCCGAAAGGAGGAGAGCATGACCGATCTTTCCACCACTTATATGGGCATGCCGTTACGCAATCCGATTCTGGTTTCCAGCTGCGGCCTGACCGGTACCCTTGAAGGGATCCGTCGTTGCGCCGAGGCCGGAGCCGGGGCGGTTGTCCTGAAATCACTGTTTGAAGAACAGATCACCGCGGAAACCCGGACCCTGAGCCAGTATGCGGAATATTCCGACGCTGCTGAGGCCTATGACTATCTGCAGGGCTATGGGATGGAACTGGGCCCGCAGGACTATCTGAAACTGATTGCCGAGGCGAAAAAGGCCGTTGATATCCCGCTCATCGCCAGTCTCAATTGCATTTCCAACGAACGCTGGATCGATTATGCCGTCAAGCTGGAGCGCACCGGCGCCGATGCCATTGAGCTGAATGTCGGGATTATGCCGACCCACGCCAAGCAGCAGGGTCCGGCTATCGTCGATCAGTACCTGCGCATCCTTTTCGATGTCAAAAAGCGGGTCAACATTCCGGTCGCCATGAAAGTCGGGCCTTATTTCACCTCCTTCGCCAATTTCGTCGACCGCCTGTCGCATGATCGCACCGAAGCACCGGCCTACAGCGTCGGCTGGTTCGGCCGGAATAAGGAAGTCGGCAAAATCACCTGGAAAGGGGCAGATGCTCTGGTACTGTTCAATCGTTATTATAAATTCGATATCGACATCGATAACCTGGCGCTGGTCCACGGTAATCCCTACAGCTCACCGAACGAAATTCATTACACCCTGCGCTGGCTTGCGCTGCTGTCCGGGAAAGCCGGTTGCGATCTGGCCGGCAGCACCGGAATCCATGACGGCCACGATGCCATAAAAGCGTTACTGGCCGGCGCCAAAGTGGTTCAGGTCTGTTCCACCCTTTATCACAACGGCCTGGAGCAAATCGGCAGGATACAGGAACAGATGCAGGCCTGGATGCAGGAACACGGCTATCAGAGATTGCGTGACATGCGCGGCCTGCTCAGTCAGCAACTGAGCAAACAACCGGAACATTATGAACGTCTGCAGTACATCAAGCTGTTCGGCGGCATAGAATAACATCTGACAGATCACATTTCATACCAGCCGGGTCGGCTTTTTCCCGGGACCAGCCAGTCGCCGGCAAAGGGCCCCGGATAAACAGGAGATGCTGTGAGTGGGATGATGAAAGCACAGCGGGTGGAAAAACTGGTCGACCTGCAGGTGGAGGAAGAACCCTTGCGGCTGGTGGAATGCCCCATCCCCACCCCCGGTCCCGGCGAGGTACGAATTCGGGTTGTCTGCTGCGGCGTCTGTCATACGGAACTGGACGAAATCGAAGGGCGGACCCCGCCGCCCGTCCTGCCGGTGATTCCCGGCCACCAGGCGGTCGGCCGGATCGACCAACTCGGCCCGCAGGTCAGTGACCGCCAACTCGGCGAACGGGTCGGGGTCGCCTGGATCTACTCTGCCTGCGGTCATTGCCATTGGTGCCGGACGCAACGGGAAAATCTCTGCCCCGCCTTCCGCGCCACGGGTCGCGATGTCGACGGCGGCTATGCCGAATACCTGGTCGCTCCGGCAGCCTTTGTTCATCCGATTCCGGATCTGTTCAGCGCGGCCGAAGCCGCCCCGCTGCTCTGTGCCGGCGCCATCGGTTATCGCTCCCTGCGACTGGCGAAGCTCCAACCGGACGCCCCGCTCGGCCTGACCGGGTTCGGCGCTTCTGCCCACCTGGTGCTGAAACTTGCCCGTTATCGCCACCCGGAACTGCCGGTCTTCGTTTTTGCCCGCAGCGAAAAGGAGCGTCGGTTCGCCGTGGAGCTGGGAGCCGCCTGGGCCGGCGACACTGACGAGCAGGCGCCGGAATTGATGCAGGCGATCATCGACACGACACCGGCCTGGAAACCGGTCGTCAGGGCTCTGCGCCAGCTGGAACCGGGAGGGCGGCTGGTCATTAACGCCATCCGCAAGGAACAGGGCGATCGCGCCCAGCTGGCCGAAATCGATTACCCGCGTGATCTCTGGCTGGAAAAAACCGTCCAGAGCGTAGCCAACGTCAGTCGTGCGGACGTCCGCGAGTTTCTCGCCATAGCCGCCGAAATCCCCTTACACCCGACTATTGAAGAATTCCCGCTGTCTGATGCCAACCGTGCGCTGCTGGAACTGAAAGAGCGGAAAATCCGCGGGGCGAAGGTGCTCAGAATCGGATCGGACAGCTGATTGCCGGATCAGATGGCCCTTTCATGTCAGAAGAAATTGTGAGACTATAACCTCCCTCGGTACGGTCCGGATTTCTCCGGCACTGCTCCTTTTGCAGGCATTGCATAAAACAGAGAGGTTTTTGTGAAAAAGATATTGGTGTTGTTGGGAATTGTTATTTCCCTCGCAATAATTGTTGTTTTCGGTATTAAATTATTTATGCAACACAAAGCCTCGCAATATGAGGAAACAGCTGTTCCGTATATTAAAATGGTTATTCCTGAAATTTCGAAGTGGGATCCACAGATCATTAAAAAATACATGCCGGCTGCATCGTTGGCGCAAACTTCCGATGAAAAAATAATTAATATTACTCAGCATCTTTCAAAGCTGGGGGCGCTGAAAAAGATGCACCAACCATCATTTTCAAGTGAAGATCTTGATGTAAAGATTGCCGGTGTCAAAAATACAATTATTTCCTATGAGATAAATGCCGAATATGAAAACGGTGATGCGGTTATTACTCTCGGCCTGCAAAAAGAGGGATCGACATATAGAGTTCATAATTTTAAAATTAATTCCTCAGTATTAACTGAATAGTTTAGCCGCGTTATACGGCAAATTCAGGACAGAAAAAGGCCCGACCGGATTTCCAGTTCAGGCCTTTTTTTAGTTTTTTCGCCTTTCAATAGACGTCGTGATTATCGACCAGCTTGACCAGTTCGGAGGATTTTTTCTGCTTGAACTGCTCCGGGTTGATGGGCGGATGCGTCCAGTTATGATGCTGTCCGCCATGCCACCGATTGAAGCTTTTGCCGGGATCGACTTTCCAGTTGTGGTAATAACCGGACGACGGTTTCTTGTTCAGAAACTGGTGGATATGGGCAAGATAAGGGTCACTGAACCGGGGTGAAATGTTCACCGCCTGCTGAACCCGCTCCTGCGTCTGAAAATGTCTGGGGCAGCGGGATTGATTGCCATCGTCGTTCCGCAGCTGACCGTTCACCAGCGCAAACTTACGGATCTGTTTTTCGCTGGTGATATTCCAGCGGCCATCCTCCAGACGGCAGGCGGTCCCAAAATACTGCTGTTTGGCTCCCCCCTGTTCAATCGTTGCCAGATACTCCCGGCAATACTGTCCCGAGGCCAGCTGGTAGCTTCTGGTCGGGATGGTTGAACCGTTCAGTCCGGTATCCGGGTTGATCCAGGCAGTTGCCTGGTGAGTCGGGCTGTTTTCAAGGGCAAACTGGAAACCGTTGTAAAGAATCTGCACGTCGCTCCGGTTTAATACGAAAGTACGATACGCCTGGGCGGTCATGGCGCCGGCGAGCAGCACAACCAGCAAAACAACAATTCGTTTCATAACGCTTCTCCCCTGCTAGAACCTCGTCCCTGGCGGCAGGAGATTGGGAAAAGCTTTGTTGGCGATCTCGCCTCTTCCGGCAAGGGTCACCTGCCTCCGATTCGAGGTGTATCCATTCTCTCTTCTCTTTGCAATCCATTATAACAGCAGTGAGGGAATTTATAACCGCTTTAGTCATATTTATTGCCGGAATATTTTTTTGTGCGCCAACGACGGGAGCCGGTGCCTGATCTGAACCAGCAGATCCGGTTCGAGTTCGGCACAGATCAGTTCGCCGGAATCTTCGCCACAGTCGGTCGCACGGGCGACAATTGTCCCCCAGGGATCGATGATCAGACTGTGGCCGTAGGTCCGGCGTCCGCCGGGATGCGTGCCGACCTGGGCCGGGGCCAGAACATACGCCTGATTCTCGATCGCCCGGGCCCGCAGCAGGACCTCCCAGTGCGCTTGTCCGGTCGGAACGGTAAAGGCGGAAGGGACCGACAGCAGATTGCACCCCTGTTCGGCATACCAACGATAGAGTTCGGGAAATCTCAGGTCGTAGCAGATACTCACCCCCAGGCGCCATTCATCAATCTTCACCACTAGGGGGGTATCACCCGCCTCGATCTGGGCCGATTCGTGGTAGCGGCCATCCGTCAAATCAACATCGAAGAGGTGCATCTTGTCGTAAATCCCCAGGCATTCCCCTTCACGATCGTAAATCGGGCAGGCGTTACGCAGCTTATCGTTCCGGCCGGGCAACAGCAGCGATCCACCGATGATCGTCAGACGATATTTTTTTGCCGCTTTGGCCAGAAAAGAGAGAACCTCCGGAGCCTGATGGTGCGCAAATTTCTGCTTCCGTTCGAAATCAGGATGCATGAAGGAAAAATTTTCCGGCAATGCCGCCAGATGCACCCCTTGTTCAACTGCCTGCCGCAAAAGCAGATCGACCTTTTCGAGATTCTGCTCAACACTATCAATGGAACAAAGTTGCAGACAAGCGGTCAGCATAAGGATCCTTTCCCTGCAGGGTCTGGTTGGGCACGATCTCTCGTACATTATAGGCAATTTGACGAAACGGCCCAATCAGATGATCACAGATTGGGCCGTTTCGCCGAAACAATATGACTTGCGATTGACACCGAACCGGCATCACGACTGTGGGCGTCAGCCGCCACCGGGGCTGAAAGATTTGGCCCCGTCCCCGCCGGATGTGGAAAAGGTTGATAATTTTCTGACAACTTCTGCAGAATGACAGACTGGGCAGACCGGATCTGCCGCAGCGCTCGATTTCAGCAGTTTCTCGAATTGAAATCCGCAATTGGGACAATCGTATTCGAAGATCGGCATCTTGTTTCTCCCGCCTATTTTTCTGTTTTCAGACCGGCTTTCCGCCAACCGGACATATGCCCATCCAGAAGGACGATATTCCGGTAGCCCCGCCGGAGTAATAACCCCTGAGCCATTTGCGCGCGCGGTCCGTGCTCGCAGGTCAGAACCAGCTCGGTTCCGATATCCTCCGGCAGCTTTACCTGACGAAACATCAGTTTCCACAACGGCGCATGAACAGCACCGGGGATGTGTCCGCCGCGATATTCAAAACCGCTGCGGACATCTATAATGATCGGCGGTTGTTTCGTTTTCAACCGCTGCTGCAATTCGAGAACTCGCACGGCACTTTCTTCCTCGGAACGGTAGATATCCGCTCCGCTGCGGATTTCCCGATCCTTCGTCTCCACTTGACGATGTCCGTTTTGTAAACCATCAATTCAAGTATTTATATATTTGGTATAGCAATTTTGTCAAGCGGTTGGATCGGTTTAAAATGCATCGAAACAGCAGTAATCCTCCACCGCATCAGGCGGGCATATCATCTTTGGCATCGAGCACCTCTCTGACCGCAAAGGCCAGTTCGCGCATCATCACCGGTTTCAGAAGAAAACGCTGGAACCCGCTGGCACGGGCTTTCTGCTCGGAAACCAGTTCGCTGAATCCAGTGCAGAGGATGATCGGAATTTCCGGGCGGCACTTCCGCAGGCGACTCGCCAGCTCCAGACCGGTCATCTTTGGCATGGTCATGTCAGTGATCACCAGATCATACCTTCGGGGGTCGTCGCGAAACGCCTGGATAGCGGAATGGCAGGCGCTGAACAGAGTCGAGCGATAGCCCAGTGTTTCGAGGATTTCGCAGGTGACCTGGCCTACCTGCAGTTGGTCGTCGACAACCAGAATTTGCTCCGTGCCAACAGGCAGTTCACTATCCTGCGGCTCCAGTTCGACAACTTTGGCATCGACCTTCGGCAAATAGATCTGAAAGCTGGTTCCCCGCTCAGGTTCGCTGTAAACCGAAATCATCCCGCCGAAGCCCTTGACTATGCCGTTGGCAACGGCCAGGCCTAGGCCGGTCCCCTCTCCTTGTTTCTTGGTCGTGAAATAGGGGTCAAAGATCCGGTCGAGAGTTTCACGGTCCATGCCGCAGCCATTGTCATTTATCTCCAGAATCAGATAATCCCCCTCCGCAAGCTGCAATGAATGAATTTTAAGATCATTTTCACCCAAATGGGTGTGACGAAGAGTAATCTCTATCACGCCATCAGCTTCTCGTATGGCATGGTAAGCATTGGTGCAGAGATTCAGTATGACCTGATGAATCTGGGTGGCATCGGCCAGGACTCGGCAGTCGTCATGGCAGATCTTCATCCGGATATCGATAGTCGTGGGAATCGCCGCGCGAACCAGAGGCAGAACCTCTTCGATGACCCGGTCCAGTCTCAAAGGACTCAATTCTTTATCGGCAAAGCCCTGATGACTCAGGGTCAGAATCTGCCGCACCAGATTCTTGGCCTGGGTGGCGGCCTTGATGACTTCTCTGATTCTTGATTCGGCCCGGCTGCCCGGCTCGATATCCTTGAGGGCCAGTTCCGCGAACCCGAGCATCGGCGCCAGCAGGTTGTTGAAATCGTGGGCAATCCCGCCGGACAGAGTACCCAGCGCTTCAATTTTCTGCGCCTGCAGGAGCAACCGTTCGACCTGCTTCTTTTCCCGGTCGAGGCGATGGCGCTTGATGATGCCGGCCAGAGTGGTGGCAAACGACACGAAAAAACCTTCCTCGCTCCGATCGTGCAGATGCCCGTTCGGAAGAGAGAGGCTGAGGACACCGACACTCTTTTCCGCGAGCCGGATCGGCACGCAATAGTGCCCGTGCTCTTTCATACCCGGCCTGCGGATCGTGTGGCGCTCATCGATTTCACTGGCGAACTGCACCTCCCCGGTTGCCGCAGCCAGCCCGCAGAGGCATTCACCCGGGCGCACCTCCGCACAGGGTTCCACACCGCAGCTCAGGTACCCTCTGCTGGCGTGCAAGGCCAGCGCGCCTGAATCATCGAGCAGGAAAATTGCTGCGGCTGTGTCACTGACCAGCCAGTCGAGGGCCAGGATTTTTTTCAGGGACTGTTCGAAAAGAGTGTCGAGGGGAATATCTTCGAGGGAGAGTTTGAGCAGTTCGTTGATCAGGGCATGATTGCGGAAATTGCTTTGCAACTGCTGCTCGCGACGTTCGCGGACTGCGATCTCCTCCTTCAGCTCCCGTAATTTCTGTTGCAACTCTGGGAAATAACTTTTGCGAATTGATCGTTCACCGAGGCCGATAATCCGATCGCGCAGTTCTTCGCTCGTCGATTCAGCTTCAGAGGGCCTCTTCATAAATGACCTCGATATCGCGCTGATTCGCCCGCATCGGGTTGGTGACCATACAGGGGTCTTTGATCGCCTTTTTCGCCAGAATGGGGACATCGCTGCTGCTGGTGCCGTGATCGGCCAGCGAGTGAGTGATTCCGGCCACCTTTTTCAGTCGCGCGACTTCAGCAAGAATCGCCGTCCGCCTTTTTTTGAGGGGCAGACCGCGCAGATCGAGCTGCATCGCTTCGCCAATCCTCACGTAGCGGTCACCGGCTTCGGGAAAATTATACGCCATAACATGATCGAGCAGAATGGCGTTGCATTCGCCGTGGGGCAGATCGAGATAGCCGCCCAGGCTGTGCGCCATGGCATGCACGGCGCCCAGGCTGGCATTGGAAAATGCCAGCCCGGCTTCCAGACTGGCCCGCATCAGGAGACCCCGCAGTTCCAGGTTGTCAGGGCTCTGCAGAACCTTGAGCAGGTTCTCGTGGATCAGCCGGATCGCTTCGAGGGCATGCAGGTCGAACAATGGGGAATGGGCGGTGGAGACATAGGCTTCAATAGCATGCACCAGGGCATCGATGCCAGTACAGGCGGTCAGGAAATTGTCCATGCTCAGGGTCGTCGCGGGATCGATCAATGAGATATCGGGAACCACGGTCTTGCTGATGATGGCGATCTTCACCCGTTCCTGCCGGTTGGTGATGATAGAGAACTGCGAGACATCCGCCGATGTGCCGGCGGTTGTCGGGATGCAGATCAACGGCGGTCCCGGCGCCGGCACGTTGTCGATCCCCTCGTAGTCGAGGATATGCCCGCCGTTGGTGCTGACGATGCCGATCCCTTTGGCGCAGTCCATCGGGCTGCCGCCGCCGACCGCCACGATCAGGTCGCAATTATTGGCGCGAAACGCCTCGACCCCTTCCATCACCTCTTCCGCGCGAGGATTGGGGGAAACTGCAGAGAAAATGACCGGCTCAATTGCGGCGCTATCCAGGTTGTCGGATACCAAGCCGCTCCAGCCGGCCTGAATCACCCTGGGGTCGGTCACCAGTAATACTTTCCGCGCCCCGAGATTTGCCGCATAACGACCCACCAGATCGATCGCGCCGTCACCGAAAATCAATTCCGGGGCGACGAATTTCCTGAGTTCCGACATCCCAACCCCCTAAATTTCGCAGATATCTAAACAACTATTTGAATATCTCAAGGTTTTTAGAATATCTCAAGGAAGTTTTTTAACAACCAAAGGAATATAAAAACCACGGGGCGGCTATTTCAAGAATTGCTGAGATATGTTATTCAGACGACACTACTTTTAAGGAGCAACCATGCAGAAACTGATCCGCCAAATCCTGACCTCCAAGGTCTATGAAGCCGCCGTGGAAACCCCGCTGGAGGAAGCCCCCGGCTTGTCGCGGGAGCTCGGCAACCGCATCCTGCTCAAGCGGGAGGACCTGCAACCGATTTTCTCCTTCAAGCTGCGCGGCGCCTACAACAAGATCGCCCACCTCAGTCAGGCGGAAAAAGCTGCCGGGATCATTGCCGCCTCCGCCGGAAATCACGCGCAAGGAGTGGCCTTTTCCGCCCGTCAACTCGGGCTGAAGGCGCTGATCGTGATGCCGGCTACCACTCCGCAGATCAAGGTCGATGCCGTCAGAGAGCTTGGCGCCGAGGTCATTCTGCATGGCGACAATTACTCCGAAGCCGCCGAGCGCTGCAAGGAATTGGTGGACGAGACCGGGATGACCTATATTCACCCTTTCGATGACGAGCTGGTCATCGCCGGTCAGGGAACGGTCGGCGACGAATTGCTGCGCCAGAGCGCCGGAAAAATGGATGCGGTTTTCGTTCCGGTCGGCGGCGGCGGGCTGATCGCCGGAATCGGCGCCTATCTGAAAGCGCTCTGCCCCGAGGTGAAGGTGATCGGCGTGGAACCGGTTGACAGCGACGCCATGTATCAATCGCTGCAGGCCGGCAAACGGGTCACACTCGACTCGGTCGGTATCTTCGCCGACGGGGTGGCGGTCAGGCAGATCGGCAAACTGACCTATGAACTCTGCCGTCAGCATGTCGATGACATCATCCGCGTCAGCACCGATGAGCTCTGCGGCGCCATCAAAAGCGTCTATCAGGCTACCCGTTCGATCGTCGAACCGGCCGGGGCGCTCGGAGTGGCCGGGATCAAGCAGTACGTCAAACAGACCGGGGTCAAAGGACAAACCCTGGTGGCGATCAACTCCGGCGCCAATATGAACTTCGAACGGCTGCGCTACGTTTCGGAACGGACCATGACCGGCGAAGGGCGCGAGTCGTTGTTCGCCGTGACCATCCCGGAGAAACCGGGGGCGTTGCGGCACTTCTGTGAACAGACGCTGGCCGGTATCAACATCACCGAATTCAGCTATCGTCTCGCCGATCGCCAACAGGCGCAGCTGTTCATGGGAGTTTCGATCGGCAGCGGCGAGGCCCGCAGCAGTTTCTCATCCCGTTTGAGCGAGCAGGGCTACCTGAATAGCGATCTGACCGATAACGAACTGGCGAAAACCCACCTGCGTTACATGATCGGCGGGCGCTCGCCGGAAGCGACCCGCGAACGGCTGTTCCGCTTCTGGTTCCCGGAACGCCCCGGCGCATTGACCCGCTTCCTCGCCGACATGGGGGCCGACTGGAACATTTCGCTGTTTCACTACCGCAGCCAGGGGGGGGATTTCGGCCGGGTACTGATCGGCCTGGAAATTCCGGCCGGGGATGAAAAGCGTTTGCAGAAATTTCTCGATAACCTCGGATACCGTTTTGTCGAAGAAACGAAAGATCCGGCCTATAGGCTGTTTTTGTAAACAGCGCCGAAGATCATCTCCGGTCGGCTAATTTCTACCGCAGGGGGCGCGGAGCTCGCGGAGAAAATCTATTGAAGTTTGCACTGCATTCTCAGCGGTCTCCGCGGTAAAATAGTTTTGGTCTAAAATTCACCTCACAGGAGCTGGCAATGAAAATCACCAATCTGCGACAATGCCCGAGCAGTCCGGTCAACATGGAAGGTGCCGAAGGGGCGCTGCGCCAGGTGCCGATCGGCAAGGCGGACGGCGCGCCGAACTTTTCGATTCGTGTCTTCACCCTCGAGCCGGGCGGGCACACTCCGCACCACAGTCACGAGAGTGAACATCTGAATTATATTCTCGAAGGAAGTGGTGAGGTGCTGGAGGGGGAGACTCCGCGCCCGGTCCGGCAGGGAGATTTCGTCCTGGTCACCCCACATGAAAAGCACCAGTACCGCAACACCGGCGAAACGCCACTGGTCTTTCTGTGCATGGTGCCGAGTCAGTACGAATAAACCGAAACGGCGGCCAGGAATTGCTTATTTCACTTCGAGCGGCAGCACAATGCAAAATTTTGTGCCGACACCAACCTTGCTTTCCACCCGGATATCGCCGCCGGCCTTGCTCACGACATCATATGCCGTACTCAAACCCAGTCCGGTGCCTTGTCCCGGTGGCTTGGTAGTAAAAAACGGTTCGAAGATCCGGCTGATCAGCTGCTCTGGAATGCCACAGCCGTTATCTGTGATCTCGCAGAAAACATGTTGTGCATCCGCGCTGGTGGCAACGGTCAGCACTCCCTCATTGGCGGTCTGATAGCGTTCCCTTATCGCCTGAACCGCATTCATCAAGACACTCAGCAGGACCTGATTCATCTCACTGCCATTTACCAGGATATGGGGGATCTCTCTCAGTTGCAGTTCAATTCTGGCGCGATCACGATATTCGTTCTGCACTATCAGCAGGGTCGTGGCAATACTGGCATTCAGGTCATAGTCAGCATTCTGCGGGATTTCATCAACGCGAGAAAACACTCTCAGGCCCTTCACAATCTCGACTATCCGGGTCAGACCGTCCCGGGTTTCCGTCAGTAGTTCTGCGGCGTCTTCCTCGATCATAGCCAGCTTCTTCGGCGACAGAACTTTTTCAACTGCTTCCAGCTGGGGAAGGACATCCTGGCAATTGCAGGTCATCGCGACGTTTTTTAATTTCTGGTAGGCGTTTAGCGCTTCAGTGAACTTGTTGACATATTTATCCAGCATGTTCAGGTTGCTGATGATAAAACCGAGCGGATTATTGATCTCATGCGCCACTCCGGCCGCCAGCTGACCGATTCCGACCAGTTTTTCCTGCTGGATCAGCTGCATCTGGGTCCGCTTCAGTTCGGATATCTTTTCTTCCAACTGTAACGTCCTCAGCGATACCCGCTGTTCCAGCTCAGCATTGAGCTGAGCCATCGATTCCTGCCAATAATTGTGTTCGGCCTGGAACTGGAAGTAATTCGAGAGTAGCTTGCCGATGTTGAAGTAGATGGCAGCGATTCTCTCCAGCCGGGCTGGGGAATTGACTTGATGACGCTCAATGCTCTGCAGTGCCTGTTCTTTGTCCGCCACACCGATTTCATCGAAGTAACGATTGAAATGCGCCCGCAGTTTATCATCCACCGGTTTGGTGAATGATTGACCGCCGGAAATGTTGCCGATGCGCCGCCCGAAAAGATGGATGGGCACGGTGAAATCAAAGATGCCGGCATGACATTTGTAAACCATCGGCTTATGGGACATATCGGACTGTTTACCGCGCTGCTCAGCTTCCAGCATGCAGCGCTTCAAGCCCTCCTCGCAGCTGCGGATATGCTTCAGACACAAATCGGTAAAGTGGGAATACCTGAGTACCGGCGTTCCGTCCGGGTCGGAGAATACCATCGACGTGTTGAACTGTTCCGTCGTCAGATCGAACAGTTCCTGCAACAACTCTTTCTCCGCCGGAGTGATTAAACAGGAAACCTTCATCTTCTCCGCACCGATGAAGGCGATCATTTGCTCATTGTGAGTCGTCATGAGAAGTTTTTCGAATTGAGGATTATGCTGCTGTGTTTACCCATATCATTCCTTTCAATCAGGAAAGATGTGCAGCCGAAGAAAAACTAACAGAGTCCGCTTGCCCTTCAGACAACGGATCCTGATCAAAAAATGAAAATTCAGGGACGATCATAATCAGGAGATATCCGGTTCCGCTAGGGCTTCAACTCCGCCAGAAGCAGGAAGTTCTCGGTGAGCACCCCGCGGGGATAAATTTTGTCACCGTAAAGCACCTGGTGATCATCCTTGATATAGATCTCGATGTCGGGATTGCCGTCACTGTGAGGGAGTTTGATCGCCAAGACCTTGTAGCCGGCAGGAAGTTTGTCGAGAGGGGCTTCGGCATCCATTCTGCGGAAGGCGTTGAGCAGGCCCAGGGCCGTTTCATGCTTTGCTTCCGAGATGCCGTGGATACCGGCTCGGAGACAGGCCGCAAGGTAGTTCTTGGACAAATTCCTGACGCTTTTGGCTCGCGAAAGGTTCCCCGGTATCAACTCGACATTGTCAAAGGCGGTGTCGATCTCACCGCTTTCGACGGCATCAATAACGTCGGAGACAAGTGTATCAATATCGATGGATTTCCAGTCGTTCGGTTTAAACATGGCCATGAAAAATTCTCCAAGAATCTCGTCGCTGGCAAGGTAGCCAAAATAACTTATGAAATTATTGGGTCATGATTCAATCTTCGATTATTCAACTTTAAAGTATAGTCTTGCCGGCCTGTTCAGCACAAAATAGCCTAGACAAATATTATATTTATGAACTGATAAGTTTAACAACAACCGAACGGTCTTCAAAGCAGAAAAATCCGGAACCAAATTGTTCCCCCAAAAGGCCGGTTAAGAATTGCTTTGTCAGGATGAAGCAAAACTTTGTGGAAGTTGACATCTACACTCTTGTCTGTAATTCTCTCTTAATAATCATTCTCCCTCATCAGGCGTCTGATGCCGCCAAACTGACTGGATTCACCATGGAAGCTCCGTCCGTTCGACTTGATAAAATCATCAATAAACTTCGAGAGCATAATTTCCGCATCACCCCACAGCGGGTGGCCATTCTCAATGTTTTTCTGAACAGCAATGAGCATCCAAGCGTCGAACAGGTCTACGAACAGGTCAAAGTCACTTTCCCCACCACCAGTTTGGCGACGATATATAAAACCGTCAACCTCCTGAAAGAGTTGGGTGAAATCCTGGAAATCCGGCTTGCCGCCGACCGCAATCGCTACGACGGCAAAAAGCCCTATCCCCACCCCCATCTGATCTGTACCAAATGCCATACCATCATGGACCCGGAGATCAGCGCTATTGACCAGATGACATCCGAGCTTGAACGGACCTCCGGATACCGTGTCCTCTCCCACCAACTCGAATTTTTCGGGATTTGTCCCTCCTGTCAGAACCAGTAATCGATCGATAATACCTCTTTATCGATAATCATTCTTATCTAATATTGACAAGTTGATAAGGCGTGATATGAATATACTATCCACATTCGACCTTCAGCCAAAGTGTCGCCTGGGACCTGAAATTTACCCAGGGATGAACTTGTGCCAAAGGAGCCGATTTTTTTCGACAATGGTCGTTTAAACTTCCAAAACGGAGGAAAGATTATGAGTGACGAGAGCAAGTGCCCGGTCACGGGCAGAAGCAGCAGGCAGGTCGCTGGTGGCGGCACTTCGAACCGGGACTGGTGGCCGAACCAGTTGAACCTATATATTCTGCACCAGCATTCCACCCTCTCCAACCCGCTGGGGGAAACTTTCAACTACGCCGAGGAGTTCAAGAAACTCGATCTCGATGCGATCAAGCAGGACCTCTATGCGCTGATGACCGACTCGCAGGACTGGTGGCCGGCTGATTACGGGCATTACGGGGGACTCTTCATCCGCATGGCCTGGCACAGCGCCGGCACCTACCGCATCGGCGACGGCCGCGGCGGCGCCGGATCCGGCACCCAACGGTTCGCGCCGCTCAACAGCTGGCCGGACAACGCCAACCTCGACAAGGCGCGCCGTCTGCTCTGGCCGATCAAACAAAAATACGGCCGGAAAATTTCCTGGGCCGACCTGCTGATCCTGGCCGGCAACTGCGCTCTGGAGTCGATGGGTTTCAAAACCTTCGGCTTCGGCGGCGGGCGCGAGGATGTCTGGGAGCCGGAAGAGGACATCTATTGGGGATCTGAGGACGAGTGGCTGGGCGACAAGCGCTACGAAGGCGATCGGAAACTCGACAACCCGCTCGCCGCCGTGCAGATGGGGCTGATCTACGTCAACCCGGAAGGACCGAACGGCGAGCCGGATCCGGTCGCATCGGGGCGCGACGTGCGTGAAACCTTCGGGCGTATGGCGATGAACGACGAAGAGACGGTCGCCCTGGTTGCCGGCGGGCACACCTTCGGTAAATGCCATGGCGCCGGCGATCCGGACCTGGTCGGCCCCGAACCGGAAGGCGCCCCGATCGAAACGCAGGGCCTCGGCTGGATCAGCACCTTCGGCAGCGGCAAGGGGGATGACGCGATCACCAGCGGCATCGAGGGCGCCTGGAAGGCGAATCCGACCAAGTGGGACATGGGCTATCTGAAGACGCTGTTCAAATACGAGTGGGAACTGGTCAAAAGCCCGGCCGGCGCGAACCAGTGGCTGGCCAAGGACGTGGCCGAAGAGGACATGGTGGTCGGCGCGCACGACCCGTCAAAGAAGGTGCGACCGATGATGACCACGGCGGATCTCTCGCTGCGCTTCGACCCGATCTACGCGCCGATCGCGCGCCGTTACCTGCAGAACCCCGAGGAATTCGCCGATGCCTTCGCCCGCGCCTGGTTCAAGCTGACCCACCGCGACATGGGCCCCCGCGCGCGTTACCTCGGCCCGGAGGTTCCGGCGGAAGAACTGATCTGGCAAGACCCTATCCCCGCGGTCACCCACCCATTGATTGACGCGCAGGACATCGCTGCCCTCAAGGGCAAGCTCCTCGCTTCGGGGCTGTCGGTCGCGCAACTGGTCTCGACGGCCTGGGCATCGGCGTCCACCTTCCGCGGCTCCGACAAGCGCGGCGGAGCGAATGGAGCGCGCATCCGGCTCGCTCCGCAAAAGGATTGGCAGGTGAACCAGCCAGCCCAGCTGGCTAAGGTATTGGAGACCCTCGAGGGTGTCCAGAAGGAGTTCAACAGCAAGCAATCAGGCGGGAAAAAGGTTTCCCTCGCTGACCTGATTGTCCTGGGGGGCTGCGCGGCGGTCGAGCAGGCGGCGAAGAATGCTGGTCACAATGTGACGGTGCCCTTCACGCCGGGGCGCACTGATGCCACCCAGGAGCAAACCGACGTGGAGGCCTTTGCCGTTCTCGAACCGGCGGCCGACGGCTTCCGCAACTACCAGAAAAAAAAGTACTCCGTATCGGCAGAGGAACTGCTGATCGATCGGGCGCAACTGCTGACCTTGACCGCTCCGGAAATGACGGTGCTGATCGGCGGCCTGCGCGTTTTGAATGCCAACGTCGGACAGTCCCAGCACGGTGTCTTCACCCGGCGGCCGGAGACGCTGACCAATGACTTCTTCGTCAACCTGCTCGACATGCGCACGGCATGGAAGCCAACCGCGGCAGACCAGGATCTGTACGAGGGGCGTGACCGCAACAGCGGCGAACTCAAGTGGACCGCCACCCGCGTCGACCTCGTCTTCGGCTCGAACTCCCAGCTGCGGGCCGTCGCGGAAGTCTATGGTTGCGAGGACTCCCAGAAGCAGTTCGTGCGCGACTTTGTCGCGGCCTGGGACAAGGTCATGAATCTTGACCGCTTCGACCTCGCATGAGGAAAAAAAATCCTCGACGCTTTCTGAAGTGGATTCTGAACTGCAGCACGGAAGACCAGGAAGCCCCGGTTCGATATCGAATCGGGGCTTCTTACATTTTTCAACAACGTTTGGGACAGGTCTCAACGTCTGACAATGGCAAAAGTTGCGACCTGTCCCAAATTTGTTTAATCACATGCAGGGAATGGAAATTTTACTGAAGGACTTTATCCTTTAACCTTCGGTTGAATTTATTATCCGGGCACTTCCCGGCAAGGCTCAGAGCTTGAATCCAAGGCCTCTGCTTATTAGCCACAAAACGCAATCGCATCGATCTCGACCCGCGCACCTTTCGGCAGTGCCGCCACCTGGACGGTCGCTCTGGCCGGCGCGTTTGCGGTACAGAATTCACCGTAAATTCCGTTGACCACGGAAAAATCCCCAAGGTCGGCGAGATAGATGGTGGTTTTCACCACGGCGGCAAAATCGAGGCCAGCCGCGGCCAGAACCTGACCCAGGTTCGCCAGCACCTGCCGGGTCTGCTCTTCGATGCCGCCGGCAACCATCTCCCCGGTCTCCGGAACCAGGGGGATCTGTCCTGAGCAGAACAGGTAATCACCGGCTTTGATCGCTTGCGAATAGGGTCCGATCGCCGCCGGAGCCCGATTTGATTCAATTTTTTCAAAAGCCATAACTGCCTCCCTTTTGCGGCTCAATTCCTGAGCCGTTCTACCCGATTGACACCCTTGACCTTTTTGACTTCACGGATCACCTGGTTGAGATGTTCGAGATTGCGCACGTCCACCTCGAACAGGTTGATTCCTTTCTTTTCTCCCGAAGGATTAACGCTGGCGCTGACAATATTGGCGTCTGCGTTGGTGATGGCCCCGGAAATGCCGACCAGCATCCCTTTCTGGTCATTGCAGAAAATCTTGATCTTGACCGGGCGCGAGGTTTTACGCTGCATGTCCCATTCGACATCGATGCGTCGATCCGGATCACTGGAAAGGACCTGGGAACAATCAACGGTGTGCACCGTCAGGCCGCGTCCGCGGGTGATGAATCCTGTGACCGGTTCTCCGGGAAGCGGGTTACAGCAATTGGCAAAGCGCACCAAGACATCATCGATCCCGCCAATCCGCACGGCGCTGGTCGATTTGCGCCGGCTGAACTTCTCCAGCACTTTGCCGAAGGTCCTGGTCTTCTGCGGGATTTTCAACTCTTCCCGCGGCAGGACATGCGAGATGACCTGCCCGGGGGAGATTTTCCCGTAGCCGACCGATGCGAACAGGTCATCGACCACCTTCAACCCTAATTCACTGATCGCCAGGCCAAAGGAGTCGAGACCCTGGGCGCGTTTCAGGCTGTACTGATGTTTGCGGAACTCCTTCTCCAGCAGTTCCCGGCCGATTTCAATACTCTTTTCGCGTTGCTCCGCCTTGACCCATTGGCGGATTTTATTGCGCGCCTTGGACGTTTTGACGAAAGAGAGCCAGTCCTTGCTCGGATGATGATTGTTCGCGGTGATAACCTCAATGATATCACCATTTTTCAACTGGGTTTTGAGCGGGCAGAGTTTGCCGTTGATCCGTGCACCGACGCACTGGTTGCCGACATCGGTATGAACAGCGTAGGCAAAATCGATCGGCGACGAACCCTGCGGCAATTCCTTGACATCCCCGGTCGGGGTAAACACGTAAACCTCTTCGGGGAACAGATCGATAAAGGAGTTGCCGTTGAACTCCCGGGCGGTGCTGACGTCCCGCTGCCACTCGAGCAACTGCCGCAACCAGCCGAAACGTTGATCATCACGGCCGCTGGCGGTTACCACCCCACCCTCTTTGTACTTCCAGTGGGCGGCAACCCCTTCTTCGGCGATCCGGTGCATATCCTGGGTACGAATCTGCACTTCCATCCGCTCACCGAAAGGGCCGATGACCGTAGTATGCAGGGACTGATACATATTCGCCTTCGGCATGGCGATGTAATCCTTGAAGCGCCCCGGAATCGGTTTCCAGGTAGCGTGAATCAGGCCCAGCACTTCATAGCATTCACGGACCGAAGTGACCAACACACGAAAAGCGATCAAGTCGTAAATCTGCTCCAGGTCAACCCCGGTGCGCTGCATCTTTTTATAAACGGAGTAGAAATGTTTGAAGCGGCCGGTGACCTCCCCATTAATAGCGTTTTCTTCAAGCAGGTCACAGATCCGTTTCCGAACCGAATTGACGTACTGAATCCGTTCTTCCTTCTGAGCAGTAATCCGACCGGCCAGTTCCGCATATTTATCCGGCTCGAGAAAACGCAGGGAAAGATCCTCAAGTTCGCTCTTCAGCCAGCTGATCCCGAGGCGATTGGCCAGCGGGGCATAGATCTCCAGAGTTTCGCGGGAATACTCAAGCTGTTTTTTCTCGTCGCAGAACTTGAGCGTCCGCATATCACTCAGTCGATCGGCGAGATAGACCAGAATCACCCGCAGATCGCGCGCCATGGCGACAAACATCTTGCGGAAGCTTTCCACCTGCTGCTGGTTGCTTTTGCGATAGGGGATACTGCTGATCTTGTTGCCGGTTTCGATCAATGACAGGACTTCGCGACCGAATTCGGCGGCCAGGTCTTCGGCAGTGGTCACGGAACTTTCCAAGGTATCGTGCAGTAGGCCGACGACCAGCGTCGTTTCATCGACTTTCAAGCGGGCCAGGATTGAGGCAACTTCCAGTGAATGCTGCAGGTAGTCACTGCCGTCGGGAGTTTTCTGACCGGCATGAGCACGGGAACTGAAACGAAAGGCACGAATCAGCAGCTCCTCATCTACCTGGGGGAGATAACTTCGGACCTGCTCTATAATGCTGTCGATTGAATGCATAGACGTGATATCCAGAGCCATCAGCAGCCCGGTTCAACGTTATGAGGTTTGGCAGGAACGCTCAGGATGACGCTTTTTCACCCCCACCTTCCGGCGGGGGTGAAAAGTATCAGGAGCGTTTTTTCTTCGGAATTTCGAACTCAATCTGGTCCGCGGCAATTTCGCGCAGAGCCAGGACGACTTTCTTGTTCGCCGCCTTGTTTTCGATCAGCGGTTCCGCACCTTTGTACAACTGTTTGGCGCGCTTGGCGGCAACCATGGCCAGTAAAAAACGATTCGGTATCACTTCAAGACAATCTTCTACAGTTACCCTTGCCATCTAATTGTTCTCCTTAAGAAAATGTTTGCAGCAGAGTCTTGTTCCGTATCGCCCTGCACCGCTCGGCGGTCACAATGGCAATTAATTGTTCAAGCGCGGCCTGAAAATCATCATTGATCACCAGATAATCATACCAGCCGGCCTGGGCTATTTCCTGTTCGGCATTTTTCAAACGGCGGGCGATGACCTCGTCACTGTCCGTGTCCCGGCCACGCAAGCGCTTTTCAAGTTCAGCAAAATCCGGAGGAAGAATAAAGATAAACACCCCGTGCTGATAATTCTTTTTCAGTTGCGCGGCCCCCTGGCAATCAATATCGAGCAGCAGATCGATCCCCTCAGCGGCTCCCTGATCAAGCGTCGCCAAAGAGGTCCCGTACATATTGCCGTGGACTTCCGCCCATTCCGCCAGTTTCCGTTCGGCCAGCATCTGTTGAAATACCGCCGCGTCGACGAAATGATAATCGACACCGTCCCGTTCGGCGGAACGTCGCTGGCGCGTTGTGAACGAAATAGAATGCCGTAAATTTTCAAACCTGTCAATCAATTCCCGGCAGAGGGAAGTCTTCCCGGTGCCCGAAGGCGCCGATACGACAAACAGGGCCCCTTCTCTTTGCCGGCTCTTATTCAATGTTCTGCACCTGTTCGCGGATTTTTTCCAGTTCGGATTTCAGCAGCACGACCTGGCGGGTCAAATCCCCGTCGTTCGATTTCGAGCCCATGGTATTCGCTTCGCGATTCAGCTCCTGAACCAGGAAATCCAGCTGCCGCCCCACCGGCTCAGTCTGATTCAGCAGCTCCCGGAACTGATCAAGATGGCTGTTGAACCTGGTGATCTCCTCGCTGATGTCACAACGATCGGCAAAGATCGCGATCTCCTGGGCAACCCGTTGCGGATCGCCGGCGTCGTCCCCCAGCCGGGCGAGCCGCTCCTTGAGTTTCAGTTGCCATTCCAGCGGGACCTGAGGAGCCCGACCGACAATCACCTCCAAAAGTTCGGTGAGGGAATCAAGTCGCTGCTCGATATCGACCCGGGTTGCCTCACCCTCATTTTCGCGCATGGCGACCAAAGTTTTAAGCGCGGTCTCGAGGGCCTGGAACAGACAATTGGCAAGCTCTTTTTCACCGATCGCCGTTTCCTGAACCAGCAGCACATCTTTTTGCGCAATCAACAAGCCCAGTGACACCCCTCCGTCCAGTTTATAATCCTCAACCAGCTGTTGAAAAACCTGCATGTAGGCGTCGGCAAGAGGCCGGTTGACAACCGGCTGCGAGGCCGACTGGCTGGTTGTCTCCTGGGAGATAAAAACGTCAATCTTGCCCCGTTTCAACACTGCGGAGACCAGTTTTTTGATCTGTGCCTCCATCGGCATCAACAAGCGCGGGGCCTTGATGTTAATATCTCCGTAGCGATGGTTTACGGCGCGAATTTCGACCGAAAAAGACAGTCCGTCAACCTGAACCTGCCCCCGGCCGTAGCCGGTCATGCTTTTTATCATAAGGATTACCTCTGGTTATTGATGGACAACCGTTGCCGGATGAGGGATGACTTTCGCTTTCGGTTTCTGTTCCAAGGGCTGATACTCCGGAACCAGCTCTTTCAATCCAGTCATGACGCCATCGATATCAAGGACTTTTGCCGCAGTCGTCAGTACATCGATTTTTTTGACCAACATCTCCCTTGCCGGAGTAGAGGAACTGGCAATGCAGATCTTGGCATGATGGGTCGGCAACACCCCTTCTTCCTCCAGCAACAACTCTTCATACAACTTCTCGCCGGGTCGCAATCCGATAAACGCAATTTCAATATCCTCATGCGGTTTAAACCCCGAAAGCCGAATCAGTTCTTCTGCCAGATGCATAATCTTGACCGGCTCGCCCATATCGAACAGATAGATCTCTCCGCCCCGGCCCATACTTCCGGCCTGCAGAACTAGCTGCGTCGCTTCGGGGATGGTCATGAAAAACCGGGTCACCTCCGGGTGGGTCACCGTCAGCGGCCCGCCGTTTTTGATCTGTTCCTTAAAAGTCGGAATGACACTGCCGTTACTGCCGAGGACGTTGCCGAACCGCGTCGTCACGAAACGGGTTTTACTGATCCGGTCCAACGACTGTACATAGAGTTCGGCAATCCGTTTGGTGGCCCCCATGACATTGGTCGGACGGACCGCCTTATCCGTTGAAATCATGACGAAGGTCTCAACCCCGAAGGCATCCACAGCATCAGCCAGCAAAATTGTCCCGCGGACATTGTTATTGACAGCCTCGGCCGGATTGATCTCCATCATCGGTACATGTTTGTAAGCGGCGGCATGAAAGACCACCTGCGGCAGTTGTTCATCGAAAATCCCTTTGATCCGGGAGGGATTCCGGACATCGCCGATGATCGGGACGATATGAATGTCGGGGAAAGAATTGACCAGTTCCTGCTCGATCAAAAACAGCGGCGTTTCGGCATTATCGAACAGAATCAGTTTTTCCGGGTGGAAACGGGCAACCTGGCGACAGATTTCACTGCCGATGCTGCCGGCGGCGCCGGTCACCAGAACCCGTTTCCCTTGCAGATATGCCCGGATGTTGCCGACATCAAGCCTGATCGGCGCCCGTCCCAGCAGGTCATCGAGTTCCACGTCTTTGACGCTCTGGATCGAGACCCGGCCGTCGATCAGCTCACCGACTCCCGGCAGGGTCTTGAACTTGACGTTGGCTTCAAGGCAGAGATCGATAATCGATTTGATCTGCCGACCGGTGGCTGAAGGAATGGCGATCACGACCTCGTTAATTTCTTTCGACTGACAGTAGTGGTCCAGTTTTCCCGTGGGACCGAGGACCGGAACCCCCTGAAAAGTCTGCTTCTGCTTGCGGACATCGTCATCGACAAAACCGACCAATTCAAGGCGAAGCTTCGGGTTCTGGCGGATTTCACGTGCGATCATCTGCCCGGCATCGCCGGCGCCGACGATCAGCACCCGGGATGTCCCCCCTTTTTTCTGCAACGGCATGGGAAAGTAGTTTTCGCGAAAAGCCCTTGAAATAAAACGCACCCCTCCCATCGAAAGAAAACACAAGATGCCGTCGAGAAGCAGGGATGATCTGGGGATATTTTGCAGGCGATAAACGATAATCGCATATAACACGAAGACGACAGAGGCAATAATATTTGCTTTTAACAACAACAGCAGATCAGGCATGGAAACATAGCGCCACCAACCGCGCAAGAGCCTGAATTTCCAGAAGACGAGAATCTTGATGACTAAAGCGGCAGGCAACAATGTCCACAATCTCTCCCGAAAGACGGGCGGGATGGAAAAATCAAAGCGCAGCGCAAAGGCAAGCGATAGCGAAAAGGCAATCAGCAGCAATTGAACCAGGATGATCATCCAGATCCGTTGCTCGATTATTTTTTCGAAGGATTTCATCCGGCTCCTGCTATCCCCGTTTTTTCTGAAGACTTCTGTAGCATAGGTCAATTGCCACCAGTTCGCTCCTTGCCCAAACGCCAAGCCGACTCGTAAATATCTATTTTGCGACCAGGCCTTTTGGATGAGGCTGGTTTACAAATCGCCCCGTCCATTATGTTCCTAAATACAGACGGACCCGGACAACTTAGCAGGTGGCAGAACATATTACCTTGATTACATTATTTTATAACATGAATTGTTGTCTGGAACTCGACTTCAGCCAAGGCTGGCAACCGGAACAGCCGCCCCCCACACGTCATCCACTTCGCACCCGGTCACCAGAGCCCTTGCCAATAACTGTGTGCAAAATATAAGAAAAATACTTGATGACCGTCAACTCTCTAATCATTTGAGCATCGGTTTCTGCAAGCAATTGCGGGGTGGACATATCGATTTTATTGATTTGAGCCAGCCCTGTAATCCCCGGCATCACAGCAAACACACCACGACTGGTCCGCTCGGCGATGAGTTCTTCCTGGTTGAACAGGCATGGCCGAGGTCCGACCAAGCTCATCTCCCCTTTCAGCACATTCCAGAGTTGAGGTAGTTCGTCTAGTTTGGTTCGCCGTAAAAAATGGCCGAATGGTGTAATCGACTTGGTGCTTGCCAGGTGGCTGGCAACCGACTGGGTATCAAGTTTCATGGTTCGAAACTTGACTAATATAAAGGATTGCTTATTTTTACCAACCCGCTCCTGCTTGAATATTGGCGACCCCGTATCAAGCATGCCGATAAGCATGATGATGACCAGCAACGGAAAACCAACAATCAGCCCGAACAGAGAAAAAAATATATCAAACATGCGGATAACAAAATGTTGCATGCGAGAAAATGACCTCCAGCGGTTAGAACCGTACCCCTCATCCCTGCTCACGATCCTCCCTAAATTTCAATAATGTTAATAAAGCCTGTTATACCAAGTAATCAATGGAATTCGCATGAAAAACGTTTTCCACCTTTAATGTGCAGCTATCTACAATACTTTTTTCTGGTTATAGGTTACGTACAGCGCGCCGCAACCCCTCCGCTACGCTTACCGGCGGCGTCCAACCAAGAATTTCTCGCGCTTTGCCGATATCGACTTGCAATGATCCACACAACCGCTGTGCGATCGCCCGCTTACCAAGAATCGTCGCACCCAGCTTAAGCAACCCCACCGGCACAGGAATCAATCGTGCCGGCTTGCCCATCGCACAACCCAGGCGTTGCAAAAGTTCCGTGGTGGAAAGATCATCACCATCGGCGACGAGAAATGTTTGATTTGCTGCGGCAGGATGCTCGATGCAGGTGATGATAAAATCTGTCAGGTTATCCACCGCCACGAAACTGCGCTTGTTGTGGATGGCGCCCAGTGGCAGGGGGATCCCCTTGCCGACCCAGCGTATCATACTTCGAAAGTTTGCCTTTACTTCAGGGCCATAAACCATGGGGGGACGGATGATAACGACTTCCATGCCGGCTTCTTCCGCAAGTTGACGTAACCCCTGTTCAGCTTCATGCTTGGATATCGCATAGGGATCCACCGGTGAAAGTTCATCATCGGCCCGAAATGGTTGACCAAACTTGCTAGTTTCGCCATTAACTTTTATCGTGCTGATAAAAATGAAACGCCTAACTTTCGCTTGAGCGGCCTGACGGGCCAGGTTGAGTGTGCCATCGACATTCACTCTGCGAAATTCGGCCAGCGGATCATCAGCCATATCCTGCATAATATGCACGCGAGCCGCAGTATGAACGACGACATCACAGCTTTTTAAAGCTTCCCTCCAGTCTTCACTGGCACTAAGCCCTTCAATCTCAATTGATTCGACTCCAACCGGCAAATTTCCCGCATTTTTTCGTACGGCGGCGCGCAGGGAAAATCTATTTTCCGAGCCAGCGCGTGCCAAAAATGCTCGACCGATAAACCCGGTAGCTCCGGTAAGCAGGACTTTCATAAAGTTGTTTCCGCCAAGGTTCGGTAAATCTCCAGATGGGCTGACACCACCTTTTCAATCGAAAATTTTTGCTCCGCCAAAAGTCTGCCGGCCTGTCCCATTTGATTACACACCTCTGGCTTCTGCAGCAGATACTGGATGGCATCAGCCAAGGAGACCGCGTCCCGAGGAGGAACCAATATCCCGGTTTTATCGGGCACTATTGCGTCACGGCAACCTGGGACATCGGTCGTAACAACCGCTCGACCACAGGCTGCCGCTTCTATCAAAACCTTCGGCAAACCTTCCCGATATGAAGGCAAAACAACAATTGTAGATTGAGAAAACAAAGCCGCTATGTCCTTTACGTGACCCAGCAACTCGACAACATCATCCTTGCGCCAGGCAGAGATTTCTGCCTCATCGATACTGGCTGGGTTGCCGGCATCGGGCTCGCCTGCTAAATAAAATATTGCCTCGACACCACGCTGTTTCAGTATTTTTGCCGCAGCGACAAACTCTGCAACCCCTTTATCACGCAAAAGTCGGGCTGCCATGACGACGACCGGCATACCTTGCGGAAGTGGTTTGGATGTGTATGAAAATAATTCCACACCCGAACCCGGGACTAAAACCACGCTATTTGCTTCTATGCCTGCCACCTGCACCAAGGTTTTTTGATCATCGGGATTTTGACAGATGACCGTCAAATTTCGCCGACCCAATGCCAGGCGATACAAACGAGCGACAAAAAAACGAAGAATCGCGGCCTTTGTTCCTTTTGCTAAAAACACATACCCCAGCCCGGAAATTGCCGCGACCACCCCGGGAACTTTCACAATACGTGCGGCAATACCACCGAAAAGTACTGGTTTTATCGTGACCAGATGAACAATGTCCGGATGCACTTTCTTAAAAATCTGAACAATTCTCAGGAAGGTCCGCAACTCGCCAATCAAACCGGTACTGCTTCTCCCGATCGCCAAGGGATGCACGATAAAGCCCCGGGCCTGCAGTTCATCTAGCTTGTCAGTGATACCGGTCGCGATATGCACTTCGTAGCCCTGGTTCAGCGCTTCGATAGCAATCGGCAGTCGGTGCGAGACAAAGAACCAGTCAACGTTGACCAGAAACAGGAGTTTTTTCTTAGGATTGCGCATAGAAACAACTAGAAATTAGGCGGATTTGCGCATAACAATATTGAAATGAGTAAAGGCCGGAACAAACCATTTCGGAACTAAACTTTCTATCCATGAAAAGTTGTCGATATTTTTAATATTTGGCAGCATTCGGAAATATTTTACAGATTCAATCTTGAATCCTGAATCTTTAAATAAACGGTCTATAAATTTTACAATGGTAACTCGCTCATTACCATAGGAATGCTCTTTTCCGTTACAATCTGTGAGAGTTTTTACAGTTCTCAATCCCCTTTTTCTAAATAATTGGAACTGAATAAAAGGATTCCATCCATTCGCCTCAGAAATAACTACATATCCTCCAGGCTTTAGCAGTTCAAATAATTTTCCAGGTACATCCGCGCGAGGTTCTATATGGTGGAAAGCCTGTTCCATCCATATAACATCGAACTCTTTATCTGGCTTAATATCGAAAAGGTTTAGATTTTGAAATATAACATTTATATTAAACGAATTACGTTTCAAATAATCAGATCGTTCACGAGCAACCGCTAATCTTGCATCTGACAAGTCTACCCCCAAAACCTCTGCTCCCGCCATTGCAAACCACAGAGATTCAGTACCGCACCCACAACCGACCTCTAAAGCTCGCGGTCTGTTTATTTTCGAAATCAGTTGCAGAAAGTCCTCTGTCTGTTTCGAATAATATTTTTTTATATATGGCGAAAAGTTTTTTCTATAGGAACTATAATACTTCTCCAATATGGCCTGTTTATCTGAAGTGAGCCTGGGCGTTTCAAGCCACCATTCCAGCCATGCAGAAATGTCTGCCCAGGTATCATTAAGAGAAGTCAGAGATCGATTTTCGCCAATCATTTAATAATCCTTCCCTTTGCTTCCACACAAACATATCGCCATTATATCGAACACCCGCTTATGTTACACATGCAGCCCACAAAGCATAATATTTCCCGGATATTTTGAGCAAGTCAAACTCATCGACGGCCCGCTTTCTAGCGGCCACACCTAATTGAGCACGTGCTTCTGCGCCCATTGCATACAATCCTTCCAATGCATCACACAGGGCAGCAGTATCCCCAGGGGGAACGACGCGTCCGACATTGCCAACAAGTCGAGAGGAATCACCAATGTCTGTTACTACGGCAGGAACTCCGCAAGCCATCGCCTCACCGACAACATTTGGAAAACCTTCTCCCCAAACTGAGGACGAAACCTGCACGTCAAACGCCGCCATCAAACGTGGGATATCTTGCCGTTCCCCCAACAGGTGAACCCGACCCGACAAACCAAGACGTTCAATCTCGTCCACAAGTTCAGTATTTTCTTCCGTCACACCAAAGCCTATCATCAAAAATTGAGCTGCAGATACAGTCTTTACCAGCCGAGCCGCCGCATTCAAAAATCCCTTGTGATCCTTCATTGGATGATATCGTGCTACATGCCCAACCAAAAAGGCATCGCTTGTTAATTCAAGCTCAGCCCGAACCTCTGCCCGCGCCACAGGATCCGGCACATATTGCTGTGTTTCAAAACCGTTAGGCAAAACACTTGATCGGTCAGCCTTATAACCCAGTCTCTGATGCTGTTCTGCAGCGACCTCACTGTTATAGACAATTTCTCGCGGGTGAAAAGATATCCAGGAACCGGCATGGATCACGGCCCGCAATCCGAACTTCTCATGGCTTAAGTCGTGAACGGAATGACGTACATTCCATACAACCGGGGCATTGCAAACCACCCCCCCGAACGAAGCCGCCAGATTGCCGTGATACATCCAGCCGACCACAACATCGGGTTTAATTTGGCGAAGCAAACGGGCGAAAGCCAATAACCTTAACGGAAGATCTGGAGAAAGTTTCAATCCCAGCGCATAAACCGAAACCCCCAATCTCTTAATAGCTTCAGCCTGTGGACCAGCCACACTCAATGAGATGACTACCTGATTTTCCGGAGCAAGGGAGAGCAGACGCTCCAGCATTCGTTCCGCGCCACCAGTCCCTAATCCGCTAATAATATGACAAATGGACAATCGTCGTTTATTAAGTTCATTCACCGTGCAAGTCACCAAATATCAGCGCGATATTCCATCGCGAATGAATTGCTGTTTTCAGAGCAGAATCAATTATTTTGTGCATTGCCACACACTCGTCAACAATCCCAAAAGGACAATCAATAGGTGGGTATCAACTGCTAACCATTATGCAGCAACTCATATGCCTGAATGTTTTTATCCACATAATTTTCCGGGGTTAACTGGCCACATTGCCGCATGTGCTTATCCGACTCTTTTACCCGGAGAATCAGATCATCACGATTCAGAGTAATAGTAATAAGTTTAACCGGTCCCCAAGGTGGTGAAGAGCAGATATCACGCCACGCTCTTGCCCGGCCACAATCCAACTGATGAGATGCTACTGCACTTAGAATTAATTGCTGCAAGCCCTGGTCGACAACCCAACAGTTAGAACTGGCCACCAAAATTCTTGATTTTAACAATAGCCATAACATTGTCCTACTCAAGCGAAAACTGCCGGTATCACACAGAAATCTGGCAGAATAGACCAAATCACGTGGCAATGACAGTGCAAGCCGCACCCATACTCTCCACCCTTCGGGCGGCAATCCAAAACGGTCGACATGCAAGGATGCTTTGGAAAAGATCAAACTCCGTCTGCCGGGTGCGAGAGCGGGACTGTCAAGCAACAACTTTCTCGCTGCCGTTGTCTTACCACAGCCCGGCGGCCCGGTGAACTCAAGGTAAGACATATCATCACTCCGTCTTTTTACGCACAGCGTTCCAAATATGTCTGCGCACATCCAGCAAAACCGTTTCTAACGGCAGGGAGGTATCAACTTCCACGGTTTCCACACCGCCAAACTGGAGACGACGTGTCAGTTCAATTTTAGAAGCAATCAAATTGGGGTCATGATCCGGCTTACGACTTAATGCAACATCAAGCGGAGCCATAAGTTTTATTACAAGATCAGGCTTGATTGTAGACATGCGGCGAAAACTGCCATGTTCGTCAAGCTGCAATAATCTACCAAACCAGTTCAGGCCGGGCGCATCCAAACGAGAAGGCCCATCAAATATCCCCTGAACTTCTATCTGGGGATATCGATCAGCCAATACGATAGTACCCTTTCGAGTTAATCGCAGCGCTTTACGGAGTAAATGTAAACGGACGCGAGCCATGACAGCCCACTTCAGAGGTTGAACCCACATGGGGAACTTTAAACTGTATTCTGCGTTCGCACCCCTAGTTTTTTTGTCATAGGATTTATCATTTTTTGATTTCTTCCAGTTCAAAATTATTTTGCGCAACTTTCGAAACCAAGCATGATTAGTCCCCATGTAAACAACTGCAATATCTGCTTTCCACGACAACCACTTTTCCAAATCAGCCACAACAGTACTTTTCCCTGCACCATCACTCCCAACAATGGCAATAACAGGGGCACTATCAGCCAACAACCTCTTCCCGGTGGCGGTCGCACCTGTCAAACGAGCATTTACAGCATCAAGGTGAGCCCATAGCCGCATCGTTATAAACTTAACCGTATTTTTCAACCAGAAGCCGTGGTGATAAGGGCTAAGAGCTTCTGAAATTTCACTTCGAAGTGCCATAAACTCTTTGACTTGCCAAACATTATTGTCAGTAAAAAATGGCTGCATTCGTCCCCAGCGTTCAGGCCCCCAAAGACGACGACCCCATTCCGCCAATGAGTCCAGCTCACAACACTCAAGCAACCAAGACATCTCATTTCTCGTTTCAACTGAGACAGGAACCTTATTTCTTATCCCTTTCAGCACGCCCTTTATATTCATCGATTTAATGGCTTCACGGGTTAAGAGAAGGTGTGCTTCAAAGGCTTTTGGTGGGATAAGAAAACCCGTTTCCTGATCAATACAAACGGAATCATTCAACTTCTCCAGCCAAGGAAGATCCTGTTCCTTAATGGACTTAAGGCCGGTCAGTAAGCGTGTGTGAAGATGAAGATGAAGCATCACCCCCGATGGCAAATCCACCCCCAGCCAGTCTGTAACACCAGAATAACGTTGCCAGGCTCGGGAACGGAATTCAACAAAACCGAGATGTTTCAGAATAACTATTAATTCCGATTCTTGTTCAGGAGGGATGGAGAAATCGAGATCGGTCAAACCTTGCACCGAAAGGCCAAGGCGCTGATTACTTTTCCAGTGACATAATTTCAAACCATAGATTTTTGCTTCGTCGCAAAGCTGCTTTGCCAGACCTAGCGGTTCAGACATATTTTATAAAACCTATTAGAAAATGCCGAAAAGTATAAAGCACCCTACAGTAGTTGCAGGGCACTGAATTCACTAACAACGCAAACTGGCAGCAGGGCAACCTGCGTAAAGAAAAAAAGCAGGTTCAAGAACAAAAACCAAACTTATCCATTGCCCATGAACTGATAGTAAGCGCGCGGTTTCGCCAAGAATACCTTTTTGCGTTCTTTTTAGCATTAGAACGTATCTTATCGTATAAATTCTGATCAGTCAGCAAACGCTCAATACCTTCAGCCAGAGATGTTGCACTATCCGGTTTTACCAATACCGAATTCTCACCATCCTCCAACACCTCTTTAAAAACAGGAAAATCGGAAGCAACTATGGGAGTGCCAGTGGCTAAATATTCAAACATTTTTATTGGAGACGTATAGTCCTTGGAATGGTAGGCGGGATCAGAGGTATTGGGCAAAACAAGGATGTCGGCAGCTGACAAATATTTGGGCACCATAGATTGCGCAACGTGTCCAACAAACTTGACATTGCACATCCCCTTCTCATCAACAATAGATAGATATTTATTGATATCCGCTGGTGAACCGCCAACAAACAAAAAAAAGACATTTTTCAACAAAGAAGCGCATTCCAGCACTAAATCCACCCCTTTTCCACGTCCGAAGCTACCGCAAAACACAACACATGGAATGTTTAAGGGGACACCAATTTCTTGTTTAAGATGTTTAACATCCAAATCAATGTCAAACAGTTCAACGTCAGCAGCATTGGAAGCAACAAGTATTCTGTCTTCAGGGATCCCCACAGAATTAAAAGATTCTTTACCAGCCCCAGTGGTGACAACCATCAAAGCAGGGATGTTATGATTATGAAATCTCCTAATTAATGAAGGAAAAATCTTATTAGAGCTAGTTTTTTCGAAATTATGAGTTTCAAAAACAACAGGAAATTTAAATATTGTAGACCAAAAAGCCAAATCAATAGATCTTGTTATAAAAAAATCTATTTTATGAAATAGCTTTATATATATAAACAACAACAATGTATAAACAAATGAAAATCTATACATCAATGAAAAAGGATTCAAAACTCTTACAATTTTAAACCGCTTTGCCACAGAATAATAATCAAATTCGTCGATTTCAGAAGAAAGCAAACCGACATCGTCCCCTAATTTATCTGGTATAAACAGACAAGTATCGAGTCCGAGAGAAGAATACTGACCACACATTTTCATCACACCAACAGAATTGGCTGATCGAGAAGGTATCCTACCATTCAAGGTAACATACCCAATTCTAAGTTCAGATTGATTACTACCCATTTTCAAAAATCACCTATTAGATCTGCGCGTTCTTTGATCCTGACCATCAATGCCGAACACAGAGTTTAGCGACTGCTTGTGCATCGAACACTTCCGAGATGATATAGCCGTCGATCTGGACGAGGAAGTCGGGACTATTTTCGGCTCACAATGCGCCGCTAGACATCTTTTCAAACGAAGTCATTCAAATACGTAAATCAGGCCTTTACCGGTAATTGGGGTATCAATCACTCTACCATCTGGCTTTATCGATAATTCATCCTCCAATACTCTTAACTCAGCGCAAAATAAGATCCTTGATCAGGCTCTTTTTACCGCTGAAATAGGTGTATTGACCGGAATAACAGAACCGAACGAGCGAAAACCATCGCCGCCAGCGTGGCAGTGCCAACAACCGAAGCCGCGTATCTACTGCTTTACGCTCTGCGGAAATCTTTAACAGAGCGTTCTCGATGCGACCACTCATAAAAGGTGACATCAACAGGATATCCGGGCAATTATTTAAGCGTTCTTTGAGCTGCAACAACTGCTCTAGCCTCCTAACAGCATGTGGTCTTGGATCTCCGTCTTTGTAATAACGAACAAGAAGATCAAATGATGATACTTTCTCGGTTCGGCTAGTAAGCCAACTGGAGGTGTTAGCGCCGTGACGGCGATAGTATTGTAAAATTTGGGGAACAACCTTTTTTACCCCCAGCGTCACTGCCATCTTGCTTAACCAACCATCATGGGCAGGGAATGAAGACGGGATAGGCAGAGCGAATTGTAGAAACGTGTTGCGGATCGCCATACAGCAACCGGTTACAAAGTTGAACTCTTCACGCCCAAGCGACAACGTCTGCCCCAACTTTGTCAGCCCAAGCGGCTTGCCGTCATCTAGAGTCAATTCGGCGTCATTCATAAACAGCATGACATCGGGTTCTTGCGCAGCAAACTGCACTATCTTCTCTATTTTATCTCTGAACCAAATATCATCCTGATCGCTAAGAAATACCAATTCACCGTCACACAGGCTTAGAACTCGACCAAAGTTCTGAACACAGCCAAGATTGGTTTCATTGCGGTAAATATGCACCGGAAAGGGTGCAGTCTTGGCGAAAGCATTAAGAATTTGGCAAGTATCGTCAGTAGAACAATCGTCGGTCACCACCAACTCATCGGGCAGACGGGTTTGCACTGCAAAACTCTCAAGCTGCTCCTGCAAATATTTGGCGCCATTGTAGGTTGTCATGGCAATGGAGATTTTCATGATCCTTCCCCCTGTTTAAGAAAGGACAGTACTACAAAACGCCATGGCTTAGAACTCCTTGTTTTTAATATCTTTTAGGCGAAAGTATTATGGTGTAAGTGGGCGCTAAGCCATTCTATTTATTGGTCAAACTGTGAGACGGCAGTGGCTATAAACATTTCATTTATCCAGTTCTCACATGCGTCCAGAAACCATCTCTGTAAAACCCGGGACAGATTGGTGCAACGATTCAAAACTGCCGCTCGCTACAAGATTCCCTTTATCAAAAAAGTAAAGTCGATCACAGTCTTCCACCGTGCTGAGCCGATGAGCAATCATGATAAGCGTGCGTTCCTTTTTCAGAGCATGGATTGCCTCCATAACCTCCACCTCGGTTTTGTTATCGAGCGCCGAAGTCGCCTCATCCATCACCAGGACCTCGGGATCAAAATAGAGTGCCCGAGCAATGCCGATCCGTTGGCGCTGACCACCTGAGAGTCTCACCCCGCGCTCGCCCACCATAGTATCCAAACCCTGCGGAAGGCCGGACACGAACTCATCCAGGCGCGCTGATCTGAGGGCCTTGTGCAGCTTAGCTTCAACCACTTGGTCATTTGGCTCCCCGAAGGCGATGTTGGCCCGAATAGTATCGTCCAGCAGAAAAATAGTCTGCGGGATGTAGCCCAAATGTTTTCGCCAGTCAACAATGCTGCTAAAAATATCCACTCCATTGACCTTGATTGTGCCAGACTGTGGCTCCAGCAGGCCGAGGATCAGGTTGACCATAGTCGACTTGCCGCATCCCGTCACTCCAACGAAAGCAATCGCTTCGCCACGCTCAAGGCTAAGTGACACGTTTTGCACCGCCCTAGCGTCGGTATCGGGGTAGGCGTAGCTGACCTTCTCCAGTTCCAGCCGCTCAAAGGACGCCAGTTTTGTCGCGACCTCTGGTCGTTGATCGAGCCTCTGCCAACGTTGCCGTTCGATGGTTTCCAGTTCCTTGATATCCCTGACCAATTCTGGGATAAACGCTCGGTTCTGATTAAGCAGGTTGAACTGAACGACGACTCTTCCCGCCACCTGTCTCAGACGAATTGTGGCGACCCCAAGGACACTCATCACTGGCACTGCATCGGCCAGGGAGGGGCTGCCATAGCTGATGATGAGGAAAATGACCAGCAATCCCGCTAAAGCAACTGTCTCAATCGCCAAGGGTACCGATTTATTGATGCTGCCTGCTATGACGGCCATTCTGGACTGCGTCACAATAGAAGTTTTGAAACTCTCTCTCAAGCAGGCTTCACAGCCGACAATCCGTGAGTCAACAAGTGCACCAAAACCTTGCTGGATTGACTGGATAATATTCTTATTTTCCCGGCGCTGTGCGGTGCCGGCCTTCCCCATCTGCCTGCGGAATACCCAGATCACCAGACCCACTCCGCCTGCGGTAATAGCGACACCCAACAGAGCAATTGGCTGGGTTGTCATCAGCATGGCCAATACGATGAACAGGGTCATCAAAAATGCCATCACGACATCAAGCAACGGCATCATAATACCTGTAACAACTTGATTGACATCGTTTATGATGTTGCGTTGAATCTCGGAAGTACTGCGCTGCAGCAACCACTCGTACGGGGCGCCCTGATAGGCACTGAACATGCGACAACTCAAACGCACACGGAAACCATTGACTATTTGAAACTGAACATAATAGACGAACGCCAGGAACAAACTTTTGCCCACCATGAACCCGATCAACAGCAATGACGCCCACAGCATCAGGCTCGACGATGGGGTATCCGGCAGGGACGCCGTCCACTCTCCCAACCATTCAAACCGGGCAAGTGACGCCGGCTTCATCAGGAAGGCCACAAAGCCCGGAATAATACCGATCCCCACCGCCTCCAGCGTCGAACCGGCGAACATCAGGACCAGCATCACGGCTAAGCGCAGTTTATCCCTTCTTACGAAGAGGATACGAAGGCTTGAAATATCGCGCCAAAGGGAGAGACTCATTTAGAAAATGGCCATCAACATGCAGGTTATAGGTATAATTATTCGAAACATTTCGTCTTCTGTCGAAAGCTGATGCTTGAGCTCAACACTTTCCTTTTGCACACAATGGATTATGATGATATCTCTTAGTGCGCTCAATATACCTGAAAATTGAGCGTAACCACCCTGACGCCAAAATCGGAGTACCCCAGTCATCCTCTGCGAAAGAGTCGCTGCCGTATTTCTGCACGTGCTAATCGTCCCGGTACCAATTCTTCCTGACTGGAACAGATCACCTCAAGCTCTCGAGTAAGAAGATGAAGACCCCAGGCTAGATCGGCAGGGGCATGCTCAAGAGCATTTTGTGCCCAATCGAGCAACAGACGATTCTTATTAACTTCGTCTTTGCCCGAAGCCTTTGTAACAGTTAGGTTACGGACAAAGCAAGAGTACAGCCTTTTTTGCCACCCCTCTATTTTTAGACCCATGGCAGTCTGACAACTTGTGCGATTAACAACCCATTGTGATTCGTTGCTCCCATGGTGTTGATAATACTGAAGTACCTCCGGCACGATCCGCTTGTGACCCATACCATCTGCGATGTGTACTTGCCAGCAATCATGAGCGGGGTATCTTTCCAACAGCGGCAGACAGATGCTCAGCAGATCACGCCGCAAAGCAGCTCATAACGAAATGAGACTTTTAAAAGCCAGCCGACCGTATTTGCCCGAACGTGGCCAATCCGGTGTCATTACAGATGCCCATCCGTAAGTGCAGCATCGTTTATCATCATCCAGACCCTCCTCCATGATGGCGGCTATGCGCTCGACCTTCTCAGGGAACCGGACATCGACCTGATCGCTTAAGAAAACCAGATCGCCCGTGGATCTGAGCAGGGCTTGATTGAAGTTGCCGCAATAACCGTAATTGCGCTCGTTGCAATGGGTGATGACTCTGAAAGGCGTAACCTTCGCGAAGTTTACTAGAATCTGGAGTGTATTGTCAGTGGAGCAGGCATCGATGACGATCAATTCTTCTGGTTGACGGCTTTGGGCGACGAAGCAGTCAAGTTGAGCTAGGAGATACTCGGCGCCGTTGTAGGTCTCCATGGCGATGGCGATTTTCATGTTTCATCTCCGCCTATAGCAATAGCACCTAACTTTTCAAGCTGACGCAATAAGTCAAATTCCACACTAGGGCAGCAGTGATTGTCTTGGTAACTGATGGCATCGTACGTTCGTGTGCCCGCCCCAGCAAAGTCAATAGCCTGGTTAACTTCGTCTGACACTAGAGAAAAACCATACAGAGTTACTTTGGCTGCCCGACCATATCGCATCAATAACGACAAAAACACGATTCCTGTTCTGGGCCGTTTATCTACATGTCTGACTTTTATCTCACCACCATACTTTTTTTTAAATAAATTTAGTGCGTAACGAGGGGTACACGCCGGATAATATACGCACCGGCGCTCACGACGCCTCATGAAAACTGTGTTTTTCTTTGAGGTCAGAATGACTTCAGTTTCAGGTAAAAGCTTAATGTAATCCCCATGTCTCTCCAACATGGTAGCACCGATTACGCGCAGATCTGTTTTGGAACCAAGATCTTCTTCCCTACCTTCTGGTTGGACCAGATTGATTCGCACAACAACATCATAACGATCAATTTCAGTTCCCAGTCTTTGGCCAATGAGATTTGGACTATTACCAACAACTGCGACTGTTCTATTCTGGCAAAGTGGCCTAATCTTTAGCACACCTATCCAATTTAGCAGAAGCAATTCTACTAGGCTATGCACCTGTCGTTTCAGGGCCCGGAAGATATTCAAAAGCATGCGTCTTGCCTAATTAGTCGATCGTTCCGAAGCCTGTATTTCGGGCTGAAGTAATGGTTTATTTTACTGGTTGATCTATGTTGCCGGTTATTCCGACAACCAGCTCTTTCAAAATTAGAAGTAAAAAGCTCAAGACTCTCAGGATCAACACATGGGCCAAGGTAAAGTTTATACGGTGGAACGGGGTTTTTTCGTGTTTTATGCATGGAAGGGGCACCAATATTTGACGCAACAGACGTCTAATTCTTTAGGGAAATTCAACCTCCCGACAGGCTCAAAGCCAATAATGTGTCTGTACGATCTAATTTGGACAGAACCGCCTCGTACTCAATTTGTAGCCCAGAAGAATTCATTTCACTCCATTTTTCATGTCCCCCCGGGGATTCCTTTGCAAGCCAATATAAATGATTTGCGAGTGGATATCGCTGATGCCCGATGACATTAATATCCAAAAATCCGGCTGCACGCAGCAACAGCGTCAAGCTTTGCCTTGTATGCAACACGAGATGTTCGCTCCAAAAGGTGAAACGTTTGAATGCTTCACAATCGTAGATAGTGAATAGCACATCCCTGGCATGGGGCACCTCAATCAACAACAAACCATTGGGGCGCAGCACTCGCCGCAGCGAACGCAAAATTCCAAGCGGATCCGTCAGGTGTTCCAAAACATGGAACAATGTCACGACGTCAAGCGAATGATCGTCTATTTCGTCGAGGCTGGCAACGACTTTGTGCCCCTTAGCCGAAACAATGGCCGCTCGTTCATTGCTGGCATCCAGCCCGGCAGCCCAAGCAGCTTCTGTCGCAAGTTTGTCAAGCATACCGCCCAAACCACAGCCAAAATCTAGCCAGCGCTTGTTTCGGATATATCTGCCAAACTTAGCTGCACGCCAATCATTGTCCTCCAGCCGAGGGGTTACAACATCATCACCATGTACGGTGTAGCTGTTTTTCTCTTCACGCTCCTCGTAATAGATGTCCGAAACATGATCGCAGCGTGACAGGACAATGACTTCCGTGAGCGAGTCGCGTAGCACGGCGACATCATCGCGATCCCGTACTCGGGGGTAATAGACTTCCAGACGGTCGCGACTGATAATCCCAAGTTTTTCCAGTTCGTCGATCAGTTGGGGCATACCATCTTCCTCGGGTTCGAGTGATTAGCTGCCAGAGCGAGTTCAATCATGCGAAAGTTAGCTTCAGTTTCCGCCCAAACCTTCTGCTGGGCAAGCGCGATGTCCGCATGCACGGCCAGCCTATCCTTTTCGATAGCGACCAATGCACCCTCCAGACGCTCTACAAGTTCCGGAGAATCAACTTCAACACCCCAATCCTGGCGCTCAATGTCGTCAAGCAGGAAGCGCATCTTGTCGTGACTGATGATGGACAGGATGGGGCGGCGCAGACCAAACGGAATCATCTGCGCGTGGCCGCGCATGCCAAAGGCGAAGTCGACGCGGGCATAGAAAGCCATGACTTCCTCCGGACCAGCATCGGTGAGATCGGCAGTGTCGTAGTGCACACCCGCGCTGTCCAAGTAAGGTTCAAATCCCCGATCCATGGTTTTGTGGGCCGCCACGACGATTTTCCAACCCCGATCCTGCGCCGCACGTATTGCGCTGGCAACGTTACCCAGCACACTGTCCACATCCGGGCCAAACCTCAGGGAGGAGCGGTCGAACGCCGCATTGAAGGCAAGTATACGCTCTTCCTTGGCATCGTGTAACATTGCGATTTCCCGGTATTCGGGATAGAGCTGCCAGAGCACATTGGTCGGGCAGTATTGTCGGCGCAGCACATCAAATTGTTCCGACAGCAGATAGTGTTTCAGCGCGTTGATCGAGCCAGTGTTTCGCAGGCCGAAGAACGCGGCTTTCAAGGCCAGTGCCCGGATGTGCTCGGTAAACACCGGATCAAAATCGTCCTGACCGCGAAAACGATTGTAACCGATGGCAAATACGACTACCGGAATTTTGATTGCTTGCACAGCTGGCACACTACTATTCCATTGCCAGCCGCTACGGGCAACGTCGCTCCCAGCCTGATCACGCAATAGCAGCCCGCCGCCGCCGATCACGATTCCGTCGAACTCCCGATTGATTCGAAGTGCATCTTGAACGGAAAATGCCTCCCAAGCCTGCCGCAGCTCCCAATCACATGGCCCGAGAAGCGTATCGAAGGCTTTTCTGACCACCGGAAACAACAAGGTATCGCCCGCATTTCTATTGGCAGAATTGTGAACGCCGATATGGAGCAGCCGCTTGGCACCCGGCTTTCCCGTAGCGGTTCTCATTGGAAGTTTGGCCGGCGGACCATAGTTGGTGAGGGTTTGCAGCGTCATTTCGTGGCTTCTTTATTGGATTTCCATGGTTCAAATGCTTCGCAGAACTTTCTTGCCAAGGCCAAATCCTCTTTCGCGTTGATATCTACCGAACTGGTGCTATCCATCACAAAACCAAGCGTTCCTTCGACATGGAAAGTACCCATTTTTCGCAGAATATCCGGACGCGCCAGAAAGATGGAGCCATTAACGCTATACAGTTTTTTAAGACCTTGGCGTTGCGCGTTGGGATTTTCTTCGGGGGAGACCCTTTCCAGTCTATCACCGGCTAGGTAGCGCAGATTGGTCATGTATTTCCCCAAATCGACCACACTTACCACACTTAGTGCTTTTTCCCGACGAAACAGGTCGACCGCGCCCGATATATCACTGGCCAGCCGCAAAGGGCTGGTCGGCAATAGCATCATCGCCCCCTCGGGTACAAATTCTTCTTCCTGTTTAAGCCAGTCCAGAGCGTGTAACACAACATGGACGGCATGAACTTCGTCTCGGGCAAGTTCTGGTGGTCGGATGTAGGGTACCTCGGCACCCCATTCACGGGCAACTCGCGCGATCTCCTCGCTGTCGGTGGAAACGATAATGCGACTGATCGCCTTCGACGCTCTGGCAGCCAAGATTGACCAAGCCAGCAAGGGCTTGCCTTGAAGGTCGATAAGGTTCTTGCCAGGGATTCCCTTCGAGCCTCCCCGAGCCGGGATGACGCATAGGATTTCATTGGCCCCGGTCACTGACGATTACTCCCTTCCATAGAATCCTTTATGGAAAAACTTTTCTCCAGCCGATCGAGTGCAAGCCAGAAACCTTCTCCGGCGTTCTTGTGCCCCTGCCAGATTTCGGGAATGAACGAGATACCGGGCGCCCACTGCCGTAGGTCCCGCCCTAGACTCTCGAAATCAATTTCTCCATCCCCGATCTGCAAGCCTTCGTCGTGATGGCCCTTGGCGTCGACAATGTGAATGTGCGCAACATATTGGCCGACATCACGAGTGAAATGCTGCATGGACCAACCAAAATAGTTGCAGGACAACTTGGAATGCGAGATGTCGTAGCAGATGCGCGTCCCATGGGTTTCGCAGAAACGGGCGATTTCCCCGTAATCCATGAAAAGGTTGTGATAACGCTGACCACCGAAATGCCAGGGGAAGGGTGGCATTGTCTGCGGGATGATTTCAACGCCCTCGGCATCGACCGCCGCCAGCGCCGCACCAATGCGGTCGTAGAGCACCTGGCGCCGTGCTTCCGGAAGGAAATGGTCGGAGGTAAAGCCGCCCGCGTTGATGATGATCAACGGACGCTCGGTCTTGGGGAAATATCGCTTGAGTTCCCGGGTGCGGTCGATAACGCGCTGAAGTTCCTCAATGGAACGTGAACGGTAGACTTCATCCTCGGAGGATAAGTCCATCAGATGGTCGCCCGCGAACAGTTCGGGGCTGTGGACCACGAGGCCGAGTTCGGAAGGTGCGTCGAAATGGTCGGATGGATTGAGATCAAGGTCGCGATAGCTGAAATGGATCTCCACGAAATCCATCGGGACATCCCGTGTCAGTTCCCGAAAGTCGTGGTAACGCACCGGTATCCCCCAGGGACGGTCGAAGGCATAGGGGCGCGGCTGGGCGTTTTCTCCCAGAATGTCGCTTTCAAAAAACACTTCCCCAAGCGCCATATTGCGGCATGCCGAGACGCCGATCAGGTCCTTAAGGCGCGAAGGCTGTAGACCTCTGCCGGGACTGCGTGCAGCGATCATGTCTGCCGTGAGTTTTTCGCCCTTCCTGATTTCGCGGTTGGCCACCAGCGACTTGGCGAGCACTTCCCGATTGAGACGCTCCCCCTGGCTGATGCTCCGTTCCGCACCTGAACCGATTGCCTCTTCAACATTGCGTATCGCTTTAACCATAGAAGTGAACTCATCGGGTAATAGACTAACCCGATGATCGTTGCCTTCCATGTTACGGTCGAGGGTAAGGTGCTTTTCGATGATTTTTGCGCCGCGCGCCACGGCCGCAATGCACACTTCATAGCCGCGCTCATGGCCGGAGTAGCCAACGGGTCCTTGGGAAATCTCCTTTAGGCGATCCATGTAGGCGAGGTTGACATCATTCATCGGTGCGGGATAGGCAGAATTACATTGTAGTAAGGCGAAACTTGCCCCCTCATTCCTTAGTAGGTTCACACTTTCTTTTATTTCCTGCTCAAGTGACATCCCAGTTGAAATCAAAAGAGGTTTGCCCGTGTTTGCAGCTGCCTCAAGCAATGCGTGGTTGGTGAGATCAGCAGAGGCGATTTTGAAACCCTCCAGCCCGTATTCGTCAAGCTTTGTGAGGCTTGGCAGATCCCAAGGAGTACAGAGCGGTACCATGCCGCACTGACGTGTAAAATCTAGAGCTGCAAACATTTCGTCGTCCTCAAGCTGAAACCGCCTAAGAAGATCGAGCGTATATTCGGAGCCCAGATCTTCACTTACCGCCTTACCACCATTCGCATACAGGCTTTCCATATCGCGGAGCTGAAATTTCGCGCAATCTGCACCGGATTTTGCGGCCTCTTCAATCAGGCGCTTCGCAAGATCAAGATTGCCATTATGGTTGTTTCCAATCTCTGCAATGATAAAAGCCTCTTTGTTATCGCGTATTTCCCGCTCACCAAAACGTATGGTAGGATCATCGCGCCACGCAATCGCTACCAATCTACCTTGTTTGTCAATGAGAGGGACCGAGGTGATTTTTGGGGAAAATAGAGACTCTATATGTTTTTTGTTTTCATCATCTCGTGCATAGACAAATTCAGAGTTTGCGATTTCACGAACCGGCCGGGTCAAGTCGATATCCTGGGTCTCCACCACCCATCGACGAAAATCGCCATCAGTAACCAATCCTTCAACAACACCAGAGCTAGACAAACAGAAAACCTGTCGCTTAAGATTTTTACTGATTTTCTGTAAAGCATGTTGTATTGAATCTTCATAATACACCACATAAGGTGTGATTTGCTTAGTAACTATCATGTCGTTATCCTAGGTTCCTTAAAAGGTCTGCATGTCCGTCAGCTTATTTAAGCGAGCTTCGTCTGTATCACGAGCTTTAAACATATAAAAAAGCCATAAGAGTTACATTTCATCAATCAAGTGTTTTCTTATTCAGCCGCGAATTACTATTTGATCAGATGTGATAAAATTTAAAAAAATATTTCTTATAGTAGAGATATTCAGGATATGTAGGGTAAAATCACAAAGCTATTCTAGATATCGTAAAGCCTTTGACCTTCCTTCGGTACAACCTGAAAATCTCTGCCACTTTACTCTTCACCTCAGAAAACCCTGGGTGGTGCACTTAGAAATTGAACCTACCTCCCTAGCCGTGCCCGGAAGCTGTATAAATCTGTCAAATATAAAAACGAATGTCCGGGTTATTATCTTAAAAATCAGATCTTGACAGATTTTCACTTCGGCCAATCTGTCTTTGACTTTTCAGCAGCAACTACTCCCCAGCCTACACCCCGGAATACTCCCGATACCACTCAACAAAACGCCGAACCCCTTCTTCGATCGAGGTCGCCGGCTTAAAACCCACATCTGCAATCAAGTCATCCACATCGGCAAAGGTTGCCGGGACATCGCCCGGCTGGATCGGCAGCATCTCTTTTTCGGCTATTGTGCCCAGCGCCTTTTCAAGGGTTTCAATCAGATGCATCAGTTCCACCGGCTGGTTGTTGCCAATGTTGTACAAACGGTACGGGGCGGCGCTGGTGCCGGGATCGGGCTGATCGCCAGTCCAGTCCGGATTGGGGATCGCGATCCGGTCCAGGGTCCTGACGACCCCTTCGACAATGTCATCGATGTAGGTGAAATCACGCCGCATCTTACCGTAATTGAACACTTTGATCGGCTCCCCCGCCAGGATCGCCTTGGTAAACAGGAACAGCGCCATGTCCGGGCGCCCCCAAGGGCCGTAGACGGTGAAAAAACGCAGGCCGGTGGTCGGCAGTTGATAGAGATGGCTGTAGGTATGGGCCATTAATTCGTTGGCCTTTTTGGTGGCCGCATAGAGCGAGACCGGATGATCGACGTTGTCATGGATCGAAAAGGGCATGGCGGTGTTGGCGCCGTAGACCGAGGAGGAAGAAGCAAAGACCAGGTGCTTGACGCCGTTATGCCGGCACCCTTCGAGAACGTTGATGAAGCCTTCGACATTACTGTCGATATAGGCATGCGGATTCTCCAGGGAATAGCGCACGCCGGCCTGGGCCGCCAGGTTGACCACCTTTTCAAACTTCTCTGTCTTGAAAAGCCCGGCGATTCCCGCCCGATCCGCCAGATCCATCCGCTCAAAACGGAAATTATCTTCCCCTTGCAGCTGGGCAAGGCGGGCCTTTTTGAGGTAGACATCGTAGTAATCGTTCAGATTGTCGAGACCGACAACTTCGTCGCCACGAGCCAATAAATATCTGGACAAATGGAATCCGATAAACCCGGCAGCGCCGGTGACCAGTATCTTCATAACCGAACCTTTTTTATGCAGATTGCCGACACCTGGCTAGGCAAAACAGTTCGCATCCTTGAAAGCGACCCCCGCCGCATCTTTTGCGGACAACAGAGGATGATCATTCAGGGGCCAAGCTATTGCGAGTTCCGGATCATCCCAGCGGATACACTGTTCAAATTCCGGAGCGTAATAATCGGTTGTTTTATAGAGAAATTCAGCCGTTTCCGACAACACCAGAAAACCGTGGGCGAATCCTTCCGGCACCCAGAATTGCCGTTTGTTCTGCGCCGACAGGTTGCAGGCGACCCATTTCCCGAAGGTCGAAGAGGATTTGCGCAGATCGACCGCGACATCAAAAACTTCCCCCTGGACCACGCGCAACAACTTCCCTTGCGGCTGTCCGGTCTGATAGTGCAGACCGCGCAGCACCCCTTTTACGGAGCGGGAGTGATTATCCTGGACAAAGGTCTTTTTAAGCCCGGTCAGCTCCTCCCAGCGCCGCTGATTAAAGCTCTCCATGAAGAAACCACGCTCATCGCCGAAAACCTGCGGCTCGATAATCAGTACGTCAGGAATGTCTGTCGGAATGATGGTCATGACACAGCTCAGTAATCATCTTTCAAAATCTGCTCAAGGTAGTCACGATAACTCGATTTCGGCGTCGCCTCAATAATTTCCTGAAACTTCCCGGCGTCGATAAACCCCTTGCGATAGGCCACTTCTTCCAGGCAGGCGATCTTGACGCCCTGCCGAGCTTCCAGAGTGCCGATGAAATGACTGGCCTCCAGCAGGCTCATGTGGGTGCCGGTATCCAGCCAGGCGATGCCCCGCTCCAGCTTTTCGACCATCAGCTCCCGGCGTTTCAAATAGGCCAGGTTCAGATCGGTGATCTCCAGTTCTCCCCGGGCCGATGGCACAAGTTGCTTGGTCAGCTGCACCACCTTCTCGTCATAGAGATACAGACCCGGCACGGCATAGCGTGATTTCGGTTTTGCCGGTTTTTCTTCGATGCCGACAGCCTGGCCGTTACGATCGAATTCAACTACACCGTAGCGCTCCGGATCATGGACCAGATAGCCGAACACCCGCGCGCCACCGTTGAACTCAGAGAAAATTCTCTCCAGCTCCATCCTGCCGTAGAAAATGTTGTCACCCAGAATCAGCGCAACCGGCTGGTTGTCGACAAACTCTTCACCGACCAGGAAAGCCTGGGCGATCCCCTTCGGTTCCGGCTGAACCAGGTAACTGAGCTTGATCCCCCAGCGGCTGCCGTCGCCGAGCAGCGCCTCGAAACGCGGGGTATCCTGCGGCGTGGAGATGATCAGGATATCCTTGACCCCGGCGCGCATCAGCGTCGAAAGCGGATAATAGATCATCGGCTTGTCATATATCGGCTGCAGCTGCTTGCTGGCCACCAGGGTCAACGGATAGAGCCGGGTTCCGGCGCCGCCGGCCAGGACGATCCCTTTTTTAATCCCCACTTTTTTCACCTTTCATTCTGTGCAAAAAATAGTTGTGCAGACTTTCCGGCCAACGCGGAATATCGATCCCGTCCACGGCTGAAATCTTCTCCTTCGACAACACCGAATATTTGGGACGGGTTGCCGGCAAGGGATAAGCTTCCGTCGGGATCGGGGCAACCTCAGTCACCTTGAGTGGCAGGTCGGCCAGTTTCGCCTGTTCGACAATCGCGCTGGCAAATTCGTACCAGCTGCACTCGCCGCTGTTGCTGTAATGATAAAGACCGTATTCGTCCGTCTGCAGCAGCGCAAAAATCGCCCTGGCCAGATCTTCCGTCCAGGTCGGCGTGCCCCGCTGGTCGGCGACAATCGTCAGCCGCTCCCTTTCGCCCGCCAGCCGCAGAATGGTTTCGACGAAATTGTTGCCGCCGGCGCCATACAGCCAGCTGGTCCGGATAATGAAATATTTCTGCAGCCGCGATTGCAGGATGTGCTGCTCGCCGAGCCGTTTGCTTTCTCCGTAGACCGACTGAGGATCAGGCCGATCGCTTTCCGTGTAAGGTCGGTTTTGGTCGCCATGAAAAACAAAATCGGTCGATATGTGCACCAGTGTCGCGCCGATTTTCTCAGCCAGCTCGGCCAGCAACCCCGGGCCCGCGCCATTGACCTGCAGCGCCAGCTCGCGGTGCGTTTCACAGCCGTCGACATTGGTGTATGCGGCACAGTTGATGATGATCTCCGGCGCCGCTTCAGTCAGGGAAAACACCTGTTCCCGCCGGGTCAGGTCGAATTCCGGAAGATCATAACAGTGCAGGAGAACATCATCCGGAGCATGCTTTTTAATGGCCGCAGCCAACATGCCGTTCGCTCCGATCAGGGCAACCGACTTCTCCACTAACGGTCTCCGTACATTTTTGCGTAGTATTCCTGGTAAGAACCGTCAAGCACCGAACCGACCCAGGCTGAATTTTCCAGATACCAGTCGACCGTCCGGCGAATCCCCTCGGCAAAATTCAAGGTCGGCTGCCAACCGAGTTCCTTTCTGATCTTGCCAGCATCGATGGCATAACGGCGGTCATGCCCGGCCCGATCCCGGACGAAACGGATCAACGATTGACGCTTATCCCCGGAGGCAAGCGGCGCGGTCTTTTCATCAAGAATGTCACAGATCGTCCGCACAACCTCGATATTCTGCATTTCACTGTTGCCGCCGACATTGTAGGTTTCGCCCAGGCGGCCTTTCTGCAGGACCGTTAAAATGGCCCGGCAATGATCCTCAACATACAACCAGTCGCGAACATTCCGACCGTCGCCGTAGACCGGCAGTTCCTTGCCGTTCAGGGCATTGTTGATGATCAGCGGGATCAGTTTTTCCGGAAACTGCAGTGGGCCGTAGTTATTGGAGCAATTGGTCATCAGCGTCGGCAGGCCGTAGGTATGACGATAGGCGCTGACCAGGTGATCCGAGGAGGCCTTGCTGGCCGAATAGGGGGAACGAGGGTCGTACGGTGTAGTCTCGGTAAACAGCCCGGTCTCCCCCAGCGAACCGAAAACCTCGTCGGTGCTGACGTGGAGAAAACGCTGTCCGGCAACTGTCTGTCCCGCACCGAGCCAGGCATGTCGGGCCACCTCCAGCAGGGCGAACGTCCCATTGATGTTGGTACGGATAAAATCCGCGGGTCCGTCGATACTGCGATCGACATGGGATTCGGCGGCAAAATGAATCACCGTGTCGAACTGCTCTTCCGCAAACAGATTTTTCACCAGATCGGAATCACAGATATCGCCGCGGACGAAACGGTAGCGGGGGTCCGAAGCGACATCCCGCAGACTGTCCAGATTGCCGGCATAAGTCAGTTTATCCAGATTGACCAGGCGGATATCGGTCAGTTCCCGCAACACCAACTTGACAAAATTGGCGCCGATAAACCCGCAGCCGCCGGTGACCAGAATTTTTTTCAGCACAACAAGTCCTCTTTGTAACTATAGATCAAATGAGATTGGGAGAGGGAAAACTCCCCCTCCCAATCGAGGCGAAAAAGGCTTTTATTAAGCTAAGTTTCTATTGCTTTTGCTCCTGGACGATTAAAACCGGCCGAAGATTCTCCAGGGTTTTGTCTCCGACCCCTTTTACGGCGGCCAGTTCATCAACCGATTTGAAGCCGTTATGTTCCTGACGATAATCGATGATCCGCTGTGCAATCACCTCACCGACCCCTTTCAATTCAACAAGTTGCTCGACTGTCGCAGTATTGATATTGATCGACTGCTGAGCACTGACCGGCACTACCGCCAATAATACGAACAGGAATACACAAATACAGCTGTTGCGAATAATCTTCATAAATCCCTCCACCTTTTATAGGCCCCCAAACAGGGCGTAAATAGGGTCGCTGCCCTTTTCGCCTTGATTTCAACCAAACAGATCATTACAACCTGCGAATATTAACACTTAGAATTTTTATTGAAAAGAGTCAATTGCATCAATTGAACGACTCTAGCGCTAGAAGTTTCCGTACTGCGGCAGGCAGATCGGCGACGACCTCTGCCCCTGAAGCTGCCGCCGGCAGGGCGTAGTTCGCACCGAATCCGGTACGGACCAGAAAGGTTTGGCACCCGGCCGCGGCTCCCGCCTCAATATCAGCCAGTTTATCGCCGATCATATAGGATCGGCGCAGATCAATATCCAGCTCCGCGGCGGCCTGAAAAAGCAGTCCCGGTTTCCCCTTACGACAGTCGCAGTCGCGACGATATTCGTCGATCCCGGCGGTGGGGTGGTGCGGGCAGACATAGACCCCGGCAAGGCTGACGCCGGATTTCGCCAACAGTTCCTGCATGTGGTCGTGCAATTGCGCAACCTGTTCCAGGGTAAAATAGCCCCTGGCGACCCCCGACTGGTTGCTGATGACGACCAGCAGAAAGCCGGCCGCCTGCAACTGTTTGAGCGCTGCCGGAACGCCGTCGATAAACTCGAAGTCAGCCGGGCTGATCAGATAATTCTTCTCGACATTGAGAGTGCCGTCACGATCGAGAAATACCGCGGCTCTGGTTCTGGATTCGGTCATGGATATTCTTTTCTCATCTGCGCTTGCACAAACCCGGCTGGAAAGCTAGTATCCCTGCACCACGGAAAGAAATTGTCCGCAGGAGTCTGCTCATGGAAAAACTCTCGGCTTTCGTCACCACCTTCAATAATGCCCACACCTTGCCGACCTGCCTGGAGAGCATTCAATGGGCTGACGAGATCGTGGTTCTCGACTCGTTCAGCACCGACGCGACCATGCAGATCGCCGTCGAATTCGGGGCCAGAACCTTTCAGCATAAATTTCTCGGCTACGGCCCGCAGAAGCAGTCGGCCATGGAAAAAACCGAAAACCGCTGGGTACTGCTGCTGGATGCCGATGAGGCGCTCTCGCCTGAACTCCAGCGGGAAATCCAGGACCTTCTGCGACAGGGCCCGGATTGCGACGGCTACGAACTGCTCCGCCAGGAACAGATGTTCTGGCGGATGGCCAGCAGCAAATCGCGCCTGAACGGTTTTTTGCGCCTGTTCGACAAAACCAAAGCGCAGGTCTCCGACATGCCGATCCACGCCGCGCCGCAGGTCACCGGAAAAATCGGCCGTCTGAAGGCGCCCTTTTTCCATTTCGGCGAAGTCGATATCCATACCAAGGTCGAAAAGATCAATCACTACTCCACCGGTCTGGTGGCCGACAAGATCGCCAAGGGGAAGCGGCCTTCCCCCTGGGTGATGATCTTTTATCCGCCGCTCTATTTTCTGCGGATCTTCCTGTTCAAGCGCAATTACCGGAACGGTTGGGCCGGTCTGATCGCCTCGCTGGTGATGGCTTTTTACGCCTTTTTAAAATACGCCAAGCTGTTCGAACATGCCCAGCAGCAGAAGTACGGAGTCAGCCTGCTCCCCGACTGCGCCCCGGAGCCCAAACGGGAAACCGGACCCGACTGATCAGAGCGCGCCCATCTCCTGCAGCCGCTCGAAAACCTGCTGCGGCGTCACCCATTTCATACAGCTGTGGTGGGCACAAGGCTTTTTGCAGTAGCAATTGAGACAATCCAGCCCGGTGGTCTGCAGCGCCTGGACATTTTCCCCGATCGGCTTGACCCGGCGCGGGTCGGTCGGACCGCAAACGACCACCATCGGCCGATCCGCGGCCGACGCCACATGCGCGGTCCCGGTATCGTTGCCGACGATCAGGCGCGCCGCCTCTGCCAGCGGCACGATATCGACAATCTGCGTTTTGCCGCAGAGATTGATCAGCCAGTCGGCCCCCACCGTCCGGGCAATCTTTTCGCACTCATCCATCTCATCCGGCCCGCCGATTATAACAACCTTCTCCAATCCCTGCCGATGCAGCAGCCGGGCCAGCCCGGCATAGTTGTCCACCCCCCAGCGCTTGAGATATCCCGCCGCCTGGCTGCCGGGAAGAAAGATGGCGTATTCTCCCTTCACCAACCGCTGTTGTTCCTGTAGATCTCCGGCCCGCTGCCGGGCCTGGGAATCGATGTGCAGCACCGGCCGTGGCGTTACCGTCGGAATGCCGCCGGCTGCCAGCGCGCGCTGCTGAATGGTAAAGGGATGTACCGGCCATTCACCGGTCGGTTGCGGCGCGAAATTGTACGGAAACCGCTGGTGGTTGCCGAGCCGGAAAGACACGCCCGCGCCGCTCAGATGCAGCGCGATCATCAGCCAGCGGCTGCGGTCATTCGACTGCAGATCGACAATCAGATCGTAATGCCGGCGGCGAACTTCCCTCACCCAGCGCCAGAAGCCTTTCGGGCCTTTTTCCGCTTTGCGCAGATCGATTGCAATGATCTCGTTGAAACGGGGGTCATTCCGGAACAGGCGGTCCCAGGGGGGGAGGATGTTCAGATCGATGCTTGCCTGCGGAAATGCCCGGCGGATATCTTCAAACAGCGCCGTCGAAATGACGATATCCCCCATGGCGCTCCACTTGATGATCAGGATTTTGCGGATCGACGGGTCGGCCGGCAGGTTGTTACTACTGCTCATCACGGTATCTGCTCAGCACCTTGTCGATGATGTTGGTCGTCGACTTGCCATCGACAAACCGGATCAGTTCCACCCGGCCGCCGTAACTCTCCACCAGCTCCTTGCCGACCACCTCATCGGGCTGGTAGTCGCCCCCCTTGGCCAGGATATCCGGCCGCACCAGGTGCAACAGTTCCAGCGGCGTGTCCTCGTCGAAAATCGTCAGGCAATCGATACAATCGAGGGCCGCGAGGATCTGCGCCCGTTCGCTTTCTTCGAGCAGCGGCCGCTTGGGACCCTTGAGGCGGCGGATCGAGTCGTCCGAGTTCAGGCCCAGAACCAGCAGATCGCCGAGAGCCCGCGCCTGCTGCAGGTACTTGACATGGCCGGCGTGCAAGAGATCGAAGCAGCCGTTGGTAAAAACGATGCTCTTCCCGGCCAGCCGGAGCGGTTCCAGCAGCGTTGCCAGTTCCTTGCGGGGGAGGATTTTCCCTTCTGCCGGGTTGATGCGGCGGGAGAATTCGTTGCGGATCTCCGCCGGTGTCACCGTTGAGGTCCCGAGCTTGCCGACCACAATTCCCGCCGCCAGGTTGGCCAGCTGCGCGGCCGAGGAAACGGACGCACCTGCGGCCAACGCCGCCCCGATCGTCGCGACCACCGTATCTCCCGCGCCCGAAACATCAAACACTTCACGCGCCTGGGTCGGCAGATGACTGACCTTGCCGTCGGCGAAGAACAGGCTCATCCCCTCTTCGCTGCGCGTCATCACCAGGGCCTCGAGGTCAAGCTTCTGCCGCAGCTCGCGCCCGGCCTGCAGCAGGCCGGCATCATCGTGGATGGCCCGGCCGTGGGCGACTTCCGCCTCGCGCCGATTTGGTGTCAGCAGCGTCGCGCCGCGGTAGCGGCTGAAATCGGCCCCTTTCGGATCGACACAGACCGGCACGCCCTGTTTCCGGCAGAGCGCGATCAGATTTTGCAGCAGCTCCGGAGTCAGCACCCCTTTCAGATAATCGGAGATGATCACCCCCTGCGTCTTCGCCAGTTGCTGTTTGACGAAGTTCAGCAATGTCGCCTGCTGCTCCTTGCTGATGTCGGCGCAACTTTCACGATCGATCCGCAGCATCTGCTGACGGCTGGCCAGCACCCGGGTTTTCCGGCTGGTGGTCCGGTCCGCGACCTGTTGGATCCCGGCGATATCGACTCCGGTCGGCATCAGCAGCGACAACAGCAGCCGGCCATCCTCGTCAGCGCCGACGACCGAAGCGACGGAAACCCGGCAACCGAACGCCAGCAGGTTGTTGACCACGTTGCCGGCTCCGCCGAGACGGATTTCATCACGCTCCACCTCGACCACCTGGACCGGCGCTTCCGGGGAAATCCGCTCGGTTTTCCCCCAGATATATTTATCGATCATCAGATCGCCGATCACCAGCAGCTGCAGTCCGGAAAATCGGCCAAGAAACTGTTCGAGCTGCTGTCGATTCATTCCGGATGCTCCTGCAACCCTTCAAGAACGGCCTGGGCCAGCAACGGGATGTTGATTTCGTGATGCCCGGTAATCGTGTAACCGCGCCCCTGACCCGAAGTCGGACGCTTGACCACGTTCTGCATCGGCCGGTAATGCTGAATCATATCGAAGTTCGCGGTCGTGAAATTGTCCACCTGGTGCCCGAGATTCTGGGCGATCGACAGGGCTTTGAGGAAGACTTCCGGCATCAGCACCGCCGAGCCGACATTAAGCCAGACCCCGCCGTCGCCGAGATCGGCAACGACGGAAGTCAGCAGGCGGAAATCGAGCATCGACAGCTCACCGATCACGGCGCCGTCGGTCTGCGGATGCTGATGAATAATATCGGTGCCGAGGGCGACGTGAACGGTCACCGGAATCTGCTGCCGTACGCAGGTCGCCAGCAGACTGTAGTCCCGGTAGAGATGATTCTCCGCCAGAATCGCCTCACCGATCGCCTGGCCGTATCCGACCCCGCGTGCCTTCCCTGCGAGCAGGGCCTGATTCATCCCCCGGCCGGTCTCTTCGGAAAACCCGAAATCTCCCGACTGCAGCACCGCGCCGACATCTTCCGAGGTGGCACCGACCAACGAGACCTCGAAATCATGGATCGCCGCCGATCCGTTCATCGCCACCGCAGTGATGACCCCGGCTTCAATCAAACTCTGGAGAACCGGCTGCAGGCCGCATTTGATGACATGACCACCCATGGCCAGGACCACCGGCCGCCCTTTACGATGGGCGGCGAGCAGCGCCGCAACCACTGACCGCAGCGACTCGACGCCGAGCAGATCCGGCAAGGCAGCAAAAAATTCACTGAAGCTGCGCCCGGGAGACGGTTTGGCGGCGAAATGCTCAGCGACATTCACCTTGTTGGTGCGGGTTGTAATCGAATAGGTCCTGATTTCTTCGAGGTTGATCGGAGTGTAGGTTTTCTTCATGATCCTGCTTTCGATGTCCGGGCAATTAACCCGCAGCCAGCCGGTCCTCAATCAATTCGCACAGGATATGCAGAATGGTCAAGTGGACTTCCTGAACTCGGGCGGTTCTCTGCACCGGCACGTTAATGACCAGATCCGCTGCAGCCGCGACAGTTCCGCCGTCCCTGCCCGTCAGAGCCAGGGTCAGGCAGCCGCGCTCCTTCGCCCGGTTGACCGCCTGCAGAACATTGGCCGAAATGCCGCTGGTCGAGATCCCGATCAGGGCATCTCCGGAGCGGGCCAAAGCGTCGACCTGACGGGCGAAAAGCTGCTCAAACCCGTAGTCGTTACCGATCGCCGTCAGACAGGAGCTGTCCGTGGTCAGCGCAATCGCCGGCAGTCCCCGGCGTTCCTGCTCAAAACGTCCAACCAGCTCGGCGGCAAAATGTTGCGCATCGGCGGCAGAACCGCCGTTGCCGCAGATCAGTAATTTCCCGCCGGTGGAAAGAATGTCGAACAGCCGTTCTGCACAAGTGCCGATCACCGGCGACAGTTGCATCCGGACCAGTTCGATGGCGGCCTGATGTTCAGCGAAAGAATTTTCAACCAGTCGATTCATCAGCCGTTATCCTTCTGATCAGGCGCAATCGGCGCCAGCGCCTGCCGTAAAGCTTGTGAAATAGTGCGCATGGAAAAGTGGTCTTCATAGGTCTGTCGTGCCTGCAGACCTATTTCTACCAGATTTTCCGGGTCTTCAGCAAGCTCGGCGACGGTCCTGGCCAGCGCCGCGGGATCGCCGGCGGGAACCCAGCGGATTCCGAGGTTGTCGTTGCCGGAAAAATGATCCGGATAGGCGGGAGCGCCGCGGGTGATCAAGGGCTTTCCGCAGGCCAGCGCCTGATAAACCTTATTGGGTATCACCCGGGCGGCTTTGTCGGTGGCGCCGAAAACCCCCAGCAGGATATCGGCTGAGTTGATCAAGGCCGGCAGCTCTTCATAGGCGAGCCAGGGGAGAAACTGCAGAGTATCGAGATCGCCGGCAAGCTGCCGGCAGGATTCGAGCTGCGGCCCCTCACCCAGCAGCTTCCAGCGGACCGGGGCTCCCCGGTACAGTTTGGCGGCCCGGACGATCACCTCGGGCCCCTGCAGATTGAGAAAACTGCCGAAAAACAGGACGCTCAGAGGAGACTCCGGCCTGACCTGACCGGCAGGGTAAGGCTTGAACAGGTTTTCCTCAGCGCCGACCGGCACGACCGCAACTCGCGAGCTCTCGACGCCCAGGGTTTCTACAAAAAAACGCGCATGCTCCCGGGTGTCGGCCAGAACCAGATCCGCCTCCTGAAACAAGCCGGATTCCCAGGTCAGCAGACGCTTCGCCCGGGAGCTGCCTGGCGAAAATTTATTGCGTTCGAAAACCTGTTTATCGTAAGCGCTGATCAACGGATCGAAAATGACCGGGATCTTTCTCTTCTGCCCCCAACGCACGGCAGCAGCCAGATCGCGCTGGCGGAAGCAGGGAACCCAGAGCAGGTCGGGATTTGGTATTCCCCTCAACCTCGCTTCATGATTCCCCAGTCTGGAGAAACGCGGCCGAAAATCTTCGCTGATGAAATTATTCTCGGACAGGCATTGCCGCAGAATGCGATTACGCGAGTAGTCCGGATCGAAATGACCCCACCAGAGAACTTTTCTCGCGACAGAACTCATCCGCGCTGAACATTCCCGTCAACGGCAGGATTTTCCCGCATGCTGATTGCTGCAATATAAAATGCCGCATACCAGAAAATCACCTGGGACCAGGCCCCGGAATAAAAAGCAAAATGCGTGTTCAACGGAAACAAGGCCGCCAGCAGACCGATGGCAAAAGGCGCGGCATTCAGTCTTTGCGACCGGTCAGCGCGAATCCAGAGGAACAGCAAAGTTCCACAGAACCCGACCAGACCGAGAAGACCCAAGGTCCCGGTTTCACAGCCGATATCAAATATCATGTTATGGGAATGCATGGCGCCGGTCCCATCACCACTGGCGTTGGCAAACGGGTCATCTTTGTCCGCATAGTCGTTATATGCATAGCGAAAATCACTTGCTCCGACCCCATTGATCGGATGGTCTTTAAACATTCTGACTGCGACTGTCCAGATCGGCAAACGGGACGATGTGGCTCGATCAACCAGCTTGAGATCGCCGCTGAAGACCAGTAACGACTTATCCACTCTTGCCGTGAAGGTGGGCACATAAAGGTAGCTTGCGCCAAAAACCACAACCATCAGACTGGCTACCGCAATAACCAGTTTCAGGTTGACAGTCTGATACTTTAAATACAGATAGCCGAGAATACCGGTACAGCCGACGGCATACATGATCCAACCACCACGACTTCCCGCCAGAAAGATGACCAAAGACAACAGACAAAAAAGTAATATTTTATAATATTTAACTTTAATCCGATCAATATAAACCATCAATATCGGCGAATATACCGCAAGGTATAGACCTAATTTAAAATGTCTCCCGAAGATTCCATTCAAGCGCTTTGGAGAAAGAGGAAAACCAAGAAGGTCATATCCAACCAACTTTTGAATTAATGCGTCAACAATCCATATTATTAAAACAATTGACACTAAAGAGACAATTTTATTATTTATTTTTCCATCTTCAAATTTACAAATAACTAAAACACCGAAAAAATAAAATCTGACAAATTCAAAAATCAACTTGATAACAACAGATATTTTAACTGCATCAGGCATGGAAAATATAATCGGCAGCCAAAGCATCAAAAACAACAGGCTGTATATTTTAATACTCTTTCTCTCAACAACGGCTCGATAATTCCTTACCGTCATTACAAGACCGCAAAGAGCAAGAATGATAATCGGGATCTCTGCAGCTCGCGCAAACGGAGTCAGAAATACGGCCAGGGAAGAAAGATAGATAACAGCAGCTTGCATATTATGTCAGCCTAGTCTTTGATAAATTTCAAGAGTCGCATGCAGCATCGCGGCAAGGGAAAATTTCTCAATAATTCCGGGACGAAATGAGCCTGCTACAAGTGGCGAACCTATGGCCGCAGCCAGCGCAGAAACATTTTCCAGTTCAATCAGATGACCGTTCACCCCGTCTTCAACAATGTCCACCACTCCACCATGCCCGGTGGCGATGACCGGCACATTCATCGCCAGGGCTTCAGCCGCCGTTCGTCCGAAGCTTTCCGGTTTCTTGGAGCTGGAAACAACCACATCACTCAGGGAGTAGATTTCGGCCATCCGTGTCTGACTGCCGGCAAAACGGATCAGATCCTCGCCGTCCAGTTCCTTGACCAGATTTTTCAGGGAGTGAAAATAGCCCTGCTTATCCTGCCGAACCCCGCCGACGATCAGGCCGCAGATATTCGGGATGTTCTCTTTTGCCGCCACAATACCGCGGATAAACGTCTCATAGTCCTTCAGCTGCGTTATCCGCCCTACAGCGGTCACAACAAACCGCCCGGCAAGTCGATATTGTTCCCTGAATTCGGCAATAATACGCGGGTCCAGTTTCTCCGGATCGAACAGCTCCAGATCCACGCCACGCGGAATGACCGCTATTTTCTCCTCCGGAACCCGGTAATGCTGCTGTACATGTTCCTTGATCGCCTGGCTGACGCAGATCACCCGGTCGCCGAAGGTCATCACCCGGCTGTAAAAATTGACGCTGTTAAACCCGTGAACTGTCGTCACAAAAGGAATCTTCAGCGGTCGATTCGCCAGGAAGGCCAACCAGGCCGGCACCCGGCTGCGGGCATGCAGGATATCCGGCCGGAGTTCCTGCAACAAGCGCCGCAAACGCTGGACTCGTAACGGTGCTGACAAAAGATTTTTGCTGGCGAGATCATAACAGATGTGCCGTCCGCCATCGACATCAATCTGCACGGCCTGTTTCCCACCGCCGCTGATCACGATACTTTCCACCCCGCACTTGACCAGCTCGCGGTTGAGTTCCACCACCCCTCTTTCAACCCCCCCTTCGTTCAGCTCAGGCAACAGCTGCACGACTCTCACAACACCACCTCATCCAGCAGCTTGCTTAAATCGATTTTCTCGCACGCCTGGCCGAGCTGTCCGTCAAACAGGTGGAGACAGCCCGACTCAAGGAGTTGGCGGAGAAACCGCGAGAACTTGTCCGCCCCGACCAGGGGTTGCGCCAACGGCAGAATTTCGACGCAGGCGCTCCCGTAACTGACCGCCTCACTGATCATCGAGGTGGAATCAGCGGTCAGGAAGACATATTCGCTATGCTGCAGGAAATCCGGAATCGGATTGGTCTTCACTGCGGAATAATAGAGTGTATAGGAAAAGTCGAATTCCTTGAGAACCGCTTCGATTTCCGGGGGGGTCCGGCGCGATGTGGTCACCCAGAAATCATGCTCGGGGAAAAAGGTGAATATCATTTCCAGCTGTTTGCGCAAGCGGGTGGGATCAAGTTTGAAATGACGACTGTTACCACCGATGATCAGTGAAATCGGCCGACGCCCCGCCTGCGGTTTGACCAGCCCCTGCGGCTCGACGTAACTGAGATTGACCGGTACGCTGATGATATGGTTTCGAGCCGGCGGATCGTCATAGTTCTGAGCGATGATCAGATCGAAATCGTACCGGTAGCCCTTGGGCAACATGATGGCGACCGACTTGGTCCGCAATTCCCGGGTCAGTACCCGGTTGGCGTAATAGGTTTCCGAACCGGCAGAAATTATTGCAGAATAATCAGCGGCGATCCCGTCCAGCGAAAACAGGCTGCGGGTAAAAATACGGCAACGATCAAACAGATAGGAAAGCCCCTTGGCCCAGCGGCTGTTGAAACGAACCTGAAGCAGATCATAGTCACAGCCGAGATGCCTGACAAAGGCGATCGACTGATTGACATGTCCCGGTTTGCCGTCACTGAGGATCAGGACTCGGCGGCTGTTCACTTCAGAAGGACTCCGCTTCGTCGATCAGCATGACCGGGATATCATCACGGACCGGGTAGCGCAGACGGCAGCTGTCACAGACAATCGACAGCCCGCCTTCAGCCAGCTTGACCGCCTGTTTACATTTCGGGCAGGCGAGGATTTCCATCAATTCGGGGCGCAGGGTCATTTAATTTCTCCACAATTGCCTGAATAATTCGGCCTTGAACTCGACTTCGTTTTCGATGCTGATATCCATCGGGACCTGCAAGCAGGGGATCGAAAACATATTTGCCGCCAGTTTCACACCATCTTTCTCGGTCGTCAACAATGCGTCCAGTCCGTTTGCCGCGGTGTTGATTTTTTGCAGCGTGGAAACATCGTAACGCTCATGATCACCGAGCACGAATTTCTTTTCGATCGCCACCCCGACATCTTCAAGGCCGGCAAAAAAGTTGTCGGGGTCGGCGATTCCGGCGAAAGCGAGCAGGCGTTTTCCCGCCAGTTCGGCTAACGACACCTGTCCCCCTTGAAAATCGACGGCATAATCCGCCAGCCGGTGGCAGCTTTTCCAGGTCGGCCGGTCGACCGGCAGCGAAGCTGAAGTCCCGGTTGCACGCGTCACCAGCAGCAGATCCGCACGACTCAGGGCTGCGGGGAATTCTCTCAGCAGCCCGGCGGGCAACGGCAAGCCGTTGCCGAGCGGATGCTTGCCATCGACCAGAACCAGATCGACATCCCGGCGAACAGCGCGATGTTGAAACCCGTCATCGAGAATAACCGGAGAGGCTGCAAACTCCTCGACTGCCCTGCGCACGCCGGCAGCGCGTTTTTTAGCGATCAGTACCGGAACAGAGGGATTTCTGCGCGCCAGCAGACATGGCTCGTCACCCGCCTCGGCCGGCGACAGCTGCAGCCCCCGGCCGGCGGAAACGATCCCCACTTCTCCGGCAAAGCTTCCGCCGTATCCGCGGCTGACGATCGCCGGTCGTTGTCCCTGTTCCAGCAGACACTTGACCAGCCAGTCAACAACCGGAGTCTTGCCGGTTCCGCCGACGCTGATATTCCCGACCGAGATCACTTTGACCGGCGCTCGATAACCGGGCAGCAGACCGAGGTCGTAACCTTTGCCGCGAATCCAGCTGATTGCGCCGTATGCCAGCGACAGCGGCAGCAATAAAAACAGGATCAACCGATCATGCGGCCGTCTGGCCCCGCGCAGGACAATTCGACGATGATATTGTTCAACGATAGGCATCAAATTCGCAAGCACCGGGCAATCCGTTCCAGGGTTCTGCTGGTTGCCCCGGCACTTTCGATAATCAGGGAACGCCCGGCCTGCCCCATGGCCCGTCTCCGGACCGGGTCATCCAGCAGCAGCTGGCAGGTTTTTTCCAGGTCGTTCTCCGTCAGCACCGAAATCCCCGCTCCGGCCCTGACCAGTTTGGCCGAAATTTCACGAAAATTATGCACGTGGGGACCGAACAGGACCGCTTTGCCGAGCAGTGACGCCTCCAGCGGGTTATGCCCGCCGACCGGCACCAGGCTGCCGCCGACAAAAATCAGGTCGGATGTGGCATAAAGGTTGATGACTTCGCCCAAAGTATCGACCAGCAGCACCTGACCGCTGGCGAACAGCGGCTGATCGGCGGCCAGGGCACTTCTCAACCGGAATTCCAGATTCTGTTCCGTCAACAGCGCGGCGACCTCCCGGCAACGCTCGGGATGGCGGGGAATCAGCACCAGAACCATCCGGTTCCCCCGGGCCAGCAACTGCTGATAGGTTGCCAGGATTTTCCCCTCTTCCCCCGCATGCGTGCTGCCGGCCGTCATGATCGACAGCTCCTCCGGCAGACGATACCGGTCTTTCAGTGTCCGGACTTCCTCGTCGGACAGATCGCGCAGAGAGTGATCAAATTTGAGATTGCCGGTATTCTCCACCTGCGCGGGACTGGCGCCGAGCTGGACAATCCGTTCGGCGTCCTGCTGAGACTGCATGCAAAATGCCGAAAAACTACGCAACAGCGGCCGCAGCAGCGGCCGGAAAAAACGGTAACGAGGGAAAGACCGGTCGGAAATCCGGCCATTGACGAGGACCATCGGAATATCCTGCAACGCCGCCTGGCGGGTAAAATTCGGCCAGATTTCCGTTTCAACAATGACCACCAGTTTCGGTTTGATCGACTGCAGAACCTGTCGCACGGTCCAGGAAAAATCAAACGGGAAAAACATGCAAAGGTCGACATCGGCACTTTCCAGCGCGATGGCATGTCCGGTTTCCGTAACATTGGTCAGCAGAATGACGGACTCCGGAGATTGCCTGCGCAGCCCCTTGAGCAGTGGCATTGCGGCACGCGTCTCACCGACGGATACGGCGTGAACCCAGATGACCTGCTTGCCGGCGACAGCCGCAAGCTGTTCCGGTGAATAACGCCCCAGCCGTTCGCGGATGCCGCGCCGGCTCTTGCCGTAGCGCAACCCCCGAATCAGGTAGTAGGGCACCAGAACCGTCGCCGCAACGATCAGTAACAGGTCATACAGCAGATACACCGAATTCCTCCAGACGCGCCTCAGCTCTTTCCTGATTCAGTCTCATGGCCTCCTGCAGGCGTTCCCGAAACCGCTCGGCGCCTTCCTCCTTGGAAAAATAGACCGGCTCACCAAAAGAAAAAACCCCGCGCCCGAACGGAGAGGGAAGCAGGAATCGATCCCAGGATTTGAAACGGTGACCGGAACTGCAGGCAAACGCCCAGGGCACTACCGGCCGACCGGTCAGCCGCGCCAACTGCATCACCCCGTCCTTCAGTTCGTGGCGGGGTCCTTTCGGTCCATCGGGGGTAAAAACGAAATCGACCTGTTCCTCCGCCAGTTTGATCATCTCCTTGAACGCCGCGCGTCCGCCGCGCGAGGAGGAACCACGCACGGCCTCCTGACCGAAATAGCTGATAGTCCGGGCAATCAGTTCGCCATCCTTGGACGGGCTGATCAGGACCTTTGCTTTCGGGCCATGATAGCCCATCACCATCAGCAGCAACTGATCATGCCAGAAGGAGAGGATCACCTGCTCGCCGCGCCGCCAGAATGAGCGGGGATATTCTTCACCGATGAACTCCGGCCGGATACATAAATACAGCAGGCGGATAATCAGAGCGGCGAAAAACGGCGCCAGGTGGATCAGAAGCCGGTCTCTCAGTCGCATCAATCCTGCTCCCGAAACTGGATCTCGTACAGGCGCTTGTACAGCCCGCCCTTTTCAAGCAATTGCTGGTGGCTGCCGCTCTCCTGCAGCTGCCCATCTTCCAACACCAGAATCCGGTCGGCGTGCATCACCGTCGACAGCCGGTGTGCGATGACAAAGGTGGTGCGGTTGCACATCAGGTTTCCCAGGGCCTGTTGAACCATTGCCTCGCTTTCGGTATCAAGGGCGCTGGTCGCCTCATCCAGCATCAGAATCGGCGCATCGCGCAGAATCGCCCTGGCGATACAGATTCGCTGTCGCTGTCCGCCGGAGAGACGCAGGCCGCGATCACCGATGATGGTGTCATAGCCTTCCGGCAGCTGACGGATAAATTCATCCGCATAGGCCTGCCGAGCGGCATTTTCAACTGCGTCGTCAGCGGCGTGCCGGCTGCCATAGCGGATATTGTCGCGAATACTGCTGTTGAACAGAAAGGTTTCCTGATCGACCAGCGCCATATTGGCATGCAGACTTTCCTGGGTGACCGTGCGGATGTCATGTCCGTCGATCAGAATAGAGCCGGCTTGCGGGTCGTAGAAACGGTTCAGCAGACCGATAATGGTACTCTTGCCGGCGCCGCTCGGACCGACCAGAGCGATGACTTCACCCGGGTTGACGGCAACGGAAAAATTCCGCAGCACCGGTTCATCGTCATAAGCAAAGGTCACCGCTTCAAAACTCACCCGCCCCTGGCTGCGGGACAAGATCTTGGCGTCCGGCGCATCGACGATTTCGGAGCGGTGGTCGAGTATTTCAAAAACCCGCTCGGCGGCGCCGAGGGCCAGTTGGATGACATTATTTACCCGGGTCAGGCGTTTCAACGGGGTATACATCAACAGGATTGCCGCCAGAATCGAGAACAACTCTCCCTTGGTGATCTCTTCGACCATCACCCGGTTCAGACCGTACCAGAGCACTGCGGCCACACCAAAGGAAGTCAACAGTTCGATCACCGGAGAGGAGGCGGCATCATAACGGAAGGTTTTTCGGATAAAGCGGAAAAAATGGGCGTTTTCCTGTTGGAACTTCCGGTCCTCCAGATCTTCGGTGCCGAAGGCCTTGATCACCTTGATTCCGGAAAGGGTCTGTTCAAGAACCGCGGTTACATTTCCCATCGCACTCTGGCCACGGCGCGAAAATTTTTTGATTTTCTTGCCGAGAGCCGCAGCCGGGCCGGCCGCGGCCGGGATGACGACAAACGCCATCAGGGCCATTTTCCAGTCGGCATAAAAGGCGTATCCGGTCAGGGCGATCATGGTCAGTGCTTCCCGCAGAACCGTCACCAGCACATCGGACAGCGCCGCCTGCATGACGTTGACATCATTCAGGACACGAGAGATCAGGGTGCCGGAGGAATTCTTGACGAAGAACCGCATCGACAGCTTGACGGTGTGACTGTAGAGCTGGTTGCGGATATCCTGAATGGCCGCCTGGCCGGCCGTCCGGATATTGTATTCCTGCACATAGCGCGAAAGCCCTTTGAACGCGGCAAGGCCGACCACCAGAAAGGGAACCAGCTTGGCTAGTTCAAGATTGCCGGCGACAATCAGATCATCGACAAAGGGCTTGACCAGATAGGCAATCACCGCGTCGGACCCGGCAACCCCGAGTGACGCCAGCATCGACAACGCGATGCGCCACTTGTAGGGGGCTGCGTAACGGACCAGCCGCATATAAATATTTTTCTGATCTTCCGCCAGCAGCAAAGTTCAACCCTTCTTAGAATCGGTACAGAGCGCAGTAATCATGCGGGCAACTTTTTCTGAGCAGCCCGGCTCACCCAGCAGTTCCCTGACTCTGGCTAGTTCTGATTTCATGGTCGTCACATAATCAGAGTCGTCAAGCAGCCGGCGGATTTCATTGACCAGCGCCTGCGGGGTGGCCGCATCCTGGATAAATTCCCGGGCGACGGTCTTTCCGGCGACGATATTGGTCAATCCGCCATGTTCAGCATTGACCAGCCGGCGGCCAATGGCATAGGTCAACGGCGAAAACTTGTAAACAATGGCATGTGGTGTTCCGACCAGCGCCAGCTGCAAGGTCACCGTTCCGGAAACCGTCAGGACCGCATCACAGGCCGCTGCAACTTCGTAGATATTCTCCTGGACCAGGTGAATGTCCAGTTCACGCCCTTGTATCTTTTCCTCGATAAGGTCACGGGAAAGTGACGGTGCGACCGGCAGCACGAATTTCAGTTCAGGTTTTTCCCGTTGCAGCAATTGCACGGTATCAAGGAGAGTGTCGAAAATATATCTCAGTTCACTCTCACGACTGCCGGGAAAAATACCGACCACCTGCGCCGCTGCGGGCAATCCCAGTTTTTCACGCAGCTTTCCCTCGGGCCGTGCAGCAGCAAATTCGTCCAGCAGCGGGTTGCCGACGTATTCCGCCTCGACCCCGTAACGACGATAGATCTCCGGTTCGAACGGAAAGATCAACGCCAGCCTGTCGACCCGTTCGGCGATCATCTTCGCCCGCCCGCTCCGCCAGGCCCAGACCTTGGGGCTGATATAGTAGAGGACCGGAACGCCCACCTGTTTGGCAACCTTTGCCAGCCGCAGGTTGAAATCGGGAAAATCGATCAGCACCAGCAGGTCAGGCCGTCCGCTCCCCTTCAGCACCCTCTTCAACTGCCTGAGTCTGGCCAGCAACCGTGGCAACTTTCCGACCACCTCGACCAGCCCCATCACGGAAAGTTCATCCGAGGGAAAGATGAGTTGACACCCGGCTTTCTGCATGCGCGTGCCGCCGACCCCGAAAAAACTCAACCGGGGGTCGATAGCTGCGGCAGCCCGGATCAGATTGCTTCCATGCAGGTCACCTGAAGATTCTCCGGCGACAATCAGAATATGTCGTTGCAATTTATCTTGTGTCATAGCCGGCGGCACCAGAAAAACAAAAGGCGAGACCCTGTGGATCTCGCAACTTCTGCGACAATAAAATATCCCGGTGAGATGCTCAACGCGCCAGGCCGCGCTCGCTCCGTTTCAGGAAATTGAGATAGGTTGCAACCTCTTCCGCTGTGGTGTCCAGTTCTTCCGCAATCTTTGCAACCGCCTCTTCCAGCTTCAGGTTGGAGCGAAAAACCAGTTTATACATCTGCTTGATATTGGCCAGCGCCTGCGAAGAAAAACCGCGCCGTTTCAGTCCGGGCAGATTCAAACCGACCGTTTTGGCCCGGTCTCCCTGAACCAGCGAATAGGGAGCAACATCCTGCGCAATCATCGAACCACCACTGGCCATCACATGGCAGCCGATCCGGGTAAACTGATGAACCGCAGACAATCCGCCGAGGATGGCAAAATCATCAATCTCGACATGTCCGGCCAGGGTCGCACAGTTGGCCATGACCACATGATTTTTAACGATACAATCGTGGGCGACGTGTGCATAGGCCATAAACAGATTATCACTGCCGACCGTCGTGACACCGCCCCCATCTTCCGTGCCGAGATGGATGGTGACAAATTCGCGGATTTTATTTCGATCTCCGATCTTCAGGGTCGATTCCTCACCGTGATACTTGAGATCCTGGGGAATGGCGCCGATGGAAGTGAATTGGAATATCCGATTTTCACGACCGATCTCCGTTCGTCCCTCAATGACCGCATGCGGACCGACACTGGTCCCGGCGCCGATACGGACATGCTCACCGATCACGGCATAGGGGCCGATGCTCACCGTGGGATCAACCTGCGCTCCCGGAGCTATTATCGCTGTCGGATGAATCATGGTCATCTTCCGTCACTTCTCCGCAAAAACCGCTTTTAACTCGGCTTCGGCGACCAGGGTCTCGCCGACGTACGCTTTTCCCAGGAATTGGTAAATACCGCGTCGCTTGGAGAGCAAATCCACTTCCAAGCGCAGGGCATCGCCCGGGGTGACCGGTTTGCGAAACCGGGCATTATCGATGCCGACAAAATATGTCACCCGATCCTCACCGACATTGTCCTTCACCGCCGCATAAGCGCCACCGACCTGGGCCATCGCCTCGATGATCAGAACCCCGGGCATGATCGGGTGACCGGGAAAGTGCCCCTGGAAAAACGGCTCATTAATCGTAACGTTTTTATAGCCGACCACCTTGGCACCCTCTTCCACCTCTTCGATCCGGTCAACCAGCAGAAACGGATAGCGATGCGGAAGAACCTCCATGATTTTCTGAATATTCATAACCAGCATATCAACCCTCTTTCAACCTTGCTTCAAGCTCATCAAGGCGTTTTTTCAACTGAGATAATTCCTTACGCATTTCAGGTAGCTTCGGCAGTGATATGGACGTTTTCAGCCACTCTTTGTGCGGCTGCAGCGGCAACCCGGAGAGAACCTGATTGCCCTCGACGTTGCCGGTCACCCCGCCCCGCCCGCCGATGGTAACATTGTCACCGACCTTCACATGTCCGGCGGCAACAGCATGCCCGCCGAAGGTGCAATGCCGCCCGATTTTAGTGCTGCCGGCAATGCCGACCAGCGCGCACAGAATACTGTCCTCACCGATTTCAACATTATGCGCGATCTGCACCAGATTGTCGATTTTGGTCCCGCGACCGATCCGGGTCACCCCGAGCGTCGCCCGGTCGATGCAGCTGCAAGCGCCAATTTCGACATCATCTTCCAGCACAACAATACCGACCTGGGGAATTTTGTAATAACCGCTGCCATCCGGAGCGAAACCGAAACCGTCGGAACCGATGACCGCCGCCGGCTGCAGGATGACGCGATCGCCCAATCGACAGCCTTCACGCACGATCGACCCGGCATGCAGCAGACAGTCGGTTCCGACGCTGACCTCATCGTAGAGGATCACGCCCGGATAGAGGGTGGTCCCGGCGCCGATGCTGACCTTCTCACCAATGACGCAGCCGGGATGAACCGTCACCCCTTCGGCGAGGTCTGCCGATGGAGCGACAGAGGCGCCAGGCATCACCCCCCTGACCGGCCGTTCCGGAACCTGCAGAAAAGTAAGAATCTTGGCAAAAGCCAGATAGGGGTTGGCACAAACCAGCAGGTCTACCCCCGGCGCCTCGATGCCGGGTGAAATAATGACGGCAGAAGCGCGGCAATCTTTGAGCTTGGGCAGATATTTCGGATTGGCCAGAAAGGTGATATCCCCTTGCTGTGCCATATCGATGGGCAGCACCCGCTTGATCTCAAGGTTCAAATCCCCCTGCACCTGGCCACCGACCAGTTCTGCCAACTGCTGCAACTTTGCCATAACAGGTCCGAACCTTTATTTTTTGCTCGCGTCGTAAGCTTTGATCAGCTCATCGGTCAGGTCAATGGCGGGATTCGAATAAACGACCGCTCCTTCGTTTCTCTCCAGAATCATAGTATAACCGCCGTCCTTGCCGAGTTTTTGCAGAATTTCGAGCAGTTCATTGAGAATCCGCTTGGTGTGATCGGCATCGCGCTGCTGTAGCTCGTCCTTGACATCCTTCTGAAAGCGCTGGAGTTCCTTGACATTCTGCTGATAGTCACGTTCTTTTTGCGCTTTGGCGCTGTCAGAGAGCAGCACCGCCTGCTTTTCCAGCTCACTTTTGAGCTTGAGCACGTCATCCTGCTTGGACTTGAACTCGGCCTCGTACTTCTTGACTTTCTCACTGATCTCCTGCTTGGCTAATTTGCCGGCCTTGGAGAGATTCAATGCCTTCTGCAGATCGACACAGGCAACCTTGACGTCAGCGGCCAGCGCCGGGGTAGCAAGTAACAGTACGGCAATCAGTGAAACGATCAACTTCTTCATGAGTATTCCTCCTGTGTATCGGCTAAAATGCTGAACCGACGGAAAATTCAAAAACCGAATGTTTTTCATCGACCCGCGGGTCCAGATTGTAACCCCATTCCAAACGGAGCGGACCGAGCGGACTTAACCAACGGACACCGGCGCCGACACTGCTGCGCATGTCCGTAAAATATTCCTCGCCTTCCAGCCAGGTATTGCCGGTATCGAAGAATACCAATCCTTTCAACCCCAGTTCCTTGGCGATCGGGAAGATGTATTCCAGGTTGAAATACCCCTCTTTTTCCCCGCCGATAAAATCGGTCCCTTCCTTCGGGCCGACCTCCCGGTTTTCAAAACCGCGCAACGACCTGATACCACCGAGGTAAAAACGTTCCCCGACCGGCACCGGATCCGATTCGGTCCGGGTGACGTATCCGACTTCACCATGGACAGAGAACACCGTCCCCCAGAACAGCGGAAAAAAGTGGCGATGTTCAGCGACAACCTTGGCAAAATGTTCCGTCCCACCAAGACCGGCATATTCCAGTGACAGCCTGGAGATCCCCCCCGTGCTGGGGTCCGGATGATAATCGGTGCTGTTTCGGTTGATGGTCGCCGTAATCGATGACAAGGTCGATGAACCCTCCTGATCGAGGATCAGACGGCTGGTGACATCCGGAGCGACATTGAAAATTTTCTGCTCCTCGTAGCGATAGGTCAGATATCCCTTGGTGTACTCGGCAATCGGATGCCCTGCGCTGATCGCGCCGCCGGTGCGGTTTAAATCATAATCATTCCACTCTCTTTCTGTATCATAGAGCTCGCCGCCCAGCGTCCAGTCCGTATCCAGAAAATGGGGATCGGTCACACCAAGAGAGTAAGTGACACTGCTGCTGCTGAACGAACCTGACAGGTTGAGTTTCAAAGCGTAGCCGAGAAAGTTATCCTGAGAGACCGAACCCTGCATCAGCAGATGATCCACCGAAGAATATCCGAAACCGACGGAGAAGGTTCCGGTCGGGTGTTCATTCACGTCCACATTCAGTACGGTCCGGCTCGGCTCAGAACCGGGACTGGTGGTCAGGTTCACTTCATCAAAGAATCCGAGGTTGCGGATGTTCCTCTTCCCTTCCTTGAGCTTGCTGGCACTGTAGGCTTCCCCTTCGACGATCGGCAGTTCCCGCCGGATGACCTTATCCCGGGTCTTGGTATTGCCGCGAATCTTGATCTTCTCGAAATAGACCTTGGTTCCCTGATCGATATCGAGATCCAGATCGATAATCCGGGTCACCTTGTCCTTGTTGGTCAGGGGAGCGACGTTGACATAAGCAAAGCCCTGATCGGCGTAGAGATCGGTTAACCGCAGGACATCCTCACGCAGCAGGCCGCGATTAAAAACATCCCCGGATTTGAGTTTGACCAGCTGCAGTAATTCGGCTTTCGGTTTCAGCAGATCCCCTTTGATATCGAGTTTTCCCACCCGATACTGCGGGCCTTCGTCAATCTCAATCAGCACATCCAGGTAGCGGTTATCATTGATCATGGTCAGTTTCGGCTGAGCCACTTTGACATCCATGTACCCTTTATCCTGATAGGCCGCCTTGATCCGCTCAAGATCGATCTGCATGATCTCGTCCTGATAGGCACCGCGACCGGTCATCCAGGAGAGCCACCAGCGCTCCTTGGATTCCATGGCATCTTTCAGGTCATCCGAATCGATCGCCCGATTGCCGACAAAGTGAATTTTGTCGATCAGGATCTTTTCGCCCTCCACGATTTTAAATGTGAGGGTCGCCTCGTTACGATCATCAATATCAACCTGCGGTTCGATCTTTGCCGCATGATAACCTTCTTCAGCGTAGGCCTTCTTCATTGCCGCTACGCTCTCTTTGACTTTGGCGTAACTGTACAGTTCCGGAACCTTGACGGTCAGCTTCTCGCGCAATTTCGTTTCGGACAGTTCATCGTTGCCGGAAAAACCGATCTCGCGCAGCAGCGGCAGTTCCTTGACCTGGAAGGTGAGAATCTTGGCCCCTTGCACATCGTTCAATTCCGCCGAGATATCTTCAAACCGTCCCAGGGCAAAAATGCTGTGCATGGCCTGGTCGATATCCTCCGGGGAGACCAGATCACCAGGCTTGATCGAAATCGCAGCCAGGATTGAAGCAGTCTCGACCCGACTGTTCCCTTTGATCTGGATATCGGACACCTTGTAACTGTCGGCATAAACCGGAACCGCCAGCAACAGCAAACAAAGTATCGGCAGAATTCTTCTCAGCATCAATTTCCCTCAGCGTAACAGACAAAAACTAATAAAGATTGGGATTATAGAAAATCGCCCCGGGGAGTTCAATTTAAATTATCGGCTGCCAGTTGACCGTCCTCGATCCGCAGGACCCGGTCGAGGCTTTGCGCCAGAGCACTGTTATGGGTCACAATCACAATGGTCAGCCCACGCGACTGATGCATCTGATTGAGCAAGGCCATGATTTCGTCCGAAGTCCGGCTGTCGAGATTGCCGGTCGGTTCGTCCGCCAGCAGCAGGCGCGGCTCGCGAATCAGCGCCCGGGCGATGGCGACCCGTTGCTGTTCACCGCCGGAAAGGGCGCCCGGTTTGTGCGTCAGGCGGTGCCCGAGCCCGACTTCCTGCAAGATTCCGGAGGCCTTCTCAGCGGCCTCGGGACGCGCCATGCCCCCGATCAACAACGGCATCATGACATTTTCCAGGGCGGAAAATTCCGGTAACAACTGATGAAACTGGAAAACAAATCCGACGGTCCGATTGCGAAAGGCATCGAGCGCGGGACCACGCAGCGAAAAAATATCGCCACCCTCAAACAGAATCTCACCGGTTGTCGGGTGATCCAGTCCGCCGAGAATATGCAGCAGAGTGGTCTTCCCGGCGCCGGAGGTGCCGACGACGGCGACCCGCTCACCGGCGCAGATCTGCAGCCGGATGCCGCGCAATACGTCGATCTTGCCAACGGCGGAAACGAAGCTTTTGCTCAGTTCGCGGATCTCGATCAGCGCCTGCTCACTCATAGCGCAGCGCCTCCGCCGGGTCCATGCGTGACGCCCGCCAGGCTGGATAGATGGTCGCCAGCAGCGAGATAGTCATCGCCATGATCATAACCGCAAGCACATCACTGAAGACGATATCCGACGGAAAATGCTCCATACCGTAAACCGCCTGGTCGAAAATCCGGATGCCGAAGGTATGTTCCAGCCACTTGATGACCGGATCGGCGAAGTGGGCCAGCAGCACACCGAGAATCCCTCCCAGCCCGGTTCCGAGCGTCCCGATGATAAAACCCTCGAGAACGAAAATTTTCATGATGCTGCGCGCGTTGGCCCCCATCGCCCGGAGTATGGCGATATCCCGGCTTTTCTCCATCACCACCATGATCAAGGTGGTAGCGATATTAAAGGCCGCCACCAGAACAATGATGCCGAGGACGATGAACAGCCCCAGCTTCTCCAGTTTCAGCGCGGAAAGAAAGGATCCGTAAATGCTCTGCCAGGGGCGGATCACGAAGGGGAACTTGAACTCCCGGCTCAGCGCTGCCGCCACCTGAGGGGCTTGATCAAAACGCTCCACTTCCAGTTCCACGCCGGACACCACCCCTTCGGAATCGAAAAACGATTGAGCGACCGTCAGCGGGATATAGGCATAAAGGCTGTCGATCAGACTGCTCTGCTTTTCAAAAATTCCGACCACCCGGAACGGTTTCATTTTGGGGATCATGCCGAACGGTGTGATGGTAAACATCGGCGGGATGATGTTGATGGTATCACCGACGACGACCCTGAGGGTGGTTGCGGTATCGATGCCGATGATCACCCCCGGTCGCTCGGCCGAGGAATCGAAAAAAACCTCTGAGATCGGCCGTCCATCGAGGGTCTGCAACTTCTGGTTCAGCACCTTGTGGTGCGCGTCGATCCCCTTGATATTGACCGCTGCGACATTTCCCTGAGCCAGCAGCATCGCCTCCTTGGAAACAAACGGCGATGCCGTCAGGACATGCTCGGTTTTCAGGGCGGCGTCGACCAACTCCTGAGGGTTGGTGATTTTCTCACCGAATCGCTGGATCAGCACATGTGGGACGTTGCCGAGAATCTGCTGGCGGACCCCGTCGGTAAAACCGGTCATGACCGACAGCACCAGGATCAACGCGGCCACGCCGAGGGTAACTCCGGCAATGGAAATGAACGAGATCACCGAGATAAAGGTCTGCTTCCGCTTGGCCCGTAGATAGCGGAGGCTGACAAACCACTCGTAAGACATGAAGCTCCGTTTCAGTCGGCGATCAGCCGACCTCGGGTCTGAGTTGCGGGAACAGGATCACGTCGCGGATCGAGGCCGAATCGGTCAGCAGCATCACCAACCGGTCGATGCCGATCCCCTCCCCGGCGGTCGGCGGCAGGCCGTATTCGAGGGCGCGGATATAATCCTCATCCATCTCATGCGCCTCTTCATCGCCGGCCGCTTTCTCTTCCAGCTGCCTGACGAAACGCTCTTTCTGGTCAAGCGGATCATTCAGCTCGGAAAAAGCGTTGGCCAGTTCGCGGCCGACGATGAACAATTCGAAGCGATCGACCACGTCCGGGTTGTCATCGTTCTTGCGCGACAGGGGTGAAATTTCAGTCGGGTACTCGGTGATGAAAGTCGGCTGCCAGAGGTTCGGCTCGACCACCTCATCGAAAATTTCCGCCAGCAGTTTCCCGTGACCGATACTGCCGACAATCTCTAATCCCAGCGATTTTGCATAGTTGAGTAATTGCTGATGATCTTCGAGAACCTCGGCGGCAACCTTGCCGTACTTGATGATCGCCTGCTTGAGGGTCAGCCGGTCCCAGGGAGGGGTCAGGTCGACCTCCCTGCCACCGTAAGGGATCACCAAGCCGCCGCAGACCTTTTCCGCCACATGGCAGATCAGTTGCTCGGTAAAATCCATCAGGTCATGGTAGGTCGCATAGGCCCGGTAGAATTCCATCATGGTGAATTCCGGGTTGTGCTGGATCGAAATCCCTTCATTGCGGAAATTCCGGTTGATCTCGAAAACCCGGTCAAAACCACCGACTACCAGCCTTTTCAGGTAGAGTTCCGGGGCAATGCGCAGAAACAGGTCCATCTTCAGGGTATTGTGATGGGTTATGAACGGCTTGGCCGTGGCGCCGCCGGCCATCGGCTGCATCATCGGCGTCTCGACTTCAAGAAAATCGCTGGCAACCATGTATTCACGGATCAGACTGACGATCCGGCTGCGCTTGCGGAACACCTCGCGCACCTCCGGGTTGACGATCAGATCGAGATAGCGCTGGCGATATCGGGTTTCAACATCGGTCAGCCCGTGCCACTTCTCCGGCAGCGGCAGCAGCGATTTGGTCAGCAGCCGCAGCTCTTTGGCCCGCAGCGACAGTTCATCGGTCTTGGTCCTGAAGGGTGTCCCGCAGATGCCGATGATGTCACCGATATCGAGTTTGCGGAACTGCTCAAACGCTTCTTCGCCGATCTGATCTTTTGCCACGTAGATCTGAACGCGACCGCCGCCATCCTGCAATTGCAGAAAAGCCGCCTTGCCGAAGTCCCGCCGCGCCATGATACGCCCGGCGACCCGGTACTCAAGTTCACAACCTTCAAGTTTCTGCTTATCATCAGCGGCATGCAGGTCATGAACCTGGGCCGATGTGTGGGTCACTTGGAAATCGTTGGCAAAAGGATTAACCCCCGCCTCGCGACAGGCATCGACCTTGGCCCGGCGCTGCTGCAATAAATCGTTTAGTTCTTCCATGTTTTCCGATCCTTGACTGTCATTTTTGATGCCTTCGTAAAAGCATAAAAATGGATGGCTAAGCAAAAAACGCCAAATGCAAGGCGCGCAATTGTCGAGCAATGAGGCGTACTTACGTACGTCGAAGCAGCGAGACGATTGCAGCAACGCCACAGTTGGCGAGTTTTTGCGACGCCATCATTTTTGGTGTCGCACAATAACCCCTGCGGCGCAGTTTCGTCAAGGAGAATGGCGGTTTTTCAGGGCAGAGACACCATCTGGAGGGGACTGGTCGATTGAACGACCGGCGGCAAAGATAGTCCGAACTATTTTTTTGCATGATTTTCGGTGAGATTGCCGTATTGGATGATTTGATGCTCCTTGTTGATCAGCTGACGAAAACTCTCGTTTGTGGTCGACCAGTCGAGCAGATCGACTTTAAACGGCAGGGGTGAGTCCGCAAACGCGTCTTTCAGTTCAGCGAACAGTAGCGAATCCAGCGGCTGCTCGGTGATGACAACCAGGTCCAGATCGGAAAATGGCTTCAGGTTCTCACCGTGAACCCGTGACCCGAAAGCCCAGACATCGAAATCCGGAAGGTAATTTTGCAGGATATCCCGGACCAGTTCCAGGTCCTTGGGTTCGACGTGCAGTTTCATGAATTGCGACGTTTCAGTTCATTCAGGAGGAAATTCATCTCCACGAGAAAATCCTGAAGAATAGCCACAACTTCTTGCGCCTTAGCCTCATCGTAGGTGTGGCTGGTAATATTGCGTTTTTCCCGGAAGATCCGATAGGGGGGAACGTTTTTTACCAGCCCCTCATCGGCGTAGACGTAGTAGGTGGTACCGAGGGGGGCAGGCACCTGGGTCGCGCCAGTCCCCGTGATGGTTTTGCTGACCCGCCGGCCGAAGGGGTCGTAGCTGTAGCTGGCGACCGGGACATTGTTGACCAGCACCTGCACCAACCGGTTGCCGACCTGGTCGTAAGTGTAGGCTTCATCGCTGAGCGAGGTGCTGTCGGGATGGTCGGCGCCGGTCAGCTGGTAGATGTCGTCATAGGCGTAAATGTCAAAGAACGGAATTCTTGAAGTCGTTAGCTGTACAATTCAAGATTTGAATAAAATGTTTAGTCCATTTTATTTAGATAATCCCTGACACAACTCAGAGCCCTTCAAACCGGCTCAGGGCCTGGCGGAATTGTTCGGGAATGCGGCGTGCCTTGCGAGCCTCGTAATCGAAACAGACCACCGGCGTTTCCCCTTCGGCCATCAACTGGCCGTCACGTTCGATCCGGTAGAGCAACAGAAAACTGGAACGGCGCAGCCCTCCTCCCCGGATGCCGACCTGCAGCTGATCGCCAAGAAACATTTCACCATGGAAAAAGGCATGGGCTTCGGGAAGGATGAGACCGTAGCCACCCAGATCTAATTCCGAAAATGGCCCCAGCTTGGCCAGATAAGCGATGCGGGCATCCTGAAAGATGTTCAGCACTGCCGAATTCGCCACATGCCCGAGATAGTTGATGTCGGACACGCGAACCTGATAGGGGAAAATGAACTGAAATCCTTGCATTGATTAAACCCTCCTGTTCATGAAAAACCCTGAAACAGCGTACAGCTGATTGTCCCCTGCCGCCGTCTTCGGCAAAAACCGGATCACAGGTCAAATTCCTGCTTCAGCCTAAATTGCAACAACTTGGCCTGTTTCATGGCCTCCTTCAGCATCAGTTTCTGGAGGTCATGCAGCTGTCGAGGATCGACCCGGTTGGCTCCTGCCGGCTCTTCCGCGGCCAGTTGCTGCTGAATTCGCAGGCGTTGCACAAATTCAAAAGCCTCAACGACCGCACCGGTCGCGACGGGAGAGCGGCGCATGGCTCCGGCGACTGAACGCAGGCGGTCGCCGGTGCTGGTTGCCCAGGATTGATGCTGGAGCCCCCAGATGCGGGCGGCATCGACAAACGGTCGGACACCGCGCATTTTCAAATCGATGGTATGTGGAAACGCTTTACCGCCGTCACAGACGAAGCGGTCCAATAAACCTAAAGCCGGGGGGCAGTCCAGGGCCTGAGCACTGAGACACTGGAGAAACCGGGGATGTTGCGCAGGTTGAGGCAGCAACCAACTGCGCAGTTCGTCGACCAGTTCATCCTGGCCGTACATGGGACGAAAATCAAAAAAGATCGTGGAGTGCAGGATCGCTTCCGGTTCCGGGGTACCCAGCCATTGGCTGAATTTGTCCCGCCATTCCCGAACCGACAGACACCAAGCCGGGTTGCCGGCCATGATATTGCCTTCGCAGAGAGTAAAGCCGCATCGGTCCAGAGCCTGGTTGACAGCCCGGGCGAAGGGCAAAAAGGCCTGCCGGGTGGTTTCGACATCTTCTTCCCGATCCGGTTGAAATATCAGGCCGTTGTCCTGGTCGGTCAGGAAGGTCTGTTCCAGACGCCCCTCGGAACCGAAGACCATCCAGCACCAGGATATCGGCGGGAGGTCGAATTGATCGGCCGTCAGCTCGATGACCCTCATCCCGATCAGGTCGTTCATACCGGATAACCACTGGCATAAGGCCTCGACTCCCATGCCGCCGGTAAAAAGTTCGGCGCCGCGTTTTCTGACTTCATCAGCGACCGAGGCCAGGGCCTCGATATCCTTACCCGCATCGATCTGGTCGATCAATTCGTTGGCTCCGCCTTCGCGGTAACCCGGGATGTCCGCTTGGGAGATCAGGTTAAAAATGCGCCCGTCACTCTCAGCCAGAAGCAGATGGCAGAGGCGGCAGCGAGTCATTAACACCATGGCCCGATGGGCCAGGGCATCGGCCGGCAGGCTCAACGGGGCGACGGTCATGAAGGCTATAATCGGATCATCCAGGCTACCCCCCTGCAGAGTGATACCGTCCAGAAGATTCCGGAGAGTCACGATGCCCAGAGGGGTGTCCAGCTTTTCCGCCACCAGCCCGGCATCCCTCCCGGTCTGGTTCAGGACGGCCAGGGTTTGCCGCAAACTGTTGGAAGGCGGAAAGATCAGCGGGGGATGGCGACAAAGACTGCGCAACGGCATATCCCCAAGTCCGGAAGCGGCCGGGAAGGATGCGCTGAAGTCTTTTGCCACCCTCTTCATAACTGTCTGCATAGCCATGGCAGTATTATCCCCCTAGCCCGTCTGCAGCAGAGACTTGACCAGCTCAACCAGGTCGTGGGTGGAAAAAGGTTTCGGCAGATAAGCATTGGCGCCAAGGGCGAGTCCCTTGATCTTTTCAGCCTCCCTCCCCTTGGCAGTCAGTATCAGGATCGGCATAGTGGCCCAGCGAGGGTCCGCCCGGACTTCCTCGCAGACCTCGAAGCCGTTCTTATTGGGCATCATAACATCCAGAATCATCAGAGCCGGGTCTTGTTCGGCCAGATAGTCCAGAGCCTGTTGACCGTCACGGGCGATGGCAACTTCGAAACCGGCATGCCGCATCAGAAATTCGACAGCGATGACAATGTTGGGATCGTCGTCTACAACAAGGATGGTTTTCGCCATTTGACCTGACTCCTTTTATGATTTTTTTCCGGCCAGGGGCAATTCAAAAATGAAATTTGCCCCGGCGCCCAGACTGCTCTCCACCCAGATCCGACCGCCGTATCGTGTGACGATCCGATGGCAGATGGTGAGACCGAGCCCGCTGCCGCGAGGTTTTTCAGCATGAACCCCTTTCAGCTGATGAAATTTTTCGAAAATCCGCTGCTGCTCATCCGGATCGATCCCGGGTCCGTTATCAACCACCTCGACCCGAGCCCTCCCGGTCATAGTCTTTAAACGGATGACAATCCGCCCCGTTCCCGGTTCACAGAATTTTACCGCGTTGGACAACAGGTTGATGACCACCTGGATCAGTCGGTCACGATCCGCCGTGACCAGGATGGGAGCAAGCGGCTCGCTTCTTTCCAGCTCGATCCCCCTTTCCCGAGCGATCTGGCCCATGGAACTCAGGGCCTCACTGATCACTTCCTGGAGCTCCACCTGTTCCTCGGCCCATTTCATACTGTCCGATTCGATTTTTGCCAGGTCTAGCACCTGATTGATCAAGCGGGTGAGCCGCTCGCTTTCCTTGACGGTAATTTCCAGAAATTTCTGCCGCTCTTCGGTGCTCAGTGCAGGATTATCACGCAGAATCTCGGTAAAGGAACGAATCGAGGTCAGCGGAGTACGAAGTTCATGGGTGATCGTAGAGACGAATTCATCTTTCAAGCGATCAAGTTCTTTTAGCCTCCTGTTGGCAGCACGCAATTCAGCCGTGGTCTCCTCAAGTTCTCGTGATTTTTCTTCCAGGCGGTGACTGTATTCGATGACCTGGGAGGTCTCGTCGATGATTTTCATGATTTCTTCGAGGCTGATTTCCTCTCCCTTGACCACGGAGGCGATCATCACGCGCGCCGAAGAGGCGCCAATGGCCCCGGCCAGTTCCCGTTCGGCAAAGCCCACCAGTTTGGCGTCGGCCTGCACTTTGGTTTTGTGATCAAAATCGTGTTCGGCCGCAAACTGGGCAAAGGCCTTTTCAGCGTGGCGCGTTCCCATGAAACGGGCCACCAGCCCCTGAAGTTCCGCAACCGTGGCGGTTCCGCTCCAGAGCATGGTGCCCGTGTCGCCATGGCGAAAAACATCGACAAACAGGGTGGCCTGAAGACGCTCCATGATGGTTTGCCGGTCAAACAGGGACACACCGACCAGCAGCCCGACATTGACCAGCATGCTCCAGAAGACCGAATGGGTCAGCGGATCATACATCTCAAGCCCCAACAGGTGATAGGGGCGCAGAAGTTCAATCCCCCAGGGTCCATGATCGAGGATGGTCCGCGGGATCCAGCCGGAGATGGCAAAAGAAGGAATCAGCAAGGTATAGGCCCAGATCCCGAAACCGCCCAGCAGCCCGGCAATCGCACCACGGCGACTCGCCCGGTGCCAATAGATGCCGATCAGGATGGCCGGGGCGAACTGGGCGGCGGCGGCAAAAGAGACCAGACCGATGCTGACCAGGGCATAGGATTCGCCGATCAGCCGGAAATAGCCATAGCCCAGCAACACCACCACCAGGATGCTCATGCGACGGATGGCCAGCAGGACACTGCCCAGATTCCGCTGTTGAAACGCCCGCATGCGCAGCAACACCGGCATCACCAGATCGTTACAGATCATGGTCGAAAGCGCGATGGTCGCCACAATCGACATGCCGGTCGCCGCCGACAGGCCGCCCAGAAAAACGAACAGGGCAACCAGTTCCTGCCTGGCAAAGAGCGGCACGGCCAGCATGAAGGTATCGGGATCGACCGATCCTTTGGTGAACAGGAGCGAACCCGCCAGCGCAATCGGCAGCACAAAAATATTGATCGTCAGCAGATAGAGCGGGAACAGCCAACTGGCCTTTCGGACATGTTCTTCATTGACGTTTTCCACCACCAGAATATGAAATTGCCGGGGTAGGAACATGATCGCCATCATCGCCAGAAAGATCAGGGTAAACCAGTTGGCGTAGCCGCCGGAGAGCGATTCCAGATCCATCAATTTTACCAGCTCCGGCGAACTGAATGCCTCGCCGGTCAATTCCGTCGGCCCGGAAAAGATAAAGAAGCAAACGTAGATGCCGGCAACAAGGAAGGCCACCAGCTTCACCACCGATTCGAAAGCGATGGCTGCCACCATCCCCTCGTGCCGTTCACTGGCATCGATGTGCCGGGTGCCGAACAGCAGGGAAAAGACCACCATCAGCAGCGCCACGTAAAAAGCGGTGTCATTCCAGAGGGAGACGGCATGGTGCGGCTCCGGAAAGTAAAAGGTGTGCAGCACATTGAAACTGGTGGATACCGCTTTCAGCTGCAGGGAAATATAAGGGAGGATTCCAATCAGGGCAATGATGGTGACGATGCCGGCCACCAGCGGGTCTTTGCCATAGCGCGACGCGATGAAATCGGCAATGGAGGTCAGGCGATGGGCCTTGGCAATGCGGATGATCTTGCGCAGGACCAGCCACCACAGCGACGCCATGAGGGTCGGTCCCAGATAGATCGGCAGAAATCCCGCACCGCCAGTCGAAGCGCGACCGACACTGCCGTAGAAGGTCCAGGCGGTACAGTACACGGCGATGGAAAGGGTATAGATATAGGGATTGCTGATGATCGAGCGGCCGAGATCAGCCCGCTTGTCCCCGTAGTAGGCAATGGCGAACAGCAGACCCAGGTAGCTGAAGGAAACAACCAGTACGACCCAATGCTCCAGCATGTCACCCCTTTTCCCCGGGCGGCGGGGGTTCAGGCGACGATGGTGGCGGGGAGGTTTTTTCTAGAAGGCGCGCCACGCAGACGATATAAGTAAACCAGACCACGAAGAGATAGAGATAGAGGACCGGCACACCGAAAAATAATTGTGTCCGGTTCCAGATGGAGAGCAAGGGGTAGTTCAGGACCAGAAAGCCGACAATCGGTAATATGATCAACCGTTCATTCTGGCGCTTCGCTTCAGGCATCCCGCCTCCCGGTTTCGGTTCTTTACTGCTCCACCGGCTCGCTGGCAACCACCAGGTTCCGGCTCAGAATGGTCAACCTCAGAATCACATTTATCAGTTTGATTTTATTATAATTTTCAACAAGATCAAGGGAAAACCGGCATTCCCCCCCAGAGGCGTTATTTCTGACACTGTGGACAATAGTAGGTCGATCTCTGGCCGAGCCGTTGGCTGATGATCCTGCTCTCGCAGGCCATACAGGGTTCGCCGGCCCGTCCGTAAACCCGCAACTGCTGCCTGAAATATCCGGGTTTGCCGTCGTTCTGGCGAAAATCGTTGATGGTCGTGCCGCCGGCGGCAATCGCTTCACCGAGGACCTGCCGAATCTCTTCGGCCAGAAGATCATAACTCCGGCGGCTGATTTTCCCGGCCGGACGGTCAGGCCTGACCCCGGCGCGGAACAGGGCTTCGCTGGCGTAGATATTCCCCACTCCGACCACCAGTTTCTGATCCATGATAAACGGCTTGACCGCGATTTTCCGTGACCGCGATTTCCGGTAAAGATAATCACCGGTCAGATCGTCAGCCAGCGGTTCCGGACCCAGACCCGCCAGGAGCGGATGAGTCAACGGATCGCCGACGGTCCAGAGCAGCACCCCGAACTTGCGCGGATCGTTGAAACGCAGGCAGTTCCCATCACTGAAAACCAGGTCGACATGATCATGCCTGCCGACGGTTGTTGACGCCGGGACGACCCGCAGATTCCCCGACATCCCCAGATGCAGCAGCAGACCGCCGCCGTCACAGCGCACCAACAGATACTTGGCGCGCCGCTCGACAGCATGAATCTTGCGCCCGGGCAGAATATTAGTCAGTTCGGGATCAAGCGGCCGACGCAGTTTCGCAGTCCGCAGGATAATTCCTTGAATGATCTTATTGTTGATCAGCGGCGCGATACCGCGCCGCGTGGTTTCCACTTCCGGCAGCTCGGGCATGATCAATAACGGATTTTCTGCGGCGCAATATCGAAATGATGGAAATCGAGTCGCTCCGGGGAACCGCTGTAATCTTCATCGCTCAATTTCTGGGCCGAGTGATATCGCCAGCCGGCACCGGTTTTCACCAGCAGCGCCAGTTCATAAAGAAACCGTGCCTCCCCCTCGCCGGCGATTTCCATGACCAATATCTGTTCCACTCGCTGCGCATCGAGTTGACGACATTCGAGCGCCTGCCAGCTCACCAGCTTGATCTCGTCCAGATGCTGTCCGGCAAAACGCACGTAGGCGCCTCGATCGGCGAACTGCTGCAGGAAAGGGGATTCGGGGTGATAGGTGGCATAGAGTTTTTCGTATTCACCGGTCTGCAGAGCAGCAAAACGGGCGGCGATCAATGCCTGCGGGTTGCCATGACAGGTTTCATTCTCTTCATCCTGGCAGCATTTTTTGTATTTCAGGCCGCTGCCACAGGGGCAGAGGTCGTTGAGATCGACTTTCATTCCTTCAGCCTCGGATCAAGGGCATCCCGAATCCCCTCCCCCAGCAGATTGTAGCCGAGCACAGTGATCAGGATTGCCAGGCCGGGAAACACCGAAAGCCACCAGGCGCTTCCCAGGGTCTGTTTGCCGGTGATCAGCATATTCCCCCAGGAGGGAGTCGGAGGTTGCACACCGATACCGAGGAAAGAGAGGGCGCTTTCGGTGAGAATCGCGCCGGCCACCCCCAGGGTCGCAGAAACCAGCACCGGGGACATGGCATTGGGGAGGATGTGCCTGAAAATCAGCCGGGCATCCGAAGCTCCCAGCGCCTGCGCCGCCAGAACAAAATCCCGCTGCCGCAAGCTGAGGAATTCCGCCCGGATCAGACGGGCGACCCCCATCCAGCTGGTCAGGCCGATGACAATCATGATGTTCCAGATCGACGGATTGAGAAACGCGATCACCGCCAGAATCAGAAAAAAGGTCGGAAAACAGAGCATGATGTCAACGAAACGCATAATCAGCGCATCGATCCAGCCGCCGTAATAACCGGCCAGCGAGCCGAGGGCTATCCCGATCAGACAGGAGAGACCAACCGCCACAAAGCCGACCAGCAGCGAAATACGGGCGCCATAGAGCATCCTCACCAGTACATCACGCCCCAGGTCATCCGTGCCGAGCAGATGTTTATGCCCCGGCGGCAACAGCGCCTGACTGACATCGATAGCGGAAGGATCGGCACTGATCAGGGATGGGACCGCCGCCATCAGAAACATAAACAGGATAATCAGACCACCGGCTAGCGCCATGCGATTATGACGCAGCCGCTGCCAGACGACATCCCTGAAAAAAGCACTCCGTACGCCGAACATGGTCAATTGAATTTAATCCGTTCGATATCCAGGGCACTGAGCAGCCCTTTTTCTTTCAGAACTTCAATCAGTCGATCAAGCCGGGGATCATTGAGCGGTGACTCATCAACCGACACCATATTGTAATCCATAAAAGACTTGTCCGAGCCGGCGGCCGGGGACTGATCCGGCGGCGGTTCCGGCGGCAGATGTTTTTTCAATGCCAGACGGATTTCACCCTCCGAGGCCAGCACCGGCAGCACCCGGCAACCGGTGGCGAACTGCAGATCGTCGATCAACTTCAGATTGGTCGGATCGGTCATGGCCACCCGCAGGATTTTTTCCTTCCCCTGCCGGCGCATTTCAATCGGAATGACCAGCAGGTGTAACAGCCGGCTGGCCGGAATCAGCGTCATCAGTTCCGGCGGAATCGCCATATCACTCAGGGAGATCCGGGCAAACTTGGCCTGGGATTCGAGGAATTCCATGATCGTATCTTCCGGCAGATAACCGAGTTTCACCAGGGCGCTGCCGATCCGTCCGCCCAGATTTCGTTGCATCGACAGGGCTGAATCGAGCTGGAAGCGATCAATCAATCCCGCTTCGAGCAGCATTTCCCCGAGACGATTTGCTTTAATCTGCATACGGGTCCTTTCTGAACTGCCTGGGCAATAACATCTCAACTCTCCCCCTGTTGACTGTGCCTGATGCGCGGATCGGCCAGGGCATAGCTGATATCGGCCAGCAGGTTGCCGAGCAGGGTCAGCACCGCCCCCATCACCAGAATGCCCATGATCAACGGGTAATCGCGCATCATCACGCCATCATAAAACAGCTTCCCCATCCCGGGGATGGCAAAGATCGTTTCAAATATGACACTCCCGCCGATCAGGCCGGGGACCGACAGGCCGAGGATGGTGATCAGCGGCAATAATGCATTGCGCAGGGCGTGTTTGTAAATCACCGTCTTTTCGGCAAGCCCTTTGGCCCGGGCGGTGAGGATATAGTCCTGACGGATCACCTCCAGCATGTTCGAACGCATGTAGCGGGAAAAACCGGCCAGTCCGCCGATCGAGGCAACAAACACCGGCAGAATCAGGTGGCTGAGGCGATCGGTCAGCTGACCGAAAAAACTCAAGTATTCGTAGCCGAGTGATTTCAGGCCGGATATCGGCAACCACCCGAGGCGGACGCCGAACCAGTCCATCAGCAATAGCGCCAGCCAGAAGGAGGGCATGGCGAAGCCGGCAAACACCAAGATGGTGGTCGCCCGGTCGAATCCGGAATTGCGCCGAACCGCCGAGACAATTCCCAGCGGGATCGCGACCGCCAGGATCAGCAGAATTGCGAGAACATTCAGCAGGATGGTCACCGGCAGCCGCTCGATGACCTTGTCCAGAACCGGCCGCCGGTCGGTGGCGAACGACTCGCCGAAATCAAGCTGCACCAGCCGCGACAACCATGTGCCGTATTGAACATAAAGCGGCCGGTCGAGCCCGTACTGGGTCCGCAGACGTTCCTGCAGCTCGGAACTGGCCTGCGGGTTAAGTTGGGTCTGCAGATCGGTCGGCTCCCCCGGCGCCAGGTGGATAACGACAAAGGAGATCAGAGTAATCCCGAGCAACAGCGGGATCATGGTCAGCAGACGTCTGGTCAAATATTGCAGCATCAGTCGGATTCCGGCTACCTGGCGTATTTCTGTTCCGCCTTGGGGACAAACCACTTGTTGAAATTATACCTGATTCCGGCCGGAGCCGGTTCGATCCCGCGAAACCGTTTGGAAACAGCCGGCAGCGCTTCGCCGACGAAGAGAAAAGTATAAGGCTGTTCCTCGGCCAGAATCTCCTGAAAACGATCATAAAAGGGTTTGCGTTTTTCCGTACCGAAGACGCGGCGACCATCTTCCAGCAGCTGGTCGACTTCGGCATTTTTGAAACCGATGAAGTTCAGCTGACGCGGTCCGGTTTTGCTCGAATGCCAGATATTGTACTGATCCGGCTCCGGCCCGCCGGACCAGCCGAGAATGGTCGCGTCGAAATTGCCGGGATTGATGAATTCCTTCAGAAAAGTCGCCCATTCGATAATCCGCAGCTGAACATCGACGCCGACATCCTTGAAGCGGCGCTGAATGATTTCTCCGGCTTTCGCCCGCAGATCGTTCCCCTGATTGGTGACAATGGTAAAAGAGAAAGGTTTGCCATCCTTGTCGAGAATCCCGTCACCGTCGCGGTCGCTCCAGCCCGCCTCCTTGAGCAGCTGGCGGGATTTTTCCGGGTTGTAGTCGTAACGCGGCACTTTCGGGTTGTAAACCCAGGTGTCCGGCTTGTAAGGACCGGTGGCCACAGCGCCGTACCCGAGCAACACTCCATCAATGATCTCCTGCTTGTTGATCGCGAAGGAGAGCGCCTGCCGGACCCGTTTATCCCGGAACAGCGGCCGTTTCAGATTGTAACCCAGGTAGGTGTAGCCGAAATTGAGGTAGCGGTATTTGTTGTACAGCCGGTGAAACGCCGGCGTATCGGTCTGCCGATCGTACTGCAGCGGCGAAAGCCCCATGAAATCGAGGCTGCCGGTCTGCAACTCGAGAAACTGGGTCGAAGGGTCGGGAATGATCCGATAGACGACCCGTTTAATATACGGCATCCCCTCATAGTAATCGGGATTCGCCTCAAGAACGATCTTTTCCCCGCTGGACCATTCAACGAATTTGTAGGGACCAGTACCGACCGGCTTGCGCGCCAGCGGACTCTTGGTGATATCCTGCCCTTCCAGCAGATGCTTCGGATGAATGGCTGTCGACCAGCTCATCAATGCCGGCGCGTAGGGTTTGTCGTAACTGACGACAACCGTATAGGGATCAGGCGTAGCGACGCTTTTGACCTGCTTGAAAGACTCAGCATATGCAGTCGGAGTATGGGGGTCTATGTAAAGCTGATAGGTGAATAAAACGTCCGCTGAGGTAAATGGTGCCCCGTCATGCCATTTGACATTCTTACGCAGATGAAAAGTGATCTGCAGATTGTCCGCGGAAATCTCCCATGATTCCGCCAGTTCCCCTTCCGGCTTGAAATTCTTGTCATAGCGCATCAACCCGTTATAAACCAACCCGGTAATTTCATAGGACGCACTATCAGACGCCAGCACCGGCAGCAGGGTGCTGGCGTCGCCGATCGACGCTTCAATAAAGGTGTCGCCGTATTCCGGGGTCAGCGCTTTTTCAACTCCGGGCAAACTGTTGTCCTGCGGGTTGTCGCAGGCCCAGACCATGACCAGAAGAATGATACCCAACAGGATCCGCAACATAACTCTCATTTTTTTCATCCTGGCTGAATCGGTCAAGGCAGAGGTTCAATTTTCAGATTGTCCGGCTTTTTCAGCACAAACTTTTCTGGAACAATATTGACGTTGGTTTTCAGATCAGAAAAATGCAAGGTTACGTTCGTCTGCTCTTTAGCGAGATTGATCCGCACCGAACGCGGGAAACCGTCCTTTTCAATCTTCTGATAATCCACTTCAAGGAGCAGTTCATCCCCGGCCAGATAACGGCAGGTCACCAGGTGCAATTGTCGATCAAACAGCAATTCCTGTCGACGTTCGGCATTTTCCAGAGTCAGCAGCAATTTTTCGTCCTGCGGTATCACCAAGGAGTGGCCGGTTTCGATCAAGGGTGGATCGTACAACAGTAGCCGGATCAAGCTGGCCACCGGTAATGGCACTCGGGTGAAACGGGCAATATTTTCATCGGTCGCCGGACCGCGCAAAAAACGACCCGGCACCTCTGTATTCAGAAATACGGCCAACTGCTTCCCATTGGAGGTCAGCTGTAAAACCATCTGGCCGAATCCGGTCAACACATCGGCACGAAACCGGTCCGGTCTTTCGACCAACAAAAACTGGTGACTGGATAGATACTTTCCATGAACGCTCAAACTGACACTGACTTCAGCATCGAGCGAGTGAAACCGGCCGCTCGCCTCATTCAGTCGCTCGAGAAGCTGATCAGCCGTCGGCATTTCGGTCCAGACTGGTTGAGGCGGTTTGGCGCAGGCCGAAAGAAGCAGTAGGATAACCAGCGTGGCCCGGATCACGGAGCCGGTTCCTGCGACAGATTGTTCAATTTCTCCTCGACCCCTTCCGCTTGCGGATCGAGTTCCAGAACCTTCCGATAGGTGGCGGCGGCCTTTTTCCATAATTTCATGGCGCGGTACAGATCTCCCAGATGTTCAAAGATGACCGGATCTGCCGGATACTCGCGGGAAGCTTCCTCGAGTTGTTCGCGACTTTCCTGATATCGCCCCATTTTGAAATAAATCCAGCCCAGAGTATCGATAATATAGCCCGATTTTTTTGCCGCCAGCGCCCGCTGGACCAGGTCTAAAGCAATATCCAGCTGCTCGCCCTGTTCCGCATGGTCGTAGGCGATAAAATTCAGCGCGTCCGGATGGTCCGGTTTCAACTGCAGAACCTTCTCCATCGCCGCCACGGCTTTATTGCGATCGCCCAGTTTCTCGTACAGCACCCCCTGCTGGTAGAGCAGGCTGATATCCTGCGGGAAGCGTTCAATTCCCGTACTAACCACCTTGCCGGCCTCCTCGATCTTCCCGTCATCTTCGAGAAACGCCGCCAGGTAGTAGTAGATTTCCGGTTGCTGAATATCCATTGCCAGCAGTTTGCGCAACGCCGCCAGTGCCTGGTCCGCCTGTCCGGTCTGCTGATATAGGTAAGCCAGCTGGAGAACCGCATCAGTAAATATCGGTGAAGATTTCCGGATCGGCGACATGACCTCAATGGCCTCGTTGCGCCGCTCCAGACCGATCAGCGCCATACCGAGATAATAACGATTCCGGTCATCATCGGGAGACTGTTTCAGCAACTGGCGAAAATCTTCCTCAGCCAGCGCCCACTCTTTCAGTTCCAGGTGGATCAGGCCGATCTTGCCGAGGACCTCGAGATGTTCCGGAAACTGTCTTCGGATTGCCTGGAATTGTTCCAGGGCCTCCCGGACCCGGTGCTGACTCAGATAAAGCATCGCCAGCTGCTGCCTGACCGCCGCCAGTCTGGGATTCTGTTTAATGGCATGCCGGTAAAGTTCGTAAGCTTCGGCAAATTGCTGTTCGCTTTCCAGCAGTTTTCCATATTCGAGCAGCGCCTGTTGTTGCTCCGGAAACTGTTTCAGCAACTGCTGGTAGGTCTGTTTGGCCAGTTCAGGTTGTTGGTTGCCCTGATAGCTGCGAGCCAACGCCAGGCGGGCAAGCTGTGCTTCCGGGTGCTTTTCAACCAGGCTCTTCAGGACCCGGATCGCCTCTTCATTTTGCTGATCCCGAGTTAAAGCCATCGCCAGCCGCATCTGCAGCATTTCATTGTCGGGAGTCAAGGCCAGGGCCTGTCGATATTGCTCTATTGCCGCTTTATGCTCATGCAGGTAGCTGAGCAGGTCGCCGAGCAGTTCGTGCGCCGCAATATTATCCGGCGATCGAAGCAGCAGTTGCTTCAGGATTTTCGTCGAACGTTCGGTTTCATCCTTCTGCAACAGGGCTTTAGCCAGATTCATTTGCAGAAAATCACTGTTCGGATCGAACGCCACAGCACGTTCGAGTGCGGCAATTGCCTCGTCCCAGCGATTCTGAGTGGCCAGCAGCCGGTATTCACCATAGGCAAACAATGCCTTGGCCTCCGGGTCGGCAAGTTCCGAACGATAGCCGGGATTGACCTGCGGCTGCGGATACGGGTGCAGGTTGCCGGCACAACCTGACAGAATCAGGACAAACAGCCCGCAAAAAACCGTCACTATGCTGTATCTGGACTGGATTCTGATATTTTTCATCATCTGATGACCCGATATGTTAGAGCGATCTGTTCCCGGATCGCACGGATTGGCGAATACGGCTTGGGGTGCAAAAAACCGGTTTTTCATCCGAAGTTTGCGGTTGGACACTAACTAGCATACCCGACAGAACAGCGTCAAACTCTTTTAAGACTCGGGTAAAGGACTTTACACTACTGAAATCTCTGATAAATTTCAATTATTACCAAAATTTCTCGCGACCGTATTTTCTATCGTCTAGTTACTGATAAGCGGTTGACAGTTGATGGCAGAAGCGGGATAACAAAATCGTCAACCCTATATAACTTCGTAAAACGGGTACCGCTGATGCGAAAACCTCAAGGGAATTCAATCAAGGAAGCCTGGATCATCTGCCTGGTCCTGGGGATGATCATGATTAATTTCCCCTTTATCCAGATTTTCAATAATGACAAGCTGATCTTCGGCATTCCGGTACTGGTCATCTACTTTTTTTTCGGCTGGCCGGCTTCAATCCTGATTATCTGGTTTTTTGTCCGCCAGATCGATCTGGAGAATCATCAGGGAGAGGATAAAACCGGGAGACGCAATCTGCCATGATTTCCGCCAAGATTGTTCTCTTTGTCTCGCTGTTCTATTTTGCCCTGCTCTTTACCGTCGCCTACTATGCCGACCAGCGCCGCCAGGCCGGCCGCAGCCTGCTGTCGAATTCCTATGTCTACTCTTTTGCCTTAGCCGTTTATTGTACCAGCTGGACCTATTACGGCAGCGTCGGTCGGGCCGCCACCAGTGGTCTGGAATTTCTGCCGATCTACCTGGGGCCAACCCTGATCGCCTTTGCCTGGTGGTTCCTGCTGCGCAAAATGGTCAAAATCAGCAAACAACTGAATATTGTCAGTATCGCAGACTTTCTCTCCAGTCGCTATGACCGGTCGGCGATTTTAGGCGCAATTGTCACCCTTTTTGCGGTGCTCGGCATCATGCCGTACATTGCTTTGCAACTGAAAGCCATCTCCCATACCCTCGATATCCTCTCGACTCCGCTGAATGCCCCGGAACTGGGGCTGGTTGCCTTGGCGCCGAAACTGCCGGCGTATATCGACACCGCGTTTATCGTCGCCCTGGTGCTCGGATTGTTCGGAGTCCTGTTCGGCGCCCGCCATCTCGATTCATCGGAACGGCATGAGGGGCTGGTCGCAGCTATCGCTTTTGAATCATTGGTCAAACTGATCGCTTTTCTCGCCGTGGGTATTTTTGTCACCTACGGGCTGTTCAACGGTTTCAGTGACATTTTTCAGCGTTTTTTCGAGCAGTTTCCGGAACGGCGGGAGATGTTCAGCCTGGGGACAGAGGCAACGCCGTACACGAAATGGTTTACCTTGCTCGTCATGTCGATCATGGCGATCATGTTTCTTCCACGGCAGTTCCACATCATGGTCATTGAAAATTCCGATGAGGATCACATCAAAAAAGCGATGTGGCGCTTTCCCGCTTATATTTTCCTGATCAACCTGTTTGTGATCCCGATTGCCCTGGGCGGATTGATCCTTAACGGCGGCGATACCTCACAGGCCGACTACTTTGTTCTTACGCTGCCCCTTTCCGCCGGGCATTCCTGGCTGGCGCTGCTGGTTTTTATCGGCGGCTTGTCGGCATCGGCGGGAATGGTCATGGTTTCGTCGGTCACCCTCTCGACAATGATTCTTAACCACCTGATCATGCCGATCATTCTGAAAATGAAAATTCAGATTCAGGATTTCTCCGGCATCCTGATCAATCTGAAACGACTGGGAATCATCGGGGTGGTTTTTCTCGGCTACTTCTATGTCCAGGTCATCGGCGACTCTTACGCGCTGGTCAATATCGGTCTGATTTCGTTTATGGCGGCAACTCAGTTCGCGCCGGCCATGATCGGCGGACTCTATTGGAGACGGGCCAATCGAAAAGCGGCGACCGTCGGCATCACCCTCGGCTTTCTGCTCTGGTTCTACACCCTGCTGATCCCCTCATTTGTCCGCTCCGGCTGGCTCGATTCCGATATCCTGGCCCACGGACTTTACGGTATCGCATTGTTGAAGCCGCTGGAACTTTTCGGTCTGAGGGGTTTCGATATCTACACCCATTCACTGTTCTGGAGCTTGTTGTTCAATCTTTCGGCGTATCTGATTCTCTCCTTTTTCTCCCGCCAGAGCGAAACCGAACGAATCCAGGCCAACAAGTTTGTCAATGTCTTCGGAACAATTGATCAGCCGACCCAACTGAAACGGATCAGCAAGGCGCCGACGGTTCTGGAATTCGTCGAGCTGATGTCGAAATTCATCGGCGAAAAACCGGCCCACGTCGCGATTTCCGAATATCTCGGCAATCGCGTGGTGGATGCCCGGGGAAGCCTGGCAGACCACGAGATTCCGAACCTGAAGAGCTTTACCGAACGGACCCTGGCCGGCTATGTCGGCGCGGCTCCGGCACGGATCATTCTGGAAAACTATCTCTCGACCCGCGGCAGCAAGATGGAGGATGTTTTCGATATTTTCGGTACGGTCACCATCAGTCATGCCGCCAGCCGCGAACAGCTCAGCGTGCTTTATGAAGCGGCGCAGATCGTTTCCAGCGGAGCGGACCTGCAGTCGACCCTCGACAACATTCTCGGTCTGCTGTCGCAGCAGTTCAAATTTGATCTCTGCGTGATCCGCTTTCTTGAAGAAGAATCGATGACCCTGGTGGTCAAAAGTCAGAAAGGAATGTCTTCGGAACATTTCGGCCAATCGGAACGCAATCTGAATATGGACACTTACATCGGGCAGGCGTTCCTTTCGAATGTCACGGCGGTGGTCAATGATACCGATTTTCTCGATAAGCCGACCTCGGCCCAGATCATCCACCGCGAAGGGATCACCTGCTTTGCCCATACGCCGATCGTGGTTGAAGGTGAGTCGGTGGGAGTCCTTTCGGCCTTTTCCCGAACGGTCAAAGGCATTTTTACCGAGGAATTTATCGCCCTCTTCGAAAACCTGGCCGGTCAGGTCGGGATTGCCTGGCGCAATGACAGACAGTTGCAAAAACTGCTCGAAGTCCGTGAGCAGGAACATGAATTGCAGATCGCCAAGAATATCCAGATGAGTCTGCTGCCGACCGAGTTTCCTCAGCTGGAAGAGATTGTCGTTGCCGGCCTATGTGTCCCGGCCCATCAGATCGGCGGCGATTATTATGATTTTATCGCTCGCGGGTCCTCAGCATATGATCTGGTCATTGCCGACGTTTCCGGACACAATATCGGTTCCGCATTGATCATGGCCGAGGCGCGCACCTTCATTCATGCCCGCCTCGACAGTCTTGAGCAACCGGCGGAAATGATGCAGGCGCTCAACCGATTTTTCATAAACAATCTGAACTGTTCCGACCTGTTCGTGACCATGTTCTATCTGCAATATCATCCCGACAATCACCGGCTCAGTTTCTCAAGCGCCGGGCACAACAAGCCGCTGCTCTGGCACCGACGGGAAAAACGCCTCGAACTTCTGGATGCCGAAGGGCTGATATTCGGCATCAAGCCGGATGTTATTTTTGAACAGAAAGAGGTGGTTCTGGAAATCGGCGATATTCTCTTGTTATACACCGACGGGATTATTGAAGCGGAAGACCACTCGGGCGAGTTTTTCGGTGTCGACCGGTTGAGCAAACTGATCCAGGAAGCTGCCGACAGCCCGATTCAGCAGATCATCGATTCGATCATGGAACAGGTGCGGATCTTCACCGGCCTGCGGCATTTCAATGATGACATCACCCTGGTGGTGATGAAGGTCACCAAGTGATCTTGCCGAATTTTTAATAAATTTCCCTAATGGAGATATTGGGGTATAATCACAAAAATGCCAGTAAATACCATCACGTTTCAGTAAGGAGAAAATTCATGCAGCTGAATATTGTGGAACAGGGTGACATCGTCAAGATCGAAATTCAGGAAGAACGGATGGATGCCCACAACAGCGGTGATCTGAAGGAGCAGATGCTGCAGTTGTTTGATGAAGGGAAATGCCATCTGATCATCAACCTTGCCGCAGTCCGCTTTGTCGACTCATCCGGTCTGGGGGCGTTGGTCTCGGGCTTCAAAAACGCCAGTGCGCGCGATGGTAGTCTCAAGCTCTGCTGTTTACAGCCCCAGGTCCGTTCAATGTTTGAATTGACCAGACTGCATCGCGTATTTGAAATTTTTGCCACTATTGAGGAAGCATTGGATAGTTTCTAATCATCCGAACTGAGATGTCATGGGCAAACGCGTCGAAGTCAACATTACGGTCCCGAATCAGACCAAATATCTGGGAATGATCGGTAAAATAGGGGAGAGTCTTGCCCACTCACTGGTTAATTACCGGGGAGACCGGTCGGAGCTCGCCTATCATTTGAATGTTGTCCTGACCGAAGCCATGACCAATGCGATCTGCCATGCCAATGCCTGTGACCCAAACAAGGAAATCAGGGTTTCGATTTCTGTTTCGGACCGGGATTTAAAGATCAAGGTCTTTGACCAGGGAAGCGGATTCGATATTGAAAAACTGGCCAAACTGAAAGTGGAAAAAACCGCAGAAGGTGGTCGCGGAATCCAGATAATCTTTAAACTGATGGACGATGTCCAATATCTGAAACACGGGCAGGGAAATGTTCTGGAAATGACCAAGCGGCTACACTGAAACGTCTACCAGCAAAGATATTCCGGCAACCGGACAGGGAGTTGCTAGCGCCGCGCCTCCCGTCCGGTTGTAGCTCAGGCAGCATTGAAGTAATCAACCAGCTGCAAATGACTCTGCAACGAGAGTTCTCCGCTGACTGCCCCGCCATAGCCGGCAAACCTGACCTTCGCCGCCAGCGCCGCCTGCTTATCAAGTACCGAATCGCCGACAAACAGGCAGTTCTCCGGTAAAAAACCCAGTCTTTCCGCCGCCAGTAAAAGCATGTCCGGCGCCGGTTTGGGGCGTTCGACATCACGGCAGGTCACGACCGCGGAAAAATATTCCCGCAAACCGAAATGGGTCAGTATTGCTTCGACACTGGTTCCGCGGTTGGTGGCGATGGCGAGGGGAAACCGGTTACCAACCTGTTTCAGCATTTGATGCAGATAGGGCTCCGGTTCCATGAACGGAATAAACTGACGGTAATCGATGGTTGCCGAAAATTCCAGCGCCGACTGCAGGTCAGCCGGCTCCAGCAAAACGGCCAGGACCTGGGAGGAACTGGCCGTATGGCAAAGTTGGGCGCGCTGCTCCTGTTCCGGCAGAACCGGTGGATAGGAAAATTCTTCGAGAATCCGATTGTAATAGGCCAGATTGGCCTGGCGACTTTCAAACAGGACCCCGTCGCAGTCAAAAATTATCCCGTCGACCCGGCTCATAGCTTTGCTCTCTTCAGCAGGACAACCAGCCCGGTCAAACCGATCAGGATCATCGGCAGTGACAACAGTTGTCCCATGGTTGCGCCGCCCCAGAGAAATCCAAGCTGAGCATCCGGCTGGCGGACAAACTCGACCAGGAACCGGAAACATCCGTACCCAAGCAGGAAACTGAAGGAGGGAATACCGGTCCTGACCTTGAACCGGTGCAGGGAATAGATAATCAGCAGCAAAACAAGCCCTTCCAATCCCGCCTCGTAGAGCTGGCTGGGATGCCGGGGCAGAGGACCGGCATTCGGGAAAACCATCCCCCAGGGTAGATCGGTGACCCGCCCCCAGAGTTCGCCGTTGATAAAGTTGCCGATGCGCCCCAACCCCAGTCCGATCGGCACTGCGGCAACGGCAAGATCACCGAGCATGAGCAGAGAAAACCGGCGTCTGACGCAGAAAATCAGCAGCACGGTCAAAACCCCGAGCACGCCGCCGTGAAAGCTCATCCCCCCTTCCCAGACGAAAAATATCTTCAACGGATGGGAGAAATAATAACCCGAATTATAAAACAGGGTGTAGCCGAGCCGCCCTCCGATGACGACCCCCAGCACGGCATAAAACAAAAGATCCGAGATCCCCTCTTTGTCAATGGGATACTCACGCAGGCGGGCAATGTGGCACATCATGAAGAAACCGCCGACAAAGCCGAGCAGGTACATCATTCCATACCAGCGGACCGCCAGCGGACCGATGCTGAAAATAACCGGATCGATATGAGGAAAATTCACGTCAAATTCCTGAGTTCGGGGCAGCCCGCAGGGCAGTAATCATTTCAGCCATATCTTCCGGGACCGGCGCGGTAAAATCAAGCGCTTCTTCCGTAACCGGGTGTCGAAAGGCCAACCGGGAAGCATGCAACAGCGGACGCAACAGCGGTTGCCCGCAGCATTCGGCCGGTCCGCCGTAACGGCGATCACCAAGCAGCGGGCAATCCTGCTCCGACATATGAGCACGAATCTGATGGGATCTTCCCGTCACCAGTTCTATTTCGACCAGGGATGCATTCCCCCAACGCTCTGCGGTTTGATAACGGGTCAGCGCCTGTTTCCCGCCTGATTTCACCGAGTGCACGCGATTCTCCTTCCGCGACCTGGCCAGCAGGGAAGCAATTTCACCCGTATCAGGCTGCAGATGTCCGGAAACCAGGGCAAGATAACGCTTTTCCAGCTGATGTTGCAATATGGCTGCCGTCAGTTTGCGATGCGCCTGGGGATGAATGGAAAAAACGATCAATCCGGTCGTCCCGCGATCGAGGCGTTGCACCATGCCCAGTGTCGGCTTCAGGTGCCTGCGGAAGGGATCGGATAAAAAAACCTGCAAGGCCTCGAATAAGGTTCCTTTGTAGCGCGCGTGGGTCGGCTGAGTCTCAATCAAAGCAGGCTTATTGAGAACAATCAGATATCGATCCTGATAGATTACCTGATTTTCGGCAATCCGATACGGCTCCAGGGGGAGATGGTCCAGATAAATTTCAACCTGCTCTCCTTCCTTGACCGGAAGGGAACAACTCCTGGCTCGGCGGCCGTTGACATGCACCCCGCCCAGATCAATGATCTTTTTTGCCGCGGTTCGCGAAATCTCGTTCACCCTGCCGGCGAGGAACTGATCGAGCCGCTGACCGGCCGCAGCGGCGTCAACGCTCAGGCGATGGATGGTCCACTTCATGACAGATCTACTAATCCAGATGTTTGCTTTTCTGAATATATCATTTATGAAATCTAATTTTGTCCTTGACAAGAAAAATTGAGTTGATAAGATCAAAATCAACTTAAATCTGTTCTTTGATTTTCTGGGATGTACGAGCCGGTTCTGGCGCCTTGACCAACGTTCAGTTTGACCTGTCGATACGTGGGGTGATGGTGAGCATGCCTGCCTATGAGCAGGACGCCTGAAATTGCCCCCGAAGACCAGATTTGTTGTCAGGTCATCCGTCCAGACCCCCACCGGCATCCTGGAGAAAATTTGACAATTGGCATCGGCTTCCAGCGGCTTGTTCAAAACGATTCTGGCAACCGAAACACTGATCGCGCGACACGTCAGCACCGACTGTCACGCATCTCTTGAGTAGGACGCCGGACAGGTCCTGCCGGAAAGTCGAATGCCAATTGTCGGACCATAACAAAAAGCCCCGGATTTTCATCCGGGGCTTTTTTCGTTGCTTGAGGTCAATCGTCGACCCGCTCACGCAATTCCTTGCCCGTCTTGAAGAACGGCGTCCGCCGTGAAGGAATCTTGACCAGTTCTCCGCTTTTGGGATTTCTGGCCTCGCGGGCATCCCGTTCTCGGACAGAAAAGGAACCGAATCCACGAATCTCGACGCGATCCCCTTGAGCAAGGGCATCGCTGATTCCGCCGAAAATCAGGTTGACAATGGCTTCAGCATCTCTTTTGTTGAGCAGATCATGCTCATCTGACAAACGTTCAATCAATTCGCTCTTGGTCATCTTCACCTTCCGACATCTACAATATTGGACAGTCGACACACTGCCCCATTTAAATACCATCCCACAGATACTGTGGACCAACCGAAAGCTGCGGTCTGATTTCCACACCCAGGTAACGGCTGGCAGCTCCCTGAATCAATCGTTCGAGAAAATCTTTATTCTCCGGTTCCGGATAGACCAGGGTCGGATTGTCCCCCAGCCCGGCAAGCTTGGCAGCGTAGTCAATCGCATCGTTCATGGTCCCGAGTTCATCAACCAGACCAACTTTCAACGCCTGCCTGCCGGTGAAAATCCGGCCATCGACATAGGGCTGCAGTCGCTCAAGAGGTATCTTGCGACCGGCACTCACCGCTTCAACAAACTGGGAGTGGACATCATCAATCATCCCCTGGAGAAGTTCACGGTCGGCAGCGGTAAACGTGCGGGTGGAAGAACCGATATCCTTGAACCGGCCGCTTTTGACCACCTCATTTTTTATCCCGACCTTGCCCATCAATTCCTGGAAATCCGGGAAGGACATGATGACGCCGATGCTGCCGGTAATCGTCCCGGGATTGGCAAAAATCCGTTCACCGGCTACGGCCAGATAATATCCGCCCGAAGCAGCAACCGAACCCATGGAAACGATTAACGGCTTTTCCTTCGCCAGACGCAGCAGTTCCGCATGAATTTCCTGCGAAGGTCCGACCCCGCCGCCGGGAGAATCGATCCGCAACACCACGGCCTTAATCGCGTTGCTGTCACGAAAATCTTCGATCTGTTCGATCAGACGTTCGGAATCGATGATCATCCCGCGAACTTCAAGAATCCCGAGTTTGCTGCCGACCGGCATAACGACCGAGCTCCCCCTGAGAATCCCCGCTGAATATATAACCAGCAGGAAAAACAGGAAGATTGCGCCAATGGTCAAGGATGCTAACAGAAAAGGATGTTTTTTCATCGGACTCAACGCAAACGAGGGGTCCCGGATATAAACCCGGGACCCCTCATGATTTCAGCCGAGATTATTCGTCGGACTTGTTGCGGTCCATTGCACCTTGGAGCAGGGCGCCGAGATTCGAGGTTGCACTTTTCTGCGCGCCCAGGAATTCGTTGACTTCCGCTTTTTCTTTCTGCTCGTCAAGGTTTTTGATCGACAGGGCAATTTTGCGATCGACGGTATCCACCTGTAGAACCGCAGCTTCCAGATCATCGCCGACCTTGGCAAAATCTTTCGGCGATTCAACCTTTTCCTTGCTCAACTCGGAGACATGAACCAGGCCTTCGATACCCTCTTCCAGTTCCAGGAAGATACCGAAATCAGTCACCGAAGTGACCTGCCCCTTGACAATGGTACCCGGCGCATAGCGGACCGGAACCGTCTCCCAGGGATCGGAATTGAGTTGTTTCAGGCCGAGGGAGAAACGCTCGTTTTCACGATCGATATTCAGGACCACGGCCTTGACCAGATCACCCTTCTTGTAAGCTTCGGAAGGATGTTTGATCCGCTTGGTCCAGGACAGATCGGAGATATGCACCAGACCGTCAATCCCTTCGTCAACGCCGACGAAAATCCCGAAATCGGTGATATTCTTCACCTGCCCTTCGATAATGGTGCCGATCGGGAATTTCTCGCCGATAGCATCCCAGGGATTCGGTTCAACCTGTTTCAGGCCGAGAGAGATACGGCGGTTTTCGGTATCGAGCGCCAGCACCACAGACTCGACCTCATCACCGATCGCCAACACCTTGTTCGGATGTTTGACCCGCTTGGTCCAGCTCATTTCCGAAACGTGGATCAAGCCTTCGACACCCTCTTCCAGTTCGATGAATGCGCCGTAATCGGTCAAGCTGACCACTTTGCCGGTCACCTTTTTCTCAACCGGGTATTTGGCGACAACATCCAGCCAGGGATCGGGAGTGATCTGTTTCAGCCCCAGCGAGACGCGTTCTTTTTCACGGTCAAACTTGAGGATTTTGACATTGATTTTGTCGCCGACCGCCAGGATGTCGGAAGGATGCTTGACCCGTCCCCAGGACATGTCGGTGATGTGCAGCAGACCATCGATCCCGCCGAGATCGATGAATGCGCCGTAATCGGTGAGGTTCTTGACCACGCCCTCGGTCACCTGGTTTTCTTCCAGAGTCTTAAGGGTCTTGCCACGCTGGGACTCACGCTCGGATTCGAGCAGAACCCGGCGGGAGAGAACGATATTGCCGCGCCGCTTGTTCAGCTTGATGATCTTGAATTCAAAGGTTTCACCGATCACCTTGTCCAGATTGCGAACCGGACGCAGATCAACCTGAGAACCGGGCAGGAAGGCATTGACACCGATATCGACCGACAGACCGCCCTTGATGCGGCTGACGATCCGACCTTCGACCACTGCGCCCTCTTCCAGGGAATTCCAGATTTTCTGACGATCGGCTTTCTCTTTCGAGAGCACGATCATGCCGCTGTCGCTTTCGCCGCCACCGAACAACACGTCGTATACGTCACCGACCTTGACATTGATCTCGCCGTTTTCGTCGGCAAACTCACGGATCGGGATCACCCCTTCCGATTTGTAACCGACATCGACCACGACGGAGTCGGGATTCACCTGAACGATCGTACCTTGTACGACATCGTTGCGCTTCAATTCAAAGCCGGCTTGCCCCTCTTGCTCATGGGCATTGAGCAGATCTTCGAAGCTTCCCTCGGAATCCTCGTCCATTTCATCCATTTCGTTTTCGTCAAGCATTTCGTTTTCGTCAAGCATTTCGTTTTCGTCAAGCATTTCTTTTTCTTCAACCATTGGAGATGTTACCCCCTTGCGAATTTCCCGACGCCTCGCGACGGCGGACTCTCTTTGAGACTGCGCAAGATAACACAGCCTCCCGGAAAAAACAAACCAATATTTTTCAAGTATTTATTCTTGTTTTGCTGAAATCGCGGATACTTTCATGAGCGTGAGTTCGCTGATATCTCAGGCCAGAGTTTCCAGTTTCCGAACCACCTCTTCAATAATCCAGAGAGGCGTCGAGGCACCGGCCGTGACCCCGACCCGGCTGATGCCTCTGAACCATTCGTCCTGCAATTGTTCTGCTGTTTCAATATGATAGGTCCGGGCCTGCTGCTCCCGGCAGAGGGTCGCCAGACGCGAGGTATTGGCGCTGTTGTAGCCACCGATAACGACCATCAGGTCAACTTCGGCGGCAATCTTCCGCGCTTCATTCTGACGGACGGTGGTCGCATCGCAGATGGTATTGAAAACCCGTAGTTCCTTCGCCTTGGCAAGGCAGACCGTGACAATCGCCTGAAGGTTTTCCAGTGACTGGGTGGTCTGGGCAACGACGCCGATTTTTCTGCCGCGCGGTAACGCCAAAGCCTCTTCCGGGGTCGCTACGATTGTGACTTCTCCTCCGGCATAGGAGCGGATCCCCTTCACCTCGGGGTGATCCGCTTCACCCACCAGCACCAGCTGATAACCTTCCTCGGTCAGTTGCGTCGCATAGTCCTGGGCTTTCTTGACAAAGGGACAGGTGGCATCGACGATATCAAGCTGCTGGCCGGCGATCTCCCGCAACTCATCGGCGGTCACTCCGTGGGAACGAATGACAACCGCTCCACCCGGAATTTCCGCTACCTGATGGCAGACCTTGACCCCTTCCTGCTCCAGTTTTTCGACAACCTGCGGCGAATGGATCAGCGGGCCGAGGGAATGAATCGTTTCATGTTGATGACTGGCATCGAAAGCCATCTGCGTCGCTCGCTTGACCCCGAAACAAAAACCGGCGCTTTTGGCCAGAACAATTTCCATATCCGGTTACTCCGCACTCTCTTGCTGGCGGATTGCGACAATCCGCAGCATTTCTTCCAGCACTTCATTGATCGACATCCGGGTTGAATCAATGTCGATGGCATCATCGGCCCGCCTCAACGGGGCATGTTCGCGGGCCTCGTCCGCGGCATCGCGTTCCTCGACCTCTTTGATCGTCCGCTGCAGATCGACATCCTCCCCTTTGGCCTTCAATTCAGCATAACGCCGCCGACCGCGCTCTTCAGCAGTCGCCGAGAGAAAAAATTTCGCTTCAGCCTGTGGAAAAACCACGGTGCCGATATCCCGACCTTCGAGAACCACCCCGCCCCCCGCCCCCAGTCGACGCTGAAGGCGGACCAGCGCTGTGCGCACCGCAGGACAGGTGGCAACCCTGGCCGTCAACAAGCTGACCTCCGGCGTACGAATCGCCTGCGAGACATCCTCACCATTCGCCAAGACCCGCTCCTTCCCCGGTTCGCGGTGGAACTCGATCTGTAGGTCCCGGCATAAAGCCGCCAGCGCCGCCTCATCCCCGGGATCGATCCCGGCCCGCTGTGCCAGCAAGGCTACCGTCCGGTACATGGCGCCGGTATCGATATTGAGATACCCGGTCCGCTTGGCCAAGGCCTTGCTGAGGGTGCTTTTCCCGGCTCCAGAGGGACCATCGATGGCGATAATCAATTTTTTTGCCAAAACTCGACCTTTCAGCAGGACAAAACCGGCACGAACCTGTGCGATTCATGCCGGCGTGTCGTCCTTTAAATTTCACTATAGCAAAGAATCAGTTTTGAATCCCGGCCAGCAGCTCCCAGAAATTCGGGAAGGAGGTCGCCGTGCAGCTGGTATCCTCGATCTCGACCTTATCCCCGGCACAGAGCGCCGCCACCGCCATGCTCATGGCGATCCGATGATCGCCGAAGGAGCTGACCTTCCCGCCCTGCAGCATTTCGCCGCCGGTGACCCGCATGCCGTCTTCGCGCGGTTCGATCTGCGCGCCAAGCCTACCCAGGGTGTCGCACATGGCGGCGATCCGGTCGGTCTCCTTGACGCGCAGCTCCCTGGCATCACGAATTGTGGTCGTGCCTGCGGCGAAAGCGGCGGCCACGCTGACCACCGGAAATTCATCGATCGCCCGCGGCACCAGCTCGCCGCCGATTTCAATCCCCTGAAGATCACTCGATCTGACCAGCAGGTCGGCAACCGGCTCGCCGGAGAATTCGCGCGCATTGAGCAGTTCGATCGAGCCCCCCATCCGCTGCAGGATATCGATGATGCCGCTGCGGGTCGGATTGACGCCGACATTTTTCAGCAACAGTTCCGAACCGGGAACGATCAGGCCGGCCACTAGGAAAAACGCCGCTGAGGAGATATCCCCCGGCACTTCAACATCGCGCCCTTCCAGGACCGCCCGCCCGGTGACACTGGCGCCGCCGGCAAAGGTTTGGATGTCGGCGCCGAAATATTTGAGCATCCGCTCGCTGTGGTCACGCGACAGGTGCGGCTCAAAAACCGTCGTTTTCCCTTCGATCTGCATGCCGGCCAGCAGGATGGCGGATTTCACCTGGGCGCTGGCGACCGGGGAATGATATTCGGTCGGCTGAAGACCACCACCAAGAATCGTCAACGGCGCCTTCTTGTTGCCGTCCCGGCCGTAAATTCTGGCACCCATGGTTGCCAGCGGCTCAATCACCCGCCCCATCGGGCGCCGCCGCAGATACTGGTCCCCGGTCAACACCGAGTAGAATGGCTGGGCAGACAGGATTCCGCTCATCAGCCGGATGGTGGTCCCCGAGTTGCCGCAATCGATGACATCGGCCGGTTCCTGCAGCCCATCGATGCCGCGCCCCTGGATAATCAGTTCGCCTTCGGCACGCTCCTCGACCGCCACTCCCATCTGCTGAAAGGCTCGCAGGGTCGCCAGGCAGTCCTCACCGCGCAAAAGACCGCGCACCCGGCTTTCTCCCTTGGCCAGGGAGGCGAACATCAGCGAGCGGTGCGAGATCGATTTATCGCCGGGGACGACCAGTTCCCCGCGGAGACCCTTGGCCGGAGTTACCGTTCTGGTTTCAAATTTGTGCATCAGCAATAGTTCCTAATTTTAATTCTAATGGACAAGGCAGCATATCAACCGGATTGTTTCAGGCTGTCCATGGAAAGGGTGTCTGCCGCCCGGATGGCGGCAGCCAAGCCCCAGGGATGGGTTCATGCGTCCCTTGGAGTGGACAGCCTGAAACCATTCATCGCAAATATGTTTATAGAATACCGTCGCGTAACTGTTTAGAGGCCAGAAAAAATTCGAACAATTTCTCACCATCCCCCCGATCTATATCTTCTTTGAGCTCAGCAAAGAAGGTCTCAAAGCGCCCCATCATTTCCAGCAGCGCCTCGCGGTTGGTCATGGCAATATCCCGCCACATGGTCGGATCGGACGAGGCGATCCGGGTAAAATCACGGAATCCGCCGGCGGAATATTCGAGGATATTCTCTTCATAATGATCGTAGGAACCGACCGCGTTGACCAGCGAGTAGGCAACCATGTGCGGCAGGTGGCTGATAGCGGCCAGAATCTTGTCATGTTTTTCCAGGGCCATCCGGACCACATCGCTGCCGGCCAGCCGCCACATCTTTTCGACCAGTTCCAGGGCGGCAGGAGCGGTATTGCCCGTTGGCGTGAGGATGCAGCGTTTGCCGCGGTACAGGCTGGGAAAAGCTGCCTCGGCGCCGCTCTGCTCGGTCCCGGCGATCGGATGGCCGGGAACAAAATGGATCCCCTGCGGCAGCAGCGGTTCGATCGCCTTCGCCACCTCCCCTTTGACGCTACCGCCATCGGTGATGATCGCTCCCGGTTTCAACCCGGACAGCAACTGCCCGGTCACTTCAGCCAGCGTTTGTACCGGAGTGGCGAGAAACACCAGATCGGCACCGGCCACCGCCTCGGCCGGATCGCGGGAGTAGCGATCAATAACACCCAGTTCGACGGCTTTTTCCAGGTTCGGTTTGCCCCGGCCGCATCCGACCACTTCGCCGACCGCCCCGGCTTCCTTCAAGGCCAGGGCCAGAGAACCGCCGATCAGGCCGACGCCGATGACTGTCAATCGGGGAATCAGAATATCCGCCATGTTTATTTCTCCCCCGCACTGTTGTCCTGGCGGGCGATCGGGTAGGAACCGAGCACCTTGAGGAAATGACAGTTGCCGCGCAGTTCATCGATCGCCGCGGCGATCGGCTGATCATCGATATGCCCGATCATATCGAGAAAAAAGATATACTCCCAGGCTTTCTGTTTCATCGGCCGGCTTTCAATTTTGGCCAGGTTGATCTGCCGTTTGCTGAACGGTTCAAGCATCCGGTAAAGAATCCCCGGCTGGTCCTTGACGCTGAACATGATCGAAGTTTTGTCATGCCCGCTCTTTTCCGGAGTTTTTCGGCCAATCACCAGGAAGCGGGTGAAATTATTCGGGTTGTCCTCGATCTTCGCCTTAACCACCTGCAGACCGTACTGAACGGCCGCAGCAGCACTGGCAATCGCCGCCACGCTCTCATCTTCCGCCGCCAGTTGCGCCGCCGCCGCCGTACTGGAAACATCGACCAGGGGGACATCCGGCATGTTCGCCTCCAGCCAGTGCCGACACTGGGCGAGCGGCTGCGGATGGGAGACGATTTTGGAAATCTGCTCCGGGTTACTGGTCATCGACAGCAGGTTATGGGAGATTTCCAGCATGATCTCAGCAATCACCTGCAGTTCGGAACTGATGAACATGTCGAGGGTATGGTTGACCACCCCTTCGGTGGAATTTTCCACCGGCACCACACCGTAATGAGCACGCCCCCGCTCCACCTCCTCAAAGACCGAAGGGATGCTTTTCAGCGGCACCAGTTGCGCCGAAAGACCGAACTGCTGCAGCGCCGCCATGTGGGTAAAGGTTGACTGCGGCCCGAGAAAAGCCACCTGCATCGGCATCTCCATATTCAGCGACGCCGAGATAATCTCACGGAACACCTTGACCACCGCTTCATTCGGAAACGGCCCTTGGTTCAACGCGCACAGCCGATCGTAGATCGCTTTTTCCCGACTCGGCACATAGAACGAGCTGGCTTCGCTCCCTTGCTTGGCCTTACCGACGGCGATCACTACAGTGGCGCGTTGATTCAACAACTCAAGAATCCGATTGTCGATGGTATCGATCTGTTCACGGAGCTTTTTCAAATCTTGTTTGGGCATAGCATTGCTCCCCAGGGAGTGAATTGGTTCTGGAATGTAGCCCAAAGCCGGAGAAAAATCAATTTATTGCCGGCCGGCACAATGCTCCTTGACCCTCGTTTTAGCCACAGTTACACTGCGTCGTCATACAGACCAATTTAACCAGAGGACAGTAATCATGCCGATTGCAACCAAAGTCAATGAATGTATCGAACGCGCCTCATGGATTCGCAAAATGTTCGAAGAGGGCGCCGCCCTGCGCCGGCAGTTCGGTGATGACCAGGTTTTCGATTTCACCCTCGGCAACCCGACGATCGAGCCGCCGGCCGAACTGCATGAAGAGCTGAAGAGAATCGCCGACAACCCGGTGCCGGGGATGCACCGCTACATGAACAACGCCGGTTATGAGGAAACCCGCGCCGCCGTGGCCGAGGTCATTGCCGAGAATTGCAACCAGCCGGTTTCCGCCGCGCAGATCGTCATGACCTGCGGCGCCGGGGCGGCATTGAACGTGGTGCTGAAAACCCTGCTCAATCCCGGTGATGAAGTGATCATTCTGGCGCCGTTTTTCGTCGAGTACAAATTTTACATTGACAATCATAACGGCGTCCCGGTTACGGTGGCCACCGATAAGAATTTCCAGCCGGATCTGGAAGCGATCGAATCGGCGATCACCGACCGGACCCGGGCGCTGGTTATCAACTCGCCGAACAATCCGACCGGCGTCATTTATCCCCGCTCAACCCTCCAGGCTCTGGGGAAAATGCTGCAACGCAAAGAGCGGGAACTGGGGAGTCAAATCACGGTCATCTCAGATGAACCTTATGCAAAAATCAGCTTCGGCGAGAAAGTGGCGAATATCTTCGATTGCGTGACCAATTCGGTCATCGTCACCTCCCATTCCAAAGACCTGGCGCTGCCCGGCGAGCGGATCGGCTACCTGGCCGCCAATCCGGCGATGTTTGAGGTCGATCAGTTCATGCAGGGCGCGATCTTCTGCAACCGGGTGCTCGGTTTCGTCAATGCCCCGGCCCTGATGCAACGCCTGGTCACCGGCCTGCAGCATTGCAGCGTCGACAGCGAAATCTACCGCCGCAAACGCGATCTGCTCTGCAATAAATTGACGGAACTTGGCTTCGAAGTCGTCAGCCCCGGCGGTGGATTCTACCTCTTCCCCAAATCGCCGCTGGCCGACGAGATGGAGTTTATCCGTCTGGCGCAGAAATACCGCATCCTGCTGGTCCCCGGTTCCGGCTTCGGCGCTCCCGGTTATTTCCGCATTGCATATTGCGTTAATGATGAAATGATCGAACGCAGCCTGCCGCGCTGGGAAGAACTGGCCAAAGAGGTGGGTATCTAACCGGTCCACAGAATTGATTAAAAGAGGTTGTCAGTGATGGCGGCCTCTTTTTTCATTCATCCATACAGTCTGGTTACATCTGATAAACTGGTGACTGTGTTTCCCCAGCCTCGATAATTCCAGGGGGTTTTCAGCATGGCGCGCAAAATATTCATCGCGGCTACCGACCAGAACTGCGGCAAGACCACCGCAAGCCTCTCGCTGATCCATCTGGCCCAGAAAAAATATCCGCGGGTCGGCTTTTTCAAACCGCTCGGGCCGAAGCCGACGGAAATGAAAGGCATTTCCGTTGACAAGGACGCGGCGTTGATGGCGCGGGTCTTCGGCCTGGGGCGTTACCTGCGCCATATGTCGCCGGTCGTGATTCACCCCGATTCAACCCGCAAGGTATTAAGAGGAGAAATCGATCCGAAGCATCTGGAAGAGCTGGTGATGGCCAGTTTTGCCGTGCTCGACAAAAAGTTCGATTACCTGATTATCGAAGGGTCGGGACATCCGGGAGTCGGCTCGGTGGTCAATCTTTCCAACGCCAAAATTGCACGGCTACTCGATGCCAAGGTTTTGTTGATCACCGGTGGCGGCATCGGCAATGTTATAGACGGGGTCCATCTCAACAAGGCGCTGTTCGACAAGGAAGGGGTTGAGGTACGGGCGATCATGCCCAACAAACTGATCCCGGAGAAACGGGACAGCACTCTGGAATTCCTGCGGCAGGCGCTTGGTCAGGAACCGTTTCAGGTTCTGGGCGGTTTCAACTATCAGCCGGTGCTGGCCAATCCGACCCTGGAGCGGGTGGCCAAGATTCTCGATCTGGAAATTCACAGCAACCGCCGCGAAGCCGGACGGATTATCAACCATCTGCAGATCGGCGCGCCCTCCACCCAGCGGGTGACCGAGCTGCTCCGCGATTCAACCCTGGTCATCGTCACCAGCAGCCGCGACGAATTGCTGGTGACCCTGGCCAATATGTATCAGATCCCCGAATACCGGCAGAAACTGGTCGGCCTGCTGATTCCAGGGGTCCATAAGATCAGCGCCATCACCCAGCAGATTCTCGACCGCAGCAAGGTTCCCTATTTGCGGACCAATCGCCACACGACCGGGCAGCTCTATCGAACTATCACCGAAGATGTCTACAAGCTGATGGCCGAGGATAAAGAAAAGATCGACCTGGTCAGAAAGCTTTCGGAAACACGCTTCGACTTCGACGCGCTCGATCACATCTTCAATGACTAGGCGGTTTCGATCCCGGCCGCTGCTTCAAGCCCGAATTCTTTGATCGCCATCTCGCGCAGCTTGAACTTCTGGATCTTGCCGCTGGCAGTCATCGGGTAGCTGTCGACAAACTGCACGTAGTGGGGAATCTTCAAGCGGGAAATCTGGCCGTGACAGAATTCCTTGATCTCTTCGGGACTGCCGTTTTCCCCCTCTTTGAGTCGGATGCAGGCCAGCACCTGCTCGCCGTATTTGCGGTCCGGCACCCCGACCACCTGAACATCCTGCACCTTGGGATGGGTGTAGAGGAACTCCTCCACCTCGCGCGGATAGATGTTCTCCCCGCCACGGATGATCATGTCCTTGATCCGGCCGGTGATCCGGCAGTAGCCATTCTCGTCCATCACCGCCAGATCGCCGGTGTGCAGCCATCCCTCCGTGTCGATCGCCTGGGCGGTCGCTTCGGGCATGTTGTAATACCCCTCCATCACCAGGTAGCCGCGGGTGCAGAGTTCCCCCTGCTCCCCCACTTCCAGTTCGCTGTCGCAAGTGGGATTGACGATCTTCACCTCGACTTCCGGCAAGGCCCGGCCGACGCTGGCAACCCGCAATTCGATCGGGTCATCGGTACGGGTCTGGGTAATCACCGGTGAGGATTCGGTCTGGCCGTAGGCGATGGTGATTTCACTGCAGTGCATCTCCTTAATGACCCGCTTCATGACCTCGATCGGGCAGGGGGAACCGGCCATAATCCCGGTGCGTAAACTGGAGAGATCATAGTTGGCGAAATCGGGGTGTTCCAGTTCGGCGATGAACATGGTCGGCACTCCGTGCAGGGCCGTGCATTTTTCAGCCTGGACCGCCTGCAGTACCGCTTCCGGAGTGAAGGTTTCCACCGGCACCATCGCCGCGCCGTGAGCGACGCAGGTCAGAGTGCCCAGCACGCAGCCGAAACAATGGAACATCGGCACCGGGATGCAGAGCCGGTCCTGTTCGGAGAATTTCATACAGCGACCGATATTGTAGGCGTTGTTGACGATATTGTTGTGACTGAGCATCACCCCTTTGGGGAAGCCGGTGGTACCGGAAGTGTACTGCATGTTGATCACCTCGGTCGGCTTGAGTTGCGCCTTGCGCTCGACCAGGGCCGCTTCCGGGACCTCCTCGCCGAATCGAACCAGATCGCGGAAGGAGAGCATTTCCGCTGGCGCCTGATTGCCGAGAAAGATCGCCTGGCGCAGTTTCGGCAATGAGGCACTGTGCAGCACGCCAAGCCTGGCCTCCTTGAGCTCCGGCACGACCCGCCGCAGGGTCGCCACATAGTCGGTTCCCTTGAAGCCGGCGACCAGAAACAGGGTGGTCGAATCGGACTGGCGCAACACGTACTCCAGTTCATGGGACTGGTAGCTGGTGTTGACCGTTACCAGCACCGCCCCGATTTTGGCGGTGGCGAACTGCAGAATCACCCATTCCGGAACATTGGTCGCCCAGATCGCCAGGTGCTCCCCCTTGCGAATCCCCAAGCGCAGCAGCCCCCGGGCTACGCGGTCGGTTTCGACATCGAACTCCCGGTAAGTGTAGCGCAGTCCGCGATCCGGATAGACCAGGGCATCCCGGTCGGGAAACTGCCGCGCAATTCGCTCCAGCAGCCCGCCGACAGTATCGTTTAGCAACTGACTCATATTTTCTCCTGCGAAAAATATTTATGAAGTCTATGGCAAGAACAGGTTTTCTTTAACACGAATCAGTTTCGGAGACCTCGAATCAAGCCTCCGCCGCCGTAACCTCGGCCTCGTGTTCACGATCCTTGCCATGGTCCCGAGCAATCAGCATGTAGATCGAGGGAACCACGAACAGGGTGAAGAGCGTGCCCACGAACAGACCGCCCACCAGCACCAGACCGATTGAATTCCGCGCCGCCGCGCCGGCCCCGGTGACCAGAGTCAACGGGAAGTGACCGGCGATGGTGGCGGCGGTAGTCATCAGAATCGGGCGCAGACGGGTCATGGACGCCTGGCGCACGGCCTCCAGCTTGGTGAGCCCCTGCAACTGCAGCTTGTTGGCGAACTCGACAATCAGGATACCATTTTTCGCCACCAGCCCGACCAGGGTCACCAGCCCGACCTGGGAATAGATATTCATGGTCGTGGTCCAGCCGTGGGTCCAGAAGGGAACATTGGGGTCGGGTATTTTCAGGAAAGTGAAGATCAGCGCGCCGAACATCGCCAGCGGCACCGAACCGGCCAGAATCACGAAGGGATCGCGGAAACTGTTGAACTGGGCCGCCAGCACCAGGAAAATCATGATCACCGCCAACGTGAAGGCGGGGAGGAACTTGTTCCCCTCGGTACGCAGCTGCCGTGACTCGCCGGTATAATCGAGCACATACCCTTGCGGCAGGATTTTCCCGGCCTCGTCCTCCAGAAAGCGCAGCGCTTCATCCAACGGCCGAACGGCCACACCGCTGATTTTGACTGCGTTCAACTGCTGAAAGCGGTTGAGGGAACGGGGCACGACCGACTCGCGCAGGGTGGCGATGGTGCTGAGCGGGATCAGTTGACCATTGGGGCCGGTGACATACAGGTTTCGGAGCTGGTCGGGGTTGAGCCGGCCGATCCGTTCGATCTGGGGAATCACTTTGTAGCTGCGCCCGGCGATGTCGAAGCGGTTGACGAAACCGCCGCCCACCATCCCCCCGAGATCGGCGCTGATCTGCTGCAGGTTAAGCCCCAGATCGGCCACTTTGTCGCGATCGATGACAAACTCGCTCTGCGGTTGGTCGATCTTGACATCAATCAGCGGCGGGAAAGCAAACATGCCGCTCTTCATCGCCTTCAACTGCAGCTGGCGGGCAAAATCCAGGATCTCGGAAGTTTCTGCGGTAGACGCCAAAATAAATTCCACCGGAAACTGACCGCCGCCGGGCAGCGCCGGCGGCAAGACCGGAAAGATCCGGATACCGGGGATAGCCGCCAGCTTTCCCTGGACTTCGGGCAGGATCTGATAAATGGTGCGCTGGCGCTCATCCCAGGGTTTGACCACCATGCCGCCGAACCCGGAGTTGGGGAAAGTGATCTGAAAGGTGAATTTGGTCTCCGGAACGCTCAAAAACGCCTGATTAACCGCCGCGGCAAAGGGACTGTTCTGGTCAAGGGTTGAATTGGCCGCGGCATCGAGAATACCGAAGATGACCCCCTGATCCTCAGTGGGCGCCAGTTCCTTGGCCGACATGCTGAACATCGGAATGGTCAGCAGGGAGATCAGGATCCAGACCGTGTAGACTGCGGGCCGGGCGCTCAGAGTGGTGTCCAGCCAGCGACCGTAGCCGTTTCGCAGCCGATTGAAGTCGCGGGAAATGCGGCCGGCCAGGCCGTGTTCTTCGATGCCGGGTTTGAGCAGATTGGCCGACATCACCGGCGACAGGGTCAGCGCGACAATCCCGGAAATAGTGACCGCGCCGGCCAGAGTGAAAGCGAACTCGCGGAACAGCGAACCGGTCAGTCCCCCCTGCAGACCGATGGGGAGATAGACCGCCGCCAGGGTAATGGTCATGGCGATAATCGGCCCGACCAGTTCCCGCGCGCCGATCAGGGCCGCCTCGAGGGGCGTCTTCCCCTCGCCCAGGTGGCGCTCCACGTTTTCCACCACGACGATGGCGTCGTCCACCACCAGACCGACCGAGAGCACAATCGCCAGCAGGGTCAGCAGGTTGACGGTGAAGCCGAAGGCCTGCATCAGGAACACGGCGCCGATCAGCGATACCGGAATGGCGATCACCGGGATAAAAACCGAGCGGAACGAACCGAGGAACAGGAAGATCACCACGACCACGATCAGCAGTGTGTCGCCGAGGGTTTTGAGCACCTCGTGGATGGCGTTGGTGATGTAGTTGGTGCCGTCATAGGCGATGCGCGCCTGCATGCCGCTGGGAAGGTCGCGCTGGATGTTCGCCATCTCAGTCCGCACTCGCTGGATGACATCCAGTGAGTTGGCGTTGGGGAGCGGCCAGATCCCCATGAACACTGCGGTCTGCCCCGAAAAATGCACTTCGCTGTCGTAGTCCTCGGCCCCCAACACCACGTCGGCGATATCCGCCAGCCGCACGATGACGCCATTCTCGGAGCGGATCGCCAACTGCTTGAATTCCTCGGCCGTGTTCAGGTTGGTGTTGGCGGTCAGATTGACCTGGATATAGACTCCCTTGCTTCGACCCAGAGCGGACAGGGAGTTGTTGGCTGCCAGGGCCTGGCGCACCTGGGAAGGGCTGATATTGAGGGCGGCCATACGCTGCGGATCGAGCCAGATGCGCATGGCGAAGGTGCGGGCGCCGAGGATGTCGGCCCGCTGCACCCCTTCGAGAGCGGAGAGCCGGGGCTGTACGACCCGCACCAGGTACTCGGTGATCTGGTTCTGCTTGAGAATATCCGAGGTGAAACTCAAATAAGCCGAGGCGAACCGGCTGTCGGCCGACTCGATGTTGATCACCGGCACCTCCGCCTCCGGGGGGAGGTCGCGGCGCACCTGATCAACCTTGGAACTGATTTCGGCCAGGGCCTTGGTGGCGTCGTAATTAATTTTGAGGCGAACGGTGATGGTCGACAGGCCGAGAGTGCTCTGCGACTCCATGTAGTCGATGCCGTCGGCGGCGGCGATGGCGCGTTCGAGGGGCGTCGTAACGAAGCCGCGCACCAGTTCGGCATCCGCACCGGTATAGACAGTCGTCACGGTCACCGCCGCATTTTCGCTGCGTGGATACTGGCGCACGTTGAGGGTGCGGATCGCCTGCAGGCCGGCGATAATGATGACCAGGCTGACGACCACGGCCAGCACCGGGCGACGGATGAAGAGATCGGTGATATTCATTTATTAAGCCTTATAAGCATTACCGCTGAGAACGCGAAGCTCGCAGAGCCAATCTAAAGAAGCTAAAAACCGAGGATTAATCTGAAATGCCAAATATCTTTGAGCTTCTCTCAGCGATCTCCGCGGTAAAAATGCTTTTTCGTTTCATTTGTTTTCCGGCTTGGGCGACTGTTTGAAGTCGGGCGCCAGCTTGTTGTCGATCACCGCCGCCTGCCCGTTGCGCAATTTGAAGACTCCGGTACTGACGATGGTATCCCCTTCTTTCAGGCCGCTGGTAACCGCCACGAAGTCACCGCGCTTGCCTCCCAGTTGCACGAACTGCTGACGCAGTTTCAGCCCCTCCTTCCCTTCTTTATCCTTTTCAATGACAAAAACCGAATCGCTGTAGGGCGCGTAAAGTACCGCTGTGGCGGGGATGGCCAGCACGTTCTGATGTTCGGGCAGAGCGACGGCAACATTGACGAACATCCCCGGTCGCAGTTTGGTGTCGCTGTTGGCCAGGGTCGCCTGAATCCGGATATTTCGGGTTGTGCTGTCCACCAGCGGGTTAATGGTTGTGATGCCTCCCTCTCTGGTTTCGCCCGGCAGGGCATCACAGGTCACCCGCACCGGCTGCCCGTTGTGGACCAGGGCGTACTGCTGCTGCGGCAGGCTGAAATCAACGAAGATCGGACTGAGGTTCTGCAGGGTCACGATCGGATCACCTTCGCGCAACATCTGACCCAGGTTGGCCTGGCGGATCCCGAGCTGCCCGGCGAAAGGGGCGCGGACGGTCTTCTTGGCGATCACCGCACGCAGGTTGTTAACCTGGGCCAGCGCCTGATCATAGGCGGCCGCAGCCTTGTCGTGGTCGGACTGGCTGATGATCTGCCCGGTCGACATCTGGTCGGCACGCTCCAGCTCGCTGCGGGCCAGTTTCACCTGGGCGAGCAATCCCGGGAGCTGCGCCTCTTCCGCAGAGGTATCCTGAGCCACCAGCAGAGCACCTTTCTTGACAGTTGTACCCGGCTCAAAGCCGATCTTCACCACCTTGCCGGCCAGTTCTGCGGAAACCGTCACTCCCTGGACCGCGGTCAACGTACCGACGGCGGTCAGATCGTTCGCCCAGGCTTCGGCCTTGACCTGGGCCGAGGTGACCGTCTCGGGTGGCGGGGCAAAACTTTTCCCCTGCTTGGCCATCGCTTGGAACTGCAAAAACTTGGTACCCGCCAGGCCGGTAATAATGATTATCAGGCCGAAGATGGCCAGAACGATGCCCAGAATGAGTCTTTTTTTCATGGTTGATGCTCTCCATCCCGGCCATCCGGAGATTCCGTATGGTCGGTATTCAATGAAACCGTCTCCGATCCGGTTCGGGCGAAATCCCGGTTCCACCAGCCACCTCCCAGCGCCTGGAAGAGCGCCGCGGTATCGGCGAAACGGGCGGCGCGGGCCTGAACCAGACTGATGCGGGACTGCTGGGCCTGGCGCTGGGCGTTGAGCAGCGCCAGGGAACTCACCGCGCCGAACTTGAACTGCTGCTCGGTCATTTCCAGGCTGTCGCGGGCAGCCGCATCGGCGTCCACCTGCGCCCTGAGAGTACGAGCGTCGGCAGCGAGCGCCTGGAGAACGTCGGCGACATTCTGAAACGCCCGCAGCACCGTCTCCCGGTAGCGAGCGGCCGCCTGGTCATAGGCGGCGACGGCGGCGCGGCGCTCGGCGCTCAGCTGGCCGCCATGAAAGATCGGCTGCAGCAGACCGCCCCCCAGGTTCCAGAAGGAGGACCCGGAGCTGAACAGGTCCGGCAACCGGTTTGCTTGCGATCCCAGACTGGCGCTGAGGGTGATCCGGGGGTAGAGGTTGGCGGTGGCGACGCCGACCTGGGCGCCGGCTGCATGCAGCAATTCTTCCGCGGCCAGGATATCCGGTCGTTGGCGCACCAAAACTGAGGGGACACTGAGCGGCAGCTCCTGCGGCAGTTGGAATCCCTGCAGGTGAAATTCGGGGAGGTCGGTATCACTCGGGAACCCGCCGGCATAGACCGCCAGCTGATTACGGGTTCGGGCCAGTTCTTTCTCCAGTGGCGGCAGTTCGGTTCGGGTCTGTGCCAGCTGCGCCCGCTGTGCGAGGAGGTCGGCCCGGGCGGCGCCACCCAGCTGGACCTGGCGTTCCACCAGCGTCAGCTGTTTTTCCTGCAGAGCGATGATTTCCTGGATGGACTGCAGTTGTTCGCGCGATGAGGCTTCCCGCACCGCCGTGGTGACGATGTTGGCGGCCAGAGTCAGGGCGCTGGCTTCCAGCTGGTAACGCTGATAATCGACCTGGGCCTGGAGCGCCTCGAGTTCGCGCCGGCCGCCGCCGAACAGGTCAAGCGCATAGGAGACGGAGACCGAGGCGTTATAGAGGCTGTATTCATAGCCGGAGGAACCCGGCTGGCCGGTCGCGGCCCCGGACACCTTCTGCCGCGACGCCGCAAGGTTGGCGTCCACGGTTGGATAATATTCGGTACCGCTTCTGGCGTTCAAAACTTCGCGCGCCTGGCGGAGGGTCGCCTGGGCCGCGGCCAGATTCGGACTGTTCTGCAGGGCCTTGCGGATCAATTGATCGAGCGACGGGCTCCGGAACAGCTCCCACCAGCTGGCGGGGATCTCCTGCTGCAACTGAAGACGCTGCGCTTCCCCTCCGGGCCCGGGACTTGCGACGGTCTGTTCCGGCAGCGCCGTGGCAGTATAGGCGGTCACTGCAGGGGGCTCGGGGGAATGAAAGTCCGGTCCCAGCGTGCAGCCGCCCACCGTCGCAACCACAGTGGCAGCGGCCAGGAGGACAAGCACACGGGGAAAATGGCAATCAATTTTCATCGGCATGGGCATTCCTTGGTTGGTGATCTGGAAAGGATATCAGGGCAGCCCCAATGGTTCACATTATTAACCGGAATGATATCCCGGCGAAAGACCTTGTTGAAAAATGAGGTAAAAAAATGGCCTTAAAGATCATTCGTGGACATACTTTACACACTACGGATTAGAATGTTGCCGTTTGTTTTGCCTCGGGTCAGATTTTCTCAATACCAGGATTTTTATACCCCGGGGTTTCTGCAGGCATGTGTCAATAATCCTAAAACAAAGCGAAATGGTTTCGTTTCAGAACGTTAGAAAAAATCGGTGACGATGCTGCTCCCAACTTGCGGCTGTTTTTATTGGAACTTTAGCTGGCGTAAATTCAGTACTGCAATATACAAGCTCCATGGACAAGCTAGGGATTTCTGTTCCTAGTGTTCGCGAGATATTCCAGCTTCTTGCGATAAATCTCCATACCGTGGCTTTTCACCGGCGCGAACCGGGATACGCGAAGCTGCTGCCCCATCCAAATCAGCCGGTCGATGGCTGGCGGGTTGTTGAGCAACCGCACCGTGTCGAATTGCCCACACTTGATATCCGTCAGATAACGTTGATCGCCGTGGTGACGGAAATCGCTCAACTTGTCGAGCCAGCTCTCGATCTTCCCAAGAATTTTGGGGATCGCCGGAATGCAGGCCGTCACCCATGCGAGCCCCTTCAAGAGCAGAATGATCAGTGTCGTGACTGCGCCCGGTGGCAATCTGGGCACGATATCGACCGAGTTGACAACCCTGAAGACGGGCGTTTTCATGCCTTTGAAATAGTCATAGTTCGCGACTCGCGGAGCACCGTAGGTGTAGCACGCTCCGTTGATATCGGACGCGATCAGCTTGGTGGTCAACAGCGCCAGCGCGCCACCGAGGGAATGGCCGGTTATGAATAGCGGCAACGGCTCATTGTTGTCATCTTTGGTTTTTGGGCCGTTGAGAATATCTTCGACACGTTGTAGCGCCGTCTTCCCTGCGGAATCCGTTTCCATTGTCAGTGCATTCAGAAAACCACTATGAACTTTTGTATTGCCGAACGTCTCTGGGATGGCCCGCGCATCGGTCAACCAGTCGGAAACCTTCTTCTCGGTGCCTCGATAAGCGACCACAACGTAAGGCTGCTCTTTCTCCGCCACACGTTTGCAGACAAAGGCCTGGGTCTCGCTGACGTTGACCGTACCGAGCAGTTCGAACTGCGCCTTTTTGAGATGCTTGCGCAGAAATTCTTCGCTGTCGACTCCTTTGATCAACAGATCGTTGGCGAATTTCTCGAGCCGTTTGCCAATTTCTGATTCTTCCCAAGTTGAATGTTTTGCCACGTCCTTGGTGGCCTCAACAATCACCCTGCCCGGTTCTTCAAACTTCAAATAAGCGAGTGAGGAAAGCTCGGCGAGCACATAGGCCATGCGATCGCTGTAGGCGGGCCGCTTCATCGGCGGCGTCAACAACTTCTGGTCGGCAAGATACTTGGCGTCGCCCTGTCCTATCTTCTTGGGACGTCGCAGGAACGAGAAGAGGCTGCTTCCGCCAAGCAGCGAGACAAGTGAGGCGATAATCGTGGAAAGCGACGGATTGTCGCGGAACAATGTCAGAAGACTGTCCAGAACATTCTTTTCCATCTTCAGTCACTCCCATGATGTCAAGAACCGATAGGTTGATGGCTAGCGGTTGCAGACGAAAATCAGATAGATTCCCGTCCCCGATTTCCAGCTCTAGACAAAAAGCCACCCGCCGATCAAAACCGGCCAGATGGCTTATGGATATCCTTTGTTCCCCTCGCGGACCTCATCACATCTCCCCCTGAATACCGAATCGATCCCAGCAAGTTACGTTACAGCGGTGGTGAAATCAAGCGGAACCACCAAAACTTTCCGGGGTATGCCTCATCAGCAAAAAGGTCTGGTTTTGGGGCCTGATCTCAACGTCTGACAATTCCTAAGGGTATAGAGATTATATCCCTGTGTGATACGACGGGAGAATCACGCTCCCAAAGCATCGGCAAGATCACGCAACAATTTTGCTCCATCGCCACGCCAGGCGCTGCCGTGCATGCAGGCCAGTGTTGTCGGGTTTGTTGCGGCGAGCCTGTCGATCATTTCCCGCGCTTTTTTGGTGTGCGAGAAGTAATCCATCTTGTGACGGAAGTTCTCACTGGGGCCGAGAATGTCCGACTCGGTGACCGGCGGGAGGGTCGAGCCTCCCTGGGTGAACAGGTCGCCGCACATCAGCGTCGCGGCCTGTTCTTCCATCAGGAATCCACATTCCCAGGCGTGCGGCAGATGCGGTGCGTCAAACCAGCGAACGGAGTGTTTCCCCAGGGGGATCAACTCGCCGTCGGCGAATGCACGGGGCTCCCGGTCGGCGAGGTCGCCGATCGACACCATGGCCGCCACGCTGCCGCAGAGGGGCACGGAATGCGGAGCTGCAGCCAGCCATTGGTTCAGCGAGCCGCATTCGTCCGCTTCGACATGGGAAAATGCGATGTAACGAAGATTTTCGACCGGCATGATGCTCGCCACCGCTTCCCGAACGAGGGGAAACATTTTTCGCAGGCCGGTATGGAAGAGCAGGGGCTCATCATCCACGATGAGGTATTGATTGAAGGAGAACCCGCCTGCTCCCGGAATCTTGACCGGCGTGTTAATGCGATGGATTCCGTCGGCAATCTCATGCACATTCGTCCCGGACTGGCTGTTGGTAACGGTCATCGGGGCCTCCTTTCCATTGATTGACTTTTGTTGCGGTCAGCTTCGTCGCCGAGCGTAGAACTTTCTGGTCGGAGCAAAGGTGCCGTCCGGCTTAACTCTTTCTTGATCATACCCGGGCCTGGAGCGAAGTCAAAGGGGAAGACATTTCCATCGTTGTGCCGTTGGTTTTGAACGGATATCCCTAATCCCACCTGCCCGCTCCACCCGGCTTACATTTTGCGATAAAGTAATGATGAGCCATTCCACATCGCGAACCGGAAAAGGAGACCTCCGATGACTGCAAATCGCAAGAGACTGCCCGGATTCATCATTTTGTTGCTGCTGCTTCTGGCGGGATTTGCCACTCCGGCCCTGGCGGCGGAAAAGCCGGAGCTCCGAGTGACCATCTCCCTCGATATCCCGCCTTACGTCATGGACAAAGCCGATAGCGGGCTGGAGATCGATATCCTGCGGCAGGCGCTGGAGGGCTACCGCCTGCAATTTACCCAGCTCCCTTATGAGCAGTTGCAGACAGCCGTGCCGGAGAAGCTGGCGGACGTGTCGGTCGGTGTGCAGGCGGACGACTCCGGCGTCAACTATTCGATCGACTTCATCACCTTCGCCAACTTCGCGATCAGTAAAAAGGCCGACGCCGTCAAGATCGACAAGGTCGCCGACCTGCGGAATTTCCAGGTGCTGACCTGGGAGAACGCCTACCTGGAGCTGGGGGACAAATTCGAGACGCTGTTTTCCCCGCAATCCCCCCTGCGGAAAAACTACATCGAAGTCGCCGATCAGAAGGAACAGGTCCGGATGTTCTGGGAGGGGCAAGGACGGGTCATTGTGATCGACTACAGCATCTTCGTTTATTTCAGCAGGGAGCTGGGGCATGACGTCAACGAGGCCAGCTTCCACGCCATCTTCAAGCCGGTGACCAATTTCAAGGCGGGATTCAGGGATGCCGACCTCCGCGACCGGTTCAACCAGGCGGTAAAAGCCATGTGCAAGGACGGAAGTTACACTGAACTGATGCGGCGCTACGGGATCGAGATCGGGCAGTCGGTCTGCGAATGAACCCGGGACAACCAGGGAGAAAACCATGTCGATTCTGAGACAGATCGCCCAGCTCGGGCACCCGGTCCTGCGACGGGTGGCGGACCGGGTTGCCGATCCGCTCGACCCGACCGTACAGACGCTCATCGACGATCTGCTGGTCACGGTGGCGGAAGCCGACGGCGTGGGGATCGCCGCCCCGCAGGTGTACGCGCCGCTCTCCCTCTTTATCGTCGCTTCAAGACCCAACCCGCGCTACCCGCAGGCACCGCAAATGGACCCGTTTGCGGTGATCAATCCGGAGATCCTCTGGCGGTCGGACGAAATCGAGAAAGGGTGGGAAGGTTGCCTCAGCATCCCGGGGCTGCGCGGCCCGGTCCCCCGCCACCGGCGGATCGGCGTGCGCTACCTCACCCGCACCGGTGAGAGGCGAGAGGAGGAGTATGTGGACTTCCTTGCCAGAATTTTCCAGCACGAGTTCGACCATGTGCAGGGGACGGTGTTTCTCGACCGGATCGAGAACACGCGGGAACTGGCGACGGAACGGGAATACCTGAGAATCCTGCGGGGCAGGGAGTGAGCCTGTTCGGATCCTCAAATCGCTGAACAGGAAAGTTTTCGGGCAGAATCGCTCAGTTGCTCGCCCTGACATGCGCCGGCATGACCACCCCCTGCGGACTGACGTAGCGCACTTCGCAGTGGAGTTCGAAACCGATCTGCCGTTTAACGGTGTTGCGGATATGGTCGATCAGGGCCAGCACATCCTGAGCGGTGGCTCCGCCGAGATTGATAATGAAATTGGCGTGCTGCCGGGAAATTTCCGCCTGGCCGATGCGGTACCCCTTCAGCCCGGCATCTTCGATGATTTTCCCCGGCGGACCAACGCTGGCGTGCATTTCCTCGGTACTCAGGAAGACAGAGCCGCAATTGGGCTGCTTGCGCGGAAATTTCTGCCGCCGGATGCGCAGATCGGTGACCATCTCCCGGCGAATCTGCCGGACATCTCCTGGCGGACACTCCAGTTCGACACGGGTGATGACACAACCGCTCCCCTGCAATGCACTGTGACGGTAGGAAAAAGCGCAGTCCTCGCTGCTGAGCTCCCGTTCCCAGCCGGTGGCGTCGACAATTCTAATCCGGCGAACATTCTCACCGATCCCCTTCCGCTGGCTGCCGCCGTTCATCAGGACCAGTCCGCCGACGGTTCCGGGGATACCGATGATATGCTCCAGCCCGGTCAATCCGGCCCGCATCGACAGGCGCGCAAGCTGCGGTACCCAGGCGCCACCGGAGGCGAAAATCCGGTTCTCCTCGATACGGATATCGGACATCCGCTCCCCGCATTTGAGGACGATGCCACGCACCCCGGCGTCATCGAACAGCAGGTTGGTCCCCTGCCCGATCACCACCAACGGCACCTGATGTTCGTGCGCTGCCCTGACCAGCCTGGCCACCTGCAGCGGCTCAGACGGTTCGACCAACAGCTCGGCGATCCCGCCGATCTGCCAGCTGTTATGCCGGCTGAGCGGTTCATCAAAAGCGAAACGTCCGATATTTTTTTTCGTAATCTGTTGCAAGGCGGTCTGCAGATGCATGGCATGCTCTTCAGTCGGAGGAGTGAAAATCGACGATCTGCAACTGAATATTGGTCTGGCCGCGCCAGTTGTTCAACGTCGGGCGGAACAGCAGATCGACTTCGCCGCTGAGCTCGGCAAATCGTTCGGCCAACCCGAAGCCGATACAATCCAACCGGTGACCATTCTGTTCGACGGAAAACTTCAGGTGCTTATTAGCAATCACCTTTGAAGAATACACCAAGCAACGGTGGCTGACAAAACTCGGCTGCGGGTTCCCCATGCCGAAGGGGCTCAGCCTGTCGAGTTCCTGGACCTGCTTTACATTCAAGGCGCCGAGGGTAACCACTCCATCATGCTTGATAAGCGGGATCAGGTCATCGGCCGTGAGGCTCTCGGCCGCGACCCGTTCGAATGCGTCCCTGAACCGATCGAGATTCTGCCGCTTGATCGTCAGTCCTGCCGCCATCGCATGGCCGCCGAAACCGGTCAGCAGCTCGGCGGTTTTCTGCAGTGCCTGGAACAGGTGGAAGCCGTTGATCGATCGAGCCGAAGCTTTCCCGCTGTCATTCTCCAGGGCAATGAGAATTGCCGGTCGATGATATCGTTCCACCAGCCGGCTGGCAACAATGCCGATCACGCCGGGATGCCAGTCTTCCCGGGCCAGAACCAGACTGTAACATCCGGCAAGCCCCTGCTCCTCGATGATGGCGATCGCCTGATCCAGGGTGCGTTGTTCCAATTGTTGCCGCTGTTGATTGAAATTGTCCAGCAGCTCGGCCAACGGCTCGACCTCCTGCGGCTCGTCACCGAGCAACAGCTTGACGCCGAGGGCCGCGTCCTCCAACCGCCCGGCGGCGTTCAGGCGCGGCGCCAGCCGGAAGCCGACCGCTCCGCAGGTGACCTGCTTGACAGCAGCCACCTTTTTCAAGGCGACAATTCCCGGACGCACGCCCTGCTCCAGCAGCTCCAGTCCGGTGCGAACCAGGATGCGGTTCACTCCACCCAGGGGGACAATATCGGCGATGGTCCCCAGGGCCACCAGATCAAGCCCCTGCCGCAGGTCAGGTTCCGGATGGGTACTGAAATAGCCGTTCTCCCGTAACCGGCGGCGCAGTCCGACCAGCAGGAAAAAAGCGACTCCGACTCCGGACAACTCCGCCCAGGGGAAGCGGCTGTCAGGCAGGTGCGGATTGATCAACGCCAGGCAGACCGGCAGTTCTTCCGGCGGCTGATGATGATCGGTAATGATCAGGTCGATGCCGAGTTCCGCAGCCAGGTCGGCTTCGGCATGGGCGGAGACGCCGCAGTCGACGGAAACAATCAACTCACAACCGTTCTCCTGCGATTTACGGACCGCGTCGGCGGAAAGACCGTAGCCGTCTTTCATCCGTAGCGGGATATGATACTCGACCACAGCTCCGAATTTTCGTAGGGTTTCAACCAACAGGGTCGAACCGGTGATTCCGTCGACATCATAATCGCCATGCACGGCGATCTTTTCCCCGCGGGCCAGAGCCTGTTCCAGACGTCCGCAGGCAATCACCATGTCCGGCAACAGGTCGGGGTCGGGCAATGCGGCCAAGCGTGCCTGAAGAAACTCACGCCCCTGCTCGACTGTCTCTATACCGCGCAACAGCAACGCTCTGGAGGTCAGTTCAGCGACCCCGAGACCCCTGGCCAGATGCGCAATCAAACCGCTGCCCGGTTCCTCGGCCCGCAACTGCCAGCGTTTCCCCGTCACCTCCGCCATAGCTTATCTGCACCACTCAGCGCACCACCTCGCAGTAGTCCACCGCTCGCCAATGGCCGCGTTAGATTTTCGTCCCGGGCAAAGCACGCGCTACCCCCTCGACAAAAGGAACTCAGGCCGGGACAATGCCCGGCCTGGCTGGTTAGGATATTTCATTTTGGGGTTGGCTGCGGAGCGCTTTGCTTGAGCGCATCCAATTCCGCGCGGACCTGATCGGAACCCTGCCCGTTTGGATTTAGGGTCAGTAAACGTTCCCAGGCAGCGATCGCCTTCGGATAATCCTTGAGATCGTCGCGGTAGACGATACCCAGATTGTAGAGACTCTGCAGATGATTCGGGTTGAGACTGGAGGCTTTTTCAAAATTTTTCACCGCCTGATCATACCACCCCAGCCGGCGATACATGACCCCCTGGTCGGTCAGAACATCGGGATCGTTCCCGTCCAGCTCCAAGGCTTTCCCGTATGCATCTACAGCTTTCATCGGCTGATCGGAATCGAAATAATCATTTCCCAGTTGCACCCAGGCGTTCCGATTTCCAGGGTCTTTGGCGACTACCCCCTCCAGAATGGTGATCTGTTGTTGATAATTGGTGGCCGGCGCCGCTGTCTGGGTCGGCGCAGTGGAATTGGAAGAAGTATTTTTTCGGGCATTGGTAAAGATCACCCCGACCAGGACACCGACAACCAAGGTGATGACGATATAGACGATCTGCTCTTTTTTCATCTCTACCTCTCTTGTATCTGCACCTATTTGGCCCGTGCCAGTTTGCGCTGTTCCCAGAACAGCAGGACCGGGCTGGCGACGTAGATCGAGGAATAGGTCCCGACGACCACCCCGACCAGCATGGCAAAAGCAAAGTTATGAATGACGCCGCCGCCGAGGAAGAACAGCGCCAGAATAACCAGCAACGTGGTACCGGAGGTCAGCAGGGTCCGCGACAGGGTTTCATTGACACTGCGATTGACGATAAAACCGAAACTTTCCTTGTTGTGCTTCCCCATGTTCTCACGAATCCGGTCATAAACGATAATCGTATCGTTGAGCGAATAACCGATGATCGCCAGGAAGGCGGCGATGATCGGCAGGTCGATTTCTCTACCTGATATGCTGAACGCCCCGATCGTAATCGCCACGTCGTGGACCAGGGCGATGATCGCGCCGACAGCGAAACGGAACTCAAAGCGCCAGGAAATATAGATCAATAGTCCGACCATGGCGTAAAGAATTGCCTTCAGGCCTTTGTTACGCAGGTCTTTACCGACCTGCGGCCCGACCAGTTCAACCCGGCGGATGTCGACATCCCCTTTTTCATAGGTCTGTTCCAGAGCGCTCTGCATTTGTCCGGAAAGAGTTTGCAGATCGGCTGTGGATTGCTCAACCCGGATCAGAAACTCGTTCTGATTTTCGCCGAAACGCTGGACCACGGGACTGCCGAGGTCGAGGCTGCCGAGCGCTTTCTTAATCTCCACGGCATCGGTCGGCTTGGCGAACTTGACCTGGACCAGAATCCCCCCGGCAAAGTCGATGCCGTAATTGGGACCGCCTTTGACCACCAGCGACCCTATCCCGATCAGGATCAGGATCAGGGAGAGAGAGATCGCCAGCACCCGTTTGGATACGAAATCAATATTTGTATCTGCCTTGATCAGCTGCATACTGCCAGCCTCCTTATATGCTCAGCCGCTTGACATTGCGGCCCTGCAGGTAGTAGTCGAAAATCACCCGCGACACGAAGATCGCGGTAAACATTGAGGAGACTATACCGATCGACAGGGTCACGGCAAAGCCCTTGACCGGTCCGGTGCCGAACTGGAACAACACCAGAGCGGCCAGCAGAGTGGTCAGGTTGGAGTCGACAATCGTCAAAAAGGCCTTGCCGAAGCCAGCTTCAAGCGCCAGTTTCGGCGCTTTGCCGAGGCGCAGTTCCTCACGGATCCGTTCGAAAATCAGCACGTTGGCATCGACCGCCATCCCCAGGGTCAGGACGATACCGGCCAGCCCCGGAAGGGTCAGCGTGGCGCCGAACATTGACAGCATGGCAAAGATGAACAGCAGGTTCAGCAGCAGGGCAATAACGGCCACAATACCGGACAACATATAATAAACCACCATGGCGACGACCACCAGGGCGCCGCCGACAATGATTGACTTGATCCCCCGGTCGATCGAATCCTGCCCGAGGGACGGTCCGACGGTCCGGTTTTCCAGAATATTGACCGGCGCCGGCAAGGAACCGGCCCGCAGTACGATCGCCAGATCCTGAGCTTCCTGCGGAGTGAAGGAGCCCGAGATCTGGGCGCTGCCGCCGGCGATCCGCTCGCGAATCACCGGCGCCGAATAAACGGTGTTATCGAGCACGATCGCCATCCGTTTGTTGACATTGGCGGCGGTCAGCTGCTCAAAGCGCTTGGCGCCGAGCGCGTTGAAATCGATAGAGACATAAGGTTTATTGAAGCGGCTGTCGATCCGCACATTCGCATCGGACAGCAGGTCGCCGGTCAACACGGTTTTTTCATAAACTACAATCGGAGTTTCCGAGGACGAGCCGGTAGACCGGTTGACGTTGCGTTCATACAACAGTTCCGTTCCGGGAGGCAATTTGCCGGCCACAGCATCCTGGACGTTGGCATCTTCCGCCACCATTTTGAATTCCAGGCGAGCGGTTTTGCCGAGCAGGGAGATGGCCCGCTCCGGGTCTTTGATACCGGGGAGCTGAATCAGAATCCGGTTACCGCTCTGCCGCTGCAGGGTCGGCTCACTGACGCCGAACTGGTCAACCCGGTTGCGCATGGTTTCCAGAGCCTGGCGAACCGCATAATCCTTGATATTTTCGATTTCTTTATCGCTCAGACGGTACTGTTTTTCGATATAGCCGCCTTCGCCGGCAATCGTTTCCGGCTCAAGGGTCGGAAAATTATCCTTCATCAGGGCATCAACCTTGGCCCCTTCCACCCCGTCGTAAACAATAACCACCAGGCGATCGCCCAGGCGACGTTCAATCCGCTTGAAGGTGATATCCTTCTCGCGCAGCAAGGATTCCGTCTGATCGATGATGGCATCGACCCGGCTTTCCACCGCCTTGTCAACATCCACCCCCAAGACCAGGTGCATCCCCCCCTGCAGGTCAAGGCCGAGATGAATCGGATCTGCAGATTTGAGCCACCACTGGGGCAGGCTGTCACGCAAGAACGTCGGCGCCAGGAAAAAGATTGCCAGGAGCAGACAGACGATAACCGTCCCGCCCCTGATTTTTAGACTATTGGACATCTGTGTTGTATCTCCCTTTGGATATTCAACAGCTGGCCCTGCCGGGCCGATTCAGACCATCTGAGCTGCCGTGGAAATATTGATTCAGGCTTGACTCTTCACATCGGTAATTGCGCTACGGTTTATCTTGATTTTCACGCCGGTGGCCACTTCCAGGGTCACCACATTCTCTTCCACCGAAACGATCTTGCCGTGAATGCCGCCGGCCGACACGATCTGGTCACCCGATTTCAGGTTGCTGACCAGTTCCTTATGCTGCTTGGCGCGCTTCTGCTGGGGACGAATCAGCAGGAAATAGAAAATGGCGAACATCAGCACCAACATGATGATCGATTCGTAGCCGCTACCCTGCTGACCACCTGCAGCCTTCCCTGCCATTGCGTAAGCTTCAGATATCATTAAACTTTCCTCCTTGAACGGGTTTCATACGCTGGACGGCGCATGAGAAATATATCAGTTCTGACGTTGGCGATAAAATTCGGTTCGGTACTCGGCAAAAGTTCCTGACTCGATTGCCTCGCGCGCACCGGCCAATAACTGCTGATAATAGTAAAGATTATGATGCGTGTTAAGCACCGATGCGAGAATTTCTCCACTTATGTACAGATGCCGCAAATAAGCCCGGCTGTAATTCCGGCAGACATAACAGCGACACTGCGGATCGATCGGTTGTTCATCCTCGCGGTAGCGGGCCTGCTTGATGCTGAGCTTGCCGAAACCGGTAAACAGCACACCGTTGCGGGCGTTGCGGGTCGGCATCACACAATCGAACATGTCGCAGCCGCGACTGATCCCTTCGATCAGATTTTCCGGCGTCCCCACTCCCATGACGTAGCGCGGCTGAGTGGTCGGCAGCAACGGCAGACTGAATTCCAGCAGATCATACATCAGCGCCGTTTCTTCCCCCACCGAAAGCCCGCCGAGAGCATAACCCTCAAAGCCGATATCAAGCAACTGTTCTGCGCTCCGCCGGCGTAATTCCTGCTCCATCCCCCCCTGGACAATCCCGAACAGCGCCGCTGCGGAGCCGGCAGGCAGCGCTTCGCGGCAGCGCTTCGCCCAACGGGCGGAACGGTCGGTCGATTCGACGATGTATTGCCGCTCGGCCGGATGCGGAATGCACTCGTCGAACACCATGACGATATCCGACCCGAGCGCCAGCTGAATCTCGACCGACAGTTCCGGGGTCAGCAGGTGATGGCTGCCGTCCAGGTGCGACTGGAACGACGCGCCCTCCTCGGATATTTTCCGCAGGTCACCGAGACTGAACACCTGAAACCCGCCGCTGTCGGTCAGAATCGGTCGGTCCCAGTGCATGATTTTATGCAGTCCGCCGAGCTGCCGGATCAGTTCGTGCCCCGGCCGCAGGTAGAGATGATAGGTATTGGCCAGGATAATCTGGGCGCCGATCTCTTTGAGCGCCTCGGGAAGCATCCCCTTGACCGTCCCTTGGGTACCGACCGGCATGAAGACCGGGGTTTCGATCAGTCCGCGAGCGGTGGTGATCCGGCCACGCCGGGCCTGGGAAGCGGTATCCTGCTGTAAAAGATCAAACGTGAACTGAACCAAACCAACCCGCCCTAAATCTTAAATAATCAACATACAATCGCCGTAGCTGAAAAACCGGAACCGCTCGGCGACCGCCCGCCGGTAAGCGGAAAGCACAAACTCCCGTCCGGCGAAAGCCGACACCAGCATCAGCAGCGTCGACTTGGGGAGATGAAAATTGGTTATCAGGGCATCCACCAGTTTGAAGCGATAACCGGGATAGATGAAGATGTCGCTTTCACCAGCTCCGGGTCGCAATTTGCCATCCTCCGCTGCGGCCGTCTCCAGAGCCCGGACACTGGTCGTCCCCAGGGCGAAAACCCGGCGACCTTCATCCCGCGCCGCGTTGACCGCATCGGCCGTCTCCGGCGGAACCGAATAATATTCGGCATGCATCCGATGCCGGCGAATGTCATCAACCCGTACCGGCAGAAAGGTCCCCAGACCGACATGAAGGGTCAGCGGGGTGATGATCACGCCGCCGTCCCGTAAGCGCCGCAGCACCGTTTCGGTAAAATGCAGGCCGGCGGTCGGAGCGGCAACCGCACCGCTTTCACGGGCAAAAATCGTCTGATAGCGCTCCCGATCCGCTGCGCAGTCGGCCCGCCTGATATAGGGCGGCAGAGGCAGGTGGCCGATCTCTTCGATCTGCTGCAGAAAGTCTCCCGTCCCCTGGAAACGAACCCGGCGATAGGGATTTTCAGCTTCCTCAAGAATCTCTGCAGTCAGGTTGTCGGACAGAGCGACTCTGGTTCCCGGGCGCAACGGCTTGGAACTTTTTGTCAGGCACAGCCAATCTTCCGCTGCTCCATTGCGGTCCCGGCGGACCAGGAATATCTCAACCTTGCCGCCCGTCTCCTTATTCCCCAGCAGCCGGGCCGGGATGACCCGGGTGTCATTGACGATCAGCAGATCACCGGGGCGGAAATATGTAAAAATATCAAGGAACTGCCGGCAGCTGACGGTTTGCGTGCCGCGCTCCAGACACATCAGCCGCGAAGCATCGCGCCGGGGCGCCGGCTGCTGAGCAATCAGCTCTTCCGGAAGTGAGTAATCAAAATCGTTCAGCTGCATCCGACCATGGTCCAGAGCGGTAAAAACCAGCGACCTAGAAAATCATAGATGGTGGGTAATGTCAATCGCTTTTCGGGAACGAATTGCCCCCTTCAATCGGCAGGAACAGGCTGATTTACCGCAGAGACAAATGACCGGTGTAACGCCCGCCGGGGGAGACCTTGACGCCGGTTACTGGCGCCCCTCATAGAGAACCTTCCAGTGACCCTGTTCCTGAACCATATAGAGACGCTTGTGCATATCGCCATTAAAGTTATTGGACCGGTAACGCTGCACGAAATTGGCGACAATCATCGGCCGGGCATCGGCAATCTTGGGATAAGCCAGCAACGAAACATCCTCGAGATCGATCTTTTGATATTTTTTCCCGGCAAAAACCTGTTTTTTGTACGCCGCCCAGCTGTTGCGGTCATAACCTTTGGCCCAGAAATCCTTCGAGTACATCTGCAGATAAGTGTCGATGTCTGAATGCTCCCAGCTTTGCCGCCAGTTCTCCAGGGTCGCCTGGATTTCGATATTCTGTTCCAGCCAGGCACTGCTGGAAATCCACTCGACCTGTTCGCTGATGACCACCGGAGTTCTGCCGACCTCCACATACTGGCCGACACGACTGAGTTCTTCATTGGTCAGCACCACGCAACCTTCGCTGTCGAACGGGGGACGGCTGTAGAGTGATTTCCGGGTACCGTGCAACCAGATGCCGTCACCGGTCTTGTGCCGGTGGCGATCGAACTCGTTCGGATAGTTCACCGGATAAGCTCCACTGCCATAGAGGGGCGGCAGTTTATCGCCGGGGAGATAGCTGGTGACAAAATAGACGCCGTTGGGAGTCCGCAGATCTCCCTCGTGATATTTGTCGCCGCTCTTTTTCCCGAGGACGGTATAGAAATCGTCCACCAGTTCCGGCGGCAGCCCCGGGCCGTGGTTGCGATAGACATAGAGCCGGCTCCGACTTTTATCGACCACCAGGGCGAATTCCGTATCCGCGCTCAGACTCAGGAGCGCCCTGGGCACCTCAACCTCGCCAACCAGAGCAAGATAGCCCTGCAGACGGGCCTGGGCCTCTTCTCGCAACTGCTCAATTCGCACTTCCTGTTTGGAATCGACCTGTTTCAATAATGAATTGGACCCGATTGACGCGACCTGATCGAAACGGGCCAGCAGCAGATCCCCGAGAATCAAATGCGCCAGCTGGAATTTCGGCGCCTTTTCCGTCAGGACCTGCAGGTCGGTGATCGCCGCAGCAAGCTGTCCCGACTGAAACAGCAGCAGACCTTTCAGCAGGCTTGCTTCATAATCCCTGGCATTCCGCTGCAGCCGCTGATCAAGGCGTTCGTACAACGCTTTCTGTTGCGGGTCGAGCCCCGCCAGCCAGTCCGCCTGAGAAAATGTTTCGGACCAGGCATCGAACGCCGGTGCGGGGTGAGGGGTATTTTGCTGGGACCAGAGCGCACTGACCTTGGCTACGGTAAATCCGAGCATGGAGAGGATCAGGATTGATATCAACAGACGCTTGACCATCAACGAACTCTCCCCAGGGAATGTTCACTGATTATTTTCCAACCGTCAGCAGTTTGTTTCAGTTCAAATTTTTTCCGCGTCCGATCGGCATAGCGATCGCTCTGATAGTCCTGGGTCAGTTCAATCTGCAGCAATTCCCCTTTCTGGGGTAACGGCGCGAAATCACTGAGTGCGACCTTGATCGATGCCGGCCTGGTTAATCGTGACCGGCGGCGCTTCTCCCAAGCCTCGCGACCCCGGCCATCCGCCGGGATAAATTCCGCTCCGTAAAATGCCAGATAGGCATCGACATCCTGAGCCGACCAGGCCGTCGCCCAGCGCTGCAGGAACGCTTTCGGTGTTTCCGGTTCCGGCTGCGGGGGCGCCGTGGCAACAGTCTGCTGCGGTTGTTGTTCAACTCCCGGCGCTGCCGCCGGCTCCGTTGCCGCCGGTTCCGCTGCCGTCGGTGGCTCTGTTACCGGCTTATCCGGTTGAGCTGCTGACGCCTCTTCCTGACCAAACGGTTCCGTTTTTTCCGTTACTGCAACCACCGGGGCCTCAGCCGGAACAGCGGTCGCTGCGGCAGCTTCGCCGCCCACAGCCAATCCCTTGGCGCCCTCAGCGACAAAAATCTGCAGGTTGATCGGCTGTTGCCCCTTTCCCAGTTGCAGCGCCTTGCCGTACGAATCACGGGCCATCCCGGCATAGATGGTGCCAAGATTCCGGTAAACGGTGGCATAGCTGGCATCGGTCGCCAGCGCCCGCTCCAGGTAGTCCCGGGCTTTATCGTAATCTCCCTGTGTCGCATAAACCACAGCCAGGTTGTTGTACGGTTGGGGGAAAGTCGGATAGTCTTTTGCCAGCGCCGAAAAGATCTGTTCGGCCCGATCAAGATCTCCCTGCTCAAGCAGTTTGCCGCCTGAGGTCAATCCCTCGACGATAGCGGTCGGCAAGCCTTTGCCGGTTTCCTCTTGCTGCGGAGAATGGCCGGCGCCGGGAAACACCAGATACAGGACGACGCCGATCACCACGCCGAGAATCAGCAGAATAAAAAATCTGCCGGTATCGATTTTCTGTTGGGAGTAAGGTTTGTTCATGGTTTGTTCAATCTGATCCTTCTGTTTTCCAGCGGCAATGATTCGTGCCGTATTGGCCCTCTCGGCATCCGGCGATTGTTTCGCCGATTGTTGTAATACCTCGGCCCGTTCCTTCAGGCGCACTGCGATCCGGGTGCTCATTTCAGATTCGGAAACAAGCTGTTCTATTGCCCGTTCCCGCGGCACATCATCCCCCTTTGATAGGGCAGATTCCCGATCGATAGGCTCCGCGACCGGCGGTTCCGGTTGCGGCGGGTAGAGTCGATCGATATCAGGGGATATCAGTAACTGTTCCAGATACTCGACCAGCTGCCCGGCAGCCAGGCGCTCCTCCGGCAGCCCTTTCAGCATGGCATCGAGTAACGACTGGTAGTCCGCATGCGACTCGGCCAGACGCGGGATTTCCCCCTGGACGTGTTGCATCGCAACGGCGAAGGGGTCGTCACCAACAAAGGGCTCCGCGCCCATCAGCAATCGATAGAGCAGAATCCCCAGCGAATAAATATCGGCCGGCGCGCCGATGTTTTCGCCGCGAACCAGTTCCGGGCTGGAATAGCGGGGGTCCGCTCCGGAATGGAAATCGAGTTTCACCAGCGAGGACCATGCAAGTTCAACCAGCGCCGGCGAATCATTCGCAACGAAGATGGTCGCCGGGGAAAGATGCCCGTGCCAGAGGCCGGAACCATGCACTGCCGTCAGGACGGCAGCGATCTTCTGCACCAACTCCAGCGCTCGACGGGCGCTGAACGGCTCATTCAGAAGGTCCGCCAGGGCCCGCCCGTCCGGATTCTGATAGAGGCAGAAACCACCCTCCTCGGTGATCCCACTATCGAGCAGGGGACAAATCCCGGGGAAAGTCTGTTCCTGAAGGCTGCGCGCCCGGTCAAGAAACGCCTGCCGGTTTTTCGGCTCCGGAAGCTGTGCGGGATTGATCAACAACAGCCGGGCTGAGCCCGCGTCGGGCTGCTTGACCAGATAGGTCTGGTAAACCTGATTTTCGGCAAGCGGCCTAACAATCTGGTAGTCAGCGATATAGCGGCCGCTTTCCAGCATCCGGGGCTCCTCGGCATCAGTCACGTATAAATCGGAATTTAACAGTAAATATTACGACTTATTGGATTCGAAAACTAGGGGAAAAGTGGCACGATTCCCAGGCCGAGCTGTTCTTTGAATCCGTAGAGCAGATTCATATTCTGAATCGCCTGACCGGCCGCCCCCTTGACCAGATTGTCGATCGCGGAAACGACAATTACCCGTCCCGTCCTCAGATCCGACACCAATCCGAGGTCACAGAAGTTCGTCCCGCGCACCCAGGCGATATTCGGCAACTCGCCGCCGGGCATAATCCGGACAAAAGGCTCGTTGGCATAATGCTGCCGGTAGAGCGCGATCAGCTCCGCGCTCTCCTTCACAGCAATTTGCGTCGCATAGATCGTCGACAGAATTCCCCGGTTGACCGGCAGCAGGTGCGGGGTAAAGTTCACCTGTACCGGCGTACCGGCCAGAATCGACAGGGTCTGTTCAATCTCCGGCGTGTGCCGGTGAGCGGCGATGCCGTAAGCCTGGAAACCTTCATTGACTTCGCAGTAGAGACTTCCCTGCTTGGCGCCGCGTCCGGCGCCGCTGGTCCCGGACTTGCTGTCGATAACCAGGGACGCCGGATCGATCAGACCGTTGTTCAGCAAGGGAGCCAGGCCGAGGGCGACACTGGTCGGGTAACAACCGGGGTTGGCGACCAGCCGGGCTGCGGCAATCTGCTCGCGGAACAGTTCCGGCAGGCCGTAAACCGCTTCATTCAACAGTTCCGGACTGCTGTGCTCCTGATACCAATGTTCGTAGACCGCCTGATCCTTCAGACGATAATCGGCGGACAGGTCGACCACCTTGCAGCCGGCGGCGAGAAAGTCGGGAATGACCTCCATCGCCGACTGATGCGGCAGAGCGGTAAAGACCAGCTCCGCCCGCCGGGCGATCGCCGGCACATCCAGCGCTTCGCAGACCAGATCGCAAAATCCGGCCAGGGATGGAAAGACCCGGCTGATCGGCTGACCTTCATGCTGCCGGGATGTCACGCAGCAGATCTCCACCTCGGGGTGCCCGACCAGCAACCGGAGCAGTTCCACTCCCGTATAACCGCTGGCACCGATGACAGCAATCTTGATCATAACTGACCTCAATCTGCAAATACTCAGAATTGTTGATGTCTGACCCTGTCAGAACATCATACCGAGCGAGCGAAAAATTGTCGACTGTTAACGAAAAAAGAGGGAACCCCTGTCGGGATTCCCTCTTGTCATCGACCAGCCTGACTGCAAAGCAGTCGTGTGGAAATTAACGCTTGGAGAACTGGAAGCTCCGACGGGCGGCTTTACGACCGTACTTCTTACGTTCCTTGACACGGCTGTCACGGGTAATGAAGCCGGATTTTTTCAGAATGGCGCGCAATTCCGGATCGACTTCCAGCAGCGCCTTGGTAATACCGTGCTTGATCGCGCCGGCCTGGCCGGAGGCACCGCCACCACTGACATTGACAGAGATGTCAAATTTGCCCAGGTTTTCGGTCAGTTCCAGCGGCTGGCGAACCACCATCTTGGAGGTTTCCCGGCCGAAGAACTCATCGAGAGTGCGCTTGTTAATGATGATTTCGCCGCTTCCCGGCTTCATCCAAACCCGGGCCACGGAGGTTTTTCTCTTACCAGTTGCGTAAAACTTCTGCTCTGCCATCTAGCGATCTCCTAACGATCTCTTAAATCTTCAGTTCTTTAGGTTGCTGGGCGGCATGAGGATGTTCGCCACCGGAGTAGACCTTGAGTTTTTTGAACATTTTGCGCCCCAGCTTGTTCTTGGGCAGCATCCCCTTGACGGCCGACTGCAGCACCATTTCAGGCTTCTTGACCAGCAGTTTTTCGGCAGTAATCTCGCGGATTCCGCCGGGATAACCGGAGTGGCGGTAGTATTTCTTGTCCGCCAGCTTGTTGCCGGTCAGCTTAACTTTGTCGGCATTCAGCACCACGACAAAATCGCCGGTGTCGACGCTCGGGGTGAAAATCGGCTTATGCTTGCCACGCAGGATGCGGGCAATTTCTGTTGCGGCGCGACCGAGAACAACGTCCTCCAGATCAACCACAAACCAATCTCTTTTAATATCTTGTTCTTTAGCGATCTGAGTACTCATCGCGTTCCTCTCCAGACTAATATCCACTCTTGGGGTTGCGGGGCTCACAAAGCGGTAAAACTATCCGAATAACCCTGAAGTGTCAAGGGAATTCGTCAGAATATAAATGAAAAATCAGCCTGCCGTTTTCTGCGCCTGCTCGTCAATACCAGACCTCCATCAGACACAATCCCTGAGCCGGAGCAGTTAATGCCGGCGGCAGGTTTTCCGGAGCTGTCAGCAGGGTCTCGATATCGCTCGCCGGTCGCTTGCCGCGACCGATTTCGACCAGGGTGCCGACCATCATCCGCACCATGTTTTTCAGAAAACCGCTGCCGCTGATATCGATATGCAGCAGGGAATCCTCTTCAGCCAGATCGATGGAGATGATCTCCCGCTGGGTTGTTTCCGCGGCGCAGCCACTGGTCCGGAACGCGGCAAAATCATGCCGGCCGACAAACATGGCGGCAGCGGTACGCATCGCTTCCAGGTCGAGGGGCTGACGTACCTGCCAGCTGGTCCGCCGCTGCAGCGGCGACCGGACGGAATCACGCAGGATGGTGTAACGGTAGCGTTTACCCGTTGCGCTGTAGCGGGCGTGAAAATCCTCGGCTACGGGTTTCGCCGCCCGCACGGAAATATCCGCCGGCAGAAAACGGTTCAGCCCCTCGCGCCAGGCGCTCAGCGGCAACTCGCGTTCGGTGGTGAAATGGCAGACCATTCCCCGGGCATGGACTCCGGCATCGGTGCGTCCGGACGAGTGGACCCGCACCTCATCCCCCAGCAACTGCTGGAGGGCCTGCTCGACCAGCTGCTGTATCGACACGCCGTTCGGCTGCAGTTGCCAGCCGACGTAATCGGTCCCGTCATATTCGATGGTCAGTTTGATTTTCATTTTTCACAGCATCCAGAGCACTGTCAAAATCAGAATCCCGGCGATCAACATCAGCAGGTCGCTCCGACGGAAACGACCATCCGCCGGGCCAGCATCCAACTGCAGCGGATGGGTCCCTGCGGCCAGCTCCCGCGCCAGCTGGTCGGCCCGCTCGACCAGTCGGAACAGCAGCGGTTCAATCAACGCAACGCGCTGCCGGATTCTCGCCAGCCAGCGCTTCTCCGGCGGCTGATCGCTGCGCAGCTCCGACAATTCTTCTTCAATCAGCGGGAAAAAATGCAGGACCAGCAGCAGCAGACCTCCGGTTTCCTGGACCGGCAGATGAAAGCGGCCCAGAGGACCCAATAATCGCGTCAACCCCCAGGCCAGTTCGGTCGGGCGGGTCGTCCAGGAGAGCAACAGCGAAAACAGAATTGCCAGCAACAGCTGGGCATCGACCAGCATTCCGCGCACCAGGCCGTCATAGGATAGCCAGGTGGTCCCCAGCAAAGTTCGCCCCGGGGTGAAACAGAGATGCAGCAACAGGGTGAACAGTAACAGCCAGCGCATCAGATACAAAAACCGCAGGCCGGACGAGATGCCGGAGGAACAGCAGCCAGCGGCCGCCAGCCACAGCAGGAAGATCACCAGCAGGCGCAGCGGGGCTGTCGCCGAAAACAGGCAGGCAATCAAACCCAGCAGCAGCAGAATTTTCAGGCGCGGGTCGAAATGGTGCAGAAAACTCTCTCCTGAGCGGTACGCCCCCGTATTCAATGTGCCTGAAGTCTGCATAAAAGAGCAACAGGGGGCCGATCAGCCCCCTGCCCTGGTCAGAGAATCAAATGCTGCCCGAAATCGGGCGCCGGTAACAAATTTTACAGGCGGGCAATGATCGCTTCGCCCATTGCCGCTGTATTGACCTTGATTTCCCCTTCTTTCCCCTGATAAATATCGCCGGTGCGATAGCCGTCATTCAGAGCTTTCTCGACGGCGGCCTCCAGCGCATCGGCGGCTTCGACCATGCTGAAAGAGTAACGCAACATCATCGACGCGGAGAGGATCTGGGCGATCGGGTTGGCAATCCCCTGACCGGCGATGTCCGGCGCGCTGCCGCCCGAGGGCTCGTACATGCCGAAGGTTCCTTCCGCCAGCGACGCGCTCGGCAGCATGCCGAGGGAGCCGGTCAGCATCGCCGCCTCGTCGGAGATAATGTCGCCGAACATGTTGCCGCAGAGCATGACATCGAACTGTTTCGGCCACCGCACCAGCTGCATGGCGGCATTATCGACATACATATGCGAGAGCTTGACGTCCGGATACTGCTTGCCGACCCGCTCGACCACTTCCCGCCAGACCACCGAGGTCGACAGGACATTGGCCTTGTCGATGGAGCAGACTTTCTTGCTCCGCTTGCGGGCCGCCTCGAAGGCCACATGACTGATCCGCTCGATTTCGGCCTCGGAGTATTTCATGGTATCGAAACCGGTTCGCTCCGGCCCTACCCCCTCGATCCCTTTCGGCTGGGCGAAGTAGATGCCGCCGGTCAGTTCCCGCACTACCAGCAGGTCAAAACCGCCGGTGATAACCTCTTCCTTCAGACTCGACGCGCCGGTCAGCGCCGGAAAGATAATCGCCGGGCGCAGGTTGCAGAACAGGCCGAAGATCTTTCGCAGCGGCAGCAGGGCGCCCCGTTCCGGCTGTTCATCCGGCGGCAGAGTTTCCCACTTCGGGCCGCCGACGCTGCCGAACAGAATGGCGTCCGACGCCTTACAGATCTTGACGGTGCTGTCCGGAAGGGCCTTCCCTTCGTTATCGATCCCCGCACCGCCGACATTGGCCATGGTGCGCTCAAATTTTATGTCATACTTGTGCTCAATGGCATCCAGCACTTTGAGTGCTTCCGCCATCACCTCAGGTCCGATCCCGTCACCGGGCAGAACCGCAACTTTAAAGGTTGTTGCCATAAGATAGTTTCTCCTGAAAAAAGATCATCGAAATGCCCTGTAAGGGCGTGCAAAACGGCTAAGACTATAGGAAGCGGGGATTTTTTTGTCAAACCATTTTTACCCCGTGCCGACCGTCGTTTCTTCCTGCCCAGAGTGGACGAATTGTGATATGGTACTGGGCGGTTAAATCAAGTTCGAAGGAGGAAATCGTGCGGTTATTCTATAGTTTGCTGATGGCCACCATTTTGTTTTCAGCGGTTCCGGCGCAGGCGTTTATGGCCAAAGATGAAGGGTGCGGCGCCGGGAAGTGCACCGATTGCCACGTTCTGAGCAAGGCGGAAGCCGGCGAAATTTTCAAGGATATCCAGGGAGAAATTCAGTCGGTCGACTTTGCCGCCGTCCCCGGCCTCTGGCGGATTGAAATGAAAACCCAGAATCGGATCATCCCGCTCTACCTCGATTTTTCCAAAACCTACCTGATCACCGGCAACGTGATCCGCCTGGCCGACCGGAAAAATCTGACCGAAGAACGACTGCGGAAACTCAACCCGATCGATCCGGCGCGGATTCCGACCGAGGATGCACTATTGATGGGAAATCCGGAGGCGAAAAAACGCATCATCGTTTTTACCGATCCCCACTGCCCTTATTGCAGCAAGCTGCATCAGGTCATTAAACAAGTGGTCGAAAAACGTTCTGATCTGCTGTTTTTGCTCAAACTGATGCCGATTAAACAGGGCTCGCTGAAAGCCGCCAAAACCATCGCCTGCAACCGGTCCCTGGAACAGCTGGATCAGGCATTTGCCGGTCAGGCGTTGCCGGAACCAGACTGCAACTCACCGGTCATCGAACAGAACTTGACCCTGGCCCGCGAACTGGGGATTCGCAGTACGCCGACCTTGATCCTGCCGGATGGGGAGATTTCGCCGGGATACAAAAATCTTGACAGCCTTCTGGAACTGATCGATCAGGCAACCACCGGGGCACAAGCAGCAAAGGCCGGTGCAACAAAGGAATAATCGCCAGACACGAAAAAGCCGGAGCAATGCTCCGGCTTTTTACCTTTTTTCAGGTCAATAGCTGTTTTCAGTAGCGCGCGTCAGCGAACTCGACCCAGCCGCCGGCCTGGACCAGGGCCTTGTCGAAGGGGCTGATCTCGAAGCTGAACTGCTGCTCTTCCCCCTGCGCTCTGGCGGTCACCGACTGGGCCTCCAGATCGACCGCGATCTCGACCTGCCCAGCCTTGCGCAGCGCCATCAGTTGATCGATATCGGTCTTCGGCAGTTCGATCGCCAGCATCCCGCAGTTGAACATGTTCTGACGGAAAATTCGCGCATAGCTTTCGGCGATGATGGTGTGCACGTCATTCACCTCGAACACCCAGGGGGCATGTTCCCGCGACGACCCGCAGCCGAAATTCTCCCGCGAAACCACCACGGTGGCATTCTTCAGCTCCTCCCCCTTGGGATCGAACCCTTCCAGCTTCAGATCTTCCAGAATATAGGGGGTCAGCGCCTCCTTGGTCACCTCGGTGAGATATTTGGCCGGGATGATTTCATCGGTATTGATATCGGACCGGTCGAGAAAGATTGCCGATCCGCCAAATTTCTTCTGCATGCTAAACTCTCCTCGCTCCGGTTAAAGACTTCTGGCATCGGTGATGACGCCGGTGATGGCCGTAGCGGCGGCGGTGGATGGACTCATCAGGTGAACCATCCCCCCCTTGCCCATACGCCCGTTAAAGTTACGGTTGCTGGTGGAGGCGCAAATCTCGCCTTCCGCCAGTACGCCGTTGCTCATGCCGAGGCAGGCGCCGCAGGTGGGATTGGTGACACAGAACCCGGCATCCATGAAGATTTGGATGATCCCTTCAGCCAGGGCGTCGCTGAAGATCTTCGGCGTCGCCGGTGAAACGATGCCGCGCACGGTATCGGCAATCTTCTTCCCCCTGAGAACTTCAGCCGCCTGGCGCAGATCTTCGATCCGGCCGTTGGTGCAAGTGCCGATGTAGACCTGGTCCACCCGAGCGCCGGCCATCTCTCTGACCGGCTTGACGCAGTCCGGCTTGAAATCGAAGGTGACCTGCGGTTCGAGATTAGAAACATCGATATCGATGACCCGGTCATAACCGGCATCCTCGTCCGACACCCACCTGCGGTACTCGGCCAGGGCCGCTTCCTTGCTGGCGAATTCATCCTGAATGAACGGCCAGAGGTACTCGACCGTGGTCATGTCCGGCAGACAGATGCCGCTGGTCCCGCCCGCCTCGATGGCCATGTTGCAGAGGGTCATCCGGGCTTCCATGCTCATCTGCTCGACGATCGGCCCGCGGAATTCGAGGACCCGGTCGGTGGCGCCGTTGACGCCGAGGTGACCGATAACGTAGAGGATCACGTCCTTGGCGTAGACCCCTTTGGGCAGCTCACCGTTCAGGTTGACCCGAATGGTGGCCGGCTCGCGGAAAGCGCAGACCCCTTTCAGGATGCCGACTTCCAGGTCGGTAGTGCCGACGCCGGCGGCAAAGGCGCCGAAGGCGCCATGGGTACAGGTGTGGCTGTCCCCCATAATGACCGTGAACCCGGGACGGATGTACCCTTTTTCCGGAAAGATCGCGTGACAGACACCGTTGCGGCCGACATCGAAAAAGTCGGGGATCTCGTGCCGCCGCGCCCAATCGCGCAGGATCTTGGCCTGGGTCGCGGTTTTGCTGTCTTTCGACGGGGTGACGTGGTCGATCACCACCTTCAGTTTTTCTTTATCAAACACCCGGTCCTTCCCCCGCCAGACCAGATCGGCGATCGCCACCGGAGTGGTGATTTCGTGGCAGAGCACCCGATCGAGGCTGAGGACCTTGGCCCCGGGGAAAGGCTCATCCCTGAGGTGGGCGTCAAAAATCTTTTCGGCTATCGTCTTACCCATGAATTCTCCTGTTGTTTCAAACGGTTATAATTTTATTCAGATCGTCTGTGCGGTCGGCTTGGCTTTTACGGCAATCTTGTTCAGAGCATTGATATAAGCCTTGGCACTGGCGACAATAATGTCCGGATGGGCGCCCTGACCGAGCACCTCGCGCCCCTCTTCAGTCCGCAGCCGGACGGTACATTCCCCTTGCGCATCGGTGCCGCCGGTGATGGCGCCGACCGAGAAGTTGAGCAGAGGAGCGTCACTGCCGGTCAACTGCTTGATCGCCTTGAAGGTCGCATCGACCGGTCCGTCGCCCATCACGGCGACCTTTTTCACTTCGCCGTTGATTTCCATTTCCACCGTCGCCGTCGGCGCCGCGAAAGAACCGGAGCTGACATTCATCTGCAGCAGCTTGATAGTTTCCGGCACCCGCAACACCTCATCGGCGACGATCGCGTCGAGATCCTCGTCGAAAATCTCCTTCTTCATGTCCGCCAGTGCCTTGAAACGGACAAATGCTTTCTCGATCTCTTCCTTGCTCAGATCGTAGCCGAGTTGCTTCAACCGATCGATAAAAGCATGGCGGCCGGAATGTTTGCCGAGCACCAATTTATTGGCGTTCAGGCCGACCGACTCGGGGGTCATGATTTCGTAGGTCTCCTTGTTCATCATCACCCCGTGTTGATGAATCCCGGCCTCGTGGGCAAAGGCGTTGGCGCCGACAATCGCCTTGTTCTGCTGAACCTGAATCCCGGTGATGGTGGACAGCAGCCGGCTCGACGGCGTGATCTGCTCGGTTGCGACATCGGTGCGAAAGGGGAGGATGTCATGCCGGGTGCGCAGGGCCATCACCACCTCTTCGAGGGAGCAGTTGCCGGCCCGCTCGCCGATCCCGTTGATGGTGCATTCCACCTGCCGGGCGCCGGCCTGCACCGCGGCCAGGGAGTTGGCGACCGCCAGGCCAAGATCGTTATGACAATGGACCGAGATAATCGCCTGGTCGATATTGCTGACGTTCTGCTTCAGGTAGCTGATGATATTGAAGTACTCCGACGGAATGGTATAGCCGACGGTATCGGGGATATTGACCGTTTTCGCCCCGGCTTCGATCACCGCCTGGATCACCTTGGCCAGGAACGGCAAACGGGTGCGGACCGCATCCTCGGCGGAAAATTCAACGTTCTGGGTATAGCCGCAGGCGCGCTGGACCGCGGCAACCGCATTGTCGAGCACCTGCTGTTCGCTCATCTTCAGTTTGTGCTGCATATGGATGTCGCTGGTGGCGATGAAGGTGTGAATCCGCCCCCGCTCCCCGGCATACTTGAGCGCTTCCCAGGCCCGGTCGATGTCCAGGTTTCCGGCCCGGGAAAGGCCGGCGATCTGCGGCCCCTTGATGGTCTGGGCGATCTTTTTGACCGCTTCGAAATCGCCGTCGGAAGCGATCGGAAAACCGGCTTCCATGACATCGACGTTCAGTTTCTCCAGCTGCCGGGCAATACGCAGTTTTTCCTCAATGTTCATGCTGGCGCCGGGCGACTGTTCGCCGTCGCGTAAGGTGGTATCAAAAATAATGACCTTCTCTTTTTGACTCATGGCGTTATCCTCATCCTGTTGATGCCCAACGGTCCATGCCGGGGCAGTTCGTTTTTGTGTCAATTCGGCTTCTCAGAGTATCGGGTCGCAGGTCACTCAGGTCGGATTCCACACAGAACCACCCCCTTTCACAAGTTAATTTCCGGATCGAGTCGTTAAATAGAAAAAGCCCTCGCCCTGTTACAGGGGCGAGAGCTTTGCTTCGCGGTACCACCCTGATTCGATCTCGTCAAATCGCAACGAAATCCTTCATTGTCCCTTCACGCAGGATCACGGCAGAAACTAACCGGCAACCGGCTTCATCCCTGCAGCTCCAAGGCGAGTTCAGCGCTTTCCGTACCGGCTCGCAGCGACCGCCGGCTCTCTGTAACGGAAGAGAACGCCTACTACTCCTCTTCATCGCTTTTCAGTTGAAATCAGATTCAACCGGAAAAACCCGGCCAAGTCAAGCTAATTTAACGAAAAATTCCGGTCAGGCAGAATCACTCTCCACCGCAACCTCTTCCCGTTCTTCCTCAACTTCAACTGATTGTTTTTCTTTTTTACGTTTGAACAGGTACCCGATCGGCCCGGATGCCATATAAACCATGCCGATGGTGAACAGCATGATTTCCGGCTGGGCGACAATGACGATCAGGATAATGATTGCCGCGACCAGCATCATGAATGGCTGACGCTTGAACAGATCCGGATCTTTGAGCGAAAGGTATTTAATGTTGCTGACCATCAGGAATGCCAGCAGAAAAACCAGCATGACCACCGAGACTTTCTTGATGGTTCCGGTGCCGCCGAGTTCGTAAAACAGTAGCACGCAGGTAGCGACGATACTTGCCGCCGCCGGGATCGGCAGGCCGACAAAGCGTTTCGATTCGACCGTGGTGACCTGCACGTTGAAACGCGCCAGCCGCAGCGCGCCACAGACGACATAAATAAATGCGGCGAGCCAGCCGAGTTTGCCGAACGGTTTGAGCGCCCAGGTATACATCAGAACTCCGGGAGCGACCCCGAAGGCAACGACATCGGCCAGGGAATCGAGTTCAACGCCGAACTTGCTGGTGGTCCCGGTCAACCGGGCAATCTTGCCGTCGAGTCCATCCAGAATTGCGGACAGCAAAATAAACCAGGCGGCGCGCTCAAAATGACCGTCGGTGGAAGCGATGATCACATAGAAGCCGGCAAACAGGCTTCCCGAGGTGATCAGATTCGGCAGCACATAAACCCCCTTGCGAAGGTTCTCCCGCTTGTCAGATTTGGATGTTTGTTCGATCACGATAAGGTCCCCAGAATTGTTTCGCCGGCAACGGTCTGTTCGCCGAGCGTGACCTGGACATCGCTCCCTTTCGGAAAATAGATATCGACCCGCGAACCGAAACGGATCAGCCCGTAACGCATCCCCCGTGCCAGAACGTCGCCGATTTCCGGATAGGTGACGATCCGCCGCGCTACCAGTCCGGCGATCTGCACGAAGAGAAGCCGTTTGCCGGAGTCGGTCTCGAGCAGAATTCCCCCCTGCTCGTTGCAGTCGGCGGCCTTGTCCAGGGAAGCGTTAAGAAACTCCCCTTTCTGATAATACATCTCGACCACCTTGCCTTCACAGGGGACCCGGTTGACATGGACATTGAAGACATTCATGAAGATACTGACCTTGGTCACCCGCTCCTTAAAATAGCGCGGTTCCTCGACTTCGCCGACAAAAATGACCTTGCCGTCGGCCGGAGCCACCACCAGATTCTCCCCGGCGGGGATCACCCGCTCCGGGTTGCGGAAAAAATAAACCGTGAACAGGGTCAGAGCCAACAGCAGAAGGGTGATGAAATTCCACCCGAGCAGAGCAAAGACCAGGGTCACAAAACCGAACAGGACAATAAAGGGGTAGCCTTCCTGGGCGATCGGCTGGTTCCGGTTACGCATCGTTAGCCATCATCTCTTTCGCTTTCTTTTGAAAGCATCAAACAGGAAAAAGGGCAGTAACAACAACTGCCCTTTTACCATAGAAAATAAGATTTGTTTAGTCGGAATCAGTTTTTCGACTTGTCGACGATTTTCTGTATCCAGGGCATCATGCTCCGCAGCCGTTCGCCAACCTGCTCGATCGGATGGGCGGCGTTCAGGCGTCGCTGGGCGGTCATCTCCGGATAATTGCTCTGCCCTTCAAGGACGAAGCGCTTGGGATAATCGCCGGTCTGAATATTGTGCAGGCACTCTTTCATCGCCTGGCGGCTCTGCTCATTGATCACCTTCGGCCCGGTAACATACTCGCCGTATTCGGCGTTGTTGGAGATCGAATAGTTCATGTTGGCGATGCCGCCTTCGTAGATCAGATCGACGATCAGTTTGACCTCGTGCAGACACTCGAAGTAGGCCATCTCCGGCGCGTAGCCGGCCTCGGTCAGGGTCTCGAAACCGGCCTTGATCAGTTCCACCAGACCGCCGCAGAGCACGGCCTGCTCGCCGAACAGGTCGGTTTCGGTTTCATCCTTGAAGGTGGTTTCGATGATTCCGGTGCGGCCGCCGCCGATGGCGCTGGCGTAGGAAAGAGCCACCTGCTTGGCTCTGCCGGACGCATCCTGGAAGACGGCGATCAGGTCGGGAATCCCGCCCCCCTTGACGAACTCGGAGCGCACCGTATGGCCGGGAGCCTTGGGCGCGATCATGATCACGTCGAGGTCGGCGCGCGGGACAACCTGGTTATAGTGGATGGCGAAGCCATGAGCGAAGGCCAGGGTAGCGCCCTGCTTCAGGTTCGGCTCAATCTCTTCCTTGTAAAGGTTTGACTGGAACTCGTCAGGAGTCAGGATCATGATCAGGTCGGCCGCGGCAACCGCCTCGGCGACCGGCTTGACAGTCAGCCCATGGGCCTGGGCCTTGGCGACGGTCGGTGAACCGGTGCGCAATCCGACAGTGACATCAACGCCCGAGTCCTTGAGGTTGCAGGCATGGGCATGCCCCTGGGATCCGTAGCCGACGATGGTGACCTTCATCCCCTTGATGATCGACAGATCAGCATCCTTATCGTAATAAATCTGCATTTTTATCTCCTTGTGTAGAACGGATAAACGGTTGAACCTTATATCACAGACCGCTCCGTGAAGCAAAAACATTTCACAGTGGGTGATTCGGCCAGGGTTGTTAACCGGCGACCCCTTTCGGACCCCGGCCGATGACCACGGGTCCGGAGCGGACAATCTCCTTGATTCCCATCGGCCGCAGCAATTCCAGCAACGCGTTGATTTTAGCCGGTGCACCGGTGATTTCAATGGTATACGACTTCGGCGTTACATCGACCACCTTGGCGCGAAAGATATCGACAATCCGCAACGCTTCAGCGCGTGATTCGGCTTCGGCGGTGACCTTGATCAGGGCCAGCTCGCGCTCGACAAAATCTTCGCCGGTAAAATCGATCACCTTGATGGTCGAAATCAGCTTGTTGAGCTGTTTGTTGATCTGCTCGAGAATCCGGTCATCGCCGCTGGTAACGATGGTCATCCGCGAGATGTTCTGTTCCATGGTCGGGGCCACGCAAAGGCTTTCAATATTGAAACCACGCCCCGAAAAAAGTCCGGATATCCTCGCCAACACGCCGAATTCATTTTCCACCAGCACTGAAATTGTATGTCTCATCCTCAATCCTCCCGGCCGACTGCGGCCAATTCAAATTCTATTCGTCGGCACCCGTCAGGACGCCAGAACCATTTCGTGAATCGCTTTTCCCGCCGGCACCATCGGCAGAACGTTTTCCTCACGGGCCACCTTGAATTCCATCAGGACCGGGCCGGGAGTTTCCAGCGCCTGGCTGATGACCTTTTCCACTTCGTCGACCTTGCTCGCCTGAAGGCCGGTTGCGCCGTAGGCTTCCGCCAGTTTGATGAAATCGATCGGCAGTTCCAGGCAGGTCTGACTGTAGCGCTTGTTGAAGAACATCTGCTGCCACTGGCGCACCATGCCGAGGAAATTGTTGTTTAAAATGGCAATCTTGACCGGCAACCGGTACTGCACCAGAGTCGCCAGTTCCTGGGAATTCATCTGAAACGAACCGTCGCCGGAAATATCGATCACCTGCCGCTCGGGAAAAGCGACCTGGGCGCCGAGCGCCGCCGGCAGACCGAAACCCATGGTGCCGAGACCGCCGGAAGTCAGGAAAGTGCGCGGCCGACGAAACTCGAAAAATTGCGCGGTCCACATCTGATGCTGGCCGACCTCGGTGGTGATGATGGCATCGTCCCTGGTCAGTTCACGAATCTTCTCGATGACAAACTGCGGCTTGATGATCGACTCGGATGGCTGATAGAACATCGGGTGGTTCTGTTTCCAGTCGGCGATGCTGTCCCGCCAGCCGGTCGTTCCCTCAATCAGTTTCTGAACCTCCGCGGGCTGTTCCGCCAGTTTGTCGTGCAGTTTGCCGAGAACATCCTTCAAATCACCGACGATCGGCAGGTCCACCGCGACGTTCTTGCGGATCGAGGTCGGATCGATATCGATGTGAATCACCTTGGCGCGCTTGGCAAAACTGTCGATCCGGCCGGTGACCCGATCATCGAAACGAGCACCGACGGCAATCAGCAGGTCGCACTCGGTGACCGACATGTTGGCATAGAAAGTCCCATGCATACCGAGCATGCCGAGGGCCAGCTCGTGATTCTGCGGAAACGCCGACATTGCCATCAGGGTCGTGGTGACCGGGGTCCGGGTCAGTTCCGCCAGTTTGAGCAACTCTTCATTGGCCGCCGAAAGGTTGATCCCGCCGCCGACATAGAGCACCGGCTGTCTGGCCTCCAGAAACAGTTTGGCCGCCTTGTCGATCTGCCGGCTGTTGCCGCTGTAGGTTGGTTTGTAGCCGCGGATGTCGACTTTTTCGGGATAATTGAACTTAGATTTGGCTACCTGAATATCCTTCGGCAGGTCGATCAAAACCGGTCCGGGGCGCCCGCTACGGGCAATGAAAAATGCCTCTTTGAGGGTCCGGGCCAAATCGCGGATATCCTGGATCAGAAAATTGTGCTTGGTGCAGGGGCGGGTAATCCCGCAGATATCCGCTTCCTGAAAGGCATCGTTGCCGATCAGCGGGGTCGGCACCTGGCCGGTTATGATCACCAGCGGGATCGAATCCATGTAGGCAGTGGCGATCCCGGTGACGGTATTGGTGGCGCCGGGGCCGCTGGTGGCAATCACTACGCCGACCTTGCCGGTACAGCGCGCGTAACCGTCGGCTGCATGAACCGCCGCCTGCTCATGCCGGGCCAGAACATGCGCGATCGAAGAGTCGAACAGATCATCATAAATATTGATGACCGCCCCGCCCGGATAACCGAAAACGGTATCGACCCCTTCGAGCTTCAAAGATTCGAGTAAAATCTGTGATCCGGTCAGTTCCACCTGATCCTCCTCTGCAGCCGAAACTGCGTCTCTCAACATGCCAATGTCATTTAATATGACCGGCAGCGGTCATATCCGGACCCGCTGCCGGAGGTTGAACGTGGAGTCTAGCGCTCTGAAGAGCTAAAAATCAATATACTTTCAGTGGTTAAGCTCAATTCAGTCGGCTTTGCAGATCGCCCCGGTCCCGGCGCTGGTTACAACCTTGGCGTAACGGGCCAGCCAGCCGCTCTTGATTTTCGCTTCCGGCGCCTGCCAGCGGCTGCGTCGCTCGGCGAGAACCGCCTCCGGCAGATCGATATTGAGAGTCCGGTTGGGGATATCGAGGGTGATCGGATCCCCGTCCTCGATCAGCGCGATCGGCCCCCCTTGCGCCGCTTCAGGAGAAATGTGACCGATGCAGGGGCCACGCGTGCCACCGGAGAACCGGCCATCGGTAATCAGCGCTACGCTGTCTCCCAGGCCGAGTCCCATCAGGGTCGCCGTGGGGGCCAGCATTTCGCGCATGCCGGGACCGCCCTGCGGCCCTTCGTAGCGGATTACCACCACATCGCCGGCGACCACTTCGCCACCCATCAGCGCGGTCATCGCCGCTTCTTCCGAATCATAACAGCGCGCCTTGCCGGTAAATTTCATCATCTTCTCGGAGACGCCCGACTGCTTGACCACCGCTCCGTCCGGCGCCAGGTTCCCCTTGAGGATGGCAATTCCCCCTTCGGGGCGAATTGGAGCACTGACCGGATGGATCACTTCTTCATCAACGCTCTCAATCGTCTCAACCAGTTGTTTGATGGACAGACCGAACAATGTCGGGTTGTCGGCAATCCGGTCGCGCAGCTGGAAAAGCACCGCGGGCACCCCGCCGGCGGCATCCAGGTCTTCCATGAAGTGCGGGCCGCCTGGATTCATCGAGGCGAGCTGTGGCGTGGTGCGGCCGAGCTTGTCAAAATCATCCAACGGCAGTTCCACTCCGGCCTCGTGAGCGATTGCCAGCAGGTGCAGGACCGTGTTGCTCGACCCGCCGAGCGCCAGGTCGACGCGGATGGCGTTTTCGAAGGCGGCGCGGGTCAGGATCTGCCGCGGGGTGATATTGTCGCGCACCAGACCGACGATTTTCTCTCCCGAAGCGAAAGCAATCCGCCGCTTGAGGGAGGAAACACAGGAAGCAGTGCCGCAGCGCGGCAGACTCATGCCCATGGTTTCGGTGAGAACCGCCATCGTATTGGCGGTAAACAGCCCCTGGCAGGAACCGGCGGTCGGACAGGCGTTATCCTCGCAGACCCGCAACTGTTTTTCATCGATCACCCCGGCCTTGTACTGGGCCATCGCCTCAAAGGTATCGGTGACAAAGGAGAAGCGTCTCCCTTCGCGACCGGTGCCGGCCATGGAAGGACCGGCGGTGACCACAATACAGGGGATATCAAGCCGCGCGGCGGCCATCAGCATCCCCGGAGTGATCTTGTCGCAGTTGGTCAGCAGCACCAGACCATCGAGACGATGCGCCTCGGCGATCGATTCAACCATATCGGCAATCAGTTCGCGGGTCGGTAACGAATAGTGCATCCCCTTGTGCCCCATGGCGATGCCGTCACAGACCCCGGGAATGCCGAAGATAAAGGAGTAGCCTCCGGCGGTATGCACCCCCTTCTCAATAAACCGCTCCAGGTCGCGCATCCCGGTATGGCCGGGAATCAGATCGGTGAACGAGGAGGCGATGCCGATAAACGGCTTGTTCATCTGTTCGTTCGGCACGCCGGTACTTTTGAGCAAAGCCCGGTGCGGAGTGCGTTCAAAGCCTTTGGTGATAGCATCGCTGCGTTTAGTGCTCATGATCGTTGTTCCTTGTCCAGTGAGAATTCTCACCTCGAAATTATTGGTAAAACTTTTGTCCAGACGGAAATATGAAAGAAAATACAGCAAAGGGTTTAAGCCTCCGCTTAAACCCTTTGCTGTATAAAACTATCCCGTTTTTTCGGATACGGGATCAGGCGGTTACGCTATGAAGTATCTTCTCCATGGCATCTTTGCCAGCCAGTTTCATCTTCTTGACCTTGTTTTTCTCGAGTTCTTCCTGCGGACTCAAGTATGGTTTCTTCTCATATTCGGCGAGCTGTTTTTCAAACAGGATGTGTTCTTCGTAAAGCATGCGGAAACGGGGGTTGTTGTCGACGAGGGTTTGCAGCATGTTCTGATCAATATCCATTGGCACCTCCGCGCATGAGAGTTGAAACGAAAAAGACATCCTTAAAAATAACCAAACAGTTGTGGCATTGTCAACCGTGGAACGACCTCGGAACCGAATCATTTTTTGCCCTGATTCAATTCCGCATCCGAGGGACGGATATAGACCGGCAGCAGTTCCGCAGCGTGCTGCCGCTTACCGGCAAGAAAGGCTTTCCAGGCCAGCCAGGCCGCCTGAGATGCCCGTGGTTGATGCGCCGGCATGGCCGGCAGTTGCACCCGATCCGCCGGCAGCTCAGCAATCAGTTCCTGATAAAGCGGCACGGCATCCCCGACCAGAGCGACCTCTCCCTGAAGTTGCTGTAGCACCGCTGCCGGGGGCAGCACCTGGGCCTGGCTGACGGCCACCGGTCCTTCGTCCGTCCAGCGATACAGCTGGGTATAGACTTCTTTCTTGCGCGCATCCAGGAAAACACAGATCGGAACCGGACAGAGCGGCAGGTTCATCGCCAACATCTGCAGCGAGGAGATACCGATAACCGGTCGTTCAAGCACCTGCGCCAACCCTTTGACGGTGGCGACGCCGATGCGCAAACCGGTAAAGGAGCCGGGGCCGGTCACCGCCACCAGCAGATCGAGATCGGTCAATCGCCAGCCAGCTGCTTCCAGCAGCAGATCGATCTGCTGCAGCAATTTTTCGCTGTGGGTGCTGCGAACATTGAGCAGCGATTCAGCGATCAGGCGCTCTCCCGAGCAGAGAGCGGCACTGCCGGTCAGCGAAGACGTGTCGACCGCCAGGATTTTCGGAGCCGGATTCGCTTCAGTCATCACCCCGACCACAAGCGAACAATATCGTTGTAAAAGGCCAGCACCATCAACATCAGCAGCATCGCCATCCCGACCTGTTGCGCCATCTCCCGGGCGCGAATCGACAGCGGCCGGCGGAGAATCAGTTCGAGCAGATAAAACAGGATATGGCCGCCGTCGAGAATCGGAATCGGCAGCAGGTTGAGAATTCCGAGCTGAATCGAGATAAACGCCAGTACCGACAGGATCGCCGAAATATCGGTCTGGGCCGCCTGTCCTGCGACCTGGACGACGGTAATCGGCCCCCCGATATTCTTTGCCGAGACGCTGCCACTGAACAGTTTCTGGACAAAAGTGACGGTCAGGTCGATCAGCTCCCAGGTGCGGGAAGCCCCTTCCCGGAACGCGGCAAAAAAGCCGAAGCGTTTCAGCTGCGATTCCTGCAGCGGGGCGATCCCGATCAGGTAATCACCATCCGCTTCCCGTTGTTCCGGCACCAGTTCAACCGTCAGCTTTTTGCCGCTGCGCTCGATGAGGATCGGCACTGCGGAAGCGCCGATATTCTGAATCACTTTTTTCAGGTCATACCAGGAATTGATCGGTATATCGCCGATCTGCAGGATCAGGTCACCTTTTTGCAGCCCGGCCTTTTCCGCCGGCATTCCCTCTGCCAGGTTGCCGATTCTGGCCACCTGAAAGGGCAGCAGCCCCAGTGCTTGCAATCCCTCAAGGCTGTTGTTGTCGGAGGGGATCTGCAGCTCGACCCGCTGGCCGTTGCGATTCACGACAAAGTCGAGAGGATCACCGGCCTCGGCGACAAAAACCTTGTTGGTTGCATTCCAGGTCGCCACCGGCTGCTGGTTGACCGAGAGGATACAGTCCCCGGTGACAAATCCATTCTGCGCGGCGGTGGTTTCCGGAACCACATAGCCGACACAGGGGGGCTGATCGTAATAGACCGGGGTCTGCACCCCGAACATGAAGGAAACCGGCAGAATCAGAAACGGCAGCAGCAGATTCATCAGCGGTCCGGCCGAGACGATCGCCAGGCGTTTGGAAACCGGCTTCTCGGCAAAGGAGCGCTGCTTCTCCTCACTGGAGAGTTCGGCCTCCTCCCCCTGTTCGCCGCTCCCCTCGCCCAGCATCTGAACATAACCGCCAAGCGGTATGGCGCAGATCAGGTACTCGGTTTCGCCCCAGACGCGCGACACCAGTTTCGGACCGAAGCCGAGGGAAAATTTCAGAATCTTAACCCCGCACAGCTTGGCGATCCAGAAATGTCCCAGTTCATGAACGAAAACCAGGACCCCGAGCATCAGGATTCCGGCGATTATGGTTGTCATCTCAGACCTCCAGCGATCAGGTTTCTCGCCTCCTGACGTCCCCACAAATCAGCCTGCAGCACCCGGTCGATGTTGATCAGTTCCTGCCGGGCATGCCGTTCCATCACCCCTTCGATGACTTTCGGGATACCCAGGAAACTCAACCGGTTCTGCAGAAAAGCCTCGACGGCGACTTCATTGGCGGCGTTCATCACCGCCGGAATCGTTCCCCCCGCGGCGAGAGCATCGTAAGCCAGACGCAGGCAGGGGAATCGGTCGTAATCGGGCATTTCGAAGGTCAGCCGACCGGCCCGGCACAGGTCGAGCGGCTCCTGGTCGAGCGGCAGTCGTTTCGGCCAGGAGAGCGCATAGGCGATCGGCGTTTTCATGTCGGGAATTCCGAGCTGCGCCATGATGGCGCCGTCCTGATATTCTACCATCGAATGGATGATACTTTCGGGGTGAATATGTACGGCAATCCGTTCCGCCGGCAGCTGGAACAGCCAGTAAGCTTCAATGACCTCCAACCCCTTGTTCATCATGGTTGCTGAATCGACGGAAATCTTCTTCCCCATCTCCCAGTTCGGATGAGCCAGGGCATCCTCCGGAGTGACCGCCTGCAACTGTAGCAGGCTGGATTCACGAAACGGACCGCCGGATGCCGTGAGGATCAGGCGCCGGACATCTTCACTGCGCTGGCCGGCAAGAGACTGGAATATCGCCGAATGTTCGCTATCGACCGGAATCATCCGCACCCCCTGCCGGGCGACCTCATCCATCACCAGCGAACCGGCGGTGACCAGTGTCTCCTTGTTGGCCAGGGCGACATCCTTGCCGGCCTTGATCGCGGCCAAGGTCGGGACCAGACCGGCTGCGCCGACGATGGCCGCAACAACCATCCCGGTATCGGGACAGGTGGCGCAACGGATCAATCCTTCTACACCGCAGAGGATCTGCACATCCAGACCATGCAACATCGCGGCAAGTTGCTCCGCTTTCTCTTCATTGGCCACAGCCACAAGTTGCGGCTGAAATTTTATCACCTGTTGCGCCAGCAGCTCGATATTGTTCCCGGCGGTCAAGGCAACGACCCGATAATCTGCCGGGAAAGCCTCAACGACTTGCAGCGTGCTGACCCCGATCGATCCGGTCGAACCGAGAATGCTCAGATTTTTCATATTGTCCTTCAACCGCCGTAACCGAAATGGGCGATGTAATAAACCAGCGGAAACGCAAACAGCAGACTGTCCAGGCGATCAAGCAGGCCGCCATGACCAGGAATCATTTTTCCGGAATCCTTCACCCCGCAGGCTCTTTTCAGCAACGATTCGAAAAGATCCCCAAGTTGTCCGACCACACCCAGCAGCAGGCCGATACCGACCGCTCCGGTTATACTGATGACCGGCAGAAAAGTGGCTTTGCAGAGAAAAACCGCCAGGATGGAACCGAGTACCCCGCCGATCCCCCCCTCAACACTCTTATTGGGGCTTACCGCCGGATACAGCTTGCGTTTGCCGAGGTTGCTGCCGACAAAGTAGGCAAAACTGTCACATCCCATTATCACCAATAGCGTCAGGAAAATCCATTCCCGACCATCCTGGTTCTGGCGCAGCAGCACCAGATGACCGAGCAGAAACGGGAGGTAGACCAACCCGAGAAATATCCAGCCCAAACGGTGAGGAACTTCATCGATCGGCGGCAGCCGCAGCAGAAACATCAGCGACAGGATCAACAGAGCCAAGGTCAGCAGGGGGAGCAACAGCGGATACTGTTGGAAATGAAGCAGCGGGATGATACAGGAACCGACCAGCGCGGCAAACAATTGCTCGAGCCGATGGTGTTCTGCCAGCCCCATCTGGTAGAACTCAAACAGAGCCAGGAACAGTACCAGCGTCAGGAACAAGCTGAAAACCAGACTGTTCGCAAAACCGATCAACAGCCCCAGCAAGGGCAGAGCGACCGCCGCTGTCAGGATGCGTTGTTTAATCGGTCATCTCCTTCAGCTGCGGACGAATGGGTGGTTTTCAACTGATCGTCAGTCAGACCAAAACGGCGCTTGCGGCACTGATAGTCCTCAAGGGCGCGTTGCAGTTCAGCAGGATCAAAATCGGGCCAGAGCACATCGGTAAAATAAAGCTCGGCGTAGGCCAATTGCCAGAGCAGAAAATTGCTGATCCGCATTTCTCCGCTGGTACGGATAAGCAGATCCGGCTCCGGAATGTCCCCGGTATCGAGCAGGCTGGAGAAATACTTGTTATCCACTTCATTCAGCGTAACGGCTCCCGAACGGGTCTGTTCGACCAGACGCTTTGCCGCTCGCAGAATTTCATCCCGCCCCCCATATGAGAGAGCCAGGACCAGGGTCAAAGTCGTCCCGGTGGCGGTCTCTTCCTCAACTGACTTGAGCGCATTACAAACTGAATCGCTAAGCCGGGAACGATCACCGATCACCCGCAGGCGGATGCCGCCTTCCAGCATCCGCTGCCGCTGCGAAGCCAGAAACTGCAGCAGCAGTTCCATCAACGCTTCGACTTCCTGGCGCGGCCGTCCCCAATTCTCGGAGCTGAACGCAAACAGGCTCAAATAACTGATCCCGAGCCGAATGCTTTCATCGACCACCTTGATGACCGTTTCCACACCCCGCTGGTGACCGGCAATCCGCGGCAGGTCTCGCTGTTTGGCCCAGCGCCCGTTGCCATCCATGATAATCGCCAGGTGCTTCAACGGTGGCCTGGACGCTGTCTGCAATTGTTCTGTCATCCCCAAAATCCTGCTCTGTCATGGATAAATACAAGTTATAAAAATAACATGAATAAAGTCATTTCAGCAAGAATGGAAAATTGATTTACTCTTCCGGAAAAAAGAAAGGGGCGCCGGTTCTGGCGCCCCTTTGAATCTGTTGAAAAACTGTTCAGTCAACGATAGCGTTAACCGGGCAGCTGTCCACACAGGCACGGCATTCGGTACACTCGTCCGTAATGCTGTAAGTATCACCTGATTCGACGATTGCACCCAGCGGGCAGGTATCAACACAGGTACCGCAAGCGATACAATCTTCAGTAATTTTCAAAGCCATGATTTTTCTCCTTTGATTGTGTCCATATTAGCTGGGGAGATTACACCTCCAGCACTTCCTGTTCCTTTTTCTGCACCACCGCATCGATGGTCGAAACAAATTCATCGGTCAGTTGCTGCACGTCTTTTTCATACCGTTTGAGTTCGTCCTCGGTAATTTCTTTCTCTTTCTCCAGCATCTTCAGAGTATCGTTGGCATCGCGCCGGGAATTTCGCACGGAAACCTTGGCGTCTTCCGCCATCCGTTTAATAATCTTCACCATTTCCTTCCGACGCTCTTCGGTCAGGGCCGGGATCGGCAGTCGAATCAGTTGCCCGTCGGAGGAAGGTGTTAAACCAAGATCCGCCTTGAAAATGGCCTTTTCGATCTCCGGGATCAGGTTTTTTTCCCAAGGCTGGACGGTCAGCAGACGCGGTTCGGGAGCCGCCAGGGTCGCAACCTGGTTCAATGGAGTCGGCACCCCGTAGTAATCGACCCGGACATCATCCAGCAGGGTTGTGGTCGCCCGACCGGTGCGGATCTTGGTCAACTCTTTTTTCAGCGCCTTGACTGCCCTGTCCATCGATGTGCGGGCATCACTCAGGACCTCTTCAACCATCCTAATTTCCTCCCTTGACAATTGTCCCGATCTCTTCGCCGAGCACCACCTTCTTGATGTTGCCCCGCCGGGTCAGATCAAAAATAATCATCGGCAGATTATTATCCATGCAGAGCGAGGTCGCCGTGGCATCCATCACCTGCAGCCCCTTCTGCAGCACTTCAAGATAGGTCAGTGCCGGCAATTTCACCGCATCGCTGTTCTTTTTCGGATCGGAGCTATAGATGCCATCCACCTTGGTCGCCTTGAGAATCACCTCGGCATTGATCTCCATCGCCCGCAAACTGGCCGCGGTATCGGTGGTAAAGTACGGGTTGCCGGTCCCGGCGCTGAAAATGACCACCCGCCCCTTTTCCAGATGGCGTACCGCCCGGCGACGGATATAGGGCTCTGCAACCTGTTGCATCTCGATCGCCGACTGGACCCGGGTAACAACTCCCTGTTTCTCCAGGGCATCCTGCATCGCCAGGCTGTTCATGACCGTGGCCAGCATCCCCATATAATCAGCGCTGGCCCGGTCCATTCCTTTGGATGATGCCGCCAGGCCGCGGAAAATATTGCCGCCGCCGATCACCAGCGCCACCTGCACGCCGAGATCGACCACTTCCCTGATTTCAGCCGCGATCGCAGTAATCACCTCGGGATCGATGCCATACCCCTGCTCGCCGGCCAGGGCCTCACCACTCAGTTTCAGAAGAATACGTTGATACTTGGGCGCCACGACAGCTCCTGCGGGATGAGATGGAGGTTACTTGCTCAGAGCTGCGACTTCGGCTGCGAAATCATCTTCTTTCTTTTCGATCCCTTCGCCGAGCTGGAAGCGGGAATAACTGTTCAGCTTGATTTCGGCGCCAACTTCCTTGGCCAGCGCCTCGACAACCTTGCCGACTTTCTGGTCCGGGTCGATCACAAAGGCCTGCTCGACTAGGCAAACTTCACCGAAGAACTTGTTGATCTGACCGGTAATGATCTTTTCAACGATATTTTCCGGCTTGCCGCTTTCCAGGGCCTTGACGCGCATGATTTCTTTTTCCTTGTCGACCACCGCGGAAGGAACCTCATCCCGATTCAGATACTGGGGAGCGGCGGCGGCAACGTGCATCGCAATCTGCTTGCCGAGTTCGGCCACCCGCTCATCGGTTGAGGTGGTCTGCAGCTCCACCAGGACCCCGATCTTGCCGGTGCCATGAACATAGGAGGCAACCAGCCCCTGGCCGGCATTGACCCGGGCCAGACGCCGGACATCCATGTTCTCGCCGATGGTGGCGATCTGATGGGTCAGCTCTTCTGCCACGGTCCGGTCGGTCCCGGGGTAAGGAAGCGCCTTCAGCGCTTCGACATCGGCGACTTCGTTCTTCACGATTACCGCCAGAACCCCGCTGACAAATGACTGAAAGGCGTCATTTTTGGCGACAAAGTCGGTTTCGGCATTGACTTCGACCAGGGCGCCGACAACCCCCTCGGACGCCGCAGCCACCATCCCTTCAGCTGCGACCCGTCCGGATTTTTTCGCCGCGGCCGCCAGTCCTTTTTTACGCAGAAAATCGACAGCTTCATCCATATTTCCGCCGGTCTCGGTCAGGGCCTTTTTACAGTCCATCATGCCGGCGCCGGTTTTTTTGCGCAGTTCCGATACCATTGCAGCTGTAATGCTCACGATATTTCCTCCGTAGTTCCAACAGGCGAAACCGCCTGTTCTCTGAAAGTTGTTAAGCCAACGGCCGGACCGAAGCCCGGCCGCCGGCCATTGCGTATTGTTCTGGTTTGATCAATCTTTAATCAGCAGCCGGAGTTTCCTCAACAGCCGGGACAGCCGCATCAGCATTTGTTTCAGCTTTGGTTTCGGTTTCGGCTTCGGCTTCAACTTCGGTTTCAGTTACGGTTTCAGGTTCCGCTTCTGGAGCCGTTTCCGGTGCGGCCTCGACAATCTGTTCATCACTTCCTTCCGCTTCGGTCTGCTTTTTGTCCTTGCTGCGCTGCGTCCCTTCGACGCAAGCTTCGGCCATCCGTGAAGCAAACAGTCGGATCGCCCGAATGGCATCATCGTTTCCCGGGATAATGTAATCGATGTTGTCCGGGTCACAGTTGGTGTCGACCACCGCAACCACCGGAATACCGAGCTTGTTCGCTTCCTTAACGGCAATGGCTTCTTTTTTCGGATCGATAACAAAAACTGCGCCGGGCAGCTTGTTCATATTTTTGATCCCGCCAAGGTTTTTTTCCAGCTTTTCACGCTCACGCTCAAGCTGCAGGGCTTCCTTCTTGGTGTACTGTTCCAGGGTTCCGTCGGCAGCCATCGCCTCGATCTTCTTCAGCCGATCGATGCTCGCCTTGATGGTGGAAAAGTTGGTCAGCATGCCCCCCAGCCAGCGGTTGTTGACGAAAAACTGGCCGGCCCGCAGGGCCTCTTCCATGATGGCGTCCTGGGCCTGTTTTTTGGTCCCGACAAACAGCACCTTGTCGCCGCCGGCGACCGTGTCCTGAATGAACTGATAGGCGGTCCGGAAATACCGAACGGTCTTCTGCAGATCAACAATGTAGATGCCGTTCCGCGCGCCGAAAATATACGGCTTCATCTTGGGGTTCCAGCGCTTGGTCTGGTGACCGAAATGCACGCCGGCTTCGAGCAGTTGCTTCATGGTGATTTGAGCCATTTCTTTCTCCTTAAAACCTTTGGTTGATTCCTCCGCTTCGATCAACTTCGGCAGGCCCCAATGTAAATCGAGGACCATCCTGCGCGAATCCAGAAGCGTGTGTAATGGATAACTGCACGTCTATACCATTGGAACTGGTGACAGGCAAGTGAAAAATTTTCAAGAAACACCGCTCCGAGATGCCGCTCACAATGGTCATTTTTCCTTAACCGCAAAGAGTTTACGCTATTTACAGATGCTGATCGCTGTAATAACATGCGACTCCATGTCAGCGACACGCATTCACCGATATATTATCAAAGAAATCAGTACACCGGCGGTTCTCAGTCTGCTGATTTTCACTTTTTTACTGCTCATGGGAAAAATTCCCGGGCTGACTGAGCTGGTAATCAACAAAGGTGTCCCGGCGAGCGAAATCCTGCAGCTGTTCAGTTATTTACTGCCGAGCTTTTTGCGCATCACTCTACCTCTTGCATTTCTGCTTGGAATATTACTGGCCTTCAGCCGACTTTCGGCGGACAGCGAATTTATTGCCATCAAGGCATCCGGCATCAGTCTTTACACCATGCTCAAACCGGTGCTGATGATGGCCTTTGTCTGCTGCCTGTTCACCGCGGCCCTGACCCTGAGCCTCGAACCGGCAGGTAAAACCGCTTTTCGCAGCAAGTTGTTTCAGATTGTATCAAGCCGGGCCAGTGTCGGTATTCGTCCGGGGATCTTCAATGACGATTTTGCCGGACTTGTCCTTTACGCCCGCAGCATGGATGAGCGTCATGGCATCATGCAGGGAGTCTTTATCTCTGATGAACGATTAAGTGAAACCCCGGCGACCATTTTCGCGCAGCAGGGACGGTTTATTTCCGATCCATCGAGTTACCGCCTGACCCTGCGCCTGAATCAAGGCAGTATTCATCGACATCCGGCGCGAGGGCAGAACACAACCTATCAGACTATCGGTTTTGACGTTTACGACATCAATCTCAATGTCGGGCAGCAACTCGCTAAAGGAGAAGAACGCCGGCGTTCCCGTGGTGAACTTTCCTGGCGGGAAATCGAGCAAGCCTACGCAGCCAGCAAAGATAAAAACACCAGGTTTAATTTGCAGGTCGAAAAGCACATGCGCATTACCCTGGCATTTTCCCCGCTTTTTTTTGCTCTGGTCGGCGTACCGCTCGGCCTGCAATCAAATCGCTCCGGCAAGGGTGCCGGGTTCTCTCTCGCGCTGGGAATTTCGCTGATATATTTTCTGCTTTTTAGCGCTGCCAGCGCCATTGCCAAGGAATTCGAAATTCCGGTACCGATCGCTCTCTGGCTGCCGAGTCTCTGTTTTCTGCTCGGTGGCAGCTACTTCATCCACCGGACGGCCATTGAACATCCGATCAGGTTCAGCAGCAGGCTGCCCCGACTTCTTTCCCGAATCTTCGACCGTCGGAAAGGTCGGGAGCAGGCATGAAACTCCTTAACTCCTTCCTATTGAAGCATTTCCTGCGAATTCTGCTGCTGTGTCTCGGAGCTTTCATCGCGATTTATCTTTTGATCGACTTTTTTGAGAATATCAATGACTTCATCGACCACAATGCGGCCCCGGGCGACTATTTAAGTTATCTGCTGAACAGTATCCCCCTGATCTTCGGGAAAATCCTCCCGCTCGCAATTCTGATGACCGTTGTATTAACCCTCTGCGGTCTGGGGCGCACAAATGAGATAACGGCCATGCGATCCTGCGGTTTCAGCTTGTGGCGGATCATTCAGCCTTTTATGCTGATGGCGCTTCTTCTTTCCGGCCTGTTGCTGCTGGTGAATGAGTTTGTCGCCCCCCACAGCGCCCATGCCCTGAATCAACTGTTGGAAATAAAACTGAAAAACAAGCAGCAGATTTCCCTGACCCGCAACGAAATCTGGTTCCGCAATGCCGATAAAATCATCAACGTGCGCCTGGCAGACCCTGATCAGAAAAAATTGTTCGGCGTCACCATCTTTGTCCTCAATAAGTCTTTTCAACTGAAGCAAAGGCTGGAGAGCGAATTGGTTGTTTACACTGAAGGAAAATGGATCGCGGAAAAGCTGAGGATTCGAGATTTCGATCCGCAAACCGGAAACATGGTTTCAGCAAAAATTCTGCAGCACCAACCGTTGCACATCAATCGCACTCCCCGGGATTTTACCACTCAAGAACGGCAGAGCAACGAACTCAATTTTCAGCAACTTTCCGGTATGGTCAAGAAATTGGAACAGGAAGGATTTGATGCCACACACCAACGTGTCGACATGCATAACCGGATCGCCACCCCCTTCTCCTGTCTGATAATGGCTTTTCTCGGCGTTCCATTCGCCTTGCAGAAAGGGCGAAGCAGCAACATCGCCATCGGCATCGGCCTGAGTTTGGGGATTGGGGTCATCTATTTTATACTTCAGGCTATCCTTACCGCGTTCGGCTATTCTGGCGCGTTACCCCCATCAGTGGCGGCCTGGGCAACAAATATCATCTTTCTGATGTTGGGCGTCTGGATGCAGTTGAGCCTGAAAGAGTAGCGGCTTTTGCAAACTTTCTTCATTGCCCTTCATTTTCATTCAATATGAAATATTTCCAGGTGGAATAGCGATACCCTTTCGGTTTCCAGAGGTGAGGCCAGGGGATCTGCACCTTTTCCGGCAGCTTAAACGAAGAGGTATCAAGGTTTTCAGGCAGATACGGCTGAAGGCTTTTCAGAACCCGCTTCATTTTTTCTCCCTTTTCCCAGACAATTGTAATCGGCTCGTCACTTCGACACACCTTCTCGAGCGACTCCAGGGCAGGATCTGAGACAACAAAATGCGAATCCGGGAAAAACCGGCGCAAATTACCGCCCAACCGGACATCTCTCGTCATCACCGTTCCGCCTTTCCCATCAAATCCGGCATCCCTCAAGGTTTCAGCGAGTTCGGCATAGGGTGTAGCCCAGCGGCATTTGGAACAGACCGGTTCGAGCAGGAACATATTGGCGGCGCGGCCGATAAAAGCGCCGATCGCAAAAACAAAGGTCAGGATGATGAAATAACGAATCCGCCGAGGGCCGGGAGAAGACTTACAGGCTTTTGCTGTCAGCCAGACAATGGCGATCATCATCATCGGCAGCAGGGAATGCACCGGATATTCTATACGCTGAAACAAAAGGCTGTCACAAATAATCAGCAGGAACAGTTCGACAAGCAAGGCATGCAGCAAAAGTTGCAGATGGTCCGGTTTATCCCGGTTCATCAGTCGGACCGGGGTATGAAAAGCGATCTCTCTCAGCAGTCCGGGGAACAGTATGGGCAAAAACAGAATGTAGGGGGAAAGCACCAGAAGCGGAGCAAACAGAGACCTGCCGAGACTATGATAGAATCCAGCCCAGGTGTAATGTTGGGGAATGGGCAGCAAATCCGCCCAAAATATCGCGATGCGTTGAGGGTCGGCGGCAATCCAGGCGGCATAGGGGGAAACGATGAGACCGGCGATTACGAAGGCGCTGATCAGCCACCGCGCGGACAGGCGTTTGCGCATGGCGGGTTGCAGGATAACCGCGACAAACAGCGCGAAAAGGAGAACCGCATAAGTATGTTCCGTTAACAATCCTAAGCCGATCAACACTCCGAGGAACAGATAGTCACGGCGCAGGCCGCGATCGATCAATTTCAACACTGCCCAGACCGTCATCACCGCCAGCGCCATGCAACCGACCCGAGTGGTGAAGCCTTCGTGAAAACGCCAGAAGATCTGGTAGATGATCGCCATCGATTCTACGGATAAAAACCCCCAGAGTCCGCTTCCGGTGATGCGCCGCGTGATCAAAAACAGATACCCCGCCATTATCACCAGCAGGGTGTATTTCAGGGCTAAAAAAGCATGGATACCGGTCCCCAGCCAGTGCTGCAGAACCCAGAGAATCCAATCATAGAGAGGGCCATGGTCGGGAGTGTAGCCGGGAGAGAAGATCTGGATGAACAGGTTATCCAACGGATCATCATCCCCCAGATTTCCGGAGGCCAATAGCCGAGCAATGATGTGAGTCAAAGAATAGCCCGTTACCGCAATCAGAATACCGGGCAATGTATAGAGAAAACCGTTCGGGTCCTTCTCAAGCTGGGTGCCACCTGAGGACAAGCGTTTCATAGTTTCTATAATTTCTGCGTTTCCAGAACACTGATCAGCCTGAATCAACAGGCTGATCGTCATGTTGAAATACTATCGCATAGGCGGGTCAGGCAAGCGCCGGAATTTGCATTAACTTCAGGTCCAGTCAGAACCTGCACCAGCGTTCATGGTGCCTCGACCACCGATACGACCTGATAATCCTAATACCGGTAGCTGTCCGGCTTGTAGGGCCCTTCGACCGGCACACCGAGATATTTGGACTGCTCGTCGGAGAGCACCGTCAGCTTGGCGCCGAGTTTGTCGAGGTGCAGCCGGGCGACCTTCTCGTCCAGGGTTTTCGGCAAGACATAGACCTTGTTCTGGTAGTTCTCGCTGTTGGTGAACAGTTCGATCTGCGCCATCACCTGGTTGGTGAAGGAGTTGGACATGACGAAACTCGGGTGGCCGGTGGCGCAGCCGAGGTTGAGCAGCCGCCCTTCGGCGAGAACGATGACGCCGTGGCCGTCGGCGAATTCCCAGCGGTCGACCTGCGGTTTGATATTCTGCCGGGTCACATCCTCAGCCTTTTCCAGCGTTGCCATCTCGATTTCGTTATCGAAGTGGCCGATATTGCCGACGATGGCGTTGTTCTTCATCTGCCGCATCTGTTCCAGGGTGATAACGTCCTTGTTGCCGGTGGTGGTGATGTAGAGGTCGGCGAAATCGAGCACATCTTCGACCCGCTTGACTTCATACCCTTCCATCAGCGCCTGCAGGGCGCAAATCGGATCGATTTCGGTGACGATCACCCGCGCCCCCTGGCCACGCAGCGACTGGCAGCAGCCTTTGCCGACATCGCCGTAGCCGCAGACCACGGCGACCTTGCCGGAGAGCATCACGTCGGTGGCGCGCATGATCCCGTCGACCAGCGAATGCCGGCAACCGTAAACATTGTCGAACTTCGACTTGGTGACCGAATCGTTGACGTTCATCGCCGGAAACAGCAGGCTGCCCTCCTCCTGCATCTGGTAGAGGCGATGGACGCCGGTGGTGGTTTCCTCGGTGACCCCTTTGATGGCCGCGGCGGTTTTGATCCACTTCTGGGCATCGACGATAATCGACTTTTCCAGCTGAGCGACCAGAAGCCGCCAGTCCTCCGGGTCATTATCCGAGATATTCGGCACCGCATCCTTCGACCATTCATTCCCCTTCAGCACGAACAGGGTCGCGTCACCGCCATCATCAAGAATCATGTTCGGAAATTCGCCGTCCGGCCAGGTCAGGGCCTGCTCGGTGCACCACCAGTATTCCTCAAGGGTCTCCCCCTTCCAGGCGTAAACCGGAATCCCCTGCGGGTTTTCCGTCGTCCCGCCGGGACCGACCGCAACGGCGGCAGCGGCGTGATCCTGGGTCGAGAAAATATTGCAGGAGCACCAGCGCACTCTGGCGCCGAGTTCGACCAGGGTTTCGATCAGCACCGCGGTCTGGATGGTCATGTGCAGGGAGCCGGAAATCCGCGCCCCCTGCAGAGGAAATTGCCCCGCATATTCCTCACGTAAAGCCATCAGTCCCGGCATCTCAACCTGGGCCAGTTGAATCTCTTTGCGCCCCCACTCGGCCAGGGATAGATCTTTCACCTTGAAATCGTTGTTCACAGCCACTGAGGTATCTCCTTGACGAAATATTTAAGTACTTTGACAGAAGTGCTTGTGTAGCACAGTTCAAATTCGGTGACAAGTCAGGCCTTCGTGAGTTTTCGTTCCCGGCGCAGCAACCGGGAATCCATCGCCGCCCTCAGCTCCCCCCGCTGCCGGCAAGGGCAAGGCAAGACAACAAAGCATGCTGATAAAAGTATTCGCTTCATGGTTTGCTTCACCCCTCCGGCTGCAGCATGAAAACAGGAAGTGATTATTTGGGGAGGTTTTTGACGGCGTCGCGGGTGGTCCAGAGAACCTGACTGCTATTGTTGCGGAAGACCCTGATGCGAGCCCGCGTTTCGGTCATTTCAATAATACTGACCGGAAGGTTATCTTCAAGAACCTGACATTTTCGGCTGTCGATGAGCTGATTGATCCCAACCTGATCAGTATTGGCGCGCAGTTGCATCAGGCTCTCAAAATCCTGTTCGGTCTGACAGCCCATGCTGCCGCCAACCGTTTCAACCGCTTGCGCGCCGGTGGCAACCAAGATCAGGACAATGGCCAGGAAGATCAGCTTTTTCATACCCGTTTCCTTTCTACAGCAACCCTCTGGGACCGGAATCCATCGTAGTTGATACGGATATTATGTGCAGTGCAGTAGAACTTGAGACCAGTATACCCCCGATCCGAAGGCAATCAAGAGCTCGGCAACGCACCTAGACCTGACGTCCTGTACCCTTGGAATCGTTGTTCACAGCCACCGAGGCAGCTCCTTGACGGGATAATTGTTCTTTGTCAGAAGCGCTTGGATAGCCCCGTTCAAAAACCGGTGACAAATCAGGCCTTGGTGAGCTTCCGTTCCAGGCGTAGCAACCAGTAATCGGTCGCCTCGAACCAGATCCGCAGCAGCAGGGTCGCCGCCAGACGACCAGCCGGGTTGTCGGTCAACAGATTGTAGATCGGCTCAAGCGCTTCGGTCCATCGGGGCCGCCCCTGACCGACCGGAATTCCCTGCCGAAAAGCGCGTTTGGCATCCCGGGCAAAGGCCAGTTGCCAGGCGTGATTGCGCACGTAACAGCCGCAGCGCCACCAGAGTCGCCATTGCTCGCGGCGAGGGTGCGCGGCAAACAGCTTGCGGACCAAACTGAAAACGGGGCGGACAGTGAGCTTGCCGCCAGGTTGCCGTTGCCGATAGACTTCCGGCGCCGCCTGGAAAAATCGGTCGTAACCGATGGCGCGCAGACACATGAGAATAGAGTTGAGCAACTGCCGCTGCCAGAGCCCTTCCTGCTCGAAACGACGCGCCGAAGTGCTGATCTCAGCCGACAGCAAAATCCAGTTCCCTTGCAAGCGGACCCGTTCGGCAAAATCGGTATCCTCCATGACCGGCAAATCTTCCCGGAATGGGCCTATCTTGTGACAGAAATCGCGCCTGAGCAAAAACCCCTGATCGCCGTGAATGGTTTCGGGGCGGCCGAGCCGCGCTTTCCATTCATAGAAGTAATAGCCGGCCGCAGGAGATTTATACTGACGACGAAATTTCAAGGCAAAGTGCCCGGCAACCTGCCGACTGCCGGTCTGCGCCAGTCTATCGATTCCATTTTGAATGGCCAGAGGATCGGCAAAACGGCTGTCGGCATGCAGCAGCAACAGCCAATCGCCTTGCGCCTGATCCAGGGCATGATTAAGTTGCCGGCCACGTCCGGCGGTCGATTGGAAAAGTCTCAGCGCCAACCCATCGGTTTGTTGCGATTTCAGCCACTCAAAACTACCGTCGGTGGAACCGCCGTCAACAATCAACAATTCAAAATCTGGCAGCTGCTGCTGATCGAGATTCGCCAGCAGCTCGGGCAACTGCTCCCGTTCGTTAAGAACCGGCACAATGATACTCAACAAAGGTTTGATCATGTCGACAGTATTCACAAATATGTGGAAAAAACGGCTTCCCTTGGGCTGACCTTGTGCTATAAATGATCCCAGTTGTGTGATCGTCAGTTCTGGCCGATTCAGTCAGGACCATAACCTGTAAACAGTGACATAGCAAGGGGTGGAACATGAGCGAAATTATTGACATCTATGCCCGCGAAATTCTGGATTCCCGGGGCAATCCGACCATCGAAGTCGAAGTGGCGCTGGAAAGTGGCGTGATCGGCCGGGCAGCGGTCCCCAGTGGCGCCTCGACCGGCGAACGGGAAGCGCTGGAACTGCGTGACGGCGACAAGGCACGCTACCTTGGCAAGGGGGTCCTCAAGGCCGTGGCCCATGTCAATGAAGTCATCGCCGCCGAGCTGATCGGCTGGGAAGTCAGCGATCAGGTCGGTATCGACCGCAAGCTGCTGGTCCTCGACGGTACCGATTTCAAGAGCAAGCTCGGCGCCAACGCCCTGCTCGGCGTCTCCATGGCCTGCGCCAAAGCGGCCGCCGAAGATTCCGGTCTGCCCCTCTATCAATACCTGGGCGGCGCCAACGCCAAGGAACTGCCGCTGCCGATGATGAACATCCTCAACGGCGGTGAGCACGCCGACAACAATGTCGACATCCAGGAATTCATGATCATGCCGGCCGGTGCCGAAAATTTCAAAGAAGCTCTGCGCATGGGCGCTGAAATCTTCCATTCCCTGAAAAAAGTTCTCAAGGAGAAAGGCTACAACACCTCCGTCGGCGACGAAGGCGGCTTTGCCCCCAACCTGAAGAGCAATGAAGAAGCGCTGCAAGTGATCATGGAAGCGATCGCAGCGGCCGGCTACAAGGCGGGCGAGGATGTCCTGCTGGCTCTCGACGTGGCCGCCTCGGAACTCTACAAGGATGGCAAGTACATCCTCGCCAACGAAGCCCAACCGGAAAAAACCGCCGCCGAACTGGTCGATTTTTATGCGGATCTGGTCGAACGTTACCCGATTGTCTCGATCGAAGACGGTCTGGCTGAAAACGACTGGGACGGCTGGAAGCTGATGACGGATAAACTCGGCAAGAAAATTCAGATCGTCGGCGACGACCTGTTCGTCACCAACCCCGGAATCCTCAAGCAGGGCATCGAAAAAGGGATCGCCAACTCGATTCTGATCAAGCTGAATCAGATCGGCACCGTGAGCGAAACCCTTGATGCCATCGAGATGGCCAAGCGCGCCGGCTACACCACGGTCATTTCCCACCGCAGCGGCGAGACCGAAGACACCACCATCGCCGACCTGGCGGTGGCGACCAACGCCGGCCAGATCAAAACCGGCTCGCTGTGCCGCACCGATCGGGTCTGCAAATACAACCAGCTGCTGCGGATTGAGGACGAGCTGGACGAGTCTGCCATCTTCGCCGGCAAGGACGTGTTTTACAACCTCTAGATAACCTAAGGGTTTCAGCGGAAAATTAAGAGCCCGCAGCGATAAGCTGCGGGCTCTTTTCGGTTGATCATCAGGAATAAACGACTACACCGGATGCAAAACGTAACTGCTCCCCTGCTTTTCCCGCTTCAACCGGCCGGCGTCCGCCAGGTTCTTGATCAGCTGTTGTAGACGTTTTTTATCGACATCCGGAAAGCTGCTGTAGAGTTCGGTCTGCTTCATGCCCGGCAGGTTGTTCACCGCCACCAGAACTTCGTCTTCGAGGCTAAACGAATCGTCAGCCACCGGGGCCGCCTTGGCGGCCATTTTCTCCACCTCGGAAGACACGATCGGTGGGTCGGAGGCCTCTTTCTGCCGGGGTTCCGGCGCCTCCTTGACGGTATCCACCGGTTGCGCCGCAGCGGCGCCCTCCTTTTCCGCTTCCTGCTCGGCACGGATTTCCCGTTCGATCGTCGACAGCTTCTGATAGAAATAGAATCCGGCGCCGACAACTAACAACAGAACAATAAACCAGAACATTTACACCTCCTGACCAGTTGTTTCATCATTTTCAGCATGGAACCAGCGGTCGAACCAGGTCCGGTGGTCCTTTCCCGCCAGCACCTTCAAATCATTAGGGCCAAGCCAGATCCCGCCGCAACCGGGGCACTTGTCGAGCGGCACCCCGCGGAAGGTCATCGGCTCTATTTTTTCCCCGCATTTAGGGCAACGATTTTGACAGTAGCTGTGCGCCAGTGTTTCCTCGGCCTCAAGTTTCATATTTTTCAGCAGTTCCTGCTCTTTTTTGTGGAAGTACTCATTCTCCAGAGCTTTTTTCCGTTCTTCCCAGGCATCGCTCATAACAGCCTCCTCAATCGATGTAATAAAATTATAGCCGAGACTGACCGCCGGGCAACAGCATTGCAGAAAAAGGCTAATGCTATCAGAGACTTTTCAAACGATACTGGCCGGCCCCGTAGGCCGCACCCTTGCCGACATTGAGCAGCCGACCGAGCTGCAACAGCCAGGCAATCTCGGCCAATGCAGGCCCGGTTACCCGGATCGTACCAAGCAGGCCGCCGAGATCCTGCGTCCCTGATTCCCCTTCCAGGCGCCGCCAGTCGGACCAGTGCAACCGATGCGCATCCGACTCCAGTCGAGTGGCAAGGTCGATCAAACCGGCCGGATACTCGACCGGTTCAACTCCGGCATGACAGGCGAGCATGGATGTAACCCGGCGCAGCAGGTAGGGGAAAAAATCGGCAAAGTCGGCCTTGAATAACGGCTTGCCGCCGCTTATCAGCCGCATCGGACTGACAATCTCAAGTACGGCAACCGGCCCGAGCATCCGCTGTCGCTCCAGCCACCAGTAGAGATCACAGATCTGCGGCTGCAGATCGACCTTGCTCTCCCCTGTTTTCCACAGCATCGAGCGCAAGCCGCTGGCATCTTCAGTTTCGATCGCCTCCAGCACAAACTGCCCAACGCCGTGGCAAAGCCCCTGCTGACCAAGCTGCTCGAACAAGCGAATCGTACTGCTGAATTTATCAACGGCGGAACCGAGCAACAGCAGCGGCAGGACGATCCGGTCCTTCGGCTCGCAAAGCCCCTGGCGGGCGGGATCGGGAGTCAGAACAAATCCAGGCGCAGGTTTCTTGAACTGTTTCCTGAGCAGCGGGTCGGGTGATTCAGACGGGCACAGCAGGTCCTCAAGCTGCGCTAAGCTTTGCGCACCTGCGGTCAGTTGCAGACTTTTCAGGGCCTGCCGCAATTCACGGCGCAGCTGCAGCAGCCCGAGCGGGGGGAGATCGAAATAGCTGCCGATTTCCAGGTGAAGGTAGAGCTGCGCATATTCAACCTGTTTCAATTCCTCCGGCAGCGGGAAAAGATCGCTCATGGCAACTCCGATTTATTTGCGCTGATGAAACGTTTCTGTTATACGTCTAGCGCTCACCCCTGCCGAGCATCCTAAAGCATGCATCACGGGAGAACAACTGAATGTTTCAGTTCAGCTTAGTGAAAGAAGATCCGCACAGCCGCGCCCGCCGCGGACGGCTGGAAACCCCGCACGGCGCCATCGAAACCCCGATCTTCATGCCTGTCGGCACCCACGGGGCGTTGAAAGCGATGACCCCGGCCCAGGTCGAAGAGATCGAAGCGCAAATCATCCTCGCCAACACCTACCATCTGCACTTGAAACCGGGAGAGGGACTGGTCAAAAAGGCCGGCGGGCTGCACAAGTTCATGAACTGGGACAAGCCGATCCTGACCGACAGCGGCGGCTTCCAGGTCTTTTCGCTGCCGAAGAAGCGGATCGGCGAGGACGGCGTGCATTTTCGTCACGAGTATACCGGCGAAGAGATCTTCCTCGGCCCGAAGGAAGCGATGCAAATCCAGAACGATCTGGGCGCCGACATCATCATGGCCTTCGACGAGTGTATCCCCTACCCCTCCAGCCACGATTACGCGGCCAAGTCGATCAAGAAAACCCTGCGCTGGGCGGAAGCCTGCCTGCAGCAGCACGGCCGCAAGGACCAGGCGCTGTTCGGTATCGTCCAGGGGAGCGTTTACGATGATCTGCGCCGGCAATGCGCCGAAGAACTGACCGCCATGGAGTTCCCCGGCTACGCCATCGGCGGGGTCAGCGTCGGCGAAGGGCTGGAGCTGCTGAAAAAAGTGGTCGATTACACCGAACCGTTCCTGCCGAAACACAAGCCGCGCTACCTGATGGGGGTCGGCCTGCCGGAGGATATCCTCGAATCGATCGAGCGCGGCATGGACATGTTCGACTGCGTCATCCCGACCCGCTACGCCCGCAGCGCCACCCTGTTCACCCGGCGCGGCAAAATCCGCCTGACCAACAAGAACTTCCGCCGCGATTTCTTCCCGGTCGATCCCTCCTGTGACTGCTACTGCTGTAAAAACTTCACCCGCGCCTACCTGCACCACCTCTACAACGCCAACGAAATCCTCTCCGCCACCCTGGCGGCGATCCACAACGTCCGCTTCTACCTGAACCTGGTCGCGGGCGCCAGAGCGGCGATCGAGGCGGGGGAGTATATGGCCTTCAAGAAGGAATTTCTGGCAGAGTATTTTTCGGGGGAGAAGAGGAAGTAGCAACAAGGGAACCTCTCAGCTTTGAGTCCCTTTTGCCGTATCCCCCCATTACATACAGTGCTCTTTAGCCACAGATAAAACTACAGCAGTAGGGAAGGTCAGGCCGCAGGCAACGAACGAACCTTGTTCTGCTCCTCAGGCCAGAATTCCCGTTTGGCCCGCCGAAGATCGTATTCCATCTGCAACCCCAACCATAAATCCGGGGTCGTACCAAAAAATTAGTGGAGTAAAAGGGGTCAAGCCTGACAATCAGAGATTCTCAAGTTCCCCGACACCTCCTCCAGCTTTCTGGCCAGCAGGCCATCCGTTTCAATTCTCCGCTCAAGTCGGCGCGCCGCCTGACTGAGTCCCGAAAGATCCCGCTTTAAAAACTCGGCCAATTTCACCAGAGACAGGGATTCACAATTCCTGACCACAAGTGCCGCCAGCGCCCTGGCTTCAGCAGCCGGCTGGGCTTTTCCCGCCTTACTCAGTTCTGCGGCGGTGAGTTGGTAAACCGAGCAGACGCTTTCGATCACCTGATCCAAGGTCATGTCGACAACTCTCACCTCTTCTGCTTGGCGCAGCGCCTGGTCGATGAAGGCATCATCACCCAAAGCCCGACCTTCGAAAGACCCGCGGTGGAAATCCTGCCGGTGTCCCTCCCCCAAGCCATCCTCAATAAACGCCCGGTAGCGCTTGATCGCCGCTTCAGAGGTTCGTGCAAACTGGGCCAGCGCCCAATCCATGGTCAGCCAGGGAGGGCATGGCGAACCTCCACAATAGCTGGAATGGCTGGACCAGGGATACTCATCCGGGGATCGAACCATTCCGGCGCGGACCGGGTTGAGGTGGATATAGCGGATCAATTCCAGCAGATAGCTGTCGGCATCGATCAGCAGCGCCTTGTACCGCCCCTGAAACAAATGTCCGGTCCGCCGGTACTTGCGATTGATGAACTGGGTGTAGCGAAACCCGATATTCTGCATGATTCGGGAGAGGGCAATATCCCCCACCTGAATGGCCAGATGGGTGTGCGTCGTCATGAGACAGAAGGCATGGATGCGATACCCGAAACGCACGACGCTTTCTTGGAGCAGCAGGAAAAACCGCTTCCGATCACCCGCATCGAAGAAGACGTCCTGGCCGCTATTGCCGCGAAGAATGACATGATAAACGGCGCCGGGATAATGAAGACGAGGTTTGCGTGGCATGAGAGGAGTGTAATTGAGAATCTCCGTTTGTCAACCTTGACCCCTTTGGTAGATGGTCACAGACAGGTCAGGACTTCCTCGAACTTTTGCCTAATCACCCCCGCCATCGTCACTCTGCCCTTCCGTACCGCAATCGTTCTCATACCGGCACAGCTTGATTCCCCGGTATTTGTTGCCGGGAGGCGGGGTGCCGCGTTTTTCCAGGGAGAATTCCTCATCCACCTGGCGGGGGAAGGCTTTTCGGATGCAGCGGATCAAAGCGTGGACCACATCGGTACTGAACGCGCCGCTTTCGGCCTGCAGGGTCATATCCTCCAGGGCGGTCCGCAAATCGTAGGACAGGGGTCGGTAGGGTCGCTGGGAAATCAGGGCGTCAAATACATCTCCGGCGGAGACGATTTCGACGATCCGGTTCTGCAGTCTGATCCCCCGCGGGTAACCGCTGCCGTCGCACCGTTCATGGTGGTCCCGGGCCGTTATCGCCGCCGGATGGTTCGGGTCCTTCAGATAGTAGCTGAGAATGACATAACCGGCGGCCGCGTGATGACTCAGCTTCTGCTGCTCATGTTCGTCGAGCGGCGTCGTTTTATTCAACACCGCCAGGGGCACGCAGACCTTGCCGAAATCATGACTGGGCGAGGCCGCCACCTCCCTGGCGAGTTCCTTGCGGTCATCGATGAGATCCTGGGCCAGCAGGAGCGACAGGGCGAAGACGGTCAGAATGTGCCAATAGGTGTACGGGTCTTGAGTTCTGAAAAAAGTATAGATATCCAACAGGGGCTGCGGCAGCATGACCCGTTGCATCGTGTCGAAAACATCCTGTTTGCGCACGGGATCGGAGAACATCTGGAGATAAGGGGGGTGCTGGCAGATCCGCTGCAGATCCGCAGCGATGGTTCCGAACTCCAGCAGCCGGTTGACCGGGAAGTTTCGTGCTTCGGCGGAACGGGTCAGTTCCGCCAAGGTTCCGTGGGTCAGATAAGCCCCGGCGGGAAGAAGCTCCTCACCGTCGAGGGTCAGCACGGGATAACAGAGTTGAAGGGGCTTTTCCATCGACAAATCCAAAGAAAGGGATCTGCAATACACGGCAACCAAATGAATCAGGCGTTATGGCTGATATTCGATCTTCGATTGCTGCTCGGTACCGCATTCCTTGCATGTGAAGACCCGCGTGTCGTGCCACCAGGGTTCGGGACCCCAGTAGGATTCGTTTTCGATACAGGTGATATGTTCAACGTCGTTGAAATTTTTCTCCTGCTCGCACTCGTCGCAGAACAGCCAGATCTTGCCGTCGGCGCAGGCCTGCAGGAATTCTCCCGGATTGGACATGACTCAACAACCTTCCTATTTTTTCGAAATGTTCGCCGTCTTCCCCTCGGCACGCAGTTTTTTCACCGAACGACCGGCGATTCCCCAGCTGACCGGTTCCACCTCTTCGATAGTTACATGGGTCGACGCCGGGTTCTTATCGAGAATCTTGACCAGCAGGTCAGTGATCCCTTCGATCAACTGCGCCTTCTGCTCGTTGGTTGCTCCCTTGGTGATATTGACCTGGACATAGGGCATGACATTTCCTCCTGTCGCAATAAATCATGCTTGATGCATGGATTTCATATTATCTCCATCCGCCGTCGAACTTGCAACCTCTAGAGTAAATTTGCGCCCCTTTAGAGCCCGGACAACCTCCCGCAGCTGTCGATACTCGACGGAAGTGAGCGCCTGCCCGCGATAGATCGCGCCGCCGAAAATCCGGGCAAACTCACGGCATTGTTCGGCGCCGGTCCGGCGGGCCAGTTCGAAGAGACCCAGTTCCGCCGGCAGTTCATCCACCCCGCAACATTGTGCCAACCGCCTAAGGTAACTTTTGACCAGGCGCGTTTCACGGGTCCTGACACGTTTGCGCAGATAAACGACGCCGATCGGCAGCAACAGCAGCCCCCCCCAGAACAGATTAGCCGCTGAGACCGCGCGAACCCGCGGCAGATCACGAACCCGTCGGCCAATGGTTCGGACCAGTTCGAACTGCTGCCGCAGGTCGTAACTGAGCACCAGGCGGTTCCAGTTGTGCAGCAGGGCGTCGGCCAGAATCTGCAGAGAAGGCAGCGCGTGCCGCCGGACCTGGAGCAGGGCCTGTTCGGCATTGACCGCCAGCCGGCTCGGATCGATGCGCTGCCAGACACCCTGGTCATCCAGAGCTTCCACCCAGACATGAGCCAGGTCCTCGCTGACCAGATAATAACCACCAAGCTGATTATATTCACCGCCGAGATAACCGCCGACCAGCCGGGCTGGAACCCCGGCAATCCGCAACAGCAGGGCAAAGGAGGAGGCGAAGTATTCGCAATATCCCCGCTTGGTTTCAAACAGAAAGGTTTCGCTCGGATGCTCGGTTAGCGGCAGCTGTCGATTGGAATAATAGAGCTGCTGTTTGAGGAAAAATGCTTTCAGCCGATCAATCTTGTCCTGGAATGTTTTTCCCAGCCGGCCAACTTCCCGGCCGGTTTCAAGCAATCGGGTGCTGAGGTTGTCCGGCAGCCGGAGATAGGCAGCTCTATTTCCCTGCAATTCCGCACTGGCATCCGGCTGGGCAAAGACCAGGTAATTGATCTTGCGCCCGGAAGTATAGCGTCCCCGAACGACCGCATCATCACTGAACCGATACCTGATTAGATCAATGCGCCGCGGGTGATCGAGAGTAACCAGGTAGGAGTCGGCTTTCGGTTCCGAATAAATTCGAACCTGTCTTTCCATGCCCTTACCCGGCAGGAATTTTTCTTCCGGAACCTTCGGTGAGCGAACCCAGGTCTGCCCCTGCAGCTGATTCAGGACAATTCCTCGCCAGTACAATTCCTCGACCGGCAGAGGCTCGGTTTCCGCCCGGAAAGCCAGCTGTCCGCTCTGCGACAGTTCGGCCACCGAGCCGGGGCTGACCCGATCGCTCATGCCGACTACCGCGTTCGGTTTGGGATTGAGAAAATTCCACAGCGGGGTCTGGGTCCGCGGCAGGATCACAAACAGCACCAACATCAGCAGCAACGATCCGACCGGCAACAGCAGCAGGGTTTTCAACAGCAAGCGCCATTCGCGGCGACTGAAACGGATTCGGGGATCGGTGGCAAAAAAGCTCAGCAGCACCAGCCCCGAAGTCACCAGCAGGACCAGAACGACCAGGTAAATCAGGTAGGCCATGTCGAGAGTCAACATCGAAGAAGCCGCCAGAATGATGGTCGCGAGCAGAAACAGTTGCAGCATGTGGCGGGGCGATTTATCGGTTGCCAGCCGCACCGCCAACAACAGACAAAGCAGCTGGATCAACGGTTCGACCAGGTTGGTCAGGCTGGCCTGGAACAGAAACAGAAAGAAGCAGCCGAAGGAGAGGATGGTCGCCGGGAGATTACGCAGCAGATAATTCCCGCTGCGATCACCGACGAATCCGGTCGCTGTCGCCACCGCCAGAAGGAGTTGCACCCACCATTGCAGAAACGGCAGCACCGGCAGCAGGCTGACGGCCGCGGACAGATAAATGAGAATCAGGAGAATCGGTTCAACGCCGATCATAACACGCCAGTTCCGTCAACATGCGACAACGATGGGAATTCCCTACGGCCGGAGGGATCAGCTGCTGGTCCAGGCGCAGGCCGACAGCCCGCTGCTGCTTACTCAGCCGGTTGACCAGATAGGTACAGCGGCCGAGTTGTTCTTCCAGCGAGCCGGGGAGATCGGCGAAGTTGATCAGTTGTGCCGGCACTCCGAGCCGAGTGAGTCGTTTGACTTTGTAATTTTCCTCCTGCCGGGCGGAGTGTTTCCAGTGAATGGTTTTGAGGGGATCACCATCGAGGTAATCGTCGATACTGCGCAGTTCGCCATCAATTCCCGGCTGGGACAATTCATCCTGCCGGGCCTGATGGTCCCTTCCGGACCCGGTGGGCAGTGGGGACTTCAGCGGCCGGGGAAAAACCAGCAACCGCTGGTCATTCTCGATCGACCGGGAACGGACAAAGAAGTTGATCGGAAAACAGGAACTGACGCGCAGTTCCGGCAGTAGGTGCAGACCTCTTACGGGGAAGATCAGGATAATCGCCTGCTCTCTGCAGGCACCCGTCTGAACCAGAGGGAAGAGTACCTGCTCGGTGCCGACCGCAACCCGGATCAGAAACGCGGGGAGGTATTTGCGCCGATTGCTCAGTTCCAGCCGGCATTGTGCCGGAAGACCGGCATAGGCTTCCGAAATCAACCGGCAGCGGACCGACAGCCGCAGCAGGTTCCGCTGGCCGAGCAGGCCGGAGACCGCCATGAAGCCGAGCAGCGCCGAAACCATCAGGTAGAGGAGATTGTTGCCGGTATTGACGGCGGCAAAACCGAGCAGCAGGGTGATGGCGATATACAGGGCTCCGGCCCTGGTCAGCTTCAGGACATGGGCACGGGCAGGTCTGCGAGTAGCGATCGGAACACCTCTTCCTTGCGTAGACTTTCTTGCTCGGAGCGCAGGATCAGCCGGTGGGAGGCGACCGGAATGGCAATCCGCTGCACATCCTCCGGGACCACGTAATCGCGCCCCTCCAGATAGGCCTCGGCCCTGGCTGCCGCCGCCAGGCTCAGCCCGCCGCGGGTCGAAACCCCGGAGAAGATCCAGTCATGTTCGCGGCTTTTTTCGATCAGGGCGTAGATGTAATCGGTGACCTTGTCGCCCAGCTGAATTTTATCACGAATGAACCGGCGGATTTCCAGAATCCGGTCCCGCGACAACTGCGGCTGAATCGTCTCCAGCTCTTCACGGACGCTGCCACGCTGAATGATCTTCTTTTCCAGGTCGGCGGGGGGATAACCGATCCCGGTGGTCATCAGGAAACGATCGAGCTGGGATTCCGGCAGCGGAAAGGTGCCGACCTGCTCCGCCGGGTTCTGCGTGGCGATCACCAGAAAAGGTTCCGGCAGTTCGTAGGTCACTCCCTCGACAGTCACCCGGCGCTCTTCCATCGCCTCCAGCATGGCGCTCTGGGTTTTCGGCATCGCCCGGTTGACCTCGTCGACCAGCACCAGGTTGTTGAAGATCGGCCCCTTGACAAAATGAAACTGGTTTTTCTGCCGGTCGAAGATCGATAGGCCAGTGATGTCGGACGGCAGAAGATCGCTGGTGCACTGGATGCGGCCGAAGTCGAGACCGAGGATGCCGGCCAGCGCCAGGGCCAGGCTGGTTTTTCCCAGCCCCGGGATATCCTCCAGCAGCAGGTGCCCACCGGCGAGCAGGCTGATAATCGCCAGACGGATCGCGCGAACTTTCCCTTGCAGGTATTGACTGGAAAGGATTTCTATTACGTCCAAAACTTCCTTGCGCTGATGTAACTCCATGCTCTCCTCGCGAAAGGTATTGGAATCCTCTTATCTGGTTATGCCCTTCTCTCAGGCTGGTGAACATTTCCCCTCCCCTGGTGGGAGGGGCTTTAGAGGAGGGGGCATTTCGTGCAGATCACCCTCTCCCCTGCCCTCTCCCCTCAAAAGGAGAGGGAGAATTGCAAATTGACCGGAGTATCGTGCTTAGCCACGTCCTAAATTATAGGTCAGTTCGCTTCTTTCGTCTTACGGCAACTATAAAAAAAGGCCCCACGAAACCGTGGAGCCTTCTATAAAATCAAACTGTCAAGCGATTTTAGAGTTTGGTGACATTGCTCGCTTGCGGGCCTTTCTGACCTTCGACAACGTCAAATTGAACACGCTGTCCTTCGGCCAGGGATTTGAAGCCGTCACCCCCAATTGCTGAGAAATGCACGAAGACGTCAGGACCGTTGTCCTGCTCGATGAAGCCGAACCCTTTTGAGTCGTTGAACCACTTGACTGTACCTTCTGCCATTTTTCTGTTCTCCTTACTTGGTCCCCTGCGGGGAGTTGTCGTGGTGCAGTTATCCTGCCTACCAATAAAAAAACCGCTCAGCCCAAATGGTCTGTGCGGCCTTCTTTCTGATTAAACAGTAAAAAAATCTACACATCCGGATCTGAGACAAAGCAACGCTAGCATGGAAGTCAAGCGAAATCAAGTATTTTAAAAGGTTCAGGTTAAATTACATTATTTCAAATTTACTTAACAAAAACAGTGTTTTAAAGAATATTACCGGTAAAATAAATTCTGTTTACCCAAAATAAATAACAGTTTTTTTCTGTTTTATCCGTCGGCCCCGGCTATTTCACGGGGATGTGGAAGAGTTGGTGCGTCGAGGATGGCTGAACTTCCCGCACCGCAGGCAATCAGCGTGCGCATCGCCTTGTCCGGACTGATTTTTTTGAACTCGATTCGATCGGCTGGAACGATCCAGATCAACCCGGAAGTGACATTCGGCGAAGTCGGACTGAGCAGGGTGACGCTGCCATCGGCATGAATATCGGTCACGAATCCGATGACCCTGGTTTCATTCATAAAGGGGCGGCCGACCGCCACATGGCGAAAGGCGGTCTTTTGCCCACCGAACAATGGCGAAACCGTATCTTTGATAAAGGAGTAACCGGGAACTGGGGTCAGCAGCTTTTTTTCCAGCCAGCTGAAAATCACCCCGCCGGCCCGCGTTCGGACAAACAATCCGATGAAGAAACAACCGACGATCAGCAGCAGAATCGACAGCATTTCGGCAAAAAAATTGCTGAATTTGGTGCTGTCGACAATCAGTTTGGTCAGCGGTCTGAAATAACTGGTCAGCAGGTCGAACAGCCAGGAAAAGGTAAAGATCAGGATACCCAGCGGTAGCAGAAAAGCGATCCCCCCGAGGATCGCGTCCTTGGCGAATGATTTGGCGCCTCTGGCGATTTCACGCAACGGCATGTCGATTCCTGTCAGTCGAACGCAACGACAAAGCTGCCGGGAAAACCGGTGGCTGAGAGTTCCTGCGCTGCCTGTTCGGCTTGTACGAGAGAGCGATAATTACCGACCCGTACCCGGTACAGATAGCGGCCATTGACCGTCGCGGTCTGCATCTCCGCCTTGCCGAAACGGCTGCGCATCTGACCGGTTAAGCGCCGGGCATTTTCGGCGACGCTGAAAGCGCCGATCTGCACGGCAAAGGTTCCGGCATCGTAACTGGATGGCGAACGGTAGCTGACTTGCCCCTGGTTGACCTGCCGGTAGCCGAGCGCCTCGATTCTGACCGGGGCGGTACCGCTGTCGACGATACCCAATTCCCGGGCGGCGGCGTAGGACAGATCGATAATTCGGCCGGCGACAAACGGACCGCGATCGTTGACTCTGACGACGACCGAACGACCGTTTTTGAGATCGGTGACCCGGACATTGACGCCGAGCGGCAGGGTTTTGTGCGCGGCGGTCATGGCGTACATGTTGTAGATTTCACCGTTACTGGTCTTGCGGCCATGGAAATCTCTGCCGTACCAGCTGGCGATCCCCTGTTGTTGAAAACCCTGATGATCGCGTAGCGGCTGATAGCGTTGACCATCAACTTCATAGGATTTCTGCCAGCTCGCCAATTCGCGGGTTTCAGGCGTACTGATGACCCGGGTGCGATGCCCGCCGCACCCGGCCGGACCGAACAACAGGGCCAGCAACAGGACTCCTGGAAAAACTTGACGCATCGTCAATGGCTGAACTTATTTCGGTTCTTCGATTTCGGTCATCGCCCGGAACCGCTGATAGCGCTGCTCAATAAGCTCTTCCCCCGACAGTTGTTCCAATTCGGCGAGATGCTTGAGGAGGTAATCCTTCACCGTCGCGGCGGCCAGCTTGTGATCCTGATGGGCGCCGCCGAGCGGCTCGGGAATGATATCGTCGATAACGGTGCCGAGGCTGTCGACGTCCTGGGCGGTCAGTTTGAGAGCCTCCGCGGCCTGCGGACCCTTGGTACCGTCACTCCAGAGAATCGCCGCGCAGCCTTCGGGAGAGATGACCGCATAGACCGAATACTGCATCATCAGCACCCGGTTGCCGACCGCAATCGCCAGCGCGCCGCCCGATCCGCCTTCGCCGGTGACGGTGACGATGACCGGCACCTTGAGCATCGCCATCTCGCGCAGGTTGCGGGCGATCGCTTCCGCCTGGCCGCGTTCCTCGGCGCCGATTCCGGGGAAAGCGCCGGGCGTATCGACAAAAGTGAAAATCGGCAGGCCGAATTGATCGGCCATCTGCATCACCCGCAAGGCTTTGCGATACCCTTCCGGATTCGGCATACCGAAATTGCGGTGCACTTTTTCCTTGGTGTTGCGCCCCTTCTGGTGGCCGATGACACAGCAGGGCTTGCCGTCAATCCGGGCAAAACCGCAGATCAGCGCCGGGTCATCACGAAAGTTGCGATCTCCATGAACCTCAAAAAAGTCGCTGAAGATATTTTCAAGATAATCAAGGGTGTAGGGGCGATTGGCGTGCCGGGCCAGCTGGGTCCGCTGCCAGCGGCTCAGGTTGGCGTAGATCTCCGTTTTCAGCTTGTCGGCTTTCTTTTCCAGTTTCCTGATATCACTGCTGAAATCGACGCTGTCGGTCGAATATTCACGCAGTTCGCCGATCTTGGTTTCCAACTCGGCGATCGGCTTTTCGAAATCAAGATAATATTTCATTGTTCACTCCTTATATTAAGGCCAAAGGCCAAAGGCCCGAGGCTAAAGGAAAACCCGAATTCACCCGAAACTCTAGACCCTTTGGCCTTTGGCCTCGTGCCTGAAGCCCTGCCTGTATTTATTCAAAATTCATCACATTATAGCCGAACAGTTTTTCGGCATCGGCCATCGCTTCATCGGACGCCGCCATTTTCAGGGTCTCCGGCAGTTTAATGATCGTTTCACTCCGGTTCGGGATTACCAGATGCAAGGAGACCGGGCAGTTTCCACGGTAGCGCTGTACAATCTGCTTGAGCTGACGCAGCTGCTGCACCTCGAGGCCGGGAGTAGTCAGACGGATATGAATCCGCTCGGTTTTCAGCTCTTTCACGTCACGCAGCAGCAGGACTTCGCTGGCGAGCATTTTACACGACTCCTCACCAACATCAAGTTCTCCCGTCACCAGCAGCGGGTCCTCCCCTTTCAGAAGTTCCATCGACGCGGCATAGACCTCGGGAAAAACGACGATCTCCACCGAACCGCTCAAGTCCTCCAGGGTGACAAACGCCATCCGGTCGCCCTTTTTGGTCATCAGCTCCTTGATTCCGGCGACGATGCCGCAGATCCGCACCTGCTCTTTGTCACTGCGCTCGACCAGACCGGCCGCCTCGCAGGTGGCAAAACGTTTGATCGAATCTTGATAACGGGCCAGCGGATGGCCGGTGACGTAAAAACCGAGGGCTTCCTTTTCGTAGCCGAGCAGGGTCTTTTCATCCCACTCGTCGACCTCCGGCAGTTCGCCATAACCGTTGCCGCCGACCGAAACGATCTCTTTGCTGCCGAACAGCGAATCCTGCCCCGATTCGCGCTCGCGCTGCAGCCGCTGACCGACGTCCATCGCCTCTTCCAGCGCGGTCATGAATTGCGCCCGCTTACCGCCAAGGGTATCAAATGCTCCGCACTTGATCAGCGCTTCGACCACTTTCTTGTTCACCTTGCGCAGATCAACCCGTTCACAGAAATCCTGTAGCGAGTTGAACGGTTTGTCCTTGCGCACCTCCAGAATCGAATCGAGAGCCGCCGAGCCGACCCCCTTGACCGCCCCCAGGCCGAAGCGCATCGATTCCTCGGCGACCGTAAAGGAACTGTCCGAAGCATTGATGTCGGGGGGATGAATCTCGATCCCCATGGCGCGCACTTCGCTGATATTCTTGATGACCTTGTCGGTATTCTCCATGTCCTCGGTCAGCAGGGCGGCCATGAATTCCACCGGGTAGTGAGCTTTGAGGTAGGCGGTGTGGTAGGCCACCAGGGCATAGGCGGCCGAGTGCGATTTGTTGAAACCGTAGGCGGCGAACTTTTCCATCAGGTCGAAGACCGCCTCGGCTTTTTTCAGGTCGAGCTGGTTCTCCTTCGCCCCCTTGAGGAAGATCTCCTTCTGCTTGGCCATCTCCTCCGGCTTCTTCTTCCCCATCGCCCGGCGCAGCAGGTCGGCGCCGCCAAGGCTGTAACCACCCAGGGTCTGGGCGATCAGCATGACCTGCTCCTGGTAGACGATGACTCCGTAGGTGTCTTTCAGGATCGGTTCCAGCTGGGGGAAATCGTACTTGAACTTCTCCAGGCCGTGCTTGCGCTTGATAAAGGAGTCGACCATCCCCGAACCGAGCGGTCCCGGACGATAGAGGGCAACCATGGCGATCAGGTCCTCGAAGCAGTTCGGTTTGAGCTTGACCAGATATTCCTTCATCCCCGAGGATTCGAGCTGGAAGACCCCGGTCGTTTCGCCACGGGAGAGCAGTTCGTAGGACTGCTTGTCATCGTCACGGATCAGCTTGAGGTCGAATTCGGGGTCTGTCCCCGCCCGGATCAAACGCACCGCATTGGCGATCACGGTCAGGGTCTTCAGGCCGAGAAAATCGAACTTGACCAGGCCAATCTTCTCGACGTAGCTCATCGGATACTGGGTAACCTGGCCGCCCGATTTGGGATCGACATATAGCGGCAGGTACTCCGGCAGCGGCTGCGGCGTCACCACCACCCCGGCGGCGTGGGTCGAAGCGTGGCGGGTCAGCCCTTCCAGGGCCAGGGAGATCTTCACCAGCTCCTTGACCTTGGGATCTTTCTCCACCAGCTCCTTGAGCTTCGGTTCCTGCTCGATCGCCTGTTTCAGGGTAATGCCGAGCACGTTCGGCACCAGCTTGGCGATCTTGTCGACCTCGCCGTAAGGGATGTTCAGTGCCCGGCCGACATCGCGCAGTACCCCCTTGGCGAGCATGGTGCCGAAGGTAATGATCTGGGCGACATTCTCCTTGCCGTATTTCTGCCGGACGTATTCGATGACCCGCTCACGGCCGTAGATACAGAAATCGACATCGATATCGGGCATCGAGATCCGCTCCGGGTTAAGGAATCGCTCAAAGAGCAGATTGTAGGGAATCGGGTCGATATCGGTAATGCGGACAGCGTAGGCGACCAGCGAACCGGCCGCTGACCCCCTCCCGGGGCCGACCGGAATGGCGTGGTTCTTTCCCCAGTTGATGAAATCGGCGACGATCAGGAAATAGCCGGGGAAACCCATCTGCTGGATGCAGGCCAGTTCCTCTTCCAGGCGCTGATAATAAACCTCCTCCTCTTCCGGGCTGAGGTGGCGCAGCTTGCGGATTTCCGTCAGGCGTTCTTCCAGTCCGGCCCGGCTCTGTTCTTCCAAAACCTGATCCAGGGTCTTGTCGGCCGGTTTTTCGTACTGCGGGAAGTGATAGGTATTGAAATCGAGTTCCAGGTTGCAGCGCTGGGCGATCTCGACGGTATTGGCAATGGCGTCGGGGTAATCCTTGAACAGCGCAACCATCTCGTCCGGGGTCTTGACGTAGAACTCTTCGTTGGCGAAGCGCATCCGGTTCGGATCGTCCATGGTCTTGCCGGTCTGGATGCAGAGCAGCACTTCGTGGGCGAAGGCGTCCTCGCGGGTCAGATAGTGGCAGTCGTTGGTCGCCACCAACGGCAAATCCAGCTCGCGGGCAATTTCAACCAACCCCTGGTTCGCCTTGGCCTGCTCCGGCAGAAAGTTTTCCTGCAGCTCGATATAAAAGCGCCGCTCGTCGAACACTTCGGCCATCTGCCGCGCCCGATCCAGGGCCTCGCTCGGCTGACCCAGGTTAATCAGGGTCGGCAGCTCGCCGCCCAGGCAGGCGGTCAATGCGATCAGCCCTTCGTTATGACTGGCCAGCAGCTCCCAATCGATGCGCGGTTTGTAGTAAAAGCCCTCACGATAGGCGGCCGAGATCATCCGGCAGAGGTTGCGGTAGCCGGTCAGGTTCTGGCAGAGCAGCACCAGGTGGTAAGAGGCTTCAGAGGAACCGCGAGCGTTCCCCTTGGTGAAACGCGAACCCGGCGCAACGTAGACCTCGCAGCCGACGATCGGCTTGATGCCGCTGCCCATCGCCTTGCTGTAGAATTCAACCGCGCCGAACATGTTGCCGTGATCGGTCACGGCGACCGCGGGCATCTTGTACTCCCTGGCGCGATTGACCAGCTCATCCAGTTTGATTGCACCGTCGAGCAGGCTGTATTGGCTGTGCAGATGTAGGTGAACGAAGTTGGCGTGTTCCATAAACCGGCAGAAAAAATGGGGAAAAAGAAAAAAACCGATCATTCCACAGGGTCCTGATCGGCCGTAACTTTGTAAAAGATATTTACCACTGTTGCGAACTGATGGTCAACTGAAACCGCTTCAGGAAACCGGGGGATTTTTTCTGTGCTGAGATCGTCCGGAACCCCCGACCGAAATCCTATTGCCGGTTTGCATCCCCGGCAGTTCAGGGATAGGATATGAACTGCAACGAATTTTATTCTCTTGAATGATGAAGGATGCCGCATGCGTATTGAAACTGATCTTAAACTCGGCTTCAAGGATGTCCTGATCCGCCCCAAGCGCTCGACCCTGAAAAGTCGCGCCCAGGTCAACCTGGAACGCAATTTTACCTTTCTCCACAGCAAACTGCAGTGGCGTGGCATTCCGGTTATCGCCGCCAATATGGATACGGTCGGGACCTTCGAGGTTGCCGACGTGCTGGCGGAATTCGGTCTGCTGACTGCAGTTCACAAACACTACGCTCTCAAAGACTGGGATCAGTACCTGAAGAACCGGGACGCCAGTCTCTACCAGCGGATCATGGTCAGCACCGGGATGGCGGAAAGCGACTACGTCAATTTGAAGAAGATCATCGAACGACACCCGCAACTCCAGTTCATCTGCATCGATGTCGCCAACGGCTATGCCGAAGCTTTCGTCGATTTCGTCAAGCAGGTACGCGACGGTTTTCCGGAGAAAACCATCGTCGCCGGCAACGTGGTCACCGGCGAGATGGTCGAAGAACTGCTGATTGCGGGCGCGGATGTCATCAAGGTCGGCATCGGGCCAGGCTCGGTCTGCACTACCCGGATGAAAACCGGGGTCGGCTATCCGCAGCTCTCGGCGGTCATCGAATGCGCTGATGCCGCACACGGCCTGGGCGGGCGGATTATCTCCGACGGCGGTTGCATCTGCGCCGGGGATGTCGCCAAAGCCTTCGGCGGCGGCGCCGATTTCGTGATGCTCGGCGGCATGTTTGCCGGGCACGATGAAAGCGGCGGGCAACTGGTCCAGCGCAACGGCCAGCAGTACAAGTTGTTTTACGGCATGAGTTCCTCGACGGCGATGGAAAAACACACCGGCGGCGTGGCCGAATACCGCGCTTCGGAAGGTAAAACGGTGGAAGTCCCCTACCGTGGCCCGGTGGCGGAAACGGTCAAGGATATTCTCGGCGGGATCCGTTCGGCCTGTACCTACGTCGGCGCCTCGGCGCTGAAGGAGTTGACCAAGCGCACCACCTTCATTCGCGTTCAGGAACAGGAGAATCGGACTTTTACCTGATTTCCCGCTCATCCCCTGCTCATTCCATTCTGACAGTGTCGCGCTATTTTATCCGTCAAACGATCAGCACGGAAGGAAATGCCATGGCAGAGCCGCGAAAAAATGTTTTTCAACCGCACCCGTTACGGGAGGCGCTGTATGATGAACTGCATATCCGCCCTTTCCATAATATCGAAACTCCGCAACAGATTACCCATCTGACCGCCTGCGCCCAGCCGGCTGATCAGGACGCGGTATTCGAGCTGCTGTGCGAACTCTGCCGACGGTATAATGTCAACCCGCCGCAAACCGGAGCAGTGACCTACCATCAGGATTTCGGCAGTTTTACGATTCACTGGGAACGGCATGTGGAATTTTATGCCTTGACCATTATGCAACCGACCGTTGACGCCAGCCACCCGTTTCAACATGCAGCGATCGATCTCCTGCCGGCGGACTGGCTGAGCAAACTCCCCGGCCAGATGGTCTCAGCATTTCATCTGCTCCTGGATGACCAACGGCTTGACTATGCCGAAACCGCCCTGAACCGCTACTTCGAAGGGCACCGGGTGGTCATCAGCCAGGTCAAAGGGGGAAAGGCGCGCGTGTTTACCGCATTCAAACTGCATGGTGACGGCTACGGCCGTTTTATCATTCGCGACCTGGGTCTCAATCCCTCCCAGATGGGGCAACTTGTTCGCCGCGTGCTGGAGTTGGAAACCTACCGCCTGCTGGCTTTGATTTCCCTGCCGATCGCCAAACGGATTGCGCCGCAAATGGTGGAAATGGACCACAACCTCGCCAAGCTGCTGAAACTGGTCACGAATCTCGAAAGTATCCGGGAGGAACGGGATCTGCTGGAAAAGCTGACCGGCATAGAGGCTCAACTGGAGACCTATCGAGCGGAAACCAATCATCGTTTTTCCGCCTCCCGGGCCTATTTCGAGCTGGTTCAGGACCGACTGGAAGGGTTGGCTGAGGATGGGGTCAACGGCTACTTCTCGATCAGTGAAGTTATGAGCCGGCGGCTGAAACCGGCACTGAGAACCTGCGAATCGTTGCAGACCTGGATGGAAGATCTCTCCAAACGGGTCGAACGGGCCAGCGACCTGTTACGCACCCGGGTCAATTTGAACCTCCAGGAACAGAACCGCTCGCTGCTTTCGGCAATGAACCGTCGCAGCCAGTTGCAATTCCGACTGCAGGAGACGGTCGAGGGGCTGTCGATCGCCGCCATCAGCTATTACGTGGTCGGACTGTTCGGTTATCTGTTCAATGGCCTCCCCCTGGATCAATGGGGGTTGAGCAAGAAAGCACTGCTTGCAGCTTGTATCCCGCTGGTGGTGGTTTCTGTCTGGGCGGTCACCCAGCGGATCAAGCACCGGCTGATCAAGAATCCGGGGCAGGCGGAAAACGCCTAATATTACGGCAAAACAAAGGCCGCCCGTCGGAACGGAGCGGCCTTTGCTTACATAAACAGGATAGTTCAAAAATCGGGAAGCGGCGGCGGTGTCTTGTCAAAAGTCGTCGAGAAAGTCCAGGTCAGATCCTCGCCCAACCGGTTTCCCAGGGGATCAGCAAGATTTTTATTAACGCTGATCTGATAGGTGCTGAATGGCAGCAGCACCTGATCCGGGACAAAGTTCAAGCGCTTCTGCGCGGCATCATAACTGACCACGCCGCTCAGGAAGCCGTTCGGACCGTTGAGCTGCAGCAGATTGTTGTCGATCAGGGATTCGTCAAGCGGTTCATCGAAAACGATGCCGACGGTCACATCGATCGAAGCGGTATCTCCCGGCGGCGGCGTTTGGCTGACCGGTTCCGGGGGTTGCATATCCCAGGTCGGAAGGTTCTGGGCCTCCCGCTGTTGGTACCGGGTCACTAAATCGGCATTCAGGGTGCTGACGTTGATGGCCGATTTAATGCCGGCGGTCAGGGCGGTGACATCAACGGGCACCCCGTTGTTCCGTTCGTTGTCGAGGGCCTGTTTAACGTTGTCCGCCTGCTGGGAAATCTGGTCACTGACCATGTAGGCCACCGCATCCTGTTCCGTATCGCTGATCTGCCCACCGAGATTCTGGGTGATATCGGTCCGCAAACCCGCCATCAACCCGGCGACAACCCGTGCCGCCTGGTGGGCTCGGGTATATTCTTCGGCCAGTGGCACGTTTTCGGCCTGAGAGCCGCCGCTGCCATGAGCCAGGTAATCGTTGAATAAAGACACATTGTCATCGATTCCCAGTTCGTTTCTAACTTTCAGCACCGCCTGCAATTCGGTAAAAGATGGATTTTTCTCCCGCTCCAGCTTGACCAGAGTGGTCAACGGAGAGACAAACTGCCCCTTCCCGGCCGGCGCTTCCAGTTGGTAACTTTCGGTGACAACCGTCCCGGTTTCTTCATCGCTGGTCTGCCCGGCGACAATCTCAGCAATAACGGAATAGAGATCCCCCTCCCCGGCATTAAAATTCAGCGTAAACGCGCCTCCCGCTGCTGATTGTGCGGTCGGCTCGCCGTTGTCATATCGGCGGTTATTGTTCCGATCAAGGTAAACCCGTGCCTCTCGCAGGTAACCGTCGGCGACTCTCCCGCTGATACTTGTGGCCCCGCTTGAACCGGTCGGTACGCTGGCAGCCTTGGTGCCGCTCGCAGTATCGCCGGTGCCGCCCCCTCCGCCACAGGCGGCCAGGGTAGAAAGTGTAATTCCGAGCAGGATGGTATAAAAGATTGTCGTAGCTTTATTCATGACAAATCTCCGTTATTGCTGGGGCTTCGAGATAAGCAGCGAGATCGGTTCAGTCGTCGGATTGAGATAAATCCAATAGCCGATCCAAGGCGTCAACACGGCCGCATTCGGCCCGGCTGCGCTCGCGAAAGCATTGCTGTTCCCCCAGTCCTTGCCGAGGTAATAATAGATCCCGTCGACCAGCAGATTGTTGTCCGCAGCGGTCAGCCAGGGAACTGCGGGTGCAGTGCCGAGTTTCACCTGAACGTCGGCCAGAGCAACGTTCCCCTTATAGGGATTGGCAATCAGGTTCCAGCCGGGTTTGACTTGGATTTCATAACTGCTGGCGGAAATTTCTCCATAGCTGCCAAATTGCGGCAAGGTCGAGTCGGTCGTCCGCTTGAGCACGTACCCTTCACCGGCCACTACGGTAGGACCACGATCGATCTGTTCATAACTTCCGTTCAATTTGTCCGCCGGGATCCAGCGATAAGCCTGGGTCACGTTAAAAGCGGTTTTGCTGTCAAGACCGGCACTATTGACATTGGCAGCTACCCCGATCACGTTCTTGCCGTCAAGCAGTTCGATGGTCGGTCCGGTCAACGTGTTCCCTTGCGGATAGCGGGAAACGACATTGCCCGAGAGATCCTCGGCCTGGAAGTAGAAGTTGTGACTGAAAGCCGGTCCCAATCTGGTGAGGTAGGTATAGGTCGCCCCGGTCGCCAGTGCGCCACTATCCAGCTGCATCTCATAACGGTAGCCATCGAGCATCAAAAATACCTTTCGCTGGCTGGCGGGGGCCGTATCTCGCAGGTTCACCTGGAATCTGAAATCGAGATCGAGTTTCGGCTTGCCCTCAACCAGGTTGCCGTGGTCATCGCCGTTATCGACCCGTGCTACCCCCGGCAGACCGGGCTCGACCGGCGACAGGCTGAGACCGTTCGGAATCGATGCGAAGGCTGCCAGGATATTGTGATGCGCGGTGACGTTGGTGAACTGATAGCTGTCGGTCATTCCGACCGAGACATTATCGACCAGCAAAGCGCTGACGTAATATCCGGCCTTGGCGGTCAGAGTATAGTTCTGCGAACCACCATAGAGGACCGACGTCTCCCCTTCGGGGGTGATGTAGCCGCCGGTTCCCGCCGTCGCGGTAATTATCCATCCCGACTTGCCGGGATCGAGCGGGAAGCCGTCGCGCACATCGGCAATCCCGTCATTGTCATCATCGGTGTCGGCGTTATTGCCGATCCCGTCACCATCGGTATCGAGCCATTCGCTGGGGTCGTTGGGGAAAGCGTCAAGGTTATCGAGAACCCCGTCGCCGTCTGTGTCCTGGGCGACAAAGGCGGTGACGGTAATCGTAAATGCCGGCAGCACTGCGCTGTCCGTCCCGTCGGTAACGCCGATAGTAATCGCCCCGCTGGTACCGACCTGCTGGTCACTCGGGGTTCCCGACACATGACCGGTCGCCGGATCAAAGCTGGCCCAGGAGGGCAAATTATTGATATTGAAGCTCAGGTTGTCGCCATCCAGGTCACTGGCGGTCGGGGTAAACGAATATTCGGTGTTCGCCATGACGGACGTTGCCGGCGTACCACCGATGGTCGGCGGCTGGTTGGTATTGGTAACGGTAATCGCTACGGTTTCCGAATCGCTCAAAGAACCGTCCGAGACGCTGAAAGTCACGGTGAAGTTGCCGGCCTGGGTGAAATCGGGAGTCCAGCTGAAACTATGCTGGAGGGTATCAAAGCTGGCTCCTGACGGCAGATTGGCAGCCGAAAAACTGAGACTGTCGTTTTCCGGATCGCTGGCGTTGACGACAAAGCTGAGCAGGGTATTTTCACTGACCGTCTGATTGCCGATTGTAGCGAGAACCGGGGCCTGGTTGGCGGTGGCGACATTGATGGTAAATGTTTCGGCAGCGCTCAGCGATCCGTCTGATGCACTGATTGTCACGCTGTAACTGCCGCCCTGGGTGGTATCCGGAATCCAGCTCAAAGACCGGGTAGAAGGGGTGAAGACCGCCCCGCTCGGGAGATTACTGGCGCTGTAAAAAATCGCATCGCCATCCGGGTCAGTCGCACTGACAACTAAATTGAGGCTGTCCCCTTCAGTCAGATTCTGGGTACCGATCGAGGCCAGAACCGGGGAACGGTTGACATGGGTGACATTAATCGTGACCGTTTCTTCATCGGTCAAAGAGCCATCGGACACCTGGAAGGTGACCGCATAAACACGGGTATTGGTGCCCGAATCGAAGTCGGGAATCCAGACAAAAGAACGGGTCGCGGAACTGAAGATGGCCCCGGCAGGAAGATTGCTGGCGCTGTAAGTCAACGCATCGTTGTCGGGATCGCTACCGCTGATCGTAAAGCTGAGTTGCGAGCCTTCACCGATGGTTTTGGTGCCGATGGGATTGAGAACCGGCGCATTGTTTACCGCCGACACCGGCGGGCTCTCGACAATATTGGAATAACTGCTTTCATTGCCGTTGGAATCATAAGCGGTCACGGCAAAAAAATGGGTCTCGCTATCGGCGAGTCCGGTCAGAGTGTAGGTCAGAACATTGCCGACATCGACCGGAGATGCCCCTTCCGTAGCGCCGCTGCCCGTCAACGGAGCCTGGGAAGAACCCGCCTGGTAGTAGATCTTGTAACCGGAAACGGCACTGGGACTGGCGTCCCAGTGTAGGGTGACTGTCTTGGCCAGCGCAGAACCGGCAAACAGAACAACAAGTGCCGCAACCAGAAACCCTTTGACCATCGTTTGTCTTTTCATCTTCACCCCCAAAATTTGGGTTTTCCGATCGAACAAAAAAACGCTCACCCTGTTACCGAGGATGAGCGCATGATCAAAGCCGGGAACCATGGAGACATGCGCTGCATTCTCTTCGGCAACCCGGCTTTCCTGTATCTAGGATCCGTGGCTTTGCGTCACCAGATTTCTCTGGCTTTGCCTTTTCGGAGATGTCTATATCTATTTAATCTACCGCAGCCTTATATAGCTTTAAGAAACAACTGCGGTTTGCCCTCGAAACAGAGTCACCGAAATTCTACCACAAAAACCAAGAAGCGCTCACTTCGGTACCGAAGTGAGCGCTTCTTATAACCGGAAACAACCAGGTCGGAAGAATTGCGCCGCACTCTCTTCGGCAACCCGGCTGTCCTAAATTTGAGGATCCGTGGCTTTGCGTCACCAGATTTCTCTGGCTTTGCCTTTTCGGAGAAGATCTGTTCCTCTCTTTTTATAACTGTGAATGAAGATTACAAAATATCAACTCAAAAAACAAGTGAAAAATGAAGAATAATTCATAACAATTTCATAAAACCCTTACTCCGAATTGTTCAAGCAGGGACACCAGTTTCAATAAAGGCAGTCCGATCAGGCTGTTATAATCATCCCCCGACATTTTTTCCATCAGGGCGATTCCCAGCCCTTCTATCTTGAACGATCCGGCGCAGTTCAACGGAGATTCCTTCCGCAAATAATTTCTGATCTGCTGGTCGGAGAGTTGCCTCAAGGTGACCGAGAAGGTGGCAAAATCGGTCTGCGATTGACCGGACCGGCTATCGACAATTGCCAGGCCGGTAAAAAAAGTATGGGTTCTTCCCGCCATCTGGCGCAGTTGCTGAAAGGCGCCTTCCCCCCCTTCCGGTTTGCCGAGCGCGCGCCCCCGCTGATCAACAAAAACCTGATCGGAACCGATAAGCAAGGCATCAGGGTAACGCTTACAAAGACTCTGCGCTTTCCCCAGCGCCAGATGCCGAACCAGCAGAGCCGGCGCAACCGCGGGATCGAATGTCTCGACAAAATCAGGAGTCGCGGCCACAAACGGCAGTTGCAGTTGTTTCAGCAGCTTTCGGCGATAAGGGCTGGTCGATGCCAGAACGATCTTTCTCATGTTCTCCTCTTCCGGCGACCCGGAACATCGTTGTTATGCCGTGGCAGTCGCCAGCAACCGACCGCCGCCGGGCAACTGTCTGACGTGCGGCCAGCGTTGAGCTGCGCTCAACCGGCCGATTTCAGAAAAAACCTTGGCGACCGATTCCGCCAGTTGCTGTTTCAACAAGTGCAGGTCGACCGCTTCGTCAAAACGGGCCGGTTGTTCTTCTCCATCCCAGAAAGGCAGGATATTGACCTGCAACGCCTCCCCCAGGGAAACTTCACCCCAGAATTCGCGGCAGCCGTCACCGACAATGCCGCTGATCATCCCTTCCGTTCCATTGCCGGTGCGGCGGATATCGATATCGCGAATATCGAAATAGAGACTGCATTCATGGGTTCCTGCCATCGGTGATAACCAGATCATAGTTTCCTCCTTGGGACAGATGCTGTTGTTAGCATCTTACCCACCAGGAGGACAGAATATGTCACACCGCCTCAGTTGCCCTGGAATTCAAGACCATCTTTCAACCCGGCGACAAACTGTTTCCGCAGTGTCTCGGGGCCGAGAACTTTGACGTTAGGGAGAAAAGAATATATCCAGGCAAGGATTTCTTTGTCTCCGGCCGCGGTAAACCGCAGGATGAGGGAGCCATCTGCACCGGTTTCGATCTGCTGATCGGGGTGCCAGATCCGCTCGCGGATCAGATGGGCGACCTCGGCAGAAAAGGCCAGCTCAACCCGATGCATTTCGCCGTCGTCGATCAGACCGAAGGCGGCTCCGGTCAAGGCGGCGGCCCGGTAATCGGCCGGAACTTCGAAGCGATCTTCGAGAATTTCCAGCGACTCGATCCGCTCGATGGCGAACAGCCTCAAGGCCTGACGATTGTGGGCGAATCCGCCGAGGTACAGGGCATTCTTGAAAAACAGCAGGGTGTAGGGATCAACCAGATAGCTGCCCTGCCGGCGCCTGGCCGGCCGGTATGAGATACGGCAGCGATACTGCTTGAGCAGCGCCTGGCGCAGATCCTTAAGCAGTTGATGCTGCCGGGAATAATCTTTAAATCCTAAGAAACGCGGAGCTGAGGCTTCGGCGATCCGTTCCAGGTGAGCGACACTGCGCGGCGGCATGCTGGAGCGGATGCGTGCAAATATCGCCTCCAGATCTTCCTGAAACGGTGTGCCTTTCAGGAACTCCAACTGACCCCGGCAGAGGTAGAGGGTCATCAGTTCTTCAAGAGAGAAAGTGATCGGCGGCAGTTTGCTGAAGCCGCTGATGAAACTGTACAGCACCCGGCCATCGGCCTGCCGTTCGCTGACCAGGGGATAGCCCGCATCCAGAACCGCCTGCAGGTCCCGGTAGATGGTTCTGCGAGTCACCTGGCATTCCTCGACCAGTTCCTCGATAGTCGCGCCGTACCGGGCTTCGAGAATCCGGATCAGGTCATGCAACCTGGCGGCCTGGCTGTATTTTTTTGCCACCCTGCCCGGTTTGCGCCGTTCGCTCACGGCTGATCATCCTGCTGCTGATAATAGGTGTACTTGTGGGCCTTCCCCCGCACCTGCTCTTTGGGGTATTTGCGGGTATTTTTTTCCATCTTGGCCAGGACGGTTTCGGCCAGATCGATGTGCAGGAAATTGGCCATCGACAGCGAATAGATCACGATATCGGCTAACTCCTCGCCGATATCGTGTAGAGCCGCCGGCTCCAGTTGCTGCGACTGTTCAGCGGTCAGCCACTGAAAATGCTCCATCAGTTCCGCGGCTTCGATCGCGATCGACATGGAAAGGTTCTTGGGAGTGTGAAACTGTTCCCAATCCCGTTCGCGCACAAAGGTTGCCATCCGTTCTTTCAATTCCTGCAGGGTCATCCGATCATCTGCCATATTAAATCCTCAGGTGAATTCATTCCAAATCGCGCTCCAGTATATGCCGAGCCGCAGATAAAAAAAAGGCTGCCTTTCCGGACAGCCAATTTGTGCAGCTATTTTCGAAGAACCGTCACAGGTTTTGATAACGCCAGGAGACCAGTCCCTGCACATAACTGCCGGCTGACTTGGCCGGAGCATCATGAATCCGGTTGCGGCCGTTCGACTTGGCTTCATAGAGGGCATAGTCGGTGCGCAGCAGCACTTCTCGGATATCGGTTTCATCACTTTTCAACTGGGAGACGCCGAAACTGGCTGAAATCTGAAATTCTTTTCCGGAATAGTGATGGACCTGCGCTTCCAGAACCGACCTGATTTTTTCCGCTTTGATCATGGCGCCGGCGAGTTCCGTGTTGGTAAGCACCAGAAAAAATTCCTCGCCGCCGAACCGGCTGACAATGTCGGTTTCACGGCAGATTCCCTTGAGAATATCGGCCGTAGCAATCAGCACCCGGTCGCCGGCGTCATGTCCATAGTTGTCGTTGATCGATTTGAAATGATCCAGATCCAGCAGAATGAAAGACAACGCGGCGCCGCTTCTCTGGGACCTCTTGATCTCCAGTTGCGCCTGGTCGACCACGTATCGCCGGTTGTAGAGAGCGGTCAGCGGATCGGTGATAGCCTGTCGGTGCAGATTGGCCCGGGCAAAAGCCTGTTTGCGCTGAAACCGCACACTCTGAATCGTCAGCAGCAGGGTCAGCAGACTGACGGCAAGCCCGAGCCCTCCATAATTCAGGCAGTTTTGCCGCCATGATTCGAGCACCGCAGCTTCTTGCTGGGAGACCATGGCCACCAGCGGAAAATTGCCGGCCCGGCGGGCGGCAACCAGATACTCTTGATTGTCAACCGGTGATTTCTGCCGAATGGCCAGGGTCGAAGCGGACAGGCTGATCTTATCCGCAACCCCCTGAATCCGTCTGCCGACGAACATTTCATGGTCGGGAATGCGGACGTAGATATCCCCTTCCGAAGATGAGATTGTCAGGACAGAATCGTGCGGCGGCAACATGTTGCGATAACGGTTATAGAAATAATCCAAATCGATTGTCGCCACCAGAACCCGAGCCAGCGAACCATCTTTATGATGGAACCCGCGGCTGACGCCGAATCCCCAGCGCAGTTCGGCGAGTAAATCTAGTTGAGGTTCTCCAACAAATAAGGTCGGGACGGCTTCGCGAGTGTGGATGCTGAATTCTTCTTTTTGGCTGAAGTCAGGAGCCTTCCCCGGATTGCTCCAGTTAACTACCCGGCCCTCGGCATTCAACACCACCAGAGCAGACAGAAATTGATTCTCCTGGACCAGTTTTTTGAGGGTGCGTTGCACTTCGGGAGAATAGAGGGTGTCTCCAGTTGCAGACGCCTCCAGATAGTTTTCCACACCGCCCAGGATCTGGCTCAGACCGAACAGGGTCCGGTCGACATCCATTGCCAGGCTACTGACCTGGCGATCCATATCACTCCTGGCTTTTCCCAGCACCGTCTCTTTCTGTTCAACGATATTGTAGCTGACGAAAATAATCGTCACCAGAATACAGAGGACTCCCAGTGCCCAGATGCGGATAATTGGTAACATTCTTCCTCTTCAGTAAATCCCCTCGAGACCGACAGTCGCGTTCCGCTCCGGCCACCTATCGACAGAGCAAGTGCCATGCCATTAAAATCGGAAATAAATAGCTTCAATCAATCCGGCAAGATACCATCAGGCGGATTAATACCTGATCGACCGTTTCATTCATTAACTTTGTAATTTTCACTATTTAAGCATATGTATACAGCCATTTCGCTTATCCGCTTCGGCGCTTTCACCGTCCCTGATTCGGGCAAAATTCTGCATAAAAAGCCGCCGGATTATACCGACGGCTCTTGGATCTACAAATGAAACGGAGCAATTATTCTTATTCCCACTCGATGGTCGCCGGCGGCTTGCTGGAAATATCGTAGGTGACCCGGTTGATCCCCTTGACCTCGTTGATGATCCGATTGCTGATCCGCGCCAGGTCCTCGTAAGGGAGCGGATACCAGCCGGCGGTCATGAAATCCTTGGTCTCGACCGCACGCAGGGCAACAACGTATTCGTAGGTCCGACCGTCCCCCATCACTCCAACCGACTTGACCGGTAAAAATACGGCGAAGGCCTGGCTGATCTTGTGGTAGTGGCCGCTCTGGTAGAGCTCCTCGATATAAATGGCGTCGGCACGGCGCAGGATATCGCAGTACTCTTCCTTGACCTCGCCAAGCACCCGCACCCCCAGTCCCGGCCCCGGAAATGGATGCCGCCAGACCATCTGGTGCGGCAGGCCGAGTTCCTCGCCGATCGCCCGGACCTCATCCTTGAACAGTTCGCGCAGCGGTTCGAGCAGCTTGAGCTTCATGTATTCAGGCAAGCCGCCGACGTTATGATGGCTCTTGATGTTATGCGCCTTGCCGGTTTTCGCTCCGGCCGATTCGATCACATCGGGGTAGATCGTTCCCTGCGCCAACCATGCTGCGTTTTCGACTTGTTTTGACTCTTCCTCGAAAATATCGACGAACAGGCCGCCGATGATTTTCCGCTTCCGCTCCGGATCGGCGACGCCGGCCAGCGCCTGATAGAAACGCTGCTGGGCATTGACGCGGATCACCTTGACCCCCATATTGCTGGCGAAGGTCGCCATCACCTGATCCCCTTCATTGAGGCGTAGCAGACCGTTGTCGACGAACACACAGTGCAGCTGGTCGCCGATGGCGCGGTGAATCAGCGCCGCCGCCACCGATGAATCGACGCCGCCCGACAGTCCCAGGATCACCTGGTCGCTGCCGACCTGCGCCCGAATGCGGTTTACGGCATCCTCGATGATCTGTCCCGGCGTCCAGCTGCCGCTGCAGGCACAGATCTGCCGGACGAAGGTGTTAATCAAGGCATCCCCGCGCGGGGTGTGGTTGACCTCAGGGTGAAACTGTACGCCATAGAGATTGCGGGCGACATTCTGAATGGCGCAGACCGGCGCGTTGGCGCTTTTCGCCACTATCTCGAACCCTTGGGGAAGAGTCTCAACATGATCGCCGTGGCTCATCCAGACCGGGCTTTTGCCTTTGGCGAAAAACCCCTCAAACAGCGGCCCGGGCTGCCCGATCGCCAGCAATTCGGCGTGACCGTATTCGCGTTTGCCGGCCGGAACCACTCCCCCCCCGAAATGGCGGCTCATCAGCTGCATCCCGTAGCAGATCCCGAGAACCGGAATGCCGAGTTCGAACAGTTCTTCGGCAATCGCCGGCGCTCCCTCATCGTAGACCGACTTCGGCCCGCCGGAGAGGATGATTCCTTTGGCCCCGAACGCCTTGATCTCGGCCAGGTCCATGTCGAAGGGATGCAGTTCGCAATAGACATGCGACTCCCGCACCCGCCGGGCAATCAGTTGGGTGTATTGGGAGCCGAAGTCTAATATCAGAATTTTTTCTTGATGAATGTCTGTCATCAGTTCTGCCGCTCCAACCTGTAGTTGGGGGCTTCCTGAGTGATGGTCACGTCGTGGACGTGGGATTCGCGCAGGCCGGCGTTGGTGATACGAACGAACTGGCCGTTCTGCTGCAGTTCCTTGATCGTCCGGCAACCGGTGTAGCCCATTCCGGAACGCAGGCCGCCGATCAGTTGATGGATATTGTCAGACAGCGGACCGCGGTACGGCACCCGTCCTTCGATCCCTTCCGGCACCAGCTTGGTCTCGGTCTCGACATCCCCCTGGAAGTAGCGGTCCTTGCTCCCCAGTTTCATGGCGCCGATGCTCCCCATACCGCGGTAGGATTTATAAGTCCGCCCCTGATAAAGAATGGTTTCCCCCGGTGATTCATCGGTCCCGGCGAACAGCGATCCGATCATCAGGACGTCGGCGCCGGCGGCAACCGCTTTCGGCAGGTCGCCGGAAAACTTGATGCCGCCGTCGGCAATCAGCGGAATTCCGGCTGAGTGAGTCACTTTTGCCACCTCGCGAATGGCGGTAATCTGTGGCACGCCGACTCCGGCAACCACGCGGGTGGTGCAGATCGAGCCGGGTCCGATGCCGACTTTCACCGCATCAACTCCGGCATCGATCAGGGCCACTGCCGCAGCGCCGGTAGCAATATTTCCCGCCATCAGTTGCACATCCGGATAGTTTTTGCGAACCAGAACGATCGCGTCGAGAACCCCCTGCGAATGACCGTGGGCGGTATCGACCACCAGCAGGTCGACCCCGGCTTTGACCAGAGCCTCAGCCCGTTCTTCCAGGTCGGCCCCGACCCCGACCGCGGCCCCGACCCGCAGACGACCCAGTTCGTCCTTGCAGGCATTGGGATACTTGCGAACCTTTTCGATATCCTTGATGGTGATCAGGCCTTTGAGAGCGAAATTATCATCAACCACCAGCAGTTTTTCGATGCGGTGTTTGTGGAGGTGGAATTTCGCTTCTTCCAGCGTGGTGCCCGGCGGTACTGTGACCAGGGCATCCTTGGTCATAACGTTGGCAATCGGCTGATCCAGATTGGTCTCGAAACGCAAGTCGCGGTTGGTCATGATCCCGACCAGTTTACCGTTTTTGGTGATCGGCAACCCGGAAATCCGATATTTCTGCATCTGCGCCAGGGCTTCGTAGATCTTCTGGTCCGGATCCATGGTGATCGGATCGACGATCATGCCGCTCTCCGATTTTTTCACCTGATCGACCTCGGTGGCCTGCGCTTCCGGGGACATGTTTTTATGGAGGATCCCCAGTCCCCCCTCGCGGGCCATGCAGATTGCGCTGCGCGATTCGGTCACGGTATCCATCGCCGCCGAAAGCAACGGAATATTCAGCTTGATGGCCCTGGTCACGTAGGTCGTCAGATCAACCTCTTTCGGCAGGACCTGCGAATGAGCAGGCACCAGCAACACGTCGTCAAATGTCAGGCCAACTGTAATCTCAGCATCGTGCATGACTGCTCCTTTATTGAGAGAGAATTTAACCGGCGAATCTAGCGGAATCGTCCCGCTGAGTCAAGTACTTACGGAACTTTTCCGCGGGGGAACAGCACTGTAAAGAACGGGACACTGTTCTACTTTCCCTGTAACAGATAGGCCTCGATAAACCCGTCCAGATGGCCATCGAGAACCGCGTCGGTATTGCCGGTTTCATAGCCGGTGCGATGATCCTTGACCATCCGGTAGGGATGCAGAACGTAGGACCGTATCTGGCTCCCCCAACCGATCTCCTTTTTGTCCTCGGAGAAGACCGCGGCCTCCTCTTCCCGTTTGCGCATCTCCATCTCATAGAGCCGCGCCTTCAACTGCTTCAGCGCCGTAGCCCGGTTTTTGTGCTGACTGCGTTCATTCTGACAGGCGACGACAATACCGCTCGGGATATGGGTGATGCGGATCGCCGAATCGGTCTTATTGATATGCTGGCCGCCGGCGCCGCTGGCACGATAGGTGTCGACCTTGAGGTCCTTATCGGCGATTTCCACTTCAACCGAGTCGTCCAGTTCCGGGAAAACGAACACTGAGCAGAACGAGGTATGCCGTCTGGCGTTGGAGTCGAACGGGGAAATCCGCACCAGGCGATGAATACCGATCTCCGCTTTCAGATAGCCGTAGGCGTAGGCCCCCTCGACCATGAAGGTCGCGCTTTTCAGCCCGGCGTCGTCACCCGCCTGATATTCGGTGAACTCGGTTTTGAAACCCTTGAGTTCGCAGTAGCGCAGATACATGCGCAGCAGCATTTCGGCCCAGTCCTGGGCTTCGGTGCCGCCGGCTCCGGCGTTGATGCTCAAAGTCGCGTTGCTGGCATCGTGAGGTCCGGAAAGCATGCGAGCGAATTCCATCTGGCCGACTGTTTTTTCGATCTCGGGGAGCAGTTCCCGGACTTCCTTGAGGGAGTCCTCATCTTCAACCTCTTCCCCCAATTCAATCAGCACCTGAGCATCTTCAAGCAGCCGATGAGCCGATTCCCAGTCCTCGACCACATTCTGCAGAGCGGTTCGCTCTCTCAGTAAATCCTGGGACTTGTCCCCCTGATCCCAGAATCCGGGGCGGGCGATCTCCGCTTCCAGTTCGGCAACCCGCTCTTTTTTGGCGGAGACGTCAAAGATACCTCCATAATTCCTGGAGCTTTTCCTGAAGTTCTTTGACGGTCTCTTTCGGTTCACGGAACATATTTTATTCTCCTTGGTGGGGTCATTGTACACGGGGGCGGAAGTATAGCTCAATCCACCGGGAAAAGACAGCCTGCAAACAGAAGAGTGGTCCGAACCATCTTCTTGAATGGAATGTCCAGAAATATTTAAAAAACGGGGATGATCTCCTTTTCAAATCCTGAGCATGTCTGACCGGTTTTATTTGACTTAAAACCTGATGTCACGTAGATTCTAGGCGAATTTGCTATTGTCTGGAGGGGGGGAAGATGTTTCATGAAATCGGGGGCCGTAGTTATTTAAAACCACTTGATCGGTGCTGACCGGTCAGTGGTTTTTTTTGTTCGGGGACAAGTTTACTCACTGAACTTGGGGGACAAAATCTTTTTTCGAATAAGGAGGCAGATTATGCAACGTGTTTTCCGGATACTGGGGATTCTGTTTATTACATCCATAACCATCGCTGGCTGTGGAGGTGGAGGCGGCGTACAAAGCGACCCGGACATCAGTTATTCCGGAAAGACCACTCCTGCCGCGGTTTCCGGAACCAATGCCAATGAACTCGCCGGGACCGCTCTTTACGGAACGACCGGCAGCGACTCCTTTATCCTAAACGTGGCACCCGGAAATAATGCCGCCGAAAAAGCTGGTGTAAAGCCGATCAAACTGGCAAAAACCCTGACAACGGCGGCCCGCAATATTGATTTCAGCAAGGCACCGGTTTCCACGATAAGTGGGGCCGTACAAACGGAGAAGGACAGTATGCCAGGAACCTGCGGAGGTTCCGCCAGTTTTAACATTTCAGTAGATGACGTCACCGGAGAATTCAGCGGCAGCATGACCTTTTCCAACTACAACGAATGCGATGGCGAGGTGCTGAGTGGTCCGGTCACGTTTTCCGGCAGGTTGAATTTATCTACTCTTGATTTTGTGGAATTCACCTTCAATTTCAAAAAATTGTCCAACACGTCGAGCCTTGGCAAAGAAACTCTGTCGGGAACCCTCTCCATCAACACGATCTCCCCCTCCAACTATCTGGTCACCATGAATATGGTATACCAGGTGAACTCCAGCAAAACCTACAAACTGGCAAACTATGTCGTCTCCTTAAATGAATCCGGAGATCCGGCCATTGTCAATATCTCCGGAAGGGCCTATCACCCCGATCATGGTTATGTCAACATCACCACCCTTACTCCTCTGCAAATTTGGTCTTTCAACGATTATCCGCATGTTGGAGTCGTTGAACTGAGCGGGGCCAACGGGAGTAAAGCAACTGTCACATTCACCAGCAATAATACATATACGATTGAGGTGGACGCCAATGGCGACGGGTCTGCTGAAACGGTCCTGGGTTGCAGCTGGGACCCCGATGTCTGCATGTAGCGCGGCAAGCAGCCGGGAGGCGGAGGTCGCTCCACGTTCCGGCTGCTTCTTTTGCTGGACGACAAGAACAGGACAAACACGGGCACTTCTTATTTCAAATTTGGCAACTGGTAAATTGCTTGACTATTAATGAACTGTCTCGTAAGTTGCTGTGATCAAGTCACTTTTCTAGGGGGAAAAGGTGATGCGGTCTGCGAGGCGAATAAACAGATCCTGCAAGCCACTTGAACGGTTTTGACCGGCGGGTGGCTTTTTTGGTCTTTAGTGCAACGGCTATCCGGCCGGTTTGAGCAGCATCCCCAATAACCATTACTTGTTGAGTGCCACAACATCGATTACTGAAAAATGTGCCAGTCTAGTGCGCCGTCACAGACTCTTCTATAATCAGATCCCAAGGTACGAAAAATGAAATTCGACGACAAAGCCAAAACCTGGGATGACGATCCCCTGAAAACCGAACGGGCCCGGGCGGTGGCGGAACAGATCCGCGCGCGGGTGCCGTTGACCCCTGAAATGACCGGTTTCGAGTACGGCTGCGGGACCGGGCTGTTGAGTTTTGCCCTGCAGGGGGACCTGGGGCAGATCACCCTGGCGGACAGTTCCGACGGGATGCTGGAAGTGCTGAAGGCGAAGATCGTCACGGCGGGCATCAACAATATGCGCCCGGTAAAGCTGGACCTGACCACCGATCCCCTGCCACCGGATCGTTTCGACCTCATCTATTCGCTGATGACCTTCCACCATATCGACGACACCGACCGGGTCCTGTGCGATCTCCATTCCCTGCTGAAAAGCCCCGGCCACCTGTGTGTCGCCGACCTCGACCGTGAGGATGGTTCCTTCCACGGTGCCGATTTCGATGGTCACAAAGGATTCGACCGAGACGAACTGAAGTTAAAAGCAGAGCAGGCAGGATTTAGGAATATTTTATTTGCGACCGTTTTTCAGATCACCAAAGGGGGAAGAGACTACCCGGTGTTTCTGCTGGTCGCGGAAAAAACCTGAACGGAAGTAAGGTCGCGGGATCGGCGCCCGTCCGGGCTCCGATCCCTTTTGATCAAGCCCCCAGCCGGCGGATGTGGATCTCCCGCGCCAGGGAATCATCCACGGCGAACTGCGAATGACCGACCTTGAAGATGTAGCTGGGGAAGGTCTGTACCAGGTCGAGCTGGCTGCCGGGGAGCACCCCCATGCTCATCAGCTTCTGCATTTTCTTGCCGTCGCTGGCGGCCAGGTAGGCGATCTCGCCCGATTCCCCCGATCTCAGTTCGGTCAGCGGTACCACCCCGATCCGTCCTTCCTGGCGCGCCTCCTCGCAGCACTTCCCCGGCGGAATCGGCTTGCCGTGCGGACAGGTGGTCGGATGGTTGAGCAGGGTGCAGATCTTGGTGTCGACCACATCATTCAGCAGATGCTCGAACTCGCAGGCCTTTTCGTTCCCTTCCGCCCCCTGGATGTCGAAAATATCCATGATCAACCGCTCGGCCAGCCGATGGCGGCGGACGGTCATTTCCGCTTCGGGCCGCCCTTCCTTGCGCAGAAAAAGCCGATCTCCCCTGATTTCGGCAAATGCCAGCTGTTCCAGTTCGGCCAGTGCTTCATCTTCCGGCGGCAGCTCGAGCGCGCTCAACAGACAACCGACTTCATCCCCTTCGACCGTGGTGATCCAGAGGGATTCCAGAATCTCTTCAGCTTTCGGTGTGAGCTTTTGCATCTAGTCCTTATCCTTTTCTTCGGATTTTTTGAGGAATTTGCTCAAAAACTTGCCCGGCGCCGGGTTGGCGTAACCGCAATGAGGACAATGTATCTTGCGACAGCCCCCCGGGCAACTGCCGCAGGAATTTTTTTCCATACCCGGCCCGATCTCGGCAGGGATCTCTTTGCCGCAGAACCCGCAGTTCATAGCAACAACCCCGTCGTCAGCAGAAATTTGTTGAGTATCCAGCCGCTGGCGAATGCCAGCACCGACACGAAAATGAAGATCAACAGCGAGACCTTGAAGCCGCGCTCCTTCTTCATCATCAGAAACTGCGCCACGCAGGGAACAAACAGGGTCAGGGTAACCGCGGCAACCGTCAGCTGGGTGGCGCTCAGCAGGCCGGAGGTCTGCAGGTCATAGAGTCCCGCCGCGCCGAAATCGCGGCGGAAAAAACCGAAGATGAACGCCGTGGTCGCCTGGTCCGGCAGGCCGATCGCCCGGACCACCGGTGCCAGCAGCCCGACCAGCCCTTCCAGGACCCCGGTTAATTTGCCGGCCCAGAGAAACACCGACGCAACCAGAAACAGCGGTAGGATCTCGATGAAATAGGACTGCATCCGGGTCAGGGTCTTGACCGCGACATTACGGAACTGCGGCAGCCGCATCGGCGGCAGTTCCATGTAGAAAACCGGGGCTTCGCCCGGCATCAGCCGGGCCGCCAGAAAACCGATCACCAGGAAAATCAGCAGCATGAAAACCATCCACACCATCAGCGCCCCGGGCACCGCGGAAAGCAGGCCGAGAATGACGCCGAGCTGGGCACTGCAGGGGATGGCCAGCGCCAGCAGGATGGTTGAGATGATCCGCTCGCGGGTGCTTTCCAGGGTTCGGGTGACCATGGTCGCCATGGTGTCGCAGCCGAAGCCGAGGACGATCGGAATCACCGCCCGGCCGGAGAGGCCGATTTTTTTGAACAGGCGATCGACCAGCATCGCCAGCCGCGGGAAATAACCGGTGTCCTCGAGCACGGAAAAAATCAGGAAAAAAGTGCCGACAATCGGCAGCACCAGAGCAACGGCATAGCGGATTCCCAGGGTCCAGAGCCCATACTCGCCGGCGACCAGCTCAAACAACCAGTTGGCCGTAAGGTACTTGTGGGCGATATGGATGACTGCCGGGTTGATATAGGTTTCGAACAGGCTCCCTTCGAGAAAATCGACCAGGGTTCCGGCGCCAAACCCGCCGACAAACTGGTAGAGCCCGAAATAGACCACCAGCAGCAGAATCGGCACGCCGGTCCAGGGGTTCATCGTCCACCGGGAAAGATGTTCGGCAAACGGCACCCCACCCGGTTGTGCCTGGGTGACTACCCCATCGAGCATCTGCTTGCAGACCTTCTTCCGCTCCAGATTGATCTGCAGGTGCAGATCGGCGCGCCGGTTGTAGGCAATCTCACGCACCCGGGCCTGTAACAGCTCGAAATCGTTTTGCAGCGGAGCTTCATCGGCGCTGATCGACTGCGCATTTACCGCAGCACCCAGATTCGACCCCGTGACTCCGGGAACCAGCTGGGCTTCGGTCTGTTCCACCAGCGCGGTAATTTCATCATCCTTCTGCAGCAGCAGCATGGTCAGAGCGCGTCTGCTCAGCCGGTATTCGCCATGCAGCAGTTTGACGATCCGGTTGATATCGCGTTCGAGATCGCTGCCATAAACGAACGGTTTGTGCGGCACTGTCGTACAATCGGCAATCGCCTGTTGCAGTTCGGCCAGTCCCTGCTTGCGTTTCATCACCGTGCCGATCACTGGTACGCCCAGCCGTTGCTGCAACCGGGGCAGATCAAATTTCATCCCCAGCCGCTCCGCCTCATCGAGGATATTCACCACCAGGATCACCGGCAGTCCGGCTTCGATCAACTGCAGGGTCATCGGTAGCATCCGCTCGATGTTACGGGCATCGATGACATGCAGAACGGCATGCGGGTTGTCTTTCAGCAGGATCTCGCGGGCGACCCGTTCCTCCTCGGTGATCGGCATGATCGAGTACATCCCGGGGGTATCGAGGATTTCATATTTCCGGCCGGAGATAACACACTGCCCGCGCGATATCTCGACCGAGGTACCGGGGTAGTTGGAAACGGTCGTATAGGCGCCGGTGAGCACGTTGAAGAGGACACTCTTGCCGACATTCGGATTTCCGACCAAAAAGATTTTGCGCGGTTGCTGCTCTGCCATGGTGAACTAATACTTTCAGAAAAGGGATTCTATCCGGGGAATATCAACTGTTCCTGCAGCCGGCGCAGAGGCCGTACAGCTCAAGACGATGGGTTTCGATTTTGAAGTTGTGCTTGGCAGCAACTCTTTCCTGCAGCAGTTCAATCTGCGGCTCTTCGAACTCGATGATCAGACCGCACTCGGTGCAGACCAGATGATCATGATGCTCTTCCGAGTGGATCGGTTCAAAGCGCGCCTGACCGTCACCGAAATTGCGTTCGGCGGCAATACCGCACTCGGCGAACAACTTGAGGGTGCGATGGACCGTCGCGTAACCGATCTTCGGGTATTCCTCGCGCAGTCTCAGGTAAAGTTCCTCGGTGGAATAATGGGAATCGGAGTCGAGAAAAGTCTCCAGGATAATCATCCTCTGGCTGGTGGTCTTCAGCCCCTTGCGATTGAGAAAGTTGTTGAATGTTTGAACCTGATCCATCGGACTCATCCTCCCACAGAAGAAATTGAAAACGATTTTCAGAATTTATTGGAACAGGGAGGAAAATGCAAGAAGTTTTTTCATCCCGCTAAACGAAATGAAAACGGGTTGGCAAATTATCCGGGTATTTCGGACCGGCGTTATTCAAATGACGACGGGAAAAACTGATAGAGAAAACTGGTGAGCCGGGTGAACTGATCGAAGAACAGCAGCACCCCGGCGGTCATCAGCAGCACCCCGGTGATGATCTCGACCATCCGGATATATTTTTTGAAACGATCAAAAAAACCGAGAAAAGCGTGAAACAGTATTCCGGAAATCAGAAACGGGACCCCCAGCCCGGCGGAATAAAAGGAGAGCAGCAGAACCCCGCGCCCCGTCCCGCCGGCGCTGCTGGCGGCAATCGCCAGAATGGCGCCAAGAATCGGGCCGATGCAGGGCGTCCAGCCGGCGGCAAAGGCCACTCCGACGAGAAAAGTGCCGAAGAAACCGGTCGGCTTGTTGCGTAAGTGGACCCGCTTATCACCCAACAGGACGCCGAAATGAAACAGGCCGCTGAGATGTACGCCGAACAGGAAAATCAACACCCCGCCGATTTTCTGGACAATCCCCAACCCTTCGCGCAGGTGCGCCTGGAAGGATGCGGAAGCCAGCCCGGCCAGTGCCCCCAGGGTGATAAACACCGCCGAGAAACCGGCAATAAACACCAGCGAATGAAGGATAACGGTCAGACGCACCTTGGCGCTGGCATGAGCATCCTTGATTTCGGCAAAGGAAAGTCCGGAAATATAGGTCAAAAACGAAGGGATCAGCGGCAGCACACAGGGAGAAAAATAGGACAACACCCCTGCGGAAAAGGCAATCCAGATCGTGATGTCGGCAGTGGCTTCCATTCGTTTCCCAATCAGCCGTTCAGCAGGAAATTGATCCGTTTGACCAGAGTTCCGGACATCCAGTTGCGGGCGCCGATAACATGGTCGACAATGTTGCCATTGCGGTCAATGATAAAAGTCTCCGGAAAACGGAATACCTGATAGAGGTTCTGCACATCGGCAGCCGTGTCGAGCAGAATCGGGAAGGTGTAATTTTTCCCTTTGAGAAAATTCTTTACCGCCGGCGCGCCATCCTCATCGGCATTCAGGGCGAGCAGTACCAACCCCTGGTCTTTGAACTTGCGATGCAGGCCTTCCATCGACGGCATCTCTTCGCGGCACGGCGGGCACCAGGTCGCCCAGAAGTTCACCAGCACCACCTGCCCGCGAAACTGGGACAGTTTCACCTTTTGCCCCTGCAGGTCGGTCAGGGTAAAATCGGGCGCCTGAGCGCCGACATCGACTCCCACCTCAGGCCCTGAACCGGCCGGGGCCACTGCGGGGGCCGGTTGCTGATCCTGCTCACAACCAACCAGGAACAGCAGCGAACATAAGGCCAACAAGAACCAACTTAATTTCAGATAGCGCATCCAATCATCCCTTCATGACCGCATATCAGGGGAGTTCCACCAAATAGGCCTGATTATCGCGGACAACGGTAAAAGAGAGCGGTAATCGTCCGAGCCGATCTTCCATCAATTGCTCGAACCCGGTCAGGGTGCCGATGTCATGATCATCAAGCTTGACGATCAGATCGCCGGGCCGGATTCCGATCCGGTCGGACGGAGATCCGTTGTCAACCTTTTCGACAATCAGCGCGTCGCGCCCCTGACGCAAGGTAAAACCGAAAACCCGGCGAGTATAGGACAAGACATAAGTTTCGGGCAAGGCCGATAAAGCGATGGTCTTGTCAAATTCCTTCGTCCCCCGCAATACCAACAGGCGCAAGTGATCATCGGGCGTATAGGATTGCAGCAGCGAATAATACTGTTCGATCGACGCGACCGGCACGTCATCGATCGCCAGGATCACGTCAGCTTCCCGCAGCCCGGCGGTTTCGGCGGGAGAATCGTTTTCGATCCCCTCGACCAGCACGCCGCCGGAGCCATGGGAACGGACAAAGGCAGCGCCGACTTCGACCGGGATCACGCCGAGATAGGCGCGCCGGACCCGCCCGTACTTGATCAGATCGTTCAACACCCGGCTGGCAGTATCGATCGGAATGGAGAAACCGATTCCCTGCGCCTGTTTGGCGATCGCGGTATTGATGCCGATCAATTCGCCGTTGATATTGATCAGTGGCCCGCCGGAGTTGCCCGGATTGATCAGGGCGTCGGTCTGAATGAAGATCGAGGTGAGATTTTCAGCGACCTGGATGCGCCGCTGGGTGGAACTGATGATCCCGGTGGTGATCGAGTGGCCGAGGCCGAGCGGATTGCCGATGGCGATCACCGTCTCGCCGAGCATCAGGTCATCCGAATGCCCCGGTTTCAGGAAAGGGTAGTTGCCGTTTTTGGCAATCTTCAGCACGGCGAGATCGAGGCGGTTGTCCTGACCGACCAGGGTCGCCTCCAGTTCCTTGCGCTTCTCCGACAGGGCGACAAAAATTTTCGAAGCTTTATCGATGACATGGGCGTTGGTCAGGATATATCCCCGGTGATCGATAATCACACCGGAGCCGAGCGCCTGGGTTTTGTAAGTACGCGGCGCCAGCATCTCGCCGAAGAACTGGTTGAAAATCGAATCGCCGAAACCGAAAAATGGGCTGCCTTGTCGGCGAATAATCTGCTCGGTGCGAATATTGACCACGGCGCCACGCGCCTTGGCGACGGCTTCGACAACGGCGTTCCGGCGGTCGGCAGCCAGGCCGGAAGAAACCAGCAGCAGTAAAAGTAACTGGACTGTCAACAGGGTACGACAATACTTCAGCACAACCATCTCCTATGCGTCCTGGATGTGGTACTTTTCCAACCGATAGAGCAAGGTATGCCGTGGGATGCGGAGAAAAGCGGCGGCTTTGGTTTTATTGCCGCCACAGCGTTTCAGCGCAATTTCCACCGCTTCCCGCTCCAGGTCTTCAAGCGCGTAGCCCTCATCGGGCAGGCTCAACACGTTGTCGCTGCGCACCTGAGAGCGACCAATCCGCGGCGGCAGGTCGGACAATTCGAGGACTTCTCCGTGGCGGAGAATCAGCATCTGCTCGACAACGTTCTCCAGTTCGCGGACATTCCCCGGCCAGGAATAATCCTGCAGGTGGGCGGTGACCTCGGGCGAAAAACGGACCCCGACGCCGGCTTGATGCTTGCGCAGGAAATGATCGAGCAGCAGCGGAATATCTTCTCTGCGTTCGCGCAGGGGGGGGAGTTCCATCGGCACCACGGCCAGGCGGTAATAAAGATCCTCACGAAAGTTTCCGGAATGCATCGCCGCCTCAAGATCACGGTTAGTTGCGGCGACAACCCGCACGCTGACCCGTTCCGGGGAGCCGCCGACCGGCGCGATCTCCTGTTCCTGCAACGCCCGCAACAACTTGGGCTGTAAATCGATCGGCAGTTCGCCAATTTCGTCCAGAAACAGGGTCCCGCCGTCGGCCAGAGTAAATTGCCCTTTGCGGTCGTTAACCGCACCGGTAAATGAACCCTTTAGGTGACCGAACAGTTCACTTTCGATCAGGTCCTTGGGAATCGCCGCGCAGTTGACGGCGATAAAAGGGCCATCCGCCCGCTCCGAGCCGCGATGCAGGGCCTTGGCGATCACTTCCTTGCCGGTGCCGCTCTCACCGCTGAGCAACACCGAGGCCTGAGACGCGGCCACTTTGGCAACCCGTTGTAACAGTTGCTGCATGACGCGCGACTGACCGATGATCTGACCGCTATCGATCCCGCCCGCCAGGGCATCCTTGAGCTGGCGGTTTTCCTTGCGCAGATTGCCGAACTCGAAAGCCTTGGCAACCGTCAGACTGAGCTGGTCGCGGCTGAACGGTTTGGTCAGATAATCGTAGGCTCCGGACTTCATCGCCGTGACCGCTTTCTCAACCGAGCTGAAAGCGGTAATGATGATCACCAGGGTTTGCGGCTCCAGTTGCAGAATCTCTTCCAGAACCTGATAGCCGCTGATCCCCGGCATCTGCACATCGGTGATCACCAGTGACGGCCGATGCCGCCTGAACTGTTGCAGCCCGTCCGCACCATCGGCGGCAGTCAGAACCTGGTAACCGGCTTCCTGCAGATTGAATTCGGTCACGCGGCGCAAGGAAACATCGTCATCGATCAACAAAATCTGTTTAGCCATTTTTGTCCACGTCACGGCGCTGATAGTCCGCCGGCCTTAAGCTTATGGTGAAAACTGCGCCCCCTTCCGGGGCGTTGTTGACACTGATCGTGCCACCATGATTATGTACAATCCGGTGGGTGATCGCCAGTCCCAAGCCGGTCCCTTCCGTTTTGGTGGTAAAAAACGGATTGAACACCCGGTCCATATCCTCGGGAGGAATCCCCGGCCCGGTATCTTTGAAGGTCAGGACGATTTGCCCATCCTGTCTGACGGAAGTCTCGATCCATAACCTGCCGCCAAGTTCCATGGCCTGTATTGCATTGAGCACCAGATTCAGGAAGACCTGTTTGAACTGACCGGCATCGCCGATCGCCGCGGGAAGGGGTTGATCATCCCAATGGATATCGATCTGCTTCTTGATCGCCGGCTGCTGGGCCAGCACGAGCACGTCCTGCAACACTTGCAACGGCTTGAAATCGTTCCGTTCACTTTCCGCCGGCCGGGCAAAATTGAGAAAGTCCTCCAGCACTTTGTTGAGCCGGTCAACTTCATTGATCAGAATTCGGGTGAATTCAGCATAACGGTTTTCCGGAGGGAAAGCGTCACGGAGAATTTCCGCCGTACCGCGAATCGATCCGAGCGGGTTGCGGATTTCATGGGCCATCCCAGCCGAGAGCTCGCCGATGGCGGTCAACCGATCGGCCCGCCGCAACTGGTCTTCGATCTCCAGGATCAAATCAGCCTGTTCGCGTAATTTGGCATAGCTGCGGGCAAGGTGCCTGGCGTTCTCTTCCGCGCGAAACCTCTGAGCGTATTCCTTGGAGGACAAAAAACCGGTTAAAAAACCGATCGTATTATAGATCAAAATTTCCAGATATTGATCAAGGTGCGTTTCCGGCAGATGCCCCCATTGGAAGAGGATGTGCGGCGCATACATGAGCGAGACCAGCAGCGCGACACCAACTCCGCCCCGCAGGGAGAACCAGAGCCCGCCGAGCACGATCGGCAAATAATATAGCCGGCGGTATATATCATGATACTTGACATATTCTGTCGCCGTCAGATAGTGCAAAGCGGTCACTGCACTGATCATCAGCAGCAGAACAACGATTCTCAATGTTTGTTTCTCCGGCATTTATGACCAACTTTACGTTATTTTTACAGAGAATTTCCGTAACTTTCCCGAGTTGCTTGAGATAAAATCTTTCTGCGCCGATTGTTGAATATTCTACATAACCGCCGATCAACTGTCTATAAACATTGAAAAGAAAGCAAATGTTACTTGTGACCAAGCCCCAGCCCCCGACCAACAGATCGTTTACAGATGGACATTACTGAGCTATGCTGCCTTGCCTGGAGCCTGCATGAATTTACTTATTGAAACCATCACCATTGTCCTGCCGGTCTTTCTGGTCATCGCCCTGGGAACCCTGCTGCGCCGCCTCAAGTTGTTCGATGCCGACTTCGTCCAGCAGACCAATCGCCTGGTCTACGTGGTTTTCCTGCCGCTGCTGCTGTTTTACAAAATCGGGCACGCGGACTTTGCCAGTTTTTTCAACGGACCGCTGGTGGTCGGTTCCTCGTTGGTGATCGTGCTCGGTTTTCTGCTGACCTACATCTACAGCGGCCTGCGCCGTTACCCCGCCCCGATCCGCGGCAGTTTCTGCCAAGGTTCCTTTCGCGGCAACCTGGCCTACGTCGGCCTGGCAATCTGCCTGAACGCTTACGGAGAAAACGGTCTGACCCGGGCCGGGATTCTGATGGGGTTCCTGGTGCCGGTGCTGAATCTGTTCGCCATCCTCGCCCTGCTCCTTCCCCAGGAGCGGCAGGCGCAGAAAAAGAGACCGAACTGGCTGGCCCAGGTTGCCCTGAACCCGCTGATCATCGCCTCATTTCTCGGTATTATTTGGAGTTACTGGCGACTGCCGATCCCGGTGATCATCGATCGAGCCTTGAATATTACCTCGGGGGTGACTTTGCCGCTGGCGTTGCTGGCGATCGGCGGCGCCTTTTCGCTGCAACGCTTAAAAGGTGACCTGCTGGTTGCCGGACTGGCAACCACCGTCAAGCTGACCATCATGCCCCTGTTTGCCCTCGGCCTGCTGCTGCTCCTGGGTGTCACCGGCTCCGATCTGGGGATCGGCATTCTGATGGCCGGGACTCCGGCCGCCACGGCGACCTACATTATGGCCCATCAGCTGAAGGGAGACGCGGAACTGGCCGGTTCGATCGTCATGTTGTCGACCCTGGCTTCGGTGGTCAGTTACACGATTCTGTTACTGCTGCTCAAAGGCTACGGATTGTGAGACAGGTGATCTGCTTATGCGTGATCGTTACTCCCCCTTCCTGATTGGATCAAAGTTCCGCATCTGCCCGCCGGAGTCAGCCACCTTAGCCGATGGCCAGATCGAACTGGTGATGGACCGCGGCGCTTTCGGTTCCGGGGAACATGAAACGACCGTCAGCTGCCTGGAACTGTTGGAGACTTTTCCTTTCACCGGCTGCGAGAAAATCCTCGATCTGGGCAGCGGTACCGGCATCCTTGCCATCGCCACCCTGCTCCTCGGCGGTGGCCATGCCTGGTGTATCGATATCGAAACGGAAGCGGTCGACAGCTGCCGCCGCAACTGCGTTCACAACGGCCTGGAGGGACGAGTCAGTCATCGGTGCGGGACTCTGGATGACCTGAAAGAAGCGGGATTCGATCTGGTCCTGGCCAATATCTACGGGGATATCCTGCTCGATGTCGCCGCCGACCTGGTCGCCAGAGCCCGTCCGGGAGCCCGGCTGCTGCTCTCCGGAATTCTCTGGGAATACAACTTCGAGGTGCGAAAAAGATACGAGCAGCTCGGCTGCCGGCTGATCAAAAACCGTCTGCTGGACGAGTTCAGTACGGTATTGCTGGAGAAAAGCTGAGCCGGGTCGGCAATCAGGTGTAAACCAGAATATTGCAAACAAAACCTGTGCAGTTAATCCTTAGAGGAAGCAAGACAGTGCTGGTGCATAACAAATGAGACCGTCAAACCATTTGGAATATGGCTGGACCGTATTTATCTGACTTGTGGGGTCTTATGAGATAAAGCTCCCCCTGAAAACCAGAAATACTATGACTCAAGAGCCACTGATGGTCTAGAGCCATCAGTTTTCAAAGGTATTTTGAGCGCTGGTAAAATGTGCCGGCACAGACCTGAGCTAAACCGTGGCGATGCAACGCAGCCAGCGGGCAAAATGACCAGGATTAATGACTGGAATTAACCAGGCGGGACACTTGAAAACGGATCATGAACGCTGCAGCAACTCCAGGATCCCCTGTAGCAGTTGCAGCGGGGTCGGCGGACAGCCGGGGAGGACCGCATCCACCGGGATAACATTGGCGACCGCCCCACAGCTGGCATAGGAGACGCCGAACTCGCCGCCGCAGCCGGCGCAATCGCCCATGGCCACCACCAGTTTAGGCTGGGGGATGGCGACGTAGGTCCTTTTGAGCGCCTCTTCCATGTGGCGGGAGACCACCCCGGTGACCAGCAGCAGGTCGGCGTGGCGCGGCGAAGCGACGAAATGGATGCCGAAGCGTTCGATATCGTAAAAACTGTTGTTGAGCGCATGCATCTCCAGCTCACAGCCGTTGCAGGAGCCGGCATCGACCATGCGGATCGCCAGGGAACGGCCGAACTTCCGAGCGATCTCCCGCTGGCAATCGGCCCCCAGTTCGGCAACCTGCCGGTCAGCTGCCGGCAGCGCTTCGGTCAGCCGCCCGGTGCGGCGGATTCTGTCAAAGATGCGCAACATTTGTGACTCCGATTCTCGATCTTTGCTTCATGGCCCAGCCGGCGTTTCTCGGTCGGAACCAACTTTTCACTTTTCACGGTCCCTACAGGTCATGCCCGGAATAGGAGCCGTTGACCGACTTGTTGCAGACCGGAAAGTCGGGCACGATGACTTCCTTGAGCAGGACTTCCAGCGCCGGCCAGCTCAGCCAGCTCGGATCACGCGGAAAATAACGCAGCACCTTACCCGAGCCGTCCAGACGCAGATAGGCCAGGGTCTCGCCGCGCCAGCCCTCGATCAAACCAAGTCCTTCCACCTCTGTACCGGTTGCCGGGCAATCCCGCTGCACCTCCCCCGCCGGCAGGGTCTCCAACAACTGGTTCAGTAGATCGAGCGAAGCCAGAATCTCTTCGCCCCGCACCCGGACCCGCTTGGCCACATCCCCTTCCCGGTAGGCCGGCACCTCGACCTGCAAACGGTCATAGGGCGGATAAGGGGCATCTCGGCGCAGATCGTCCTGCAGGTTGCTGGCGCGCCCCACGTAGCCGGTCACGCCGTAGCGGCGCGCCAGTTCCGGCGGCAGGACGCCGGTATCGCGCAGGCGGTCCTGCAGGCTCGGATATTCCAGCAGCAGCGGCAGCAGCTCTTCTATCTCCCGCCGCGCCGACGCAATTTCCTGGAGCATGACAGCAATCCGCTGCGGATTCAGGTCGACGGCTACGCCACCCGGCAGGAGGCGATCCATCAGCAGCCGATGACCGAACTGGGCCAGGTTCTGCCGCTGCCAGAGCTCGCGCAGGCGGGTCATCTGCACCTGGGCAAAGGCGAAGCCGACATCGTTGCAGATCGCGCCGATATCCCCCAGATGATTGGCGATCCGCTCGCGCTCGGCCAGCACCGCCCGCAGCGCCAGGGCTCGGGGAGGGACATCGATGGCAAGGGCGCGTTCAGCGGCCTGGCAGGCGGCCCAGCAGTGGGCCACGCTGCTGTCTCCGGACACCCGGCCGGCCAGGCGTGCCAGTTGGCTGAGGTTGCGCCCTTCGGCGATCTTTTCGATCCCCTTGTGGACGTAGCCGAGGTGTTCCTCCATGCGCAGAATCGTCTCACCGACCGCCTGAAAGCGGAAATGCCCCGGTTCGATGATCCCGGCATGGACCGGCCCGACCGGGATTTCATAGACCCCCTCGCCGGCCACGGCCGGGAAGGGATAATCGCAATCGGGCAGCGTGGCCGCGATACGATTCCCCTCGCGCGGGAACTCCCGCCGCAGCGGATACTCATTTTCCTCCCAGGCCTGATGGCGCAGCCAGCGGCGCGGATCGGGATGAGCAGTGAAACGTACGCCGAACAGATCCTGCAGCGCTCGTTCCGGACGGTCGGCGGCGGCAAAGGCCGGAGTCTGCGAAGTCAGGTCCGGCGACTCTTCGGGAAGCGCCGTTTCCAGAAGCAGGTGGCCGTCGCGGCCGAACAACAGGGCCAGAACCCGGATCTGCGGCGGGCGATGATCCCCCCAGACCGCCGACCAGCGCAGTCCGAGACGGGCAGCCATTTCCCCGGCCAGCCCCCAGTGTTTTGGCTCCAGCGCGAGCCGGACCGCGATCCCGGCTCGGACCGGCAAAGAGCTGGCCAGCCCGGCGGCAATCAGCTGTTCCGCCAACTCCCGGACGCTGCCGCCGGTGACTTCGATCTGTTGCACCCGGCTCACAGGACCCCCTTCCCGACCACCATGATGGTCGCCTGGTCGAGCCAGCGAGCCAGCACGTCAGGAATCGCAATTCCCAGCCAAAGCACCAGCAGCAGGTGCAGCACCACCGGCAGCATGTTGGCCTTGACCGGCAGCTGCCCGGCCGGCGGTTCGCCGAAGACCATCGGCTGCAGGTGCCGGAACAATCCGGCAAAAGCAACCGCCAGACCAATCAGCAACGGAATGACCATCCACGGCCAGCTTTTGATGGTGGCATTGAACAACAAAAATTCACTGGTGAAAACACCGAACGGCGGAAACCCTGCGATCGCCACGGTTCCGAGCAGAAAGCTCCAGCCGATCGTCGGCTGGGTGCGGATCAGTCCGCGGATCTGGTCGATGCTCTGGGTCCCTGCCACGTGGGCGGCGTGGCCGACGGTGACGAAAATGGCCGACTTGGTCAGGGAATGGACGATCATGTGCAACAGCCCGCCGAAGGTGGCCAGCGGCCCGCCGATGCCGAAGGCGAAGGTCATCAATCCCATATGTTCGATCGACGAGTAGGAGAACATCCGCTTGATATCCTTCTGCCGGTGCAGCAGGATCCCGGCCACACTGAAGGAGAGCATGCCGAAGCCCATCATCAGGTAACCGGGCAGATGGTTGCCGAGCGCCGGTTCGATGAGCATCTTGTAGCGCACCACCGCATAGAGGGCGATATTGAGCAATAGGCCGGAAAGAATCGCCGACATCGGCGTCGGCCCCTCGGAGTGGGCGTCGGGCAGCCAGTTGTGCAGTGGAACCAGGCCGATCTTGGTGCCGTAACCGATCAGCAGGAAAACGAACGCCAGCACCAGCACGGTCGGTTCGAGTTGTCCGGCATGCTGCTTGAGTACGCTCCACAGCAGCGCGTCCTTGCCGTCGGGAACGGCCCGCTCCGCGGCGAAGTAGATCAGCACCGTGCCGAACAACGCCTGGGCGATGCCGACCCCGCAGAGGATGAAATATTTCCACCCCGCCTCGATCGACTCGGGGGTCCGGTAGAGGGAGACCAGCAGCACCGTCGCCAGGGTCGCCCCTTCGACCGCCACCCAGAGCAGGCCGAGGTTGTTGGTGGTCAGGGCGACCAGCATGGCCAGCAGAAATCCCTGGTACATCGAGTGATAGAGCCGCATCCGGCCGTCATCGACCCGGCCGATCCTGACCTCGTGGGCCATGTAGGGGCCGGAGAAGATCGCCGTGGTCAAACCGACCAGGGCATTGACCAGAATCAGATAAACGTTGAAGGCATCGACATAAAACAGCTTGCCCGGCGACATCAGGGCGCCCCGGTCGAAGACCTCGATGGCACATTGCAACGACGTGGCGAAGGTCGCCGCGCAGAATAGCAGATTAAGGGTTCCGGCATGTTTCCAGTGACCGATCAGGGCAAAGAGGAGGGTGGCCGCCAGGGGGATCAGCAGGGTCAGGTAGAGCGCGGTCATCGGTGATGCTTTCGTAAAAAAGTAAAACAGGGGCTGGCTAAGCAAAAAGCGCCAAATGCAAGGCGCGCAATTGTCGAGCAATGAAGCGTACTTATGTACGCTGAAGTCGCGAGAGCGATTGCGGCAACGCAGCAGTTGGCGAGTTTTTGCGACGCCATCATCGGTCCACCTCGTGCAGGCGGTTGAGGTGATCGACGTTGAGAGAGCCGATGCCGGCGCGGAGCTGGAAGAAAAAGATACCGAACAGGATCGCGGCAACCAGCACGTCGAAGGCAACCCCCAGCTCGACCACCATCGGCATGCCGTAAGTGGCGACCACAGCGGCGAAAAAGAGGCCGTTTTCCATCGACATGAAGCCGACCACCTGGGCAATGGCCTTGCGCCGGGTAATGATCATCAGCATGCCGACCAGGATCACCGCCAGCGACACGGCGATGGTGTTGCGCGTCGCCAACAGCGAAAGTTCGCGGATCGGCAGCACCACATAGTAACTGAACAGCACCAGCGCGCCGCCGCCGATCATGATCAGCGGCGAGCTGCCGACCGTTTCGACCTCGCGGCGAATATCGAGTTTCACCACCAGCCGGCGCAGCTGCCAGGGGATGAAGAAGACTTTGAGGAAGAGGGTCAGCGCCGCCGAGATAAACAGATGATGACGCCCCGAGGTGAGGGCCATCAGGCAGGTCGCGGCAAACAGCAGCACCCCCTGCCAGGCGAAGGTATGGATCAGGCTGACGATCCGGTTCTGAACCAGCAGCAGAAAGGAAGTGAACAGAATCAGCGCCGCCAGGGTCAGAACCAATTGCTCCGTGAAGGGGAGTTGCGCCATAAACATATCAGTTCATCTCCAGGATGACGTGACTGAGCATACCGAGCAGGCAGAGGATGAACGCCAGGCCAAGGTACTGCGGCACCCGGAACAGGCGCATCTTGGCCAGGCCGGTTTCGGCCACCGCCAGGGCGGTACCCAGCAGCAGCAGTTTACCGGTGATCGCCGCCAGACCCAGCAGCAACGGCAGCGGCGCATAGTCGACCGCCACTCCCCAGGGGCAGAACAGATTGGCCAGCAGTACCCCGTAGATCATCAGTTTGAGCATCGCCCCCCACTCCATCAGCGCCAGATGCCGGCCGCTGTACTCCAGGATCATCGCCTCGTGGACCATGGTCAGTTCCAGGTGGGTGGCCGGGTTGTCCACCGGGATCCGCCCGGTCTCGGCCACCGCCACCAGCATCAGCCCCATGGCGGCGAAGACGAAGGAGGGGTAGAGCTGAAAAGGAGCCGCCAGCAGGTAGCCGATCATCGTCGCCAGGTTGGTGCTGTGCACCGTCATCGCCAGGGTGAAGACTCCCATCAGCATCGCCGGTTCGGCCAGCGAGGCGATGGTCATTTCCCGCGAGGAACCCATGCCGCCGAAGGCGGTGCCGACATCCATCCCGGCCAGGGCGATAAAAAACCGCCCCAGCGCAAAGAATCCGACCAGCACGATGACGTCGGCAATCGCCGCAGAGGGCAGGCCGACGGCCACCATCGGCACCACCGAACAGGCCAGGGCGGTCACGCTGAAGACCACATAGGGGGCGATCCGGAAGATCGGACTGGCGCTCTCGGCGACCACCACTTCTTTCTTGAACAGGCGCAGCAAATCGCGGTAAGGCTGCCAGGGAGGCGGCCCCTGACGCGCCTGCAATCGGCATTTGACCCACTTGACCCAGCCGGCCAGGAAAGGGGCGCCGAACACCAGCAGGCCGGTCTGCAGAATAGCCAGAATCCAGCCGCTCATAGCGATACCACCCAGAGCAGGAAAATCAGGGTGAAAAAGGAATAGGCCAGATAGGCGCGAATATTCCCCCCCTGGATCATCGCCACCCGCCGGGCCGTCGCCGACACCAGCCGGCCGATCGGCTCATAGACCCTGAGCCAGGCCCAGTCGCCAACCTGCAACCGGTAGCGCCCGCCGCGCTCCTCAGCTCCCGGCTTCTGATAGCTTTCCGTAATCGGCCAGACCGGGCGGAAGATCCGCCGGATCGGCATGGAGAAAGCCGTGGCGGTGTACTGCATGCGGGCGTTCAGAGGACCGAAACCACAATCCCAGGCCGGACTGATTCTCACCGGGGTGCGCTTCCGGCGAGGATGCAGCCACAACCAGGCGAGCAGCCAGGCCAGACTGATGCCCAGCAGCACCAGCGGCGCCCCATAGGAAGCGACCTCGGGAGACACCGGGGTCAGCCACAGCCAGCCGTGAGCCGTCGTCTCCGGCATCCCGGCCGGGAAAAACTGTTTGGCAACGGTTTCCAGTTGCGTGACCGTCCAGGTCGGCAGAACCCCGAACAGCAGGCACAACAACGCCAGAATAACCTGGCCGATCCGCGGCCCCAGAGTTGTCTCGCAGGCTGCGGCACTCCTCTCGCTGCGTGGCAGGCCGAGAAAACAGACGCCGAACACCTTGACGAAACAGGCCGCCGCCAGGGCGCCGGTCAAGGCCAGAACCGCCGCCGCCACCGGAATCAGCGCGGCCATAATATGATTGTTCAGGATCGGTCCCTGCAGGGCGGTCTGGAAGGTCAACCACTCGGAGACGAAACCGTTGAATGGCGGCAGCGCCGAAATACTGATACAGCCGACCAGAAAGCAGGTCGCGGTGACCGGCATACGGTGGATCAGGCCCCCCATCCGCTCCAGGTCGTGTTCATGAGTCTGCTGCAGGATGACCCCGGCGCCGAAGAAGAGCAGGCTCTTGAACAGGGCGTGATTGAGGCAATGATAAAGCGCCGCGATCAGGCCGAGAGCGGCCAGAGCCGGATGCCCGGTGCCGGCAAAAATCATCGAGAGGCCCAGGCCGATATAGATGATGCCGATATTTTCCACACTGTGATAGGCGAGCAGGCGTTTCAGATCGTGCTGCATCAGGGCATAGAGGACCCCGAGCACCGCCGAGGCGCTGCCGACAAACAATACCAGCCCCCCCCACTGCCAATGAATTCCGCCGAGCAGGTGGTAGGTGAAACGGATAAAGCCGTAGACCGCCACCTTGAGCATCACCCCCGACATCAGCGCCGAGATGTGCGACGGGGCCACCGGATGAGCCTGGGGCAGCCAAACGTGCAACGGCACGATACCGGCTTTCATGCCGAAGCCGATAAACGCCAGGACAAAGGCGACCGTCGCCCAGCCCGCCGGCAGAACGACCCGGCTCATGGCGGAAAAATCGAAGCCGCCGCCGAACCCGGCCAGTACCCCGAAGCCGAGCAGGATGAACAGCCCGCCGACCTGGGCCATCAACAGGTAGATAAAGGCGGAGCGCCGGTTGACCTCATGCTGATGCTGATAGGCGACGAGAAAGTAGCTGGTGACCGACATCAGTTCCCAGCTGATCATAAACGAAAAGGCATCGGCGGCGAGCAGGACCAGATCCATGCCGGCGACAAAGAGTCCGGTAAACAAGGTCAGAGGCAGGAGCGGCTGCGGACCCTGCTGGTATTCCCGCACGTAGGCCGGCCCGTAGATCGCGGCCACCAGGGTGACCAGTCCGACGACCAGCAGAAAAAATCCGGACAAGGGATCGAGACGCAGCTGGCAGTGCAGCCATGGCAGACCGACCGGCAGGGTCAAGCTGTGCGTCACTCCGCGCAGCAGAGCCATCCCGCCCCCCAGAACACTGCTCACGCCGGAGAGCCCGAGCAAGGGGAAGGCGATAATCTTGATCGCACGACTGTTTCCGGGGCAGATTAACGGCAACAGGGCTGAGGCGAGTGCAGCAATAACAGCCAGCAAGGCGAGATAAAAGGACATGGCGCCTTCCCTCCCCTAACCCTGCGCCTGGTCGGACAACGACAAGCCAACCTGGCTCTGAGCACCTTCTATAACCTGGAAAATCCGCTCCCGCCCTTCCTGCCGGTGCAGTGCGTCACGTACCTGTGGATTATGCAGGACATGGGCAACCTGCCGCAGCAGATGCAGGTGGGCGCGCAGCGTCGGTGCGAGGGGGGTGAAAAGAATCACGGTCGGCTGCCCGTCCAGGGCGCCGAAGTCAACCGGATATTCGAGGAAAGCGAGGGTCAGGGTCGCCTGGCTCAGGTTGAGCAGGCCGGGGCTGCGGGGATGCGGCAGCGCGATCCCGCCGCCGACAGCCGTCGCGGCCAACTCCTCCCGGGCGATCAGAACTTGCCCCAGGTAGTTGCGATCGATCTCCTCCGGCAACCGCAGGTGGTCGACCAGGGCGTGCAAAACCTCGTTGCGGGTGCGCCCCTCGAGACGATAGATGATGCCGCCGGCTTCCAGGGCACTGTGCAGCTGCGGTAGCTGCTGGCTGTCGGTTTCCGGTTCGGCAAAGGCTTCCGGAGCCACACCGAGGCGGCGCGAGGTCGCCCATTCCAACAGTTCGGCGCGGTTGAAACGGTAACTTTCATGAATCTTGTAAGCCGGCACGATGCTCTGCTTAATCCAGCGATAAACGGTTTTTTCCGAAACCGATAACAAACGAGCAGCATCTTTGACTGAAAGGTTCATTTGTTTCCCATAGGTATCATTTTTCTTTTAGATTGGACAATTATGGACACTAATCCCGGCGAAATACAATTGTCAAGCAGTAAAATCGGAAGATTTCCTGCAACTGGAAAATATCCTCATCAGAACTATTCTTTACTTCTCATTAAGTTCTGACCTTGGTCTAGAAGACAAATGCCAGAAATAAACCCCGGAAAGACAATCCTTCCATGAGATAAATAAAAAAATCACGGGCTATTGATCCTTATAGCGGGATCGGCAAACAGGTATAAACCAGAATTTTGCAAACAAAACCTGTGCAGTTAATCCTTAGAGGAAGCAAGACAGTCATTATGCATAAAAAATGAGCCCGAACCACCCGCCTGACCGTAGGGTTCGGTGGAGGGGCGTTCGGTTTAAATCGTCACTTCGGTGTCGGTCAGCATCTCAATTTTCCGAATCAAACCATCACCGCCGGGCCAATTCCTTTCTCCGCCGGAAACTGGTACTGAATTGCGGTTTAATGATGAGTTACTGGGGGAAGGTAATTTCGGTGACGAAAAGGGCTGTTACTGAAAAGACCGGTTCTGCTTTAGGGGGGGCCTGTAAAATCCTTTGTGTAAATGGTCTCAGTCGGTTACAACCCGTAACCACTGGAGGAACCACTGATGACCATCCCGAAAGACCTGCTCGATGCCCTGATGAAGGATTATAAGAATCCTGAAGATCTCATTGGGGAAACCGGGCTGCTGAAGCAGCTGACCAAACAACTACTGGAGCGGGCCATGCAGGCCGAGGTGACCGATCATCTTGGCTACGAGAAGAACGCCCCCTCGAACAACACATCCGGTAACGCCCGCAACGGCAGCTACCAGAAGAAAGTCAAAGGGGATTTCGGTAATCTCGATATCATTGTTCCCCGCGACCGTGATTCCAGCTTCGAACCGGCCATCCGGCCAAAAGGACAGAGCCGCTTCACCGGTTTCGATGACAAGATCATCGCCCTGTACGCTCGCGGCATGACCACCCGCGACATCCAGGCCCATCTGGAAGAGATGTACAGCGTCGAGGTTTCACCGACACTGGTTTCTCAGGTGACCAAGGCGGTTCAGGAAGAGATCATTCTTTGGCAGAACCGTCCGCTGGATGAAGTCTGGCCGATCGTCTATCTCGATGCCCTCCGCGTTAAAGTGCGGCAGGAAGGCCGGGTCATTAACAAGGCCGTCTATCTGGCGGTCGGCGTCAATCTGGACAGCCTGTAGGAAGTTCTTGGTCTGTGGACCGCCGAGACGGAAGGCGCGAAGTTCTGGCTCCAGGTCGTCACCGAGTTGAAGAGCCGGGGCGTGAGGGATATCTTCATCGCCTGCGTCGATGGCCTCAAAGGGTTTCCCGAAGCCATTGAGACCGTCTTCCCGGATACGCAGATTCAGCTCTGTGTCGTTCATATGGTGCGGCACAGCCTGAACTATGTTTCCTGAAAACAGCGTAAGGAAGTCGCCGCCGACCTGAAGGCAATCTACGCTGCGCCGACCATCGAGGAGGCTGAACTCCACCTCGAAACCTTCGAGGCCAAGTGGAACAACAGCCACCCGACCATTGACAAATCCTGGCGGAACAACTGGGAGCGCACTACGCCTCTTTTCTCGTATCCGTCGGAGATTCGCAAGGCGATCTACACGACCAACGCCATCGAATCGGTGAACATGTCACTACGAAAGGTCACCAAGAATCGGGGTTCGTTCCCCAACGACGATTCGATGATCAAGCTGCTGCACCTGGCGTTACAGAATATATCGAAGAAATGGAGCATGCCGATACGCAACTGGCGAGCGGCACTAAATCAGTTCTCAATCATGTTTGAAGGCAGGATGCCGACACTCTGACCGGCGGGCCATTTACACAAAATTCTTTACAGGCCCCGCTCATAAATTTCTGGGCACCGTGCTTAGATGGCTCACCTTAATCAAGTCTTGGATTTTGTCCTACATTGTTTTGGGGGCACAACAGACGATTGGCAGCCCCTTCCAACAAATCCCGACTTTTTTACAAAGCCACCCATGTCCAACAGATTCCCGTCCTCTTAATCTGCACTCCCTACACTCGGCCCAACAAATCAAACTACTTTACCCCTGATCCTGCCACCGTACGGTTCGGTTGCGTCCTTCGTCCTTGGCCCGATACAGCGCCTGGTCCGCGCAGCTGACCAGTTTTTCCAGACTGTCGGCATCCCGTGGGAAAGCAGCGATTCCCAAGGAGATTGCTACCGGCACGATCTCTCCCCTGAACCGCAATTTAAGTTGTTCGACCATTTCCCGCAACCGTTCGGCGACCTTCCAGGCACCCTGTTCGTCACTGTCTTCCAGCAGGATGGCAAATTCCTCCCCGCCGGTCCTGGCCGCCAGGTCATTGCTGCGGATCACCCGCTCGAACAGCCGGGCCACCCGGCGCAAGACTTCATCACCGAACGGATGGCCGAAACGATCATTGATCCGCTTAAAGTGATCGATATCGCACAAAACCAGATAGAGGGACCCGCCGCGCCGATCGGCCCGCTCGAGCATCGCTTCAAAGCCACGTTGATAGGCGCGGCGGTTGGCAATTCCGGTCAGGGTGTCGATGGTCGCCAGGCGATTGATCTGTTCGTGTGACTGGGCCAGTTCGATCTTGACCGCCGCCTGGCCAGCAAGCATTTCCAGCATTTCGCGACAGGTGCGGCTGAACACTCCGGGCTGCCGGGCGGCGACGATCAACGCGCCGGTCACCGGCCGTTCTTCCTGAACCAGCGGTACGATCATCAGCGAGCGATACTCGGCAAACTGATGGTCATGACTGAGGATCGGCGAAGTTCCCTGGTAATCGGCCTTGTCCGGCAGGGTCCGCGCATATTTCAGGACCTTCCCAACCAAACCCTGATCAACGGGAAAACTCTGCCCAAGCAACTGATCCGCGTTTTCCCCAACGATATGACTCAGTCGATGCCGTTCAGATTCAACCAGGCTGACGGCAATAAAATCCGCCAACACGATCTGCCGGACCGCATCGACAATGGCAACAAACGCACTTTCCAGGCCAAGTGCCGAGTTCAGGGCGCGCACCCCTTCGAAGGCCTGTAGATAAGCATGCCGTTGCCGATCACAGAGATAGAATTCCCTGCCCTGGTCGATCAAGGTCACCAGCTGCTCGGCTGCCAAGGAGAAAACCGTCCGCTCCTGCTGGGTCCAACTGTCCTGGCTCATCCGGTCGGCGCAGAGAATGACGGAACCGGCGGCCTGGTTTTCGGCAAAGGAGGTCAACTCGAGACGCGCGGCCATGAAACTGCCGGTGTCGGCGCTGGGCGGATAATAGGGGATGGCCGGAGATTGAGTACGCAGCGGCGCCAGGAACACCTGCCGCTGCTCCTTGAGCACACCGGTTATTCCCGTTCCGTTCGGAATCGGTGTGGTGACCAGCTGTTCCGTATTCGTCACCCAGACATAGGGGGATAACTGTCCGGCCGCAGGTCCCGGCCAGAGCAGAATCACTGTGGTCAGATCCAGCGCTTCCTGCAACAGCTTCAATTGCTGACGACAGGAATAAAAGAGCTGCTCGATAAACAACGACCGATTCGGCACCGCAATACCGGAGCCGGTCTCGAACCGAAACGGCAAGTCAGCCGCCGGCGGCAGCGAGTACGGCAGCTCCTGATGTTTCGCAACAGGAGATAATCGCTTCAATAAATCTTTCATCGGCATCACTTAATAGCAGAGAAACACACGGCTGAAAAAAGAAGGGCCGGAATGAATATGCGGAAAAGTGTAGCATGAATCAATCCAGCCGGGCAGTTGCAACAGCCATTTTGAACAAAAAAAAGGCGGGTCAGAAGACCCGCCTTTGAAGTTGCCCATGCAACAGATTTTAACACAGCGATTTCAGATACTCACGGTTCAGGGTAGCAATAAACTTGACATTGATCCCCTTCGGGCAGGCGGCCTGGCACTCGTAATGATTGGTGCAGTTGCCGAACCCTTCTTCCATCAGGGCATCAGTCATGTTCTTCACCCGGGCTTTTGCTTCCGCCTTACCTTGTGGCAGCACCGCCAGTTGAGCGACCTTGGCGCTGGTATAGAGCATCGCCGAGCTGTTCGGACAGCCGGCCACGCAAGCCCCGCAGCCGATGCACTCGGCGGCGTCCATGGCATAGTCGGCAACCGGTTTCGGCACCAGCAGGGCATTGCCGTCGGGCACCCCGCCGGTATGGCAGGAAGTGAAGCCGCCAGCCTGCATGATGACTTCCAGAGCGCTCCGGTCCACAATCAGGTCCTTGTGGATCGGGAAGGCTTTGGCGCGCCACGGTTCGATAAAGATTTCATCGCCGTCATTGAATTCGCGCATATGCAACTGACAAACGGTGGTCCGCTCCTGCCCGCCGTGCGGCTTGCCGTTGATGACCTGGGAACACATGCCGCAGATCCCTTCACGGCAGTCATGATCGAAGGCGATGGGATCCTTGCCCGATTTGATCAGGTCTTCATTGACATCATCGAGCATTTCCAGGAAGGACTGATCCTCGCTGATGTTCTTGGCCTGATAGCTTTCCAGTTTTCCAATATCCTGTGGCCCCTTCTGGCGCCATACGTGCAATGTCAGGTTCATTATTTATAACTCCTCACAGCAAGTTTGACGTTTTCAAATTTCAGGGGCTCTTTGTGCAATTCGGGCTCGTTGCCCGCGCCCTTGAATTCCCAGGCTCCGACGTAAGTGAAGTTTTCGTCATCCCGCATCGCTTCATGGTCAGCGGTCTGATGCTCCACCCGGAAGTGCCCGCCGCAAGATTCTTCGCGGTGCAGCGCATCCTTGGCCAGAAGTTCACCGAATTCGAGGAAGTCGGCCAGGCGGCCGGCATTCTCAAGTTGCTGGTTGAGCTCGCCGGCGCTGCCGGTGACGTTGCAGTTTTTCCAGAATTCGTCACGAATTTCCGGAATCCGCTTGAGGGCGTGGGTCAGGCTAGCTTCGCTGCGGGCCATGCCGACGTCTTCCCACATGACCTTGCCGAGTTCACGGTGCAGTTCGCTGACGGTCTTCTTGCCCTTGATGTTGAGCAGCTTGCTGATCTGTGCCTCAACTTCCTCGGCCGACTTCTTGAATTCCGCGTTATCGTCCTTGACCTCGCCAGGTTTGACCCCGGCCAGGTAATTGCTGACGGTGTAAGGAAGCACGAAATAGCCGTCGGCCAGCCCCTGCATCAGTGCCGAAGCGCCGAGACGGTTGGCGCCGTGCACCGAGAAGTTGGCCTCGCCGGCCACAAACAGGCCGGGGACGTTGCTCATCAGATGATAGTCGACCCAGAGTCCGCCCATCGCGTAGTGCGGCGCCGGATAGATGCGCATCGGACGCTTGTAGCCATCTTCTGCAGTGATCTTCTCGTACATTTCGAACAGGTTGCCGTAGCGCTCGCGGATGGTGTCCTCGCCGACCCGATCGATGGCGCTCTGGAAATCGAGATAGACGCCACGCTTGCCGGGGCCGACCCCGCGCCCTTCGTCGCACTGCTCCTTGGCGGCCCGGGAGGCGATATCCCGCGGCGCCAGGTTGCCGAAGGAGGGGTATTTCCGCTCCAGATAGTAATCGCGAGCCTCTTCCGGCACATCGCCGGGAGCCTTGTCACAGTCTTCCGCCACTTTCGGCACCCAGCAGCGGCCGTCGTTGCGCAGCGATTCGGACATCAGAGTCAGCTTCGACTGTTTGTCGCCATGCTGCGGAATACAGGTCGGGTGAATCTGGGTGTAGCAGGGGTTGGCGAAGAAGGCGCCTTTCCTGGCGGCTTTCCAGGTCGCGGTGACGCTGCAGCCCATGGCGTTGGTCGACAGGTAGAAGACGTTGACATAGCCGCCGGTGGCCAGGATCACGGCATCGCCCCAGTGGGATTCGATCTGACCGGTGATCAGGTTGCGCACGGTAATCCCTTTGGCGACCCCGTCAACCACCACCAGGTCGAGCATTTCGGTGCGCGGATGCAACTTGACAGTGCCCGCTTTGACTTGACGGGAGAGCGCCGAGTAGGCGCCGAGCAGCAGCTGCTGACCGGTCTGGCCACGGGCGTAGAAAGTCCGTGAGACCTGCGCGCCGCCGAAAGAGCGGTTGTCGAGATAACCGGCGTAGTCGCGGGCAAAGGGCACGCCCTGGGCGACACACTGGTCGATGATGTTGTTCGACACCTGGGCCAGACGCCAGACATCGGCTTCACGGGCGCGAAAGTCGCCCCCCTTGATGGTGTCGTAGAACAGCCGGCGGATCGAATCACCGTCGTTCGGATAGGCCTTTGCCGCGTTGATGCCGCCCTGGGCGGCGATCGAGTGGGCGCGGCGGGCGCTGTCCTGATAGCAGAACGCCTCGACATTGTAGCCGAGTTCGCCAAGCGAAGCTGCGCCGGCGCCACCGGCAAGGCCGGTTCCGACCACCAGGATCTTGTACTTTCGCTTGTTGGAGGGATTGACCAGCTTCATATCGAAGCGGTGCTTGTCCCAGGAATTTTCAATTGGTCCAGTGGGTGCTTTTCCGTCTAGAATCACAATAAACCCCCTTATTACTTAATGCCGAAGAGGAAGGCGAGCGGGATAATCGCGTAGCCGATCAAAAAGACCACAGCGACCAACTTGCCGATAGTAACGACTTTTTCCTGGCTGGTTCCATTGCTCCAGCCCAGAGTCTGCACCCAACTGGAAAGAGCATGCAGCAAATGGGTAAACAAGGCGAACATGGCCGCTACGTAGAGCAGCGATACAAACGGTTTGGCGAAACTGAGCTTCACCATCGTGTACACATCCGGCATCCCGTTGACCATGTTACTCACGGCCGCGGTCGCGTCGGTGTTGATGACGTGGATGGTAAAGTGCAGCAGATGGTAAACTAGAAACGCCAGGATCAGCAGCCCGGAGTAGAGCATGGTTTCACTGGAAAAAGTCGCCTTGGTGTGCTGCTTGAGCGCGTAAGCTTCCGGTGAAGCGGCGCGGTTTTCCAGCGACAGCTGAACGCCCATCCATACGTGCACAACAAACAGCACCAGCATCACCAGACGGAAAATCCAGACCAACGGTCCCAGACTGTGCAGGTGATGCGCATAAGAATTGATAGCCTCTTGCCCGGCTAAAGCTGACAGGTTGCCGAGCAGGTGGACAGTAATGAAGCCCGTCAAGAGCAGGCCGGTTACTGCCATTAAAATCTTTCTTCCCACAGAACTTGTTATTAAATGCATAATTTCATATCCCTCTAATGTGAATTGATTGTCAACCAGGGATGACTTCCTTGATTCAATCACCAGTGCCTTGCGGCTGGCTCATGGCCCGGCACGTCGCTCCTCCTGAAATTGAGCCAGGTCACGTCCAGGCGGTCCACGCCAGTATTCATTCCTCCAGAGCATCATCGACATCCTTTCGGTGTCAAAACGACAGCTGTTGGTCCGGCAAAACCGAACATAGCGAATAAAATATCAAACCGTATACTGTATACTAAACATTATTATAAAATTAAACAAAAAAAGACTTAAATAGGCGAATTCTAATACGCTAGAATAAGGGGATAACGACGTTTCTGCACGACTGAAATCACAAATGACTGAAAATGAAACGCCGGAAACGGTTCCTGCTTCCGGCGTTAATTCTTTCTGCTATCTGAGCGCCTGAATTTTCTCCAGGCTTTGTTGCAGAATCGCCTGTTTTTCCTGGGCAGCCTGCAGTTTGCCGCGGTCCTTCTCCAACACCTGGGGGGGCGCATTGGCGACAAACTTTTCATTTCCGAGCTTCTTGGTGAAAAAGTCGACATCCTTTTCCACTTTCCCAATCTCCTTAAGCAGCCGCGATTCCTCTTCTTCAACATCGATCAGACCGGCCAGCGGGATCAGAACTTCGACGTCGCCCGCCACCTGGGTCGCCGCCTGCTTGGGATGTTCCAGCGCAACGGCGATATTAAGGGTCTCAACCCGGGCCAGGGATTTGATGTAGGTTTCCCCGGCCTGAATCGCCGTAACCGAAGCTTCGGACCGGCAATCAAGGGATACTGCGATCCGTTTCCCCGGCGGCAGATCCAGCTCACCGCGGATGTTGCGGATTGCCCGGATCACCTCCATCAGCAGTTCCATACGCTCCACGGCCGCCCCGTCAACAGCACGAAACGCAGCCGTCGGATATTCGGTCTGCATGATCGAGTCACAGGGGCGCTCGCCCGGCAACGCCTGCCAGATCTCCTCGGTGACAAACGGCAGCAGCGGATGGAGCAGGCGTAGCAGCCCTTCAAGGACGGTAAAGAGCACGGTCTGCGCTCGTTTGCGGGCAACCGGGTCCTCGCCGTAAAGGTCATCTTTACTCAACTCGACATACCAGTCACAGAACTCGTGCCAGGTGAAGGAATAGAGACAACCGGCGACATCGTTGAACTTATATTCCGCCAGTGCCCGGTTTGCCTCTTCGGCCGTTTTGGCGAAGCGATCGAGAATCCATTGCTCGGCCTGGGAAAGGTCTAAATCGGCCAAATTTGCCGTTGCCGGATCGAAATCTTCCAGGTTCATCAGGGCGAAACGGCTGGCGTTCCAGAGCTTGTTGACGAAGTTGCGGTAACCGCCGATCCGTTCGGTCGAGAGTTTGATGTCCCGCCCCATGGCGGCAAAGGCGCAGAGGGTGAAACGGAAGGCATCGGCCCCGTATTCATCGACAATCGTTAGCGGATCGATGACGTTTCCCTTGCTCTTGCTCATCTTCTGCCCCTGGGCGTCGCGCACCAGGGCGTGGATGTAGACCTCGCTGAAGGGAACCTCGCCCATGAACTTGATCCCCATCATCATCATCCGCGCCACCCAGAAGAAAAGGATGTCGAAGCCGGTCACCAGGCAGCTGGTCGGGTAAAATTTGGCTAGGGTCTCGGTCTGTTCCGGCCAGCCCATGGTCGAAAAGGGCCAGAGCGCCGAGGAAAACCAGGTGTCGAGAACATCGGTTTCCTGGCGGATGTCGGGACTGCCGCAATGCTCGCAACTGGTAGCATCTTCCTGGGAAACGGTGATCCGGTCGCAGTTGTCACAGTACCAGGCCGGAATCCGGTGCCCCCACCAGATCTGACGGCTGATGCACCAGTCCTGGATGTTGTACATCCATTCGTAGTAGGTCTTTTCCCACTGGGTCGGGACGATTTTAGTGGTGCCGGTTTCAACTGCTTTGATCGCCTCGGCCGCCAGCGGCTTCACCGCCACGTACCACTGCTTGCTCATGTAGGGCTCGATAATGGTTTTGCAGCGGTAGCACTCACCAACGGCGTTAGCGTAATCTTCGACTTTTTCCAGCAGCCCTTGAGCTTCAAGGTCGGTGACAACATTTTTTCGAGCGGAGTAACGTTCCTGCCCCCGGTAGGGACCGCCGTTTTCATTGATCACCCCCGATTCATCAAGCACGTTGATGAATTCCAGCCCGTGCCGCTTGCCGATCTCGAAATCGTTGAAGTCATGTGCCGGAGTAATCTTGACCGCGCCGGAGCCGAATTCCATGTCGACATAATCATCGGCAATGATCGGAATTTCACGATTGACCAAAGGCAACAACACCGTCTTGCCGATCAGCTCCCGATAGCGCTCATCCTCCGGATTGACCGCCACGGCGGTATCGCCGAGCATGGTTTCCGGGCGGGTGGTGGCGACCACCAGAAAGCGCTCGGTTCCCTTGACCGGATAACGCAGATGCCAGAGATTCCCCTGCTTGTCGTCATGCTCCACCTCGAGGTCGGAGAGGGCGGTGTGACAGCGCGGACACCAGTTGATCAGCCGGTTGTCGCGGTAGATCAGGTTATCCTGATAAAGCCGGACAAAGACTTCGCGAACGGCTTTGGAGAGCCCTTCATCCATGGTGAAGCGCTCGCGCTGCCAGTCGCAGGAGGCCCCAAGCCGTTTGAGCTGGTTGATGATCTGCCCGCCCGACTCTTTGCGCCACTGCCAGACCCGCTCGATGAATTGTTCCCGCCCCAGTTCATGGCGGTCCTTCCCCTCGGCGGCCAGCTGTTTTTCCACCACATTCTGGGTGGCGATACCGGCATGGTCGGTTCCCGGCATCCATAGCACCTCATGTCCGGTCATCCGTTTCCAGCGGCAGAGAACATCCTGCAAGGTGTTGTTCAAGGCGTGCCCCATGTGCAGAACCCCGGTGACGTTCGGCGGCGGGATGACGATGGAATAATGGGGTTTGTGAGAATTCTCGGCGGCATGGAAATCGCCGCGCCGTTCCCAGACGTCAAACCACTTCTGTTCAACCTGCGCCGGTTCGTAACCCTTGGGGAGTTCTGTCTTCATGGTCTGCCAATCCTTCTGTTGATCATTCTGAAACCGATTGTGGTGTTCGGGGGACAATAAAGGGGGGAGGTCAGGAAGTCAAGACCTCCTGCCTCCCCCGAAAGAAGAAGCATGTGCTGCAGGGATTGTGGTTATTCCGCGCCCTGCTTGATCTTGCGGATTTCCTCGCGGATCATCGACTCGGCCAGATCCGGGACCACCTCCCAGGCGATCTGGGAGAGCATTTCACCGGCCAGTTTTTCGATAATCGGCCCGGCAACTTTGGACACCACATCCTTCAGCTCGTCTTCGGACAGTGCACGCAGTTGCTGTTCAACCTGTTCAATCGAGGCAGTGGCTGCAACCGCCTCCGACTGTTCAGACCCCGCGCTCTCCTCTTCCGTTGCGGCATCGTCAAAATAGAAGCTTTCGTCTTCAACCACTTCCGGTTGAACATCGATTTCCGCGGTAATCATTTCCTCTTCTTCAGCTATTTCTTCCGCAGGTTCTTCAGAAACCGGTTCATCCACTGCCGCTGGTTGTGCCTCTTCCGCAACTTCCTCCTCGGACAGAGCCAATGGCTCCTCCTCTATTTCTTCCTCGAGAGGTTCCTCTTCAAGGATATCCTCATCACTGAGATCGAGGACCTCCTCGCCTTCGTCAGCCAATTCATCTTCCAGCGGCTCGACGACCTGGACAACCTCTTCTTCAGCCGGCTCCTCAGCAAGCTCCTCCTCGGCCAATTCCAGAGGCTCTTCTTCGCCAAACTCGGCTGCAGAGATTTCCTCCGTCGCTTCGCCCTCCTCTGCCATCAATTCCAGCGGCTCTTCCGCCTCGGCTGAAAAATCGATTTCTTCTTCTGCACGGGGCGACTCAACCGGCGTCTCTTCGGTCAATTCCAGAGGGGCTTCCTCAAAGGATTCTTCTTCGCCTGCAGCCGGCAGCGGCTCCTCGGCCTCGGGGCTTTCATCAAGGACAAGATCTTCAGTGCCGGAAAAGTCGACCTCGGCGGTCGGCTCTTCAACACCGGCAGGCTCCTCAGTGTCCGAGGGTGTCGGTTCCGCAGCGGAATCAACCTGTTCCTGCAGATCTTCTTCTTCAAAAGAAACCGCATCCCAGATATCCTCAGGGGATTCTTCCTCAACGGGAGCCTCAACTGCGGCCGGTTCTTCCATCTCCTCCATGTCGAGAACGACTTCCTCGACTGGTGCTTCCGCATCCGCTGCAGACGGCGGTTCTTCAACCGCAGCGGCCGGCGCCTCATCAAGTCGAACCGGTTCAGCTTCGAGCAGTTGTGCAACTTTATCCAGCAAGGCCTGGGATTCAAAAGGCTTGTTAATCCAGCCGTCAGCTCCGACCGCCTCGGCGCGCGCCTCATCAAAGTGCTCGAAGGTCCCTGGCAACAGCAGAACCGAGGTGTGCGGCAGTCGGGAATCACTCTTGATCGCCTCACAGAGTTCAAAACCGTCTTTACCGGGCATGGAAATATCCGCGATCACCAGGTCCGGGTATTCCTGCAAGGCTTTTTCGTAGGCCTCGTCACCATTTTCGGTCACGATGAGCTGGTAATCTTCCGTCGCGAAGATGATACCGATGACTTTCTGTATCGTAATACTGTCATCGGCCAGCAGCAGCTTTTTTGTCATTGATGCCTCCTCGCACCACCGGTGTGGGATTTGAGCTATCAGGAGCCCAGAGTCAACATTTTAGCCAGAAAATCGATATTCAGAATCTGAAAATTCTTGTCCTGAAAATGAAATTGTCCGGTCAACCAGGAAGCGTCACCTTCAGCGGCCGGGGAAATTGCCCCCTTCTGGTCAGTGACGATACCGCAGGTTATATCCGCCGGAATGGCCAGAATACCATATTCCGACTCAGTCAGAACCATATACTCCGTTGGTGCTGTCCCCTTTTCACCGACAACGATTACCGGCAGATCAAGCACCGGGATAATCCGGTCCTCATCCACCAGCACTCCGGAAACGGGCTCAGGAAGCCGCGGCAACGGAAAAACCTGCTGCTCATGCAGAATTTTCCGCAACCGGAAAAGTGGAATGGCAAAATCGGTACCGCGACAACGGAACAAGCCAAACCGATTCATGCAACAGCAGCTGAAGAACCGTAAAACTGTTCCGGATCGAGAACAACCATCGGTTCATTCTGAAAAAGTTCGAGTTTCGAATAATATTCCCTGGTCGCAAACTTCAGCAGCGGTGGCATTATACAGGGGACAAGCCGGTCGGATGGGCAGATTTCTTCCACCCGATCGACCAGCATGGCCCAGTTCCCTTCGGAACTTTTCATCACCAGTGCGGTTTTTTCTTTTTCATCAATTTGCGAACTGAGTTCCAGGCGCAAGGTTGGATCAACGGCCGGAATTCGAGTCTGCCGGAATTCGAGGGCGCCGACAATACCGTGGCTCAGATCGCTGCGACTGAAATCGAGGCGCTCGCCAATCTGCTCACAAATTTCCACCACCAAACTCAGGTCAAGAAGACAACCGACTCCGCCGATTCGTGCAATCAGATTCCTTGCGACATCACTCCCCATAATCCCCCAGGTTCGTATCAGAACCCCTCGATTTTACCTGAGAAACCGCGTCCAACGCTAGCATAGCGGGGCAAGGCTGTCAAGCTTTCACTAGGAAAATCCAATAAATGTCCGCACATCTAAAGAGCCTTCCAGGGTTTTGGCAGAAACAGGCTTTTGTATAACGAAACGGCAAAGCGATCGGTCATCCCGGCAATAAAATCCGCCACCGAAACCTCCAGGCTGTCCCCCTCCATCCGGCGCCCGCCATGCCGCAGGAAAACCTCTTCATTATCCATAAAGTAAAGGAACAGTTCACGCAGCAGATGTGACGCCTTGATGAAATCCGCATGGACCTGATCAGCCCGATAGACGTTTTCAAACAACCAGTCCCGCAGCGCCCGCAGCGCCTGATCCATGACTGTGGAAATCCTGATTTCGGCGCCTTCGGCATTCAGCGACTGTTCAATCAGATCACGAACCATGCAGTCGATCCGCTGTGAATGCTTCAGCCCGACCACCCGGGAAATATCTTTCGGGAGATCGTCCTCCCGGATCAGGCCGCCGCGAATTGCATCATCGAGATCATGACTGACATAAGCGATAATATCGGCGTAACGAACGATCTGTCCTTCCAGAGTCTGTGCCCTGGAATCGGCTGCCGGGGTCAATGCCCCCCCCTGCCCCTTTGAATGATTCAGTATCCCGTCACGAACTTCAAAGGTCAGATTCAAGCCGCGACCGTCTCTTTCAAGAATATCGACGACCCGCAGACTCTGTCGCACATGATGGAAGCCACCCGTCACCATTTCATCCAGCACCCGTTCGCCGGCATGGCCGAACGGGGTGTGTCCCAGGTCGTGACCCAGGGCAATTGCCTCGGTCAGATCTTCATTCAAACTCAGAGCACGGGCGATGGTTCTGGCGACTTGGGAAACTTCCAGGGTGTGGGTCAGGCGCGTCCGATAATGATCACCTTCCGGAGAAAGAAAGACCTGGGCTTTATATTTGAGACGCCTGAATGCTTTGCAGTGAAGAATACGATCACGATCATGTTGAAATACGGTCCGGATGGAACAAGCTTTCCCGGGATATTTTCGTCCTCGAGAATTTACCGAACAACATGCATGCGTTGATAGATTTTCAAGCTCTCTGGCTTCTAAAATCTGTCTGACTTCCATTGCCGACCTTATAAATAAAATAATAAGGAAACTGCTTTCAAATTAACTTGTCAAACGCAAAACATCTGCTATTTAAAGATATGAGAAAGAATGTTTGTAAATATAACCTTTTTTTACTTTTTCTTCTTGATTTTTTTCATCATTCAAGGTTTAAAATATCTTTCCGTTGTTTTTAAGAGGGATTAAGTTCACTCATATCCATAAACATCCCATCCTGAAGGAGGAAATTTTTAATGGCAACTATTATGGAACTGGCTGCTGAAATCATCGCTGCTCACGCATCAACAACCCCGATGACGAAAGAAGAACTTATTGCGGAATTGTCTGAAGTTCATACGGCTCTCTCGTCTCTGGAAAAGGGGGATGCTATTGAAGCATCTGAAGCATCTGAGGAAACACCGGTCGTTTCCCGCAAAAAAGCTTTCGGCAAAGACAAGATTTACTGCATGATCTGCGGTAAGGGGTTCAAAACCTTGTCCCGTCACCTGAAAACTTCACATCAGATGACTGCTTCCGAATATCGCAAGCAGTTTGATATTCCCCGCAGCCAGTCGTTGGCCGCCAAGAGTTACTCTGAAAGCCGTCGGCAGATGGCCGTCGATCGCGGCCTGGCGGACAATCTCGCCAAAGCGCGCGCGGCACGTGGCAAAAAAAAGAAATAAACCGTATTTCCTGACCTCAAGCATAAATAAAGGCGGCCCGTTCTCGGCCGCCTTTTTTCCTGATCGATCGATTTATTCCAGAACAAACGGAATCGTCGCCAGTTCGTTGTCATTTTCATCAAGAATCTTGACCCGCCACTGTCCGGCCCATTGCGGCAGAAACCGCTTGGAAGAATAGGTTCGCCAGTCGGAAGATTTGACCGGCAGAACCACCCGCGCCATTTCGTTGTCCTGGTAGTACCAGACATGGGTGACATGGGTCTCAGTTTTAGCCCCGGTGATCCGGGTAAAGCAAAACAGCTTGCCGTAATCCGCCGGGAAACTGTCGATCTTGTCGACCGGCATCTGTTGTTCGATCGCCGTGGTGATCTGACCGACGACCACCTTCAGTGAGGCAGCATCCGCAACGGAAGCCAACAACAATCCGGACAGGAACAAGAACATCAGCCTTCTCAACATTAGGCCTCCTTTATGATTTAAACGTATCTCCGCAAGTTGGTTTCATCGTCGCAATTCCGTCAGAAAACTCGACCCTTGATCGCTGGTCAAACCGAACACTTCGGAGATGGTTGCACCGACATCGGCGAAACTTTCCCGAATCCCCAGCCACTCCCCTTCAGCCATTCCTTCAAACCACACCAGCAGTGGAACATACTCGCGGCTGTGATCGGTGCCAGCAGTGGTCGGGTCGCAACCATGATCAGCGGTGACTATCAACAGATCCGTTTCTCTCATCTGCCTGAAAAGCTGTGGCAGCCAGGCGTCAAATTCCCCAAGGGCTGCGGCAAACCCGGTGGCGTCCTGACGATGTCCATATAGCATATCAAAATCGACCAGATTGGTCATGACCAGACCAAAATTAATCTTTTGCAAGGCTTCCAGGGTACGAACCATGCCGTGGCGATTATCCCGGGTCGGAAGGCAGTTGCCAAGACCGCGACCGGCGAACAGGTCGGGAATCTTTCCTACTCCGGCGGTGGCGATATCGGCCTCCTGCAGCCGGTCGAGCAGGGTCGGCGTTAGCGGGGTCCGGGGGAAATCATGGCGTCCGGCCGTTCGCCGGAAACTGGTGCTGTCGCTTCCGACAAAGGGACGCGCGATCACCCGGCAAACCTGGTACGGCCGCAGAATCCTCTCCGCCTGGCGACAGAGATCATAGAGTTTTTCCGGGGGGATGATCGCCTCGTGAGCGGCAATCTGAAAGACCGAGTCACTGCTGGTATAAACGATCGGACGCCCGCTACGCAGATGTTCTTCACCGAGTTCGCGCAGAATATCGGTGCCGCTCGCCGCAATATTGCCGAGCGGTTGCAGGCCGGTTTTTTCGCTGAAAGCCTGAATGATCTGCGGCGGAAAACCATCCGGAAAGGTGGCAAAAGGCTTATCGAGAATGACCCCGGCCAGCTCCCAATGACCGGTCACGGAATCTTTTCCCGGGCTTTGTTCCGCCATTTTCCCCCAGCAGCCGGTTGCGGGCCGGGTTTCTGACAGCCCGGCAACCGGTACAATCCGGCCGAGCCCGAGCTGTTCCAGGTGGGGCAGATGCAGCGGACCGGCGACCTGCGCGACATGCTGCAGGGTGGCGGCCGCGGCATCCCCGTAGCGCTCCGCATCGGGCAGGGCGCCGACCCCGACCCCGTCAAGGACTATCAGAATAACCCGTTTGAACATATCGACCGGTCAACACCCCGCCTGCCGGCGCCACTGGTTGACAATGGCCACGCCGGAACTGGAACCGATCCGCGTTGCCCCGGCCGCCAGCAGCGCGCTGCAGCTTTGCAGATCACGAATCCCGCCGGCGGCCTTGACCCCGATCCGGCCGGCGGCGGTCTGCGCCAGCAGGCGGACGTCTTCGACTATTGCGCCGGATGGCCCGAACCCGGTTGAGGTTTTGACAAACGCCGCTCCCCCCTGAACCACCAGCTCGGTCGCCTGGCGCATCTGCACCGCATTCAGATAACAGCACTCGATGATCACCTTGACGATGGCGGAATTCGCGGTCGCCAACACCACCTGGGCGATCTCCTCCTCGACCTGTGGCAACTTCCCTTCCAGCAGGCGCCCGAGGTGAATCACCATGTCGATCTCCTGCGCCCCTTGAGCAACCAGTTCGGTGGTTTCGGCAATCTTCTGCTGCACGGAATTATAGCCGCAGGGAAAACCGACCACCGAACAGGTTTTAATCTCGGAACCGTAGAGCAGTTCGGCCGCCCGCGGAACAAAGACCGGCGGCAGGCAGACCGAGGCAAAACCGTATTCGACCGCCTCTTCACAGAGCGCCTCGACCTGGGCCTCCAGCAGATCCGGTTTGAGCAGGGTGTGATCGATCAGGGGAGCGGGGTTATTCATCCCGGGAGACAATCAGCTGCGGTATGCGGCATTGATCTTGACGTAGTCGTAAGAGAGATCGGAGGTATAATAACTGGTTTCGGCGTCCCCCTGGTGCAGATCGATCCGCACGCAAAATTCGTCAAGTTTGAGAATTTCAGTCGCTTCGGCTTCCAGGTCCGGCCCCGTGGAGAGTCCATTCCTGGCCACGGGAACCTGATTGAAACTGATGTCGATCCGGTTCTGGTCAACTTCGATACCGGAATAGCCGACCGCGGCAATAATCCGGCCCCAGTTGGCGTCCTCGCCGAAGAAGGCGGTCTTGACCAGTGACGAGGTGGCAACAGCGCGCGCGGCGGTCCGTGCCGTCTGCTCATCAGCGGCTCCGCACACCTGAATCCGGACCAGTTTGGTGGCCCCTTCTCCATCGCGCACGATCATTCTGGCCAGATCGAGCAGAACCCGTTCCAGAGCAAGATAAAACTGTTCGGCTTCCGAAGTCCCGGCGACGATCGCCGGCCCGCCGCAGGAGCCGTTGGCGAGCAGCAGCACCATGTCATTGGTCGAAGTATCGCCATCAACGGTGATCGAATTGAAACTGCGCTCGACTGCCCGGCGCAAACTGCTGTCAAGAAGTTCCGGCTCGATCGCCGCATCGGTCAGGACAAAACCGAGCATGGTCGCCATATTCGGATGGATCATTCCGGCCCCCTTGGCCAGGCCGAGAATTCGATATTCATTCCCCTGCTGCTGACCACGCGCCGAAGCCACCTTGGAGTAGGCATCAGTGGTCATAATCGCCGTGGCGACCTGCGCCGCCTGATCATCCGCCAAGGTTGCGACCAGCTCGGGCACCCCCTTTTCAAACGGAGACAATGGCAGCTGAACGCCGATCACTCCGGTAGAGGCCACAGCCACCAGTTCTTCAGGAACTTGCAAGGCGGCGGCCACCAAGGCAGTCGACTGGCGGGATACCTGCAGACCGGCTTCGCCGGTGCAGGCATTGGCGTTGCCGCTGTTGACCAGGATCGCCTGGCAACGACCGGCGGCGATCCTCGGCTTGCTCAACTGCAATGGAGCGGCGATCACCTGATTTTTGGTGAACACCCCGGCGCAGGCCGCCGGCTGATCGGAAACTATCAGAGCCAGGTCCAGCTTGCCAGATTTTTTGATGCCGCTTGCCATCCCGGCAAAGCGATAACCGGCGGGAACATCAAAATTGCTCATCAATTATCCTTTAAATGATTATAGGTCTGCTCGGTCGGCAGCAACAGACCGAAGCAGGTCCCCTCGCCATCGACTTCCTCGAGGAAAATATCCCCTTTCATCCGATCGATGACCACCTTGGCCAGCGCCAGGCCGATACCGACACCGTGCGGCTTTTCGGTATCGATGTTGCCCAACTGGGTATAGGAGTTGAAAATCGTCTCTTTGGCGTCCAGGGGAACAGTTCGCCCCTGATTGTAAATCTGCAGGTAGACATACTCAAGATCTTCATGGGTCTGGGTCTGCGCCTCGACCCGGACCTTGCCGTTGTCGCTATTGAACTTGACGGCATTGTCGATCAGCGAATTGAACGCCATGCCGAATTTCTCCGGATCACCGTAAATTTCCGGCAGATCCTCATGGATAATAATTTCCGAGGTGATCCCGCGCGCCGCCATCTTTTTACTGAAATACTGGAACGCGTCGGCAATCGACCAGGGCACTCCGAAAGATTTCCAGCGCCAGACCTCCCGCTCGGACTCGATGGAGAAGAGCCGCAACATTCCGGTGATCAGCTTTTCCAGACTTTCTCCTTCCTCGCGAACCAGACGCAAATAATCCTGGAATTCCTGTTCGGAAAGTTTCTCGTAAAAGGTCAGCGCCAGGTCGACATAGCCCATGATCGAGGTCAGCGGAGTTTTCAATTCATGCGACAGGTTACAGACCAGGCGCGTTCTCGCCCGGTTCAACCTCACCAGATCCTCATTGGCCCGTTCCAGGGTTTTGGCCTGCTGGCGCAGGTTGTTCACCAGCTTGAAGTTTTCCATGGCCAGGGCAACCTGATTGGAAATCGCCACCAGCAGATTCTGGTCCTCGATATCAAAAGCTTCTCCGGAGCGCTTGTTGTTGACGTTGATGACACCGAGCATTTCGTCACGGATCAGAATCGGCACCGAGAGCAGTGACTGGCCTTTGTAGCGTCCGACCCCGGACATGCTTTTGAAACGGCTGTCCTGTTCGATATTGGAGATCAGGACCGGCTCGCGGGTTGCGAGGACGTGGCCGGAAACACCTTCCCCGGCGGAAACCCGAACCTGACTGATGTTGATTTCGGACAGTCCATGGGCCGAGGCAATATGCAACAGGCCGTCCGCTTTGAGCAGCATCAGCGATGCGACCTCAACGTCTGCCGAATGAACGATCGAATCAAGGATCTGATCAAAAAGTTCCTGCAGATCACTTCCGGAACTGGCGGCTTCCCCGATCTGCTTCAACAACACCAGGTCGGCCATCCGCCGCTGGGCTTCGAGCCGGGCATTGCGCTGATTGATCGCATGCCGGTAAGCGAGCAATCCCTGATTGACGGCTTCGAGAACCTCTTCCTGAGAGAACGGCTTGACCAGGTAATCGAGAGCACGTTCCCGCAGCACCTGGCGGGCGATATCGAAATCCTGCTGGCCGGAGATCATGATCACCTGGATTTCCGGGGTATGCTGCTTGATCATCCGCAGCACTTCGACTCCGTTGATATCGGGCAGGGAGACGTCGCAAAAGACCAGCGAGACCGGTTCGCGATCAAGAATCTCCGGAACTGAACTGCCGGTTTCACAGCGCAGTACCCGATAGCTTTGGCTCTCGAGAATATCCTGCAGCAGATCGAGGATCAGTGGAACATCATCGACCAGCAGAATTGCCGGGTCCTGTTGGTTTCCAGTCGTCATCAGATGGATAGAGCCTGTCTCGTCATACGGTTAGCCACAACACTTCTTATATTTCTTGCCGCTGCCGCAGGGGCAGGGGTCGTTCCGGCCGATCTTCTCGGCTTCCCGGGTGGTCGGTTTCCGGGTCTGCTCTTCCCCTCCGGCCCGGTTCAGCGAAATCTGCTGGCGGCGCTGCTGCGCCTCCATCTGCTCGACATCCTCTTCACGCGCCAACTGGACCCGGTACAACTTCTGCAAAATTTCCTGGCGGATGCGGCCCATCATCGCCATGAACAGTTCGTAGGCCTCCCGCTTGTATTCCCCCTTCGGGTCCAACTGCCCGTAACTGCGCAGCCCGATCCCCTCTTTCAGGTGGTCGATCGACAGCAGGTGGTCTTTCCACTGACCGTCGATCGTCTGCAGCAGCAACACCCGCATCAGGTAGTCCATCAGCTGCGTGGAGAACTCCTCTTCCTTCGCCTCCAGACAGGCAAGGGCCTGCTCTTTGAGCAACTGTTCCAGCTGCTCGCGATCGGCCTGATCGCGGTCGATCTGGCTCAGATCAGGAAGAACATTAAACAGGTTGGCGAAATCCTCGCTTATGCGTCCCCAGTCCCAGTCACTGCCGACCGTTTTCTCCGGGCAGAAGGAGGCGACGATATCCTCGATGGTTTCAACAACGATCCCGGTGACCGTCTCTTTCAGCTGTTCTCCGCCCAGAACCTCGCGCCGCTGGGTGTAAATCACCTCACGCTGGCGATTCATGACATCGTCATATTCTATCAGATGCTTACGAATATCAAAGTTATGCGCTTCGACCTTCTTCTGCGCATTTTCGATCGCCTTGCTGATCATGCGGTGTTCGATCGGTTCACCCTCGGGCAGTTTCAGTTTTTCCATGACAAAGGCAACCCGGTGGGACCCGAAAATCCGCAGCAGGTCATCCTCGAGACTCAGGTAGAAGCGGCTGCGTCCCGGATCCCCCTGACGACCGGAACGACCGCGCAGCTGATTATCGATCCGCCGCGATTCATGCCGTTCGGTACCGAGAATATATAGACCGCCCGCTTCCAGCACCTGCTGCTTTTCAAGCTGGCATTTCTCAATAAATTTCGGCAGTTGCTGTTCGAAGGCCGCTTCCGGATCCTCTTCCGCTGCAGTCTCGGCGCGGGCCATCATTTCCGGATTTCCCCCGAGCACGATGTCGGTCCCCCGACCCGCCATGTTGGTGGCGATTGTCACCGCGCCTTTGCGGCCGGCCTGAGCAACGATGTAGGCTTCGCGCTCATGCTGCTTGGCGTTCAGAACATGATGCGGCACGCCACGTTTACTGAGCAAAGTTGCCAGCACCTCCGACTTCTCGATCGAAATGGTCCCGACCAGAACCGGCATCCCCTGCTGGTGGCATTCAACAATATCGTCGATAACCGCCAGGAATTTTTCCTTTTCGGTCTTATAGATGACGTCCGACATGTCCTGGCGCTGCATCGGCCGGTTGGTCGGGATCACCACCACGTCGAGGTTGTAGATTTCACTGAACTCGGCCGCCTCGGTATCCGCGGTCCCGGTCATTCCGGCCAGTTTGTCATACATGCGGAAATAGTTCTGGAAGGTGATCGTCGCCAGGGTCTGGTTTTCGCTCTCGATCTTGACCCCTTCCTTGGCCTCCACCGCCTGGTGCAGCCCGTCGCTCCAGCGCCGTCCCGGCATCAGCCGGCCGGTGAATTCGTCGACGATCATCACCTCGCCTTCCTTGACCACGTAGTCGACGTCCCGCTTGAACAAGGCGTGGGCTTTGAGCGCCTGGTTGACATGATGCAGAAGCTCGATATTGCGGGGTTCGTACAGATTATCGACCGACAGCAGCTTCTCAACCTTGGACACCCCCTCTTCGGTCAGCGCCGTCGACTTGGCCTTTTCATCAACGGTAAAATCACCGGTATGCCGCTTGATCGTCTGGCCGATCTTGCCGTCCCGTTCCTCGATGATCTCCCCCTTTTTCAGCCGGGGGATCACCCGGTCGACCATGTAATAAAGTTCGCTTGAGGCTTCGCTGGGGCCGGAGATGATCAGCGGGGTCCGGGCCTCGTCGATCAGGATCGAGTCGACCTCGTCGACAATGGCGAAATGAAGTTCCCGTTGGGCATAATCCTTGAGTTCGAACTTCATGTTGTCGCGCAGATAATCGAAGCCGAATTCGTTGTTGGTACCGTAGGTGATATCGCAGTTATAGGCCTCCTGGCGCTCCTGATCGTTCAGGCCGTGGACGATACAGCCGACCGACAGGCCGAGAAAACGGTAGAGCTGCCCCATCCACTCGGCATCCCGACTGGCCAGATAATCGTTGACTGTGACTACATGCACCCCTTTACCGGTAAGGGCGTTCAGATAGACCGGCAAGGTTGCCACCAGAGTTTTCCCCTCGCCGGTTTTCATCTCGGCAATCTTGCCGGCGTGCAGCACCATGCCGCCAACCAGCTGCACATCGAAATGGCGCATGCCGAGCACCCGCTTGCCCGCTTCGCGCACGACCGCAAAGGCTTCGGAGAGGAGTTGGTCCAGGGCTTCACCCTGCTCCAGACGTTGACGAAATTCAGAGGTTTTATTCTTAAGTTGCTCATCACTCAACGCGGCGATTTCCGGTTCGAGGGTATTGATCTGATCGACCTGAACCTGAAGACGTTTCAGCTCACGTTCGTTTTTGCTGCCAACAATTTTTCTTACCAGACTAGGTATCATTATTATGGAACTCCGGAAAAGCACACAGCTTCGGCTGCAGGATTAAACCTGAATCAGTTATTTATTAGCGTCATTCGGCGGGCATAGTAGCACAGGGAAACGACTGCGAACAACAAGAAAGGGGGGCTAAAACACTGGGATTATCAGGATTTGCGTTGACGGGGGCTAATAGTCTGCGAACGGAAAAAGATCAGCGCTGAGCCGGGGGAAATGCAGGCTCAGAGGGTTTTGCGCGGATTGATCGGGACCCCGTTCAACTGAATTTCGTAATGCAAGTGAGCTCCGGTCGAACGTCCGGTGTTGCCGACCTCGGAAATCTTTTCACCACGGCTGATCCGCTGTCCCCTTTTGACCAGGGTCCGTGAATTATGCGCATACAGGGTCCGATAACCATAGCCGTGATCTACGATTACCGTCTTGCCGTAACTGGGCGAGTATTCGACCAGGGCAACGATTCCGTCGGCAGTCGCCGTGACCGGCGTACCGATGCTGGCGGCGATGTCCAAACCTTCGTGCATGGCAGGTTTCCCGGTATATGGGGAAGTGCGCATTCCGAAATAAGAAGTCAGCCAGCCTCTGGTCGGCCACCCTTTAGGTGTGGCCCGGCCGAGAGAAACTTGATCATTCAACAGGTTTCGAACATTCTCCTGGCTCTGTCGTCGCAGCTCGATCGCCAGCTGCAATTGGTTGATCCGCTGCTGAATCTCATCCAGATTGGCACTGGTATCCGGATCCGGAATACCACCCATGGCCACGGGAATGGCCTGGGGCGATTCTTCCAGATCGGCGAGCTGCCTCACCCGGGCCTCGGTCTCATCAACGAAAACCATCTCCTGGCGCAGATCATCCAGATCGGCGACCAGTCGTTGCAGGTTCTGCCGTTGCTGGCCGTTTTCAACTCGTAAATGCTGCAGTTCAGATTGATTGAATCTGGTTTCCAGTTGGGAATAGGTCAGAAATGCAAAGACACCGGTCAAGAGCAGGCCGCCCGCCAGAACAAACTTCGGCACCCAGCACGCAATCCTCAACTTGCGAACCTTTGCTCCCCCTTCCGGGACGATCATGATGGTATAACGTTTGGACACAGACGGCTCCTGCGGCACCTGATTTTCCTTATCGACCTCTTTTTTTAAAAAATTTAAATAAAAAAGTCAAGCATTAAGAGTTACTTATTTTTTTAGCAGTTGGAGAATTTCTCTGACATAGGCGCATTCACACTGTGCCGGGCAGGGTTTCAGCACATTGCGGTGCAGGCAGTAACCGGCACAGGACTCGGAGCCGGTTTTACGCTCCTGGTAGATCGGGCCGTCATATAGATCGGCAAACACCTGGATTTCAATGGACAAAGTACCGCGGCAGGAGTGATTGAAAAGGAACAGTCCTTTTTCAATGGCGACAAAATTTGACTGATAGCCGATCAGAACCACCCCGGCATCAGCAAGAAAATCATCACGGGTCTTCCAGCTACTGTTACAGACGTGACATCTTTTAAATACTGAGCCGGACAACCAGCCTCCCATCCCCTCTGCAATTAAGTTTGGATCTTTTAAGTTTGAATATCGGGCAGTCTTTAGGGATACATCAGGAAAAGTACCATCAGGACAACCGGGCTATCCCTCTTCAAAAGCGGCATCTTCAAGTCAATTCGATGGCCAGAGCGAATTCATCACAATCGGGAAACTTAACACACTTCAGACAATCGCCCCAGATTTTTTGCGGCAATTCCGATTTTTCAATATCCTGGAATCCAAGGCGTTTGAAAAATTCCGGCTTGTAGGTCAGGGCAAAGACCCGTTTAATCCCGAGTTCACGTGCTTCATCCAGACAGCTCTGCACAATCTGCCTGCCGATCCCTTTCCCCTGTTGCCCCGGGACAACGGCCAGCGAACGGATTTCGGCCAGGTCTTCCCAACAGATTGCCAGGGCTCCCACCCCGAGAACTTTTCCGGCCTCCTCATAAACGTAGAAATCACGAGTTGTTTCGTAGATATCGGCCAACGACCGCCCGAGCAATTGGCCATCCTTGGCAAAAATCAACAACAGCTGGTGAATATCGCGGGCATCGGGGATACGGGCATGACGGATCATAATTAACTTTAACTCCGGAAGTGAATCTTCTACAAACGTGACGCGGCGATCAGCTCGCGGGCATGCTCCAGGGTGCGCTCGCTGATCCGGGCGCCGCCGAGCATCCGGGCCATTTCAGCAACCCGACCATCGGCAGGAAGCAGATCGAGACGGGTGGTGGTCCGGCCGTTGACTTCCTGCTTGGCAACCTGGTAATGCTGGTCGGCAAAAGCCGCCACCTGAGGCAGGTGGGTCACGCAGAGAACCTGCAACAAGCGGCCGAGGCGACAGATTTTCTCGCCGACCGCAGTCGCCGCCTCACCGCCGATGCCGGCATCGACTTCGTCGAAGATCAGCGTTCTGACGCCATCCCCTTCCGGAGCGCTGCGCTTGAGCGCCAGCATGATCCGCGACAATTCCCCGCCGGAGGCGATTTTCGCCAGCGGCTGGGCTTCTTCTCCGGGGTTGGCGGCAAGATAGAATTCACCACGTTCCAGCCCCACAGCCGAAGGCTGTTCCAACCTGATCAGATGCATCCCGAAGCGGGCCTTCGGCATGGCCAGCTCGGCCAGTTCCTGCTCCACCGCCGCCGAAAGCTGTTTTGCCGCCTGCTGCCGGTCGCTGCTCAGCTTGTCTCCTGCGGCCAGCAATGCCGAACGAGTTTGAGTCAGCTGGTTCTGCAGTTGTTCCCGCCGCCCTTCGACATCGCTCAATTCATCCAGCTCCGCTTCGATGCGCTTCTGATAGCTGAGCAGCTCTTCAATGGTCGGAGCGTACTTACGCTTCAGGCTGGCCAGCAGGGCCAACCGTTCCTCAACCTGCTGCTGGCGCTGGGGTTCGAATTCGAGTTTGTCGGAATAGCTGCGCAGCTGGCCGGCCACGTCCTCCAGATTGTAAAGGCTGCTGCGCAGGCTTTCAGCCAGCTCGGCCAGTTGCGGATCGATCCGCTGCAGCTGTTCCAGTTGTGCGGCAACCGCGCCGAGTTTTTCACAGACCGCATCCTGTCCGCCGTACAGTAGTTCGTAACCACCGGCCGTCGCCGCGGTCAATTTTTCCCCATGCAGCAGCAACGAACGCTCCTGCTCCAGTTCGGCATCTTCACCGACCGTCAGTCGCGCAGCCGTCAGCTCCTGCTGCTGAAATGCGAGCATGTCGAGCCGTTGCTGGCGTTCCCGTTCCGCCAGGTCCAGCGCCTGCAACTGCTGCTGCAGCAGTTGGCAGTCGTCATAGATCTGCCGATATGCCTCCACCTGAGACTGCAATCCGCCAAAATTGTCGAGCAGTTCCAGGTGGGTCTCTATCCGTTGCAGATTCTGATGCTCGTGCTGACCGTAAATATTGACCAGCCTGCTGGTCAGCTCCCGCAGCTGCGTCAGCGGCGTCAGAGTCCCGTTGACAAACACCCGGTTTTTCCCGGAACGGCTGAGGATCCGCCGCACCAGCAGCTCGTCCCCTTCATCCAGACCGGCCTCGACCAGCGCCCGGCGAACCGATTTCTCACCCCGCAGATCGAAAATCGCCTCAACCGCGGCCTCATCGGCTCCGGTGCGGATAATCTCGCCACGCGCCCGGCCGCCGAGCAGCAGGTTGACAGCGTCGACAACAATCGATTTGCCGGCGCCGGTCTCGCCGGTCAGCACGTTGAATCCGGCGCCGAACCGCACATGGAGATTTTCGATGATTGCGAAATTTTTGATGATAAGGTCTGTGATCATAAAATCAAGACATTGGTTAAAAGTGAAAGGATAAGGAATTCAAAAGACCAATCAACTTTGGCCCTTCTCCTTTCGCCTCGCTCCTATCTTTCCCCCCAACTCAGCTTGGTGCGCAGAATTTCAAAATAATCGCGGCTCGGGCTGATGATCAGGCGGGTTCGGGCCTCGGAGCGGCGCACCTCGACGATATCACCGGGGAGCAGTTTACGCCCCACCTGGCCATCAGCGGTGAAGAACACCACATCGTCCTCGAAGCTCACCTCGATTTCGATCACCGACTTGCTCCAGACGACAATCGGCCGGTTGGTCAGCATGTGCGGGCAGATCGGCGAAATCACCAGGCTGTTGATCTCGGGATAGATGATCGGTCCCCCGGCGGCCAGGTTGTAACCGGTCGAACCGGTCGGCGTGGCGACGATCAGACCGTCCGCCTTGTAGGTTGAAAGGTGGCGACCATCGACGCTGGTCGACATATCGATGATGCGCGCCAGGGCCCCCTTGTTGATGACCACATCGTTGAGCACGGTATAGCTGCCAACCACCTCGCCGTTGCGACGGATCCTGGCATCGAGCATCATCCGCTCGGAGATATCGTACTCCCCGCGGACCACCCGGTCGAGCATTTCCGGCAGTTCCGCCAGGGTCACTTCGGTCAAAAAACCGAGTCGCCCCAGGTTGATACCGAGGATCGGCACATGACGATGACCGACCTGCCTGGCCACCGAAATCAGGGTGCCATCCCCGCCGAGGACAATGATCAACTCGACCTGGTCCGGCAGTTCCTCACCGGCGAAGCCGTTGACCTGACCAACCTCCTCCGCCAGACCGTCCTCCAGCAACACCTCGATCTTGTGCCGCTGCAGACGGGTGCAGATATCGAGCGCGATCTGCCCGGCATCGGGATGGTTCTTCTTCGCGAAAATACCAACTTTTTTCAGTACTATGGCCACCTTTTTCTCCACGGAATCCGTCCCTCATCTAGCCGGAAGCTACCACAATTACCACTGTTTCCAGCGCCTTGACAGATACCACAAGCAACGGACAAAGTCTATCGTCTTCAAAGACTTAGAGAGTTGTTATGCGCGCTGCCGCATGCTACATTGTTTCCTCTCACTGACAGTGGAAACAGCATGGATCTCTTTGAACAATCCTCCGGCAACAGCAGCAACACCCCCTTGGCCGAACGGATGCGGCCACGCACTCTGGCGGAAGTGGTCGGCCAGCAGCATCTGCTCGGCGAAGGGAAGCTGCTGCGCCAATTGATCGAATCGGATCAGATCGCCTCGATCATCTTCTGGGGGCCACCCGGTACCGGCAAGACCACCCTCGGCCAGGTGATCGCCAACAGCACCAAATGCCGCTTCGTCTTTTTTTCCGCGGTGCTCGGCAGCATCAAGGAAGTCCGCGAGATCGTCGCCGAAGCCAAACAGCAACGCGCCTATCACGACCGGAAAACCTTGCTCTTCGTTGACGAGATTCACCGCTTCAACAAGGCTCAGCAGGATGCCTTCCTTCCTTCGGTGGAAAAAGGGGAAGTGACCCTGATCGGCGCCACCACCGAAAATCCCAGCTTCGAAGTCATTTCGGCGCTGCTTTCCCGCTCGCGGGTCTTTGTCCTCGAACCGCTTTCAACCGATGATCTGAAAATCCTCTTGACCCGCGCCCTGCAGAATGAACGCGGCCTTGGCCCCCGGCAACTTGAAGCGGATGAGGATGCTCTCGATTTTCTGGCCGAGCGGGCCGACGGCGATGCGCGGATCGCCCTGAGCGCGCTCGAAGTGGCGGCTTCGGCGACTCAGGACCGGATCACCCTGGCGATCGTCCAGGAGGCGCTGCAGAAGAAAGCGCTACTCTACGACAAGGGCGCCGAGGAGCACTACAACGTCATCTCCGCCTTCATCAAGAGTCTGCGCAACAGTGACCCTGACGCCGCTCTCTACTGGCTGGCGCGGATGCTGGAGGCGGGCGAGGATCCGTTGTTCATTGTCCGGCGAATGGTGGTTTTCGCTTCGGAGGATGTCGGCAACGCCGACCCGCGCGCCCTGCAGGTCGCCATCGCCGTGCAGCAGGCGGTGCATTTCGTCGGTTTGCCCGAGGCGCGCATCAACCTAGCCCAGGGGGTTACCTACCTGGCGACGGCGCCGAAAAGCAACGCCAGCTATGTCGGTATCAAGGAAGCCCAGGCCGAGGTCCGCAAGAGCGGCGCCCTGCCGGTTCCCAAACATATCCGCAATGCCCCGACCAAACTGATGAAAGAGCTGGATTACGGCAAAGGCTACCGATACGCCCATGACTTCGAAGGGGGTGTCGCCGACCAGCAGCATCTGCCCGAGCAGCTAGCGGGGCGGAAGTTTTATCGGCCAACCGAACGCGGCTACGAAAAAGCCATCCGCGAGAGGATGGCTTTTCTGGAAGAGTTGAAAAAGAAGTAGCCGGAGATTTCCCTGGCCTCTCAAGATCTCAAAGCGCCGATAACACCCCGCACCGCCGCCGGGAGGTCCGCCGGCAGCAAAATTGTTTTACCATTCGGGCTCTCGGACAGCCCCTTGATTGCTTCAATATATTTTTCCCCGAGCAGATAAGTCACCGGTAATTCTTTTTCCTGGATCGCCAGAGCCACTTTTTCGATCGCCTGCTGACTGGCCTGGGCAAGCACGATCTTGGCCTGGGCATCACGCTTGGAGGCTTCCAGCCGCCCTTCCGCTTGCAGAATGGCCGCCTGTTTGTCGCCGTCGGCTCGGGTGACCGTGGCGCGCCGCAGCCGCTCGGCGGCGGCCTGTTCTTCCATGGCCGTCTGCATGGTGGAACTGGGATTGATGTCCTGGATCTCCACGGTTTTCAGGGTGATCCCCCAGTCAGCGATATCGTCGGAAATACTCGCCTTGAGCTTGGCCTTGATCTGGTCGCGACTGGATAGGGCGTCGTCCAGTTCCATCTCACCGACAATCGAGCGCAGCGAGGTCTGGACCAGGGTCTGAATGGCAATGGTATAATTCTCAACCCCGTAGACGGCCTTTTCCGGTGAAACGATATTGATGTAGGCCACGGCGTTGGCGATGATGACGACATTGTCCTTGGTAATGACATCCTGACTGGGGATGTCGAGAACGATATCCTTGGTCGTCACCTTGTAGGCCACCGAATCGATGTAGGGTATGACGATGTTGAGGCCGGGTCCCAGCGTCTTGTGAAACTTGCCGAGCCGTTGTACGACATACTTGTATCCCTGGGGAACCAGCCGCACCCCGAGGGAGATGGTAACGATCACCAGAATCAGGAAAATTGCTGCAATGACCAGTCCCGCCATGATTATCCCTCCTGCAATAGAAAGTTAGACAGCTTTTTTCTGAACCACCAAGGTGTTGCCGGAGACATCCGTGACCATCACCCGGTCGCCGAGCGCCACCTCATCGGTGGCGATGAATTCCCATTCGTTGGCCCCCAGCAGCGGAAGTGAAAAACGCACCAAGCCGCGCCGCCCTTCCTGAGGGATGCGGATCACCTGGCCGGTTTCACCCACCACCGCCTCGCGGGAAATTCCGGCCTTGGTTCGATCGATCATGGTCGGCTTGAAAAACAGGAACCAGGCCAGGGTCATGCCGATACTCGCCAAGGCCCAGACAGTCAACTGCCAGCTCAAGGCCATCTCCGGCAGCAACCAGAGCAATCCCCCGACCACCAGCCCGGCCAGACCGAACCAGAAAATGGTGAAACTCGGCACCAGAATTTCCGCCAGCATTAGCAGCATGCCGATCGCAATCCAGTACCACCAGAGCATTTTGAATTCCATAAATTCTCCGACCGTTGCAGTAATTAATAAATCTGGTTATCCACCTTGCTCCGGCTCATGCCTGAGCAAAGCAAAAGCAAGCAGGGTTTCACAGGGATTAAGGGGAGGGAGGCATAAATCATCGCCAAAGAATCAGAATCTGATCCCATTGATCCCTTTTATCCTTGTTAAATTGCTTTAGGTTTTTGATCTTGTTTCCACTTGCACGAAGTGGCTAACCAGATGAATAAAAAACCGCCCGAAGCCGGCAAGGCCAGGGCGGATTCATTGCGTTTTTCTGTGTGATTGCTACTTTCACTGCACCCTCCAAGTATTGAATAAAACAAGTCCCCAGCAAAATACATCCATAGATTTTGGATGTCAATTTATTCAGATCACTCCCATGTGGAGTGATCTTGCCAGGAAGAGAAAAAGCTCATTTTTTAAATGGCCGGCCAAGGCTATCTCGGCTGGAACCGGCTGCTCTCCACGGAAGCCACCGGGCTGCGCGAGATATAACCTGACCATTTGCAATAGTCGCATGCAGGAGCAAATCAGTTATACTGGCTGAACAGCCCACAGGAGGTCAGCATGCCGCACCTGCAGTTCGAACTGAATTTCACCCCGCCCCCTGCGGAAAAGCAGGCTTTTGCCGCCGCAGCCAAACAGCACTTCGCCGAGATCATGAGTACCGGCACCGACCATATCGGCATCACCTTCCGCTGTTACGCCGAGGGCGACCTGGTGTTCGGGCGCGCCGGCGACGAAGGCAGTATCGTATTTCTCAACGCCGATATCCGTCTCGGCCGCAGCGCCGAACAGAAGCGCCGCCTGACCCTGGCGATCCTGACGGAACTGCAGCGGCGCTGGGAAATCCCCGAGGAGCATGTTTACGTCATCTACACCGAGCATGACGGCCCCGATTTCCAGCTGAGCGACCGGGTTCTGCCGAGCTGGCGAACCGGCGAAGATCCGCTTCACGATTGAAGCCGATGAAAACTCTTTTACTGATATTTTTGACCATGATCTGCTTCAGCGCCCCCGCGGCAGCCGCCGACGACTGGGGTCCCTGGAAAACGCCGGCAACTTCGCAAAACCATAAGGGACAGTCCCCGCTCGGGGACGGTTCCGGCGGTCCCCTGCAGCTGGCGGTGCGCTTTTACCAGCGGTATATCTCCCCGGTCGACGGGCCGCGCTGCCCGATGTATCCCACCTGTTCCACCTATGCCCTGCAGGCCCTCGACAAGCATGGTCCGTTAATGGGGGTGTTCATCACCGTAGACCGCCTCTACCGCGAAATCGATCCGCATGAGCATCAGCAGCCGATCGTGAAAGGAGATTATATCCGCTTTTATGATCCGCTGGAGAATAATGATTTCTGGCTCGAGCCGGCAAACTGAGCCGCCGCCAGCGGCTCCTCACCCATGCCCCTATCCTGCGGTCACGAGCAGGCCTTGACTCTATAAATCGAGTCGGCAGGTTCGTCCCCACTCAGGGCAGTTTCGCGGCCAGCACCTCCACCTTTTCAATGACCGGCGGTCGCACAAAATACTCAGCGGCCCGCTCCTTCAAGGCGGTAGCAATCTTGCCGGTGAGATGCACCTGTCGGCCCTCTTCCGCCGGAAACGCATCAAAAATACCGAATGTTGAGGGGCCCATACGGATGGCGAACCAGGCCGTCGTCTGCGGTTCTTCCATGACGTGCGCCAGACTCCCTTTGAGAAAACTTTCCACCTCATCCTCTTTACCCGGTTTTACTTCCAGTCTGACAAGCAACGCTAAAGTCACCATAAAATTTATCTCCTTTCTCGATCCTCTCCTACCTTCTCCTTTGAACATCGACAAACCATTGCAGCGCCGCTCAGTCGGTCGCAACGACCAGGAAAAATGCGATGACGGCACCAAGAACGGCCACTGTCGCGGCAAACAGCACGCCGAGCAGAATCCCGCGTCCGGTCCGGGTGCTCCCTGCCCGACGGTAAGCCAGGTCGAAGCGCAGGTATCTGACCACCGCGACCGATGCCATAGCGGTTCCGAGCAGCACGAGGACCGTACCGGCCCAGAAGGAAAAAGCCTGGGGATGCAGTTGCGGTCCGGCAACGGGCAGCATCTGGCGCAGCACCAGTCCGAAGCGATCGATCACGAAGCCCAGCGCCATCAAGGACAGAGCGGTTCGCACCCAGGCCATCAGGGTTCGTTCAGCGGCAAAATAGACCAATTGACGTCCGGTGGTCTCCTGGGCCGATTCCTTGTCCACAAGCAAACTCCCGGTAACGAATTTTGGGGCACATTTATATTTTAACACCCGGGCAGAAGAACAGTTCGCACCACCCCGCCTCGCCGTATATTTCTTGATTTCTTGGGTGAAAATGTACCAAAAAGCCCCCACCCGAGATCGGGTGAAGGCTTAAGTTGGAAACAAAATTATTTTCTAATTCACACTAGAAAGTAAACCGCCGCATGCTGACACTCATCAGCAGTCCCACGCCGATCATCGTCGTCACCATACTGGTTCCACCATAGGAAAATAATGGCAGCGGCACTCCGACCACCGGCAGCAGTCCGATCACCATCCCCAGATTGACCACGATATGCCAGAAGATCATCGCCGTGACCCCGATGGCAAGAAACATCCCGAAGCGGTCTGCGGCCCGTCGGGCGATGTAAATCCCCCAGATGATCAGAAACAGATACACGAGCAACAGGAGGAAACTGCCGGAGAACCCCCATTCCTCGGCAAACACCGAAAAAGCGAAATCGGTATGTCGTTCTGGCAGAAAAGAGAGCTGCGACTGGGTTCCCTGCATAAACCCTTTGCCGAAAAACCCGCCGCTGCCGACCGCAATCTTCGACTGGATAATATGGTAACCGCTGCCGAGCGGATCAACCTCCGGATTCAGGAACGTGCGGATCCGCTCGCGCTGATAATCGTGCATCCCGAACCATCCCCCCACCGCCGCCAGGACACTCAGGAATCCAAGTCCCAGCAAGGTATTGCGCCGCAGACCGGCGAACAGCAGCATCGATACGGTGATAAACACCACCATCAGCGCTGTTCCCAGATCGGGCTGTTTGAGGATCAGTACAATCGGCGCCAGCAGGATCAACGCCGGCTGCCAGAGTTCCCCGAGACCATAACCAAGCGGGTGCGCGGTGCGTCCGAAAATACGGGCCAGCATCAGCACGATCACGACCTTGATCACTTCACTCGGTTGTAGATTTATCAACCCGAGATTGATCCAGCGGGTCGCTCCCATCGAGGTTTTCCCCAGCAGCAAGACGATCAACAGCAAAGCGACGCTGATAACATAAGCGTGAATGGCGAAATGCTCCAGATGCCGATAATCGAAACAGCAGACCAGAAGAGCAAGTACTAAGCCACCACAGAGCCAGAAGATCTGCTTCAGATAGATCGGTGTTGCTGCGTTCCAGCCGGCGGTCGCACTGTACAGGTTGACGATGCCGATACCGGCCAGAGTACAGACGGTGAGCAGCAATACCCAGTCAAAATTGATCACCAGACGACGGTCGAACATTTCTCAATCCCCCTGCGCTGCGCGTTCCTTCTGCAGCGCAAAATAGCGTTCCAGGATCGCTTTGGCGATCGGCCCGGCGGCGCTGCCGCCATGCTGGCCATGTTCAACGACCACGGCCAGAGCGATCTGCGGGTTCTCGGCCGGGGCATAGGCGACAAACAGGGCATGGGGACGGAACCGATAGGGAACATCCCCCCCTGCCTCCTGCTCTTCCTCCTCATCCGATTTTCTGCGGATCACCTGCGAGGTTCCGGTCTTGCCGGCAACGGTCACACCCTCCAGCCGCGCCACCTGTCCGGTTCCATGCGGTTCATTGACCACGCCGACCAGGCCGCTTTTTACCGCCTTCCAGGCAGCCGGCGGATAGCTGACCTCACGAACCACCTGGGTTTCGGTCTGCAGCAGCTGCTCCCCCTGCCAGTTTTCAATCTTCTCGACCAGCCGGGGCTTGAGGACTTTGCCTTCGTTGGCCACAGCGGCGGTCATCACCGCCAGTTGAATCGGCGTCACCGTGACGTAGCCCTGCCCGATTGAAGCGATAACCGTTTCTCCGGCATACCAGGGTTTATGAAAACGGGCCCATTTCCATTCCTGGGAAGGCATCACCCCCGGTTTTTCGCCCGGCAGCGGGTAACCGATCGTAGCCCCGAGACCGAACTCTTTTGCCGCAGCCGACAACTTGTCGATCCCCAATTCCAGGCCGACCTGGTAGAACCAGACATCGCAACTTTCGCGCAATGCCTGATGCAGATTAATGGGGCCATGCCCCTCTTTTTTCCAGCAGCGGTACCGCGCTCCGCCCACCTCAAAATACCCCGGGTCGTTGATAATCCGATTGGGGGTGATGATCCCGTCGCGCAGCGCCGCCAGGGCGACAATGATCTTGAAGGTCGATGCCGGGGAATATTGACCGGCGATCACCTTGTTCTGCAACGGATGACGATTATCCTTGAGCAGCGCGGTCCATTCTTCGCTGGCGATACCACGCGCGAACAAGGCCGGATCAAAAGTCGGCCGACTGACCATGGCCAGCACTTCGCCAGTATGCACATCGAGGGCGATGGCCGCCCCGGACTGATCGCCGAACGCTGCGTCTGCAGCCCGTTGCAATTCCCGGTCAAGGGTCAGGTACAGCTTGTTCCCGGGTTGTTCCGGTTCCATCTGCAACTGCCGCAGCAATTTCCCCCGAACATCTACTTCAACCAGCCGCTGCCCCTTGACGCCTTTCAGGTAAGACTCGTACTCGCGCTCCACCGCGGTCTTGCCGACATAATCACCCGGCTGGTACTGATCGTACTGGCCGCTTGTGAGTTCTTCCTCAGTCACTTCCCCCAGATAACCGACCAGGTGGGCTGCGGAACCTTTTTCCAAATAATCCCGCACCGGCCGAACCTCAACCAGTACGCCCGGCAGTTCGACACTGTGTTCCTGAACTCGCTCCATCATCTCCCGGCTGACATCGAAAGCCAGCGGCACCGGTCGATAGATCGGATAACGCTCCCCCTCCTGCCAGCGTTGCGCCAGTTCCCCCTGATCGACTTCCAGCAGCCCGGCCAGCCGCTGCAGCAACGCCTGCTGATCGGTGACATCCTGACGCATCACTGAGATTTGAAACGATGGCCGGTTATCGACCAGCAGGTTCCCGTAGCGGTCAAAAATCGGGCCGCGCGGCGCAGCCAGCGACAAAACCCGGGTCCGGTTGCGGATGGAGCGCTCCTGATAGCTTTCGTAGCTGATCACCTGCAGATACCAGAGGCGCAGCGCCAGCAGCAGAAACACCAAGGCAACGGCCGAGGAAAAATACAGAAACCGACGCTGCACCGACGGCAATTCTGTCCATCTGGCATCAAGACCCACGGCGTTTACTCTGGTAAATCAGCCCGGCCATCCCGGAACGGGCACCCAAACGGGGCTGGAGGCGCAGGAATAGAGACAACAGCACACCAGCCGCCACCAGATTGGCCAGCAGCTGCTGAGGCAGAGCCGCCAACAGGATGCGCATCACCTCACCGGCGTCGGCAAAGGTGATCAGGCAGAATCCGACCAGCAGGTTCTGGACGAGGGTTCCGCCGGCGATCAACAACAGCAGCAGCGGCGGACTTTCAGTATTGAGATGTTCTGACAGCAGGCGCACCAACAGCAGAATCGCCAGATTGACCGAGATATACAATCCCAGACTGGTCCCGCTGAAGCTGTCCTGGATCCCGCCCAGCAGCAGCGTCACGATCACCGCCCGGCTCAGGTTTTCACTCAGCCCCAGATAGAGGATCAGGATCAGCAACAGATTCGGACGCAGTCCGACCGCCAGAAACAAGGGAAAAACACTGCTCTGCAGCAGGGCACAGAAGAGGCCGGCCAACAAATAAAGCAAAAAGCGTTTCACTCATCCTCTCCGAGAATGATCAAAACTTCCTCCAGATGGGAGAAATCTGCCGCAGGAGTCGCTTTCACCTCCTGAAACAGTCCGAATTCGTCTTTTTTTATCTGGGTCACCCGCCCGATGGTCAATCCCTTGGGGAAAATCCCCCCCATCCCCGAAGTCACCAGCAGATCACCTTCAACAATATCTGCCTTACGCAACGCGTAGTCGAGAGACAGATCAACCCCCAATCCGCGAGCGACACCACGGGTCCGGGTCCGCTGCACCAGCGCGGCAACCGCCGACGAAGCATCGGTGAGCAGCAGCACCCGGGCGCTGTTCGGGGCGGTTTTAATCACCCGACCGACCACCCCTTCCGCCGAAACAACCGGCAGACCGTCCCGCAGACCGGAGAGACTCCCCTTGTCGACAATCACCGTTCGGGCCCAGCTGCTGGCATCTTCACCGATCACCTGAGCCGGCAGCGCCGGACGGTCGATATCATCGACAAATCCGAGCAGATGGCGCAAACGTTCATTCTGTAACCGGAACTCTTCGACCTGCCGCAGGCTGGCGCGCAGTTCCCGGTTCTCCTTTTCCAGTTGCAGGTTTCGTTGCCGGGTGTCGACCAGCCAGAGATAATTTTTCCAGAGGTCGGTCAGATAATCGGTTGAGGCATCAATACTCGATTGCAAAGGAGCTGCCAGGGTCAGAACCGCCCGTTCAAAGAAGGTTGTCGCCCCTTTTTGACGGAGGTTGTAGGAATAAAGCATCAGAGTCGCCAGCAGCAGGGCGACTGCCAGCAGAAAATAACGGTAGCGGTTGAGAAACTTGCGCATGCCCTACCTCAAAGCACAGCCAGGCTGGACTGTTGACACAAACGCCGGAACGTAATGAGGGAGGACCGATTGATCCTCCCTTCAAACGCGAAACCGAGATTCGCTCCAGCTACGGATGGAGAATCAGGAGGATACGGCAACCTGGCGCAACAGATCGAGTTGATCGAGCACCGCACCCGAACCCAGAACCACGCAGGACAGCGGGTCCTCGGCGGCCACCACCGGCAAACCGGTCTCTTCACGCAGCAGAATATCAAGGTTTTTCAGGTAGGCGCCGCCGCCGGCCAGGACAATCCCCTTGTCAACGATATCGGCCGCCAGTTCCGGCGGGGTCCGCTCCAGGGCGATTCGCACGGCTTCAATAATGGTATTCACCGGTTCCGACATCGCTTCACGGATTTCCGCGGAATTGATCTCCATCGTTTTCGGAATGCCGCTGACCAGATCGCGACCTTTGACTTCCATGGTCTGCAATTCATCATCGGCCGCGTAAACATTGCCGATACCGATTTTAACCGCCTCGGCGGTCCGTTCGCCGATCAGCAGATTGTACTTACGTTTCATGTACTGGACGATCGCCTCGTCCAGCTTGTCACCGCCGACCCGGACGCTTTGCGAGTAGACCACGCCTGCCAGAGAGATCACTGCAACTTCGGTAGTCCCGCCGCCGATATCGACAATCATGTTTCCCGAGGCCTCGGTAATCGGCAGGCCGGCGCCGATCGCGGCCGCCATCGGCTCTTCGATCAGATAGACTTCGCGGGCGCCTGCCGATTCGGCCGATTCACGCACGGCGCGTTTTTCCACCTGGGTGATTCCGGAAGGAACACAGATCACGATCCGCGGCCGGACCAGGTTTTTGCGATTGTGCACCTTGCGGATGAAATAGCGCAGCATCTCTTCGGTATAATCGAAATCGGCGATAACACCGTCCTTCATCGGCCGGATGGCAACGATACTCCCCGGCGTCCGGCCAAGCATCTCCTTGGCATCCTTGCCGACCGCCAGCACCTTGCGCTGCCCGGCGGCGCCGGTTTTCACCGCCACCACCGACGGCTCGCTGACCACGATCCCTTTCCCTTTCATGTAAACCAGGGTATTGGCCGTTCCCAGGTCGATCGCCAGATCGTTCGAAAACAGTCCCCAAATCGCATTAAAGATATTGACCATCTAGTTTATCCCGCGCAATGCCGTAAAGGCAGAAAAAATGTGGATTTGCCTCCAAGTGAAAACTTGCTCACTCTAGCAAACCGACCACCATTAAGCAAGCGCTTAAAAGGGAAAAAATGATTGCATTCCGAAGGATTGCTGGTCTAACATGCGATGCTGTTTTCAGCCCCACTGACCTACTTAATATAACAAGGAGTTCCCCTGCAATGCTCGACTTTGTCAGAACCAAACAGAAGTCGATCCTGATCAAAATAGCTTTTGGTCTGATCATCCTCAGTTTTGTCATCGGTTACACCATGCTGACCGCTCCCACCAAAAACAGCAGCGGCAAGAGAAGCGACATCGCAGCCCAGGTGAATGATGACGAAATCAGCTACAACGCTTTCCAGAGCGCCTACAGCAATCTTTACAATCTCTACCAGAGTATCTACCAGAATCGCTTTAACGCGGAACTGGAGAAGCAGCTCAAACTCCCCCAGCAGGCGCTCAAACAGCTGATCAGCGAGTCGCTGCTGGTTCAGGAAGCTGATCGCCTGGGGATTGAAGTCAGCAAACAGGAACTGGTTAAATCGATCTCCCAGTACGACGCCTTTCAGCAAGACGGCGTCTTCAATCGCGACCGCTATCTGCAGGTTCTCACCTACCAGCGGATGACCCCGGAACAGTTTGAAGCGTCCCAGTATCGCCAACTGCTGACCAAAAAGGTTCGGGAACAACTGCAGCAGGGCGTGACGGTGACCGATGAAGAATTGCAGCAGGCCTTCCATGACCAAAACGACAAAATCAACCTCAACTTCGTCTGGCTGACCCCGGCCCTGATCGAAACCAAGGTCAAGGTGGGTGACGCAGGGTTGGCCGAGTATTTTGCCGCCAACCGGGAAAAGTTCCGGCTGCCGGAAAAAATCTCCCTGCGCTACCTGCAGTTCGACCCGGCCCGCTATGAAAAAGAGATCACCAAATTCAGCGATGAAGAACTGGATCGATATTATCGCCGCAACCTTGATCTGTACGAAATCAAGGAAAAGGTCAAGGCTGCCCATATTCTGCTGCGGGTCGCGGAAAACGCCGATGAAGCCACGGTCAAGAAACGCAAGCAGCTGGCGGAGGACCTGTTGAAACAACTCAAGGCCGGCGCTGATTTCGCGCAGCTGGCCAAACGCTATTCAGATGATAAAGGCACCGCCGACAAGGGGGGTGATCTCGGCTACTTCCAGCGCGGGGTGATGGTCGACGAATTTGAAAAAGCCGCCTTTGCCCTGCAACCAGGCCAGTTGAGTGATGTGGTCAAAACCCCCTTCGGGTTCCACATCATCAGGGTCGATGAACATATCGAACCGGGCGTTAAACCGCTGGTCGACGTCATCGATGATGTCAAGGCCGGCCTGAAGGTCGAAAAAGCCCGCCAGCTGGCATTTGAAAAAGCGATGGACGCCTACAATATCAACCGGAAAACCGGTGACCTCGATGCAGCGGCCAAAAGTAACGATCTGGGGATCAAAGAAACCGGGTTCTTCAGTCGCGATGAACCGATTGACGGCATCGGCCGGGTTCCGGCCATCAGCTCGGCCGCGTTCAGCCTGAAGGAAGGCGAACTGGCTCGACCGATTCAGACCACCCAGGGGATATTTCTGGTAAAAATCAAGGAACGGCAGCCGAGCCGGCTGCCGGAACTGGCAGAAGTCAAGCCCGCGGTCGAACAGGCCTACCGGGCTGAGCAGGCCCAGACCCTGGCCAAAGAACTGGCCGACAAGCTGCTGGCCGCCGCCAAGGAGAAAAAGAGCCTGCCGCAGGCCGCAGCCGAACTGAAGCTCAAAGTTGAGGAAACCGGGGAATTCAGCCGCAGCTACGGCGCATTTATTCCCCGGATCGGCTCTGCGGAAGAGTTGGCCAAGGAAGCGTTCACTTTAACCGCCGAGGCGCCGATCAGCTCCCGGGTTTACACCATTGAGAACAAATTCCTGGTTGCCGGCCTCAAGGACGCCAAACCGGCCGATTTTGCCAGCCTTGATGAAGCCGGCCGCAAAACGCTTGAAGAAAAACTGCTGGCCAGCAAGAAGGACAAAGTCGTTGAAGACAAAATTCAGGAATTAATGAAGCAGGCCAAAATCGAGATCATGGTTCCAGATCTGCAGAACGTGATTCCCAACTAGAGAGAATAACACTTATGAGACCGATCATTACCCGCACCGATTGTCCGGAACTGAAACTGGTCAACCGCGGCAAGGTCCGCGACATTTACGACCTCGGCGAACATCTGCTGATCGTCGCCAGCGACCGGATCTCAGCCTTCGATGTGATTATGGACGAGGGGATTCCAGAAAAAGGCTTTGTTTTGACCCAGATCTCCAAATTCTGGTTCGAGCAGATGACCGACCTGATCCCCAACCATCTGGTCGCGACCGAGGTCGACGACTTTCCCGCCGTCACTCACCAGTATCGCGAGCAGCTGGAAGGACGCAGCATGCTGACGAAAAAGGCCGCCCCGCTGCCGGTCGAATGTATCGTCCGCGGCTATTTGTCCGGCAGCGGCTGGAAGGAATACCGGCAGACCGGAGCCCTGTGCGGCATTCAACTGCCGGCCGGGCTGGTGCAGAGCGACCAGCTGCCGGAAACGCTTTTTACCCCGTCGACCAAAGCTGAGCTGGGGCATCATGATGAAAACATCAGTTTTGAGCAGACGGTGGAACTCTGCGGCCGGGAAATCGCCGAGCAGGTCAAACAAGCCAGCATTGCCATTTACGAACGCGCCCGCAAACTGGCCGACACCAAAGGGATCATCATCGCCGACACCAAGTTCGAATTCGGGCTGAAGGACGGCCAACTGCTCTGGATTGATGAAGCGCTGACTCCCGATTCCTCCCGTTTCTGGCCGAAAGACCTTTATAAGCCCGGCAGTGCCCAGCCGAGTTTTGACAAGCAGTTTTTGCGGGACTACCTGGAGACCCTCGACTGGAACAAGCAGGCGCCGCCGCCGCAATTACCGGAAGAGATTGTTCGCAGGACCGGAGAGAAATATCTCGAGGCCCTGGCCCGCCTCACCGCCTGACCACGAAACCTTATTGCGCCGTCCCGCTCTTCGCCGGACGGCGCAACTGTTTCCATTCTTACCCTTTGCCTTCACGCTTATCTATGTCAAAATATTAATTTATTCAACTGCTTTCTATAAAATGCAGTATGCCCCATTTGTCGGGCGCCGAGAGACCTGAGATCTCTCACGGTGTCGGCGGGACGCAGCGAAGGTCACTTATCGATGAAACCGCAAGTGAAATACTGGATCTTCCTGATGACCATCATCGTGACGGTTTTCAGCGTGATCCTGGCCAGTTTTGTCGGTTCCTGGCTGAGTCTGGATGAGGTCGAGCACGCCGAGATCATCCATCTTCTGGGGAAACTGCTCCCCTACCCGCTGGTTGGAGCCCTGGCCCTCTGCGCGATTATCGGGTTCCTGGTCAGCCTGCTGTTTCATTACTACATCATTCCGATTCTCAAACTTGGCGAAAGTACCAAGTTGATCTCCGCAGTCAACCCCGATCACCGCATCCAGATCAAAAAAGGCGCCCGGGAAATCCGCAATCTGACCGAGATCATCAATGAATCGGCTGAAGCCTTCGCCAGACTCCAGCGCGATGTCGACCTGCAGATCAGCCGGTCCCAGGCGAAACTCGACGAAGAGCGGACCCGGCTGGCGGCACTGATGTCGGAGCTGCCGCACGGGGTTGTGGTCTGCAACACCGACGGCCAGGTGCTGCTTTACAACCAGCAGGCCCATCTGCTGTTCAATATTCAGCAAAATTTCGCTGCCGACAAAAACCAGTTGCGCGGTATCCTTGGCCTGGGGCGTTCGGTTTTCAGCATCCTCGACCGCGATCCGATTGTCCACGCCCTGGAGCTGCTGCAACAAAACTTTGCCTCGGGGCAGAACAAACTGGTCAGCAACTTCATGATGACCTTGCGCAACGGTCTCTGCCTGCGGGTCAACATGGCGCCGGTTTTTCTGGAACAGGAAAAGAAGAAACTGATTACCGGCTTCGTGCTGACTCTGGAAGATATGACCAGCCAGATTGAAGCCGATATCCGTCGCGACGAGCTGATCCAGTCGTTGACCGATGATCTGCAGCTCAGCCTGGAGAAAATCCGCACTTCAATTTCAACGATTCTCAATCAACCGCAACTCGACTACGAACACTTGCACAACCATCGGAAAACCATCGATCATGCCTCGCAGTTCCTGCAGGAAAAGATCGAACTGGCGCGTTTGAATTACGCCCGGCACCTGCACGACATGGGCAAAACTGAAGACGTGCTGGCAACCAACCTGTTGGAAGTCATTGCCAAAAACATCGATGAACGCTACGGCATCACGGTCAATACCCAGGCCGAGGAGGGCCTCTGGCTGCAGCTCGACAGCTACCTGATGGTTCAGGCGCTCCTGCATCTGGCCGGCTTGCTCAAAGGGCGGGAAAACACTGTCGATATCCTGATGACGATCACCCGCAATGAAAAGCACGAAGCGGAACTGGCCATCAACTGGCCGAATGAAGATGTCGATCAGGAACTGCTTGACGAGTGGCAACAAACCCCGCTGATCACCGATAGTCACGGCAAACCGCTAAATTTTCGCGACGTGATCACCCAGATGAACGGTTCGATCAAGACGCTCTGCTATCCGGAACTGAACTGCAACGGCATCCTGCTGGTATTTCCGCCATTTAAACAGGAGAAACGCCGGGCTATCCAGCAGGTCACCCTGGAGCATCGCCCGATTTCCTATGAATTCGACCTGTTCAATCGCCGCGACTGGAAGGAACTGGGACAGGTCCCGCTCAATAAACTGACCTATGTCGTCTTCGACACCGAGACCACGGGGCTGAACCCATCCGAAGGGGATGAAATCATTCAGCTCGGCGCGATCCGTATCGTCAACAGCCAGCTACTTTATCATGAGATTATCGATCAACTGGTCGATCCGAAACGCCCGATTTCGGCGGCTTCAGTGGAAGTTCACGGTATTCGCCAGGAGTTGGTCATCGGACAACCGACGATCGACAAGATCCTGCCGCACTTTCATGCCTTTGCGGAGAATTCTGTGCTGGTCGCCCACAATGCCGCCTTTGACATGCGCTTTCTGGAACTGAAGGAAGGCGTCACCGGCCTGCGGTTTGATAACCCGGTCGTCGATACCCTGCTGCTTTCCTCCATCCTCCATCCGCATCAGGATTCACACTCTCTCGAAGATATTGCCGAACGGCTCAACGTCACGATCGTCGGCCGGCATACGGCGCTCGGCGATGCGATCGTCACCGGCGAAGTGCTGATCAAACTGATCCCCCTGCTCGAAGCCCACGGCATCCACACTCTGGCAGACGCCCTGCAAGCCTCGGCCAAGTCCCGCTTTGTCAAATTGAACTACTAGGGTCCAGATGGGGTGATTCCATCCGATAATTCTGCTCCTTTTGCTCAGTCGGGACGGACTCGATCCTCGTCAACGGCATGGCCACCGGCACTAAATATGGCCTCCGGCCGCGTTCCCGGTTTGCCTTCCCGTTCGTTGCTGTAAAAGCGCTGGGTCGGGTAAGCGAAGTCGATGTGGTCATGCCGGGCGAAGGCTTCCAGGATCGCTTCCCAGATTTCCTGCTCGCTGCCGCGTCGTTTACGCGGGTCGCACAGGTAGCGAATGGTCAGCAGTACTCCGCTGTCCCTGACACTGGTATAGACCGTCGGGGTCAGGGTCGTGTAAAAGATCATGTATTTTTTGGCCGCCTCACGCAGTTGCTGCTGAGCGGCATTGCTGATCGAGGCGCCATGCTGGTTGGCCAGCTCCAGCAGCAGTTTTTTGGCGGTGCGCCAGTCGCTCTCGAAGGTCAGCAGTACCGGAATCTCGTTCCAGATATACTGAAAGCCCTGGCCGTAGTTGGCGAGAACCTCGGAAAAGATCTTGCCGTTGGGGACATGCAGCACCCGCCCGCTGCTCTGGTCGGCATCGACCCAGTTGCCGATCTCCACCAGGCTGAACATGAAGATCCGCTGGTCGATGACGTCGCCGCGATGATCCGCAATCTGAATCCGGTCCCCGACCTTGAACGGCTGTCGCCAGAGAATGAACGCCCAACCGGCCAGATTGACCAGCGGCGACTGCAGCGCAATCGCCAGGCCGGCGGAGAGCAGTCCGAGATAGGTGGAAACCGCTTCGAAACCGGCGAACCAGATCCGTCCAATCACCAGAAAAGCCAGCGGCCAGGTGATATAGGCCACCATTTTGCGGATCCGGTACTGAACCTGGACCTCGCGTCCCCGCAGCATCAACGCCAGGGTAATGCGCCTGACGATCCAGAAAGCGACCAGGGCGAGCAGGGAGTAGAAAAGTTTCGCCTCCGGTCCCTGGCCGGTTAAAACATAGTCGTGCAGGTAGTTCCAGGTTTTCATGCGACCCTCTCTTCGGACGGGATCATGGCCTGCGGCGGCAGAAGACAAACAGGTAGCTCCCGAACGCCGCCGGCACAAAAACTTCCATTCCGGCGCCTTTGAGATACCTAAGTATTACCAGATGGATTATTTAAGACAATTCCAGCCGGCCGGTCGGACCGGCGAGCGCTTCGCCGAGATGAAAAGCGGCGACCCCGGCGGCGGATAATTCCCGTTGCAGCTGCTCCCGGCGTTCGGAAGGAACAGCGATCAGCAGGCCGCCGGAGGTCTGCGGGTCGCTGAGCAGATCGCGTTGCGCCTGTCCGGCACGTTTCAATCCGGAGACCCGGGGGAAATAATAGTCGCGGTTGCGGTGGGAACCGGCCGGCACCAAGCCGATACCGGCCATCTCCAGGGCATGGGGATAGGCCGGTAGCCGCGCGACCGACAACCGCAGACTCAATCCGCTGGCTTCGGCCAGCTCCAGGGCATGGCCGACCAGGCCGAAACCGGTGACATCGGTGCAGGCTGTCGCGCCGACCGCCAGCATGACTTCCGCTGCGGCCCGGTTGAGTCTGACCATCCCCTTGATCGCGACCTCGATATCCTCGACTGAAAGCACCTCCCCTTTCAGGGCCGTCGTCAACAGGCCGGTGCCGAGCGGTTTGGTCAGGATCAGTTGATCGCCGGGACGGCAGCCACTGGTGGTCAGCATCTGCTCGGGATTCACCATCCCGGTCACACACAAACCGTACTTCGGTTCGTCATCCTCGATCGAATGACCGCCGCCGATCACGGCGCCGGCCGCCTCGACCCGCTCGGCGCCGCCGGCCAGAATCTGCTGCAGCACCTCCACTCCCAGTTGCCGCAGGGGATAGGCCACCAGGTTCAGCGCCAGCAGCGGCGTGGCGCCCACGGCATACAGATCGGAGAGGGCGTTGGCCGCAGCGATCTGGCCGTAGGTGTAGGGATCATCCACCACCGGGGTGAAGAAATCGACCGACTGCACCAGCGCCTGGGAATCGTTCAGACGGTAGATGGCTGCATCGGCAAACGGGATCTCCCGCGACAGCAGGGCGGGATCATCCACAATCGGCAGCTGACCCAGCACCTGGGTCAGGGTCTCAGGACCGATCTTGGCAGCTCAACCGGAGCTGCGCGACAGAGCGGTCAGACGGAGCTTCTTATCCGTCATCCGTATCTCCTTCTCTATGAAATCGGCCGGAAATCTTCCCGACTCTAAGTCTGGGCTCTAGGCACGAGGCTCTAGGCTCTAGGCTCTAGGCTTGAGGCTCTAGGCTCTAGGCTCTAGGTTTGAGGTTGCACCTTTTGCCTTTTGCCTCGCACCTACAGCTTATAGCTTACCGCTTTCAGCTAAAAAAATCGGCAACTGCCAGGCGACCCGCTCGTCGCCGCTGCGCCGGGTGTATTTGCAGCTGTCGAAATATTCCAGCAACGCCTGGGTCAGCTTGCGCCCGCTGTCCAGCCGGTCGCGAAACTGGGCCAGGGTCAGGGTGGAATGCCGCTGAAAGTGTTCGACCAGCATTTGTTCCGCCAGCCGATAGTTATCCAGGTGCAGGTAGCTTTCCTGATTCAGCCGGATCAGTTTCTGTTCCTGGGCGAGAAAGGAAAAATAAAGTTCTCCGTCAAGTTTTTCCAGGCCGAGTTGCGCCAGAGTCTCGTTACAGTTTTTGACCTGAAATTTTTGCTTGAGATAATACCCCTCCAGCTGCTGCAGGATGCTCCGTTCTTCATCTGTCGGCTGCGGCCGCCACTCCGGGGTGGCGACCAGATCTCCCCGCAGCTGAACCTCCCCGGCTTCCAGTGCCCGCTGCAACAGCAGATCAAACCCCTTTGGAGCCAACAGCGGGCAGAGCCGGGACTGTAGCGTCGCCCGCGGCATGCCGTGACAGAGCCGTTGCTGCTGTTGGTAGTCGCAGACGATCTGCGGCAACTGCTGCCGCCAGCCACGGACCCGCTCGGCAACCACCCATTGCTCGGCGAGCAATTCCACCTGCCCGGCGGCCTGTAATTGCTCCAGCCCCGGCAGCAGCTGCTCACGGCTGGTACCGGTCTGTTTTTCCAGCTCCCGCAGCCGCGCCACGCCGAGCGAATCGAGCTTCTGCAACCAGAAACCGAGATCACCCGAAGCCAGCGCCTCCAGACGCTCGATCACTTCGCTGCGGAAACGTTTGTGTTTTTTCGGTCCGGAGTCGATCACCAGACCGCCGCCGATGGTCTGCATCGGCGAATAGGAACGGATGATGAAACGATCCCCGCGGTGAGCCGGCAACGGCTGATCGAGAACCAGTTGCACGATGGCGTTCTCACCCGGTTGCAATTCATCCCGGTCGAGGAGAATCACCCGGGCGACTGCGCGCGCCGTACCGAGATGAAAATGCACCGGATCACGAAATTTAATCGCCCGCGGAGCGTCGGCGAGCAGCTCCAGCCGGACATCAATCCGTTCGCTCGCCCGGAACAGGCCGGGAGTACCGATCACCGAACCGCGCGGAACCTGGTGGCGGGCAAGCCCGGACAGGTTCAGGGCGGTGCGCTGACCGGCAACGGCCTCAGCCTGGTGTTGACCGTGCACCTGAATCTCCCGCACCCGGGCCAGCACTCCGGCCGGCAGTATTTCGAGGGTATCGCCGCAGGCGACCCGGCCGCTGTTCAAGGTGCCGGTGACCACGGTCCCGATGCCACTGAGACTGAAACAGCGATCGACCGGCAGGCGCACCGCCCCGCTCGTATCGCGAGGGGGAAGATCGGCCAGTTGGCGGCGAATCTCCGCCTGCAGTTCGGACAGCCCCTCACCGGTCAGTGCCGAGACCCGGCAACAGGGCGCGCTGGCGAGAAAAGTCCCGGCCACCTGCTCGCGGATCTCCTCTGTAACGATATCGAGCCAGTCCGGCTCGACCAAGTCGCATTTGGCGAGCACCAGAATACCCCGCTGCAGCTGCAGCAGCTGCATGATCTGCAGGTGTTCGCGGGTCTGCGGCATCACCCCTTCGTTGGCATCGACCACCAGCAGCACCAGGTCGATCCCGGCGATCCCGCTGAGCATCTGGGGGATGAACTTTTCGTGGCCGGGGACATCGACCACCCCGGCGATCTGGCCATTCCCCAAAGACAAGGGGGCAAAACCCAGTTCGATCGAAATGCCGCGTTCCTTCTCCTCGCGCAGGCGATCGGTGTCAATCCCGGTCAGGGCATTGATCAATGCCGTCTTGCCGTGATCGACATGGCCGGCGGTACCGATGATAAAATGGCCCGCCTGCGCCACTACGCTTCCTCCGTCAGGAGCCTGATCAGGATCTCGCCCAGGGTGGGCTGGTCTTCGGTGGAAACCGCCCGCAGATTTATCAGCAGCCGGTCATTCTGCACCCGGGCGACAACTGCCGGCGTGGCCCTGCGCAGTTTTCGCGCCAGCTCTTCGACACTCACTTTTCGCGGTTCGATCTCGACCGCCCAGTCGGGCAGTTCGGCCAGCGGCATGGCGCCGCCGCCGACTCTGGCGACATCCTCGACCAGCTGCAACCCGGCAGCCAGGTGGGCCTGCTGCAATTGTTCCAGCAAGTGCCGGCAACGTTGCTGCTGCTGTTGCTGATCGGCGGCAAACATCTGCAGGACGGGGATGCTGTGCAGCGCCTGTTCCGGCTGCAGGTAAAGGCGCAGGGTCGCGTCGAGAGCGGCCAGGGTCAGTTTGTCGCAGCGCAACGCCCGGGCCAGCGGATGCCGCCGCAGTTTCCGGATGAGATCCTGGCGCCCGACGATGATTCCGGCCTGCGGACCGCCGAGCAGCTTGTCGCCGCTGAAGGTGACCAGATCGACCCCGCCGGCGACCGTTTCCGCGACGGTCGGTTCCTGCGGCAATCCGTAGGCGGCCGGATCGCAGAGCATCCCGCTGCCGAGATCCTCCATCAGGATCAGGTCGTGCTCCCGCGCCAGGGGGAGCAGGTCCCGCGCCGGGACTTCGCTGGAAAATCCGATTATCCGGTAATTGCTGGTATGCACCTTGAGCAACAGGGCGGTCCGATCGCAAATTGCCTGGCGGTAATCCTTGAGATGGGTGCGGTTGGAAGCCCCCACCTCGCGCAGGATCACCCCCCCCGCTTCCATCACCTCGGGAATCCGGAAGGCGCCGCCGATCTCCACCAGTTCGCCCCGGGATACGATCGCCTCCCGTTCCTTGCCGAGCGCGCTCAGCGCCAGCAGCACGGCTCCGGCGTTGTTGTTGACCACCATGGCCGCTTCGGCGCCGGTGAGCAGCGTCAGCAGCTTTTCGACATGGCTGTGGCGTTCGCCGCGTTGTCCGGTTTCGAGATTGAGTTCAAGATTGGAATAGCCGGAAGCGACCGCGATCAGCGCCTGCAGCGCCTGGGGAGCCAGGGGCGCCCGTCCGAGGTTGGTATGCAGCAGCGTGCCGGTGGCGTTGATCACCTGGCGCAACGACGGCTGCAGCAGCTCTTCGCAGATCCTGGCGGCGCGTTGCGCCACCCGGTCGGGGCGCAGTTCCACGTCGCCGACCCGTTCGGAGTCGGTCAGCAGATCCTGGCGCAGTTGCGAAATCACCTGCTGGACGGCATTGGTCAGCGCCTGCTGAGGCAGCATTTCGCTCAACGCCGGCAGCGGTTCCTCGCGCAAAACCCGATCGACGGCAGGCAGGTTGCGCAACAAGTCCTGTGGTGACGACATTCCAGGGCCTTTTTGATGAGACAAAAATAGAGTATTTACAGCGCAGAAGTGTAACATGACCAGGCGAAAATGGCCATGTTTAGGGGGAGATGTTGTCAGCTCACCGGGTACCGTCTCAGGAAACTTTTTCCGTCTGAACGGCAGACTCGCTGATCAGGGGCTTGGTTGTCAGCTTGGACGATATTGCGGCCATGGCGAGGGCCATGATCACCAGGAACAACAGGGTCGGGATGATATCGACCATCAGGTGATGGGTGATAGTTTGAAAAGTCGATCGTCCCTGAGCGCTCTTTCCAATCCATTTGCTTTTCATGGTTGTCTCCAATTCGGCAAATCAATCCGTTGATTCGTTACTATGCTTATCGACCGAACCGGATTAATTATTAAGAATTTTTTATTTTTCTGTGCCGGGATCTATTTTTCGGGCACTTTCCTGTTGACACCTGAAAGCCGAGTTTGTTATAAATCCCTCCACCTGAAAGGGGCTGTAGCTCAGTTGGGAGAGCGCTTGAATGGCATTCAAGAGGTCCGCGGTTCGATCCCGCGTAGCTCCACCAAAAATATCAAGGGGTTAGCTGATCAAGTCAGCTAACCCCTTTTTGTTGTCTCAGGCAATATTATGATGATCAACACCCACAGCTTTCCACTCTCCGTATTCGACCCCCTGGCGCTTTATCTGCACCTCTGCCCCGACGGGCCGGGGCTGCTCGAATCGCTCAATCCCCTGCCGAAGACCGGGCGTTATTCGATCGTTCCGTTGCGCTGGCGGGAGCACTACCGGTTTGCCGACAACCGGTTGTCGGTGATCGGGGAAAACGGGGAAGAGGAACTTCCCGGGGATCCCTTTGCCCGGCTGGGGGACATCCTGCGGCGGCGCGCCGTTCCACACAGCACTGAAACGCCCTTTCCCGGCGGCTTTTTCGGCTATTTCAGTTATGATCTCGCCCACCAGATTGAAGATCTCCCCGTCCGGGCGAACCGGGACCTGCCGGTTCCGGACCTGGAACTGGTCTGGGTCGACACCACGGCCGTCTATGATCACCAGCGGCAGCGCCTGACCCTCGCCTCCCTCGACGGGGCGACCGCCCTGGCCGGTCTTGAAGAACAGGTCCGCAAGTCCCAGCAGCAGCCGCTTCCCGCGCAACCACTGGAGATCACTCGGTTGCCGGAACCGATCCTTTCGCAGCAGGACTTTGAACGGATGGTGCACGCGGGGAAAGAGTACATCGCCGCCGGCGACATCTACCAGGTCAACCTCTCCTGCCGGTTCGACGGGAGGGTCGAGGGGGCGTCCAGCGAACTTTATCGCCGCCTGCGCGCCGTCAATCCCTCCCCTTTCGCCTGCCTGCTGCGCTTTCCGGACGTCGAAATCATCTCCAGTTCTCCGGAACGGCTGGTTTCATTACGGCAGGATCTGGCCGAAACCCGGCCGATCGCCGGCACCCGGCCGCGCGGCTTCACGCCGCCGGAGGACCGCCAGCTGGGGGAAGAACTGCTCGGCCATCCGAAGGAGCGGGCGGAACATATCATGCTGCTCGACCTGGAGCGCAACGACCTGGGTAAGGTCTGCCGAACCGGAACAGTGCAGGTCGACGAGCTGATGGTGCTGGAGCGCTACTCCCACGTCACCCACATCGTCTCCAATGTCAGCGGCCGGTTACGATCGGACGCCGGCCCCTTCGACCTGCTGCGCGCGACCTTTCCCGGTGGTACCATTACCGGGGTACCGAAAAAACGCTGCATGGAGATCATCGACGAGCTGGAACCGGTCGGGCGCGGCTGCTATACGGGCAGTGCCGGTTATATCAGCGCCTGCGGCGCCATGGATCTGAACATCCTGATCCGCAGCTTCCAGATCACCGCGGAGCGGCTGACCTATCAGACCGGCGCCGGGATCGTCGCCGACTCGGTTGCGGAGAAGGAATGGTTCGAGTGCCTGGCAAAAGGGGAAGCGCTGCGCAAAGTCCTGCAGGAGGCGATGAAATGAGCATGCTGGTTTGCCGCAACGGAACCTTCATCCCCCATGAAGACGCCTCTTTGCCGATCAACGACGGCGGTTTCCTGTTTGGTGATACCCTCTTTGAAACGCTCAAGGCGAAAGGGGGGAACATCCTGTTGCCGCAGCAGCACCTCGATCGCCTAGAGCACTCGGCCAAGCTGCTGAACTTCCCGTTCCGGCGGGACAGAATCGAGACTTCGTTGCAACAACTGGCCAATGCCCTGACCGCCCCGGCCAGTCGCATCCGTCTGACTCTCAGCCGTGGCAGTCACAGCGGGCTGAATTTACCGGCGGCGGAGGACGGCTGGTTTCTGCTGACTGCCGTTCCCTATGCCGAACTCGGCGAGGAGGAGCGGAACGCCGGCGCGACCTGCGTGCTCGCCCCCAACCGGCGGGTCAACCCGCTCAGTCACCTGCCGCAGATGAAACGGGGCAACTACGCCGACTGTCTCTACGCCGCGGATTTCGCCCGGCGCCAGGGAGCCCGGGAAGCGCTGTTTATCGATGATGATGGCAGGCTGCTCGAAGGTGCGACCAGCAACCTGTTCGCCCTGCACGACGGCAGATTGATCACCCCGCCCCTCGACACGCTGGTGCTGGCCGGGATCATGCGCCGCCAGGTGATCGATGCGGCGACGGAGCTGGGACTGCTGGTGGTGGAACGGGAGCTGTTGCTGACGGAGTTGCCGGCGGCGGAAGAGGCGTTCCTCTGCAACTCGCTGATCGATCTGTTGCCGGTCAACAGTATCGACGGACAGACGATCAACCGGGGCAATAGCTGGCGGAGTATCCTGAAAACCTTGCGGATGCGGATAGAGACTTGACAAACCTTCTCCGGTCAATATAATCGCAAGCTCGTGCCGAAGTGGTGGAATTGGTAGACACGTCGGTCTCAAAAACCGATGCCCTCCGGGCGTGCCGGTTCGATTCCGGCCTTCGGTACCACTAACAAAAACAAAGGCTTAGCCAGATATGGCTAGGCCTTTTGTTTTTGGATAGTGCTGTAGGGTCATATCAATACATTTCCGTTTATCCGATCAATCCCGAATCAACGATTCGGATTCTGGTAATCAATCCAAATCCAAATATAGAATTTTGCCCCTGAAACATTCGTTTCAAGGTCAGAAATCGGCCTGGATTATTGATTTATCTTTTAATTTTTAAACACTTGCTCAGGTCTGACCCCGGCAAAGTATTACTATTTTGCCATGCGTCGTTGGCGGCTTCCTGCCTCGGCCGTTGCCGAACGACTTGGCTATACCGCTTCAGCCGTGAGCAAAGCGGCACACCGGGGAGATAAGTTGTGCCGGAAGGATAAGAAATTACAAGGGGTAATAGGATAATCGTTTTGTCGGGAATGTCCCCTAATGCTTCAAAGGACTGACCCCGTTCATTGAGGCTTGGTTGCGTAAGTGAGGTCACAGGGGCGGAGCATAGCCAACCCTAGCAGAGCTTTTGGCTTGTCCAAGATGGATATAATGAATTTCAGATAGCAAGAGAAAAGCCAACGGCAGACTTGACCCCTTTTCTTTTCTCTGGCCACCGAGTACCATGTGAACGCCACGGTTGAAGGTCTTCCAGCGGAAACCTTCACCCTTACGAGTCGCGGCTATAAAATGCCCCATGACTATCTGCCGCCACAGATCTTTATCCGCCATCTGACCAAGGTCAATGACCAGGGCGAGGTGATCAATGCCGTCAAGGCGGGCAAACCGCTGCCCGACCCGCTGCAGGCCGCCATGTTCATGACCTGGTCCGATTATCGGCTGGAAGGCCCGCGCGACTGCACCCGAATCGATGCCGATGGCAATACGGAAACCTATGATTGCTGGGATCTGGTCGGTGAGGATCTGATCAAGACCCGCCGGATCACTGATGGCGATGTCATATTTACTCCCACGGCCGGCGACGGCGTCGTTGCGGATACCGAGAACCTGGGTGACGGGCGCTATCAGGCCGGTTACACCACGGGAACTGTTCCGGCCCTCAATACCCTGGAGGCCGTCGCCGAGGCCAGGGTGCAGGTTCCGGTCGTGACCGGCATGCTGATCGGAGACAACTTCTACGAGGTGAAACAACACCGCCTGGAATCCGGCACGCTGCAGACCACCAACGCAACCCTGAAGAGTGGACAATTTGCTCTGTTTGATTCAGAGGGGCAATTGTTAAATTCTCGGGTCACACCGATTAGCTACAACGTCTACGGTGTCGATGTGCCGACCGAAGTCTCTCCCGATTACATCATGCTCGGCGACGGCGGCCTGGCGCGTCAGGATGTGACCGTTGACTACACCATCCAGCCGCAGGGTGAAGGCCCGGCCGGCTATGCCGCGCAGAGTACCCAGCTCGATCTGTTTGCCGGAAATTGCGAAAAGCCGGATGATAATAAGGATGAATGGGTCGGCTACCTGGTCGGCGATGCCACCCGGGGGACGGGGAAAGCGGTGTACAGCCGCGGCTCGGTGTTCGATCCCAAACGGCAATACTGCGTGCAGATCGTGCTCAATCGCGGTCCGTCCGCCGAAATCCGTGGCGACAAGGTAAAACTGCAGACCCTCTACGCCGACCTCGATATCGACAGCGACAACAACGCCGGCTGGCAGGAAGACGGCACTCAGAATCCGCCGAGTCGGAATCCGCTGGAGGATCAGGCCGAAGATTTAGCCGGGTTGCCGGGCAAGGTGATGAGACCGAATTTGCTCGACACCGACGGCGACAAGGTACCGGGCTATGCCGATGGGATTGATGTCAATGAACAGGAGGGGGATGGCGCCAGCGTACCATTCTATCCGTTGTTGTTCTCCATTGACGGCAGCATCGTTGATCAGGCCACGGCGACGGTCAGTTTCAGATATGCCGGCAGCGATCCTGCGGGGGTAGAGAAAGTGGAGGCCGAAGACGGGACGGTCAGCTACACGACACCACCGGGGACCTTGCGTCTCTGGGCCAAGGATGGCCAGTTCAGCCGCAAAGTAGCCAATCTGGCTGATGGTGGGGATTATGTGACACCTGATACACTCTACCCGTTAAGTCTGTTCAACAGCAACAAGACGCTCTATGTAGAAGGAATTCGAGAGATTACAAATGCGGAAGAGAAAAAAATCACCCTGAAGGTCGATCCTGACGGTCCCGGTCCCTTGCCCGAATTTGACGGCGATCTGGTTTTCGCTACGCCGGTTTTCGCAGCGTTAGTGCCTGATTATGATCATAACCGGGTGATTGATGAAAAGGACCGGCAGCGGGCTGCGTTAGGGGATACCTATTATTTCTGGATTAATGATGATGACGACGAGGGGGAGACGGAAGGGAATGATACTCCAATTGACAATAATATCCTTCCACGAGATTACTCAAACGAATATGTTGATGGGATTCGCGACCTGATCGATTTTTTCCCCGTCGCGTTTGAGCTGAAGGAAATGACCAAAGCGTTCCCACCGTCCCAGTTTAAATACTTGTTACGCGCCGAAGATGAGCAGGTGAATCTGTTATTTCCCAATCAAATAGTTCCCAATCTGAAAGTTTCAATTGTTGAAAACTATCTCATCGACATCGAAACTGCAAAGCAATTTACCGAACTTTACCAAGAACAGATAAAAACGGTCAAAGCAGACGGTCATTTTAAAACTTCATTTTCAGAGCAATTCGCGAAGACTTTTCAGCAACGTTTGGATGAAATCGTCGAACAATCTGCATCAAACGAAGATCAGCCAGTCCTGTTGTTTGAGGGGAATAAAAAGAGTTCAAAGCCTCTGGTTCTTGAAATATTGAATGAATCGGGCCAACCGGTTTTTTCAACGTCACTAAATCTCAGCCTCGATGGGGTTGAGCAGATGTTTCGGCATAAAAATTTGATTAAGGAGCTGCGAAATTTCTATCCCAATCATGCATTGCCTGAACATGAACCCGTTCCTGATGAAGGGATGCCGGATCGGTTAGTAATTGAGGATTTTTCAAACCAAGAACATTTTGCAGGATTCGATGCAGAAAGTGATGAACGTAATTTTGTGCATGTGCACGGCTATAACGTCAATGGACAAAATGCTCGTGGAGAACAGGCTGAAATATTTAAACGGCTCTATTGGTCTGGCTCCCGAGCCAAGTTCTGGGCGATCACCTGGTATGGGTGGGAATCACAAGACCCCGCATATTTGAAACTTCTTCCATGTTCAGGGACCCGCACGCCGAATTATCATGTCAATGTGCGTCATGCCATCAATACAGGACGATTGCTTAAGGATTTCGTGAATAATAACGTTCAAGGAAATACCACCATTTTTGCCCATAGCCTTGGAAACATGGCAGTATCAAGTGCCATACATGAGGGAATGAACATCTCTCGCTATTTGATGGTTAATTCGGCAGTTGCGGAAGAAGCATTTACTCCAGAGGATGTTTATTCAGATGGAGAAGCCTGGGAGAGTGCTACCAAGTTTTCTATGTACCATCCTGCATGGCGATACCCAGATGGATTTGATGGCCCTATTGAGTGGGGGTATCAGCCTTTCCTTTGGGCCTCAGAATGGTACAAGCGTTTCAATAATATGCCAGGTGATGGACGAGCAACATTAACTTGGCGCAATATTTTTGAAGAAGTGCGTAATAAAGAAACATATGTTTACTATACGCCAACAGATGAAGCATTTCGTCCCTTTAACTACTCTTTGGACAAAGTTGATTCTGGAAGTTATCCAGATAACCGCACCGATTGGCCTGGCGTTGAAGACGTACTGCAAAATTACAGTTGTTTCAATAATTCTAAAATCGGCACTTATTCATGGGCGATACAAGAATTGTTTAAAGGGAGGTTCTTAATAGACTCTGATAGCAATACGGGTGGCTGGGGATTTAATCTGGATGATGACGATTACTGGAAATATCCAGACCCAGTCAGCAGTAAACGAGTGCCAATATCCCCGTACATTGCAAATGATATCCGAATGGAACAGCTAAAGGCACGGCCGTTTTTCTCTATTAACCCTGAGCATTCGGAACTCTATTCCGATCAGCCAGTATCAGTTTCTAATTTATTACGAGAAGAATTGCTTGCCAATGAAATTCCGGCGTTGACTTTTGCAGCTGGGCATCGAGGAATTGAGGAAATAAGTAGTGAGCCTGGAAAAAACATAGATATCCGTTTGAACTATGCGATTGGTAAGCCGTGGCCAGAAGATCGATTGAATGGATATGAATGGAGGCATAGCGATGTTTACGCTATTGCTTACCCCTTTCTATTTAATCTATATGATGAATGGGTAAATAAAATAAATGGAGGAATATAATGTTTCGATTTAATATTATTGTACTATTTATCATTGTAAATATTTTTTTGATAACTTCTTTTTCTTATGCTTTTGGAATAGTTAATATAAAAGTTAATGTAATTGATGAGTCAGGATCTCCAATCGATAATGTAAAATTAAGTGTTAGATTTTCACCAGGGGAAAAATCAAGCACTATATTTACTGATGAAAAAGGATATTGTAGCTTAACATCAAGTTCTAGTGACGGTGTTGTTATTGGTACTGCTAGCAAAGAGGGTTTTTATTCTAGTACTTTTCAAAACGATTTTTACGTTACCAAATTCGGCATGTGGCAGCCTTGGGGGAAAAAATTTACCGTGGTCATGCGCCAGGTTATCAACCCGGTTCCTATGTATGTACGCAATACTTTTTTTGATTTTCCTGGAATTGATAAAAAAATTGGTTTTGACCTGCAAAAATCTGATTGGGTAATCCCTTATGGGCAAGGAACAAATTCTGATTTTATTTTTAAGGTGGAACGAACTTATGACAATCGTGAAAATTTTGATGCGAAAATGTTATTGACTTTTTCTAACCCACTGGATGGTATCCAAGTTATAAAGGATGATGGTGGCGGTGATTTTAACGTTGGCAGTTGGTTCCGTCTGCCAAGAACTGCTCCAGAAACAAACTACCAACCGGTGTTGCAAAAGAAATTTTCCAGAGGAACTTATGGCCGACATTCTGACAATAAGGATGACAATAACTATATCTTTCGCGTCCGTTCCGAAGTTGATAAGAATGGGAAATTAATCCGTGCTATGTACGGAAAGATTCGTGGAGAGATTCAGTTTGCTCCTTTAGGGAGTACAAAAGGTAAAGAAGGCTATGGAGCGGTAGGTATGCACTATTATCTCAACTCCGATTACACCCGAAATCTTGAATTCGATCCGAAGCGTAACTTGTCCATTATCAATTCAAGGAGTGAAAATGTGACACAACCATAGAAATAACAATAGAGGCATTGAATTGTATTATTTGTGGCCTTTAGGGGAAATTAGAGGGGCCAAACGAGGACATTGGACATTTGGTGGTGACTTGAAGGATTGAGACATCGGGAGGGGGAGATGGCACGTCCATTACGATTGGAATATGAAGGAGCGGTTTATCACATCACGGCACGGGGCAATGGGGAACCAATAAGGGGTCGGAACCAATAAGGGGTCGCGTCTACATTTTTCACAAACTGAGCAGAACGCGAATTCCGGGGACATAACACTCATTTCCCGAAAAGAGCATAACTTCAGGAACGCAAAAATATTTACAAGAACCGGGAGGGGGAGAATATGGCGCGTTTAGCTCGCTTGATCGTGCCGGGATATCCGCACCACATAACCCAGCGGGGCGTCCGATCAATCGATATCTTTGCCGATGATGAAGATCGCAATACCTACTTGCACTGCCTGGCGGAAGAAGCCGAACGATGCGGCGTTGAGTTCATGGGCTGGTGCCTGATGACCAACCATGTCCATCTTATCGCCGTTCCGGCCCGGGAAGATTCGCTATCACGCGGCATTGGAGGAGCCCATCGTCGTTACACGCGCATGAAAAACTTTCGCGAGGGAGTGCGGGGATATTTGTTCCAAGGACGATTCCATTCATGCGTATTGGACGAACCGCACTTGATTGCCGCCGGCCGTTACGTCGAGCGCAACCCGGTCGCAGCAGGAATGATTTCGGAACCATGGGATTACCCATGGTCCAGCGCACGCTTCCATTGTGGCTTGACCCCCGACGACCCTCTGGTCAAAGAACGAAAACTGCCACAACTGATTGACAACTGGACTGACTATATCTCGGCAGCCGACGCAAAGATGGAACAGGTCATTCGCAGGAAAACCCAAACTGGGCGACCTGCAGGCGATGAAACATTTGTATTTCGGCTTGAAGCACTTGTCGGAAGACGACTGCGGTTGAAGTCTCCTGGACGGCCGAAAAAGAGGGATAAATAAGTGTTATGTCCCCGGAATTTACTACCCGACCCGGCTCAAAGCTGCAGAACAGGGATATCGTCAATTCGTTGCATCAGGGTTTGACCAGGGACGGCGAGAAGAGCTGCGTGGCGGCGGACGGGTTCGAAGCGCCGGGGGGTTGGCGCGGCCCATGGGAGGCCGCTGCAAAGATCGAGAACTGGCAGACGAAAGGATACTCGGGAGCGGAAATTTTGTTGCCTCCGTCCTGCAGGATCAGCAGGTCAGTCCGGCATCAAAAATTTCTGCCGAAGAGGTCTTGACCAACGTAGCAGAGGGCTATGGAGTCAGCCGCGAACAAATCCTGGGTGCAAGCCGAAGTCGAACTGTGAGCTGCGCCAGACGGCAATTTTTGTATGAAGCCTATGAAAAGGCCGGTGTCAATAAGACCCAGCTGGGGCGGATGATAGGTCGGAGTCATGTCGCGGTGATGAAAGCAATCGAACAGGTGAAAGCCGAAAGAGGAACATGACTCATGTTGATTAGGTTACACAAGTTACCAGCGTCCCCTTTGGTCATTCGGTGATGAAAGCAATCGAACAGGTGAAAGCCGAAAGAGGGACATGACTCATGTTGATTAGGTTACACAAGTTACCAGCGTCCCCTTTGGTCATTCAATTAGGGACCAAGGTGCTGGAAAAGATGTCGACATGCGGGATAAGTTTCTAAAACCCGATACGCCAAATAGTGCACCTTGGCCACGTGGAACTGATGAGTATGAATGGCGGCACAGTGATATCTATGTTGTCGCTTACCCATACCTGTCTGGGCTATACGATGAATGGGTTAAAAAAATTGAAGAAGGAGTTACCAAATGATGTTTAGTCGCTGGCTCTTGCTCGTTGGCTTCTTTTTTCTCTCTTCCACGTTGCAAACAGCACCAGTATTCGCCTTTGGCATGGCTAAAATGGTCATTAAGGTCGTCGACGAAGACGGGCTTCCAATTGAAAATGCGCAAGTCAGTCTTAGATTCCAAGGTGGGGGCCTGGAAAAGGACCGAACAAAGGGGGAAACAGACAAGTATGGCGTCTTCAGCGCCTTCGGCCCCTCTAGCGATGGAAGTACTGGTGGTGGAGTTTACAAAAACGGTTACTACAAAAGCGTTTTCCATCACGATTTCTACGTCACCCGCCTCGGCATGTGGCAGCCATTTGGCAAGGAAATCACCGTGGTCATGCGTCCGATTGTCAATCCGGTACCGATGTATGTGCGCGATTCTTCAATGAAGTTTCCGGCTTTTGGTAGCGAAGTTGGCTTCGATCTGATGAAAGCCGATTGGGTAATCCCTTATGGGCAAGGAACACAGCCAGATTTTATTTTCAAAATTGAACGGCAGTATGACGATACCGACAATTACAAAGTAAAAATGACTCTTACTTTTCCAAATCCATATGATGGTATTCAGGTCGTAAAGGACGACGGGGGTGGAGACTTTAATGCTGGGAGCAGCTTCCGCCTACCTCGTATGGCACCACTATCAGGTTATCAGTCAATCCTTCAGAAACATTTATCTAGAGGTTCGTATGGAAGGCATTCAGACAGGACAGATGATAATAACTACATTTTCCGAGTCCGTTCTGAAGTTGACGAGAATGGCAAGTTAAAGCGTGCCATGTATGGCAAAATTCGAAAGGATTTGAACATTTATGCATCGGGGGAAATCAGTATGGAATACTACCTCAACCCTGATTACACCCGCAATCTTGAATTTGATTACAAACGGAATCTATTTAAACCGGTTTCCGGAGAAAGATAAGCCACGAAGAGGCAGAGGGGAAGAGGCAGAGGGGAAGAGGCAGAGGGGAAGAGGCAGAGGGGACGGAGAGGCAGAGGGGACGGAGGTAACTTCCGTAACTTATTTGACAAGTAAACAGGGGGGGGCGGAGGTAACTTTCGTAACTTATTTGGTGAATTCCGGGGACATAACACTCATTTCCTGAGAAGAGCATAACTTCAGGAACGTAAAAATATTTACAAGAATCAGGAGGGGGAGAATATGGCGCCTTTAGCTTGCTTGATCGTGCCGGGATTTCCGCACCACATAACCCAGCGGGGCGTCCGGTCGATCGATATCTTTGCCGATGATGAAGATCGAAATACCTACTTGCACTGCCTGGCGGAAGAAGCCGAGCGATTCGGCGTCGAACGCAACCCAGTCGCAGCAGGAATGATTTCGGCTCCATGTGTGCGAGGCAGAGGGGTCAAAACTACATGTTGACAAAATATAACCAAATTCAGCCGGAGGGACGCATGCTTAGCGTCAAAAAAATCTTAACCATCATCACCATTTTTCTACTTTCTGTCGGGACCGCGTACGCGACCGGTTTCACCGGCTACCGCCTGCTAAAAATATCCGCTGCAGATCAACGTGCCGTGGTCAAGCAGCCTGACGGATCGCTGCGGGTGATCGGGATCGGCGACGAGATCGATGGTGCGCAGGTGACCGAGGTCGCCGAGGGGCGGGTGGTGCTGAGCGGCAAGGATGCTGAAACGATCATCGTTCGCTTCGAACATGGCAAGCAGCGGATCGAAACCTATCAGCGTAACAGCGATCAGTCACCGGCCATGACCGTTCCTGAAACAGGGGATAAAAAAGCTATTCAGTCCGGCAGCCCGAATATCGGCGCCGGCAAGTAACATCCTGGCGGCGCTGTCTTAGTCGATGAACTGACAATATCGCCGTAAATTAAATGAAAATTCGCCACGCACGAACATTGCAAAACGAAAATCCCGGCGCAGCCTGAGGCGCCAGCTTGTCGTTCATCCAGGAGGGGCTTCCATGAATTCCAAATGTACGAAGCATAGGGGACGTTCTTGACAAAGCGACAAGAAATGCTATCTTTCCTTCATGCCCCGTAAAGCTCGCATCGATATCCCCGGCCTCCTGCAACACGTTATTGTTCGCGGCGTTGCACAGACCGATATCTTTACCGACGACAAGGATCGCGAGGATTTTGTCAGCCGCCTCGGTTCGCTTCTCTGCGAAACCAAGACCCTGTGCTACGCCTGGGTCTTGCTCGACAATCATATCCATCTTCTGCTTTTGCCGACGGAACAGCCGCTGGCACGCCTGATGCGCCGATTGTTGACCGGTTATGCCGTCACTCACAATCTTCGTCATAAAAGAGCTGGGCATCTTTTTCAAAATCGATACAAATCGATTGCCTGTGACGACGAGATCTATCGATTGGAGCTGTTGCGCTACATCCACCTGAATCCGCTTCGAGCCGGAATCGTCACCGATTTGGAGGAACTGGCCCGCTACCAATGGTGCGGGCATCAGCAATTGATCGGTGCCGGACCCTATGAGTTTTTAGCAAAGGCAGAACTGCTGCCTCTTTTTGCGAAAAGCAAAAAAATTGCCGTGGAGCGGTACCTCGCCTTTCTGGCTGACGGACTGCACACGAACAAGAGGGGGAAGCTTTCCCGCGGAGGACGACAATCCAGCCGAGCGTACAACGACCACCTCTCGGAGGACGAGCTTTTTGATGAACGGATTCTGGGTGGCGGCGATTTTGTCAAACAGGTTCTGGGGGCCGCAGACTTGCCCGGTGCGTCGGAACGGGATCTTGGGGAATTGATCGCCAGGGTTGCCGCTTATTACTCGCTGTCCACCGAGGAGTTGTCCTGGCCTTGTCGCCGCCCGGTATATGTTCAGGCCAAAGCGGTCATCTGCTATTTTGCCATGCGTCGTTGGCGGCTTCCTGCCTCGGCCGTTGCCGAACGACTTGGCTATACCGCTTCAGCCGTGAGCAAAGCGGCACACCGGGGAGATAAGTTGTGCCGGGAGGATAAGAAATTACAAGGGTTTATAGGATAATCGTTTTGTCGGGAATGTCCCCTACTACTCCACAGCCGCCAAGAAAAACCAGTCTATTCAATAAAGGTTCCAACCGTCTGGCAACCAGGCAGAGCATCTGGAGATTGATTTCTTTAACCGTCACCATTGGCCATCTAAACGCTTCTTCAATTCAGAAACAGCGATTTCCCTCTCACGAGCTTTGCCACCACGTATTGCATCTACCAGGACGAGCAACTCGTAGAGTCGCTTATCAGCAAGGGCGGCTTGGGGAGCAGAACGATAAAGCGGTGAAAATGAAAATCCTCGCACCTCCCCTTCCGAATAAGGCCAGACAGGGGGAGGCTCATCACTCGCTAAAATTACCCCCTTCAACGGTTCCGCTGCATAACCGGTCGGCACTCCTCGCGTCAACTCTCCTCGTTCGGGAACAAACGCATACTTCAGGCCATGCACAAGAAATTCCTCAACTGCCTTCAGTGCAGGTTTAGGATTTTTGCCCTCCTTAAAATCCAGCAACAGCAGATTTGCCGCCAAACAGCGCTTTACCCCGGCATTGATTTCTGAGGCGCTCATCGACAGCTCATTTGCCAGTTGAACATAGCTCCAAGAGCGATTGCCCATTGCAACAAGCTTGAGTACAACCAGTATGTCCTGTGGTTTTAAATTCATGGACATATTCAATTCGCGAATCGCGAATAGCGCAAGGAAGAAAAATCCTGCAGGATAAAAAAATAGGGGTACCTATCAGGGTCCTCACAAATATAACGAAAATGACAGGCCATTTATTTCGATATGTCGAACAATTAGTTGGATACGGGCCTTTTTCGATAGGGCGGCCGGGTCACATCAATCGATATCAACTTCGGCTACTCCCTTATTTTAATTGAATGGTAAAATTTAAACCTCTGAAACAAACATAAAATTCATGTAGACAAAAACGGCCCAGCCTGAATTTAAATGGTTGGGCCGTTTATCATGACGTGGTGCAGAAGCGGTGTCTCGTATCCCTAAAGGAAGGATTGCTCAAAATCGGTCTATCAAAAATCAGGAATTTCTTCTGGGCTGTAATGTCCGCAGGGCAACGCCTTACCGCTCTGCCAATGTATCGAAACAACGACTCGACAATAGCATATCTGACCCAGAGAGCCAGCAGCGTGCATGAATAGTTCCAGCCCGACCAATTCTTCAGAGTGCACGCCGTTATTTCAGCAAAAAGCGCAAAGGGATATCAATCCGTCTTCGCCAGGCGCGTTCGGAGTGATCATCTCCGGGGAATTTTTGCGTCACCCAGTTGGTGCCTTCGATGTAACCTTTTCGCCGCATGACCTCGTCAACCTGGTGTTGAAACGGTTCGTACTGAGCATCGGTGGTTTCGGTCCCATAGTCGAAATAAAACCGGTGGTTATGCGGGTCGGGCAGGCGGTCGTTCAGGTATTCGGCCATCTTACCTTTCCCGGTCGGCCAGTGGGTCGACAGGCAGGCAGCGGCGCCGAAGACCTCGGGATATTCGCACAGGGCGGCGGCGGAAATGATTCCTCCCATGCTCGAACCGAGCAGGAAGGTGGCGTTTTTGGTGAAATGGGTCCGGAACCGCTTGTCGATAAAAGGCTTGAGCTCCCGGACGATGAATTTCAGATAGGAATCGCCTAGGGGGCGACCATGTTTCCAGGCATACTTGATCTGTTCCGGCCGGGTCAGATACTCCTCGAAAACCTTCCGGGGATCATACTCCTGGTAGCGTTTGGGGGTATTCCAGATCCCGACAACCAGGGTTCTGCAATCGAGCCCCTCAGCCTGCAGCCGACCCAGCGCTTCATGCAGCCCCCAGTCCACGCCGATATAGGACGTCTTCGGATCGAACAGGTTCTGACCGTCATGGGCGTAAATCACCCGATAGCGCTGGCCCGGCTCCCGCATGTAGTCCGGCGGCAGCCAGACCGTGATATTCCGCGGCGAGACATATTCGGAAGGAAAGTCGGAAAACGACAGGAACACCCCGCTTTGCTGCCCCTGGCTGGTTAAATAATCTGTCGGCGCGCTGGGGCCATCCGGCCGATTGTCACTCGGAGTTGAAGTTGCGTTTGTCATACACTGATCAGCGCATCGGAGAGGACGGTGATCTTCTCCCCGCCGGATTCGGTTACGACATAAGTGTTCTCGATGCCGACCGCCCCCAGTTCGGGAAAGACGAACTTCGGCTCGACGGCGATCGTCTGTCCACCGAGCAACGGCACATCGAACCCCTGCGCCAGGACCGGCAGTTCGTCCAGTTCCAGACCGACGCCGTGACCGACGAATTTGGCGTTCTCTCCCGGGGGACCCATGAAGAAATCGCCCAGACCGGCCTCGCCGGCCAGCTGCGCCGCCAGGGCGAACAGCTCCGAGGCGATCGCTCCCGGTTTCAGTTCGGCGACGATCGTCGCCTGAATCCGGCAGGCAACCTCGAAGGCATTCTGCAATTTTTCGTTCAGTTGTCCGCAGACGAACATCCGGGTCATATCGACGATGTAGCCCTCGAAAATCCCGGTGTAATCAAGCAGGATCGGCTGCCCTTCCGCGATCAGCGCCGCCGAGGCGCCGTGGGGTGAGGCGGCCGACATGCCGCGTCCGGTGACGGCGCCGTCGAAAAAGCCGCCACCGCTGGCGCTGGCGCCGGAGACCGCCAATCCCATGAACAGTTCCTGATTGAAGGCGCGCAGCCGCACGTACCCTTCCCCACCGACCCGGCGCAGCCGCGCCTCGAATTCGGCGGCAAGGTCGACTTCGCGCAACCCCGGCCGAAGGTAGTCGGCCATCGAGGCGAACACCCTGCAGAGTTGTACGCCGGCATGGCGCAACCGCTCCAGTTCCCAATCGGATTTCACCGAACGCAGTTCGCGGTTGAGCTGCGAGATATCGACAAACTCCCGCTCGGGTAGCAGCTTGGCGTAATAGTTGTACTGCTGCACCGGCATGACATCGAAGGTCAGGCCGATCTTCCGCTGCCCGTCGAACAGCGGCGCGAATTCCTTGCTGCGCGGAAAGGGACGGATGTCGGCCACACAGGCCTCTTCCTTTGCCCGTGCGAAACTCTTGCGCGCCAACAGCATCGGCTCTCCCTGCGCCGGCACCCAGAGGGTCGAGGTCTGCCGGGTGGCGGTAAAATAGTAGATGTCGATTGGATAGATGAACAGCGCGCCGTCAAGCCCCTGCTGCTGCAGTTTCTCCTGCAGCCGGACAATCCGGGCCGGGCATTCGGTTTTCAGGGGCATGGCATAACTCCTTGAGAAAATCCGTGAAAGGTGAAAGGTGAAATGTAAAAGTAAAATACAACATTTTTAATGCTGAATCACTTTTCACTTTTCACTTTTCACATGTTTCTCCGATATTGCCCCCCGACCTCATACAACGCCGCGCTGATCTGTCCCAAGGAGGCAACTTTCACTGTCTCCATCAATTCGGCAAAAATGTTCCCGCCGCTGACCGCCGTCTGCTGCAGTCGCTTGAGCGCCGCCGGGGCTTTGGCCGCGTGCTGCTGCTGGAAGGCGCGCAGGTTCTTGATCTGGTGCTGTTTCTCCTCCTCGGTCGAACGGGCCAGCTCACCGGGGATCTGGTAGCCTTCCTCGTCGACGTGCGGATTGAGGTAAGTGTTGACGCCGATAATCGGCAGCTCGCCGCTATGCTTCTTGTGTTCATAGAGCATCGACTCGTCCTGAATCTTGCTGCGCTGGTACTGGGTTTCCATCGCCCCGAGCACCCCGCCGCGCTGGCTGATCCGCTCGAATTCCGCCATCACCGCCTCCTCGACCAGGTCGGTCAGCTCCTCGATGATGAACGAACCCTGCTGCGGATTCTCGTTCTTGACCAGGCCGAATTCCTTATTGATGATCATCTGGATCGCCATCGCCCGGCGCACCGATTCCTCGGTCGGGGTGGTAACCGCCTCGTCATAGGCGTTGGTGTGCAGCGAGTTGCAGTTGTCGTAGATCGCCATCAGCGCCTGTAGGGTGGTGCGGATGTCGTTGAAGGTCATCTCCTGGGCGTGCAATGAGCGCCCCGAGGTCTGGATATGGTACTTGAGCATCTGGCTGCGGCTGTTGGCGCCGTAGCGATCGCGCATCACCACCGCCCAGATCCGCCGTGCCACCCGGCCGATCACCGAGTACTCGGGGTCGAGGCCGTTGCTGAAGAAGAAGGAAAGATTGGGTGCGAAGTCGTCGATGCGCATGCCGCGCGCCAGGTAGTACTCGACGAAGGTGAAGCCGTTGGCCAGGGTGAAAGCCAGCTGGCTGATCGGGTTGGCGCCGGCCTCGGCGATGTGGTAGCCGCTGATCGACACCGAGTAGTAGTTGCGCACCTGCTGCTCGATGAAATACTGCTGCACATCTCCCATCATCCGCAGGGCAAACTCGGTCGAGAAAATGCAGGTGTTCTGTCCCTGGTCCTCCTTGAGGATGTCGGCCTGCACCGTGCCGCGCACCGTCTGCAGGGTCCAGGCGCGGATCTTTTCCAGCTCCTCGGCGCCCGGCTTGTGGCCGCTCTCGCTGCGGAACTTCTCGAGCTGCTGGCTGATCGCGGTATTGAGAAACATCGCCAGCAGCATCGGCGCCGGGCCGTTAATGGTCAGCGAGACGCTGGTCAGCGGATCGCAGAGGTCGAAGCCGGCGAACAGTTTCTGCATGTCGTCCAGGGTGCAGATCGACACCCCGCTCATCCCGACCTTGCCGTAGATGTCGGGACGCTCGTCCGGATCCTCGCCGTAGAGGGTCACGCTGTCGAAGGCGGTCGAAAGCCGCTTGGCGTCATCATTCTTGGTCAGGAAATGAAAGCGCCGGTTGGTCCGCTCCGGGGTCCCTTCGCCCGCGAACTGCCGCTTCGGGTCCTCGGCGGTGCGCTTGAAGGGGAACAGCCCGGCGGTATAGGGAAAATAGCCGGGGGCATTCTCCTTCATCGCCCAGCGGATGATCTCGCCGTAGTCGGCGAAATCGGGCAGGCAGACCCGGGGAATGCGGGTCCCGGAAAGGGTGGTGGAAAACAGTTCGGTGCGGATTTCCCTGTCACGCACTTTGGTCACCATCACATCTTCGGCATAGGCCTTCTTCAGCTGCGGCCACTGCTGCAGCAGCCGGCGGTTCTCCGCGCTGAGCCGGGCCTCGGTTTGATCGATCAACCGATCCAGTTCCTCGACCTGGCAACCGCACTTTTCCGTCAGCAGCTGCCGGCTGCCGCTCAACTGAAAATACTCCCGGCCGGCCAGCATCTGTTCGTCAACCTGCTTGCGATACTGCCTGAGGGCCTGGGCGATCTCGGCCAGGTAGGAGACCTGCTCGGGAGGAATAATCAATTGGGCGAGGCTCTGCCCGGCGCCGATTTCGAGCTGTGACTGCCAGTTGAGGGGGAACTTGTCATTCAGCTGGTCGACCAGCGCCCGGTAGAGGCGATTGACCCCGACATCGTTGAACTGGCTGGCGATGGTGCCGTAGACCGGCAGCGACTCGTCGGGGGCTTCGAAAAGCTTGCGATTGCGCCGGTACTGTTTGCGGACGTTGCGCAGGGCATCCTCGGCGCCGCGCTTTTCCATTTTGTTCAGGGCGATCAGGTCGGCGAAATCGAGCATGTCGATTTTTTCCAGCTGGGTCGGCGCACCGAACTCGCTGGTCATCACATACAGGGAGAGATCACAGACCTCGACGATCCCGGCGTCCCCCTGGCCGATGCCGCTGGTTTCGACAATGATCAGATCGAACTCGGCCGCCTTGAGAACCTCCAGCGCCTCGCGGATCGCCGCCGACAGTTCGCTGCGCGATTCGCGGGTGGCCAGCGAGCGCATGTATACCCGCGGTGTGTCGATGGCGTTCATGCGGATGCGGTCGCCGAGCAGCGCTCCGCCGGTCCGCTTGCGGGTCGGATCGACGGAGAGGATCGCCACCGCTTTTTCGGCGAAATCACGCAGAAAGCGGCGCACCAGTTCATCGGTCAGCGAGCTTTTACCGGCGCCGCCGGTCCCGGTGATGCCGACCACCGGAACCTCCTGCCCCAGCTTACGGATCTTCTGCTGCAACGCGGACAGCTGTTTATCCCCATCCTCGACCAACCGTTCGGCGGCGGTAATCAGCCGGGCAATCGCCTGGCTGTTGCGTTCCGGGAGCAACTTCAGATCCTGGGCAAGCTGCGACGGCGGTGGAAAATCGCACTGCTGCAGCTGGTAATTGACCATCCCCTGCAGCCCCATGCGCCGGCCGTCCTCAGGCGAAAAGATCTTGCAGATCCCGTAATCTTCCAGCTCGCGGATTTCCTCCGGCAGGATCACCCCGCCGCCGCCACCGAAGATTTTGATATGTCCGGCAGCGCGTTCCTGCAGCAGGTCATAGATATACTTGAAAAATTCGAGGTGCCCCCCCTGGTAGGAACTGACGGCAATCCCCTGCACGTCCTCCTGGATCGCCGCTGCGACGATCTCGTGCGCCGAGCGGTTATGTCCAAGGTGGACAACTTCGGCCCCTGAATCCTGCAGAATCCGGCGCATGATGTTGATCGACACGTCATGCCCATCGTAGAGGCTGGTGGCGGTGACGAAACGGATCCGGTTCTTGTTCTGATAGACCTCAGCCGGCATCGACTTTCCCCTTTTCGGCGAGTAAGCAACTTCATTGCGTCTTATTCAATTATACAGATAAGTTACAGTTGCAACAGCATGGCCGCCGGAAGATCAGTCACTTCCGGGCTCTGGCCGCATTTAAAACAACTCGGAATAATTCAGCCTGCAGAATTACCTTCAACAGATGAAAAAGCGATAGAAAATTTGTAGCGACTACTCTGAAATGCTGGCAGAACTCTGAAAGCCTGCTTAACTTTTTTCTATCCAGAATCTATTCATCTCCCGATCAGCGCAAAGGAACGAGACCATGCAACTGCCGCAACTCATTGATGCCACCCTCGAATATGCCGAACGCGTGGCGCTGCTGACTCTGAACCGCGACGATATCCGCAATGCCCTGACCGGCACCAGGCTGGTTGATGACCTCATCGCTGCAACCAACTGGTGCAATCGGAATCCGGAGATTTCGGCCTTGATCATCACCGGCGCCGGCAAGGCCTTCTCCGCCGGCGGCAATATCAAGGAGATGCGCGATCGCCGGGGGCTGTTCAGCGGGTCGGCCGCGAAAATACAGCAACAGTACCGCGACGGCATCCAGCAGATGGCCCTGGCGTTGCACCGTTGCGAAGTGCCGCTGATCGCCGCGGTCAACGGGCCGGCGATCGGCGCCGGGATGGATCTGGCCTGCATGTGCGATCTGCGGATCGGCGCCGACAGCGCCAGCTTCGGCTCAACCTTCATCAATCTCGGCATCATCCCCGGCGACGGCGGCGCCTGGTTCCTGCAACGGCTGCTCGGCTATCAGCAGTCCGCCGAACTGTTATTGACCGGTCAGATCATCGATGCCGGGCGGGCCGAACAGATCGGCCTGCTGCTCGATGTGGTCCCGCAGCAACAGCTGTTGCCGCACGCCCGGCAGCTGGCGGGGGAAATCGCCGCCAAACCGCCGCTGGCGGTGCGCCTCTGCAAGCACCTGCTGAAGAGCGCCGGCAGCCTGGAACTGGCCGAATTTCTCGACCAGTGCGCTGGTTTCCAGGGGATGCTGCATCACACCGAGGATCATCTGGAAGCGGTCTGCGCTTTTCTGGAAAAACGACCGCCCAGCTTCACCGGCAGGTAACTCAGGACTTCAGCTTAATTTCCTTATTTATCCGGCGGCCATGATATCCCACGGCATGAACATTTGTGGTTTACTTTTACCTGGAACGATCTGCCAGGGTCTGGAATTCTTTTCCCGATCTTCTCATCTCAGAATATGTTTATTTTTAGAGAATTTTAGTTTATTATTATCAACAAACAGGCCAAACTCAACATCTGTTGCCTAAAAACACGGCTGCCCCAACCCAGAAGGATCAGTGATGGAAATCGTCGAACAAGACAACCTCTCCGAACATGAACGGATCGTCTTCTGCAAGGATCGGGAATCGGGGCTGAAAGCGATTGTCGCCATCCACAATACCAGTCGTGGCCCGGCTCTGGGCGGCTGTCGCATGTGGCCCTATCACAACGAAGATGAAGCTCTGCAGGATGTCCTGCGCCTCTCTCGTGGCATGACCTACAAATCAGCGCTGGCCGGCCTCGACCTGGGCGGCGGAAAATCGGTGATTATCGGCGACCCGCACAACGATAAAAATGAACGGCTGCTGCACGCCATGGGGCGCTTCCTGAACCAGTTGGAAGGACGCTACATCGCCGCCGAAGATTCGGGAACCAGCGTCGCCGATCTCAAGATCATGGCCGAGGAAACCCCCTTTGTGGCCGGGATCAACGATCGGGCGACAGTTGATGGCAAGTGGCGCAACGGCGACCCGTCGCCGAGCACGGCCCTGGGCGTCTTTCATGGGCTGCGGGCCGCCGTCAAACACCAGCTTCAACGTGACGACCTGAAGGGTTTGAGAATTGCGGTCCAGGGGCTGGGCAACGTCGGCTTCCGGCTCTGCGAACACCTGCGGCAGGCCGGGGCCAAACTGCTGGTCAGCGACATCGATCCAGAACGCATGCGCACTGCCGTGGAAAAGCTGGGGGCAACGGCGGTCTCTCCCGAGAAGATCATCAGCCGCCAGGTCGATATTTTTGCCCCCTGCGCCCTCGGCGCGGTGCTCAATGATGAGAGTATTCCCCTGCTCAAGGCCGACATTGTCGCCGGCGCGGCCAACAACCAGCTTGCCGAGGAACGCCATGGCGCGATGTTGCAACAGCGCGGCATTCTGTATGCTCCCGACTATGTCATCAACGCCGGCGGCATCATCGACATCGCCTGTGAACGCCAGGGCTTTGACGACCAGTATCTGAACCGGCAATTAGCGGGCATCTACCAGACCCTGCTCGACATTTTTGCGCGGGCCGAGCGGGAGGGGCAGCCAACCAACATCATCGCCAACCGGATGGCCGAAGAACGCTTCACCCTGCACTGAAAACGGTTGGAGTTAAAAAATCCGGATGGCAACGCGACCGGTTCAGGTCGCTTCCGAGTCCTGGCAATTGTTCCTTGCCGCAGCCGCTTCAGCGCTATCAACATCAATTTTGCCTCAACGCAGGTCCGGGTTCGATCAGGCCCGGGCCGGTTAGTGAGACCTCTTTCACGAAATAATGATCAGGTCTTCAAATCTGAAAAGCTGAAAAAAATCGTCTACCTCCTTTTTCCTGAGTGCAGCTCCCTGACAACAAGCGAAACCTGCGGCATAATTAAACAAGGCGCCCCCTTGTCCCGTTGCCCGATGATTCCTCCAGAGTCCTTGTTACAGGGCAGAAAAGGAGAAGCATTATGCTGCCGAAAATCCACAATATCCTGATCGCCGCCGGGCTCGGCCATGATACCGGATACGTGCTGGGCTACGCCTTCAGCCTGGCCAAGAAATATAAGGCCCGGATCTACATTATCCACAGCCATGAAGCGCTGAATATCACTGATCAGGGCCTGGCCGAGATCTATATGCTCCAGGAAGGGGTGGAAGACGCTTTCGAGATATCGTTACTGGACACCGAAGAGAAAGTGACCGCCTTTCTGGAAGAATTCTGCCGGAAAGAGCTGGAAAAACACACCCTCACTCCCGAAGTGATCGCCGGCATCCGGATCTCCCGACATGCGCCGAAACCGGCCATCCTCAACGCGGCCGAAGAGTTTGAGGCCGATCTGATCGTGATGGGCTCACACCGTCATCTGGCTATGACCGACGCCCTGCTCGGCTCAACAACGATGAAAATCCTACACAGCGCCAAGGTGCCGGTGCTGGTAGTGCGGATTCCGCAGGAGCTGCCCGCCGACTGACGCTGAGAATATCGAATCCCCTTTCAATAAAACAATGTTATTGACATTTAACCTCTGTCTGTTATCATCAACCTAACAAACGTTTGGTTGATAGGATCATTAATGGCGGAAAACAACTCGCGGAAAGAGATCATCCTGCAGGAGGCGGCCCACCTGTTTCGGGAAAAGGGCTATCTGGCCTCCAATCTGCGGGAGCTGGCCAAGCGCTCCGGGATCCAGGGGGGGAGCATTTACCACCACTTCTCCTCCAAGCAGGAAATCCTCTTTCAGCTCATGGATCACACCATGAACGATATGATCGGCAAACTCTCGGCGGCGCTGTCGGCTACCGACTGTCCGCTGGAACGACTGCGCCGAACGATCCGCTTCCACATCGAATACCACGTCACTGGCCCGGACCAGACCTACATCACCGACGACGAACTGCGCAACCTGGAGCCGGACAACTACTTGAAGGTGGTCGCCAAACGGGACCGATATCAGCAGCTGATCGAAGAGGTGTTCCGGGGTGGCAAGGAACAACAGAACTGGCAGGTGCCCGACATCAAGCTTTACAGTCGGGCGCTGATCCAGATGTGCGCCGGGGTTTCCACCTGGTTCAAGCCAGAGGGACCCCTAACCATCGCCGCAATCGCCGATCAGTATGCGGATCTGTTCTGTCGGGGGTTGTTGGAAAGGAGCTAGGCTGAAGGCTGAAGGAACCATCGCCTTGCGGCATTCATGGTTCAGGAAAAAGGGGAGCAGGCATGTACAAAATCGTCATCACCTGCGCGATTACCGGCGCCGAAGTGACCCGGGAGGACAACCCGAATCTGCCGGTCACGCCCGAGGAGATCGCTACGGCAGCCTGTCAGGCTCATGCGGCTGGTGCTATCGCTACCCCGGACGAGGTGCGGCAGCTGCTGCAATTGAAGGGATAAGTCGATGTCAACCCAGCTTAGCAACGGCAGTCCGTTCGGCTGCCATCGGGTGCTTGCTCCGAAGGGAGTTCTGACGCTGGCGCTGGCAATCCTGCGCGAAGCGCCGGCGCTCCGCACCCTCTACCAGTCGCTCTATGCGGATGAGGTGCGGCAATGAAAAGCTTCCCGCAAACCGATTACAAACAGATCCCGTTATTCAGGGACGTTTCGGAAACGGACTGGAACGACTGGAAATGGCAGTTGCGAAACCTGATCCGCGATATCCCCACCCTGAAGCAGATCATCCGTCTCGGTCAGCGGGAAGAACAGGACGTGGCGAGCTGTCTTGAAGTCTTTCGCATGGCGATTACGCCCTACTATGCCTCGTTGATCCACCCGGACTACGAACGGGACGTGATCCGCCTGCAGGCGGTGCCGCGCCTGTACGAAACAGAAGAAATTCCGGACGACCACGACGATCCGCTGCACGAGGAGGTTGACTCGCCGGTGCCCGGGATCACCCACCGCTATCCCGACCGGGTACTGCTGCTGATCACTAATATCTGCTCCATGTACTGCCGTCACTGTACCCGTCGCCGGGTGGTCGGGATGGAGGACAGTCATCTCAGCCGGGAGATGGTCGCCAACGGCCTCGACTACATCCGCAAGCATCCTGAGATCCGTGACGTGCTGATTTCCGGCGGCGATCCGCTGGTCCTGAGCGATCATCAATTGGAGGAAGTGCTCAAGGAACTGCGCGCGATTCCGCATGTCGAGATCATCCGCATCGGCTCACGCACCCCGGTAGTGCTGCCGCAGCGGATCACCCCCGGGCTGGTGCGGATGCTGAGAAAATACCATCCCTTCTACCTCAACACCCATTTCAACCATCCCCGCGAGATCACCGCTGAGTCCAAAGCGGCCTGCGAACGTCTGGCCGACGCCGGTATTCCCCTCGGCAACCAGACGGTATTGCTGCGCGATATCAACGACTGTCCGAATATCATGAAAAAACTGATGCAGACCCTGCTGATGATCCGTGTCAAGCCCTACTACATCTACCAGTGCGATTTGTCGAAAGGTCTCTCTCATTTCCGCACCTCGATCACCAAGGGGATGGAAATCATGGAAAACCTGCGCGGCCATACAACCGGCATGGCGGTGCCGACCTTCGTTGTCGACGCTCCCGGCGGTGGCGGCAAGATCCCGCTGATGCCGAACTACCTGCTTTCGCAATCCGACCGGCGGCTGGTGCTGCGCAACTACGAAGGGGTGATCACCACCTACACCCAGCCGGACAACGTCTTCTCGGATTGCGGCCGCTGCCACCTCTGCGATGACGAAAACTACAAACCGCTCGACGGAATCGCCAAACTGCTCAGCGGCGAGCGGATGACCCTGGAGCCCTGCGAGCTGAAACGGCGCAAAAGGTAATGGCATGTTAGCGGTTCACTCGGAAAGTCTCAGGATGCCCGCGGAAAGGTTGTCTGCCGCCCGGATGGTGGCAGCCAGACCCCAGGGACGGGTTCATGCGGACCTTGGAGGGGGCGGCCTGAAACCTTTTGCTGCAGAATTGCTTGTTTACCCATGGATAAAAAGGATGCTCTGAGATGGAAACCTGGTCCTTTATCGGTTCCGACAAAAACGCCGGCAAGACCACCGCCCTCAATTTTGTGCACCGCAGGCTGCACGAGCAGAGAAAAGGACCGCTCTGTCTGACTTCGATCGGCATCAACGGCGAGCCGGTCGACAACTATGAAAACCGACCGAAACCACAATTCCCGGTCTATCGCGACGAATATTTCATCAGCGCCACGGAACACCTAGCGAAATTGCCAGAGCAGTTCGAAATACTGCGCCGCTTCGCACCACCGGCCTTCAGCAAAAGCTATCTGCTCAGCCGCAGCCGCAACGATTTCGAACTGGTGGTCGAAGGACCGAACGACAAGCGGCAACTGCTGCAAAACGGAGGGACCCGTCCGCAGAAGCAGCGGAGGGGAAAATAGAATAATGTTATATTTTATATTGACGTTTGCGTTAACGTGATATAAGTTCAGGGCTCATTGGACAGTTAAAAACGGCGGAAAATGCTGTCCGCTGATAACAGTCTAAAAAGAAGGGAAAAGCTGTGAAAGCAAGGGGTTAGGCATTTTGTTTCTCCTTGCGCATAACGAACCGAAGGCTCAAGGATAAAGGAACAAGGTTCAAGGTTACAGACTTCAACCTTTTTCCTTGAACCTTTCACCTTGTTCCTATTGTTGACGACCAACGGGAGGACGCAATGAAACTACTGGTGTGCATCAAGCAGGTTCCGGACATGGAATCGCGCTTCAAGGTGAACGCGGCCGGGGACTGGTACCAGGAGACCGATCTGGCCTGGCGGATGAACGAATACGAC